>ERZ827194.31-NODE-31-length-176002-cov-11.9823_pt1 | contig 176002 bp, 138 predicted proteins | sample MGYA00519777_ERZ827194 | MGnify/ENA primary metagenome ERZ827194 (study PRJEB31778, sample SAMEA3449277) | human gut metagenome | biome: human gut; feature: human-associated habitat; material: faeces | place: United Kingdom | collected 2010/2012 ...
GTGGGGGTCCGGGGGAGGGGAGAAGGAGACCCTTTCCAAAGGGTCCCTTCTCCCCTCCCCCGGTTTCTTCATCTACTCAGCCTACTTCACCATATTGGGGTCTTCCATGATCTGGTAAATGGGCGCGCCTTCGGCGTCCTCGGGCACCGGGCCGCCGGTCATGTAGCAGAGGGTGGGCACGATGTCCGCCAGCCAGCGCGGGCGGGTGTAACGGTAGCCCTTCCTGATGTTCGGGCCGCGGAACATGAGGAGGTTCTTGAGGCTGCCGCAGCCGGATTCGCCGGTGGGCAGGCCGTAGCCGTGTTCCGCCATGTACTCGGGCTTGAGGACGTACACCACGTCGCCCGCCTGCGCGCCGCCCATGCCGAAGACATGCGCGTCTTCCTTGCGTACCGCGAGGAGCACGGGCCGCTCGCCGGTCTCGGGATGCTTGTAGTCGAGCAGGGCATCGATGATCCGGCCGCGCACCTTCTCGTAATCCTCGGGCTCGACGATGCCGCCGGGATACTTGCCCTTGAGATTCACATACACGAACATGTAACGCTGCGGGACCGCAAGGGATTTGCTCACGTCGAGCACGTAGTTGAAGCCTTCGGTCTCTTCATAGATGTCCCAGTAGTTCTCGGACTTCTTGGGCTCGTAGGAACACAGGCCCGCTTCCTTGAGGGCGTGGGCGGTGTTCAGGATCGGGCCCATCGGGGTCGCGCCGTGGTCGGAACACACGCACATCAGGGTGTCGTCGCCCATGATGTCCATGAGGCGTCCAAGCAGGCGGTCTTCCACTTCGTAAATGTGGCGCTCCATCTTTTCGGCGCGGGCGCGGATTTCAGGGTCCTTGCTGTCCAGCTCGCTCAGCCAGCCGTGATAGAACCAGTCGATGGGGTGCGAGTGCATGTAGAACAGATCCCAGTCCGGGTTGGCCTTGAGCAGGGACTCGACGGTGTTCCAGAGCCATGCGCTGTGGAATTCCACCAGCTCGCACACGGTATCGGTGTCGATGATGCCGTGCAGGAAGGCCACCAGCCCGATGTCGTTCGCGGTGATGTGCTTGGAAAAGTCAATCTGATCGGCTGCTTCGGGAGGTGCGATGAAACCGATTCGGCCCGCGATGCCGGAGATGTACAGCTTGAATTCCTCGGCGTCGTCGGAGAGCTGCATCAGCTTGCAGCGGAACACGCCCTTTTCGGTGCGCCCGTCGGCCTTGATGGTGAAGTCATGCTGGACCGGCTCACTCCATTCGCCGAGCCTGATGGTGAAGAACGCCTTCGAGTAGTCCTTTTCGGGGCACAGGGCGATGCGGTCATAGCCGTCGTCGCCGCTTTCCCAGGCGAGGCAATACCACGTCTGGCCTTCGACCGGCTCGACGCATTCCTTGAAGGCCATGTTCACGACCATTTCGAGCGGTTCGTCGCACTCGGGCAGGTTCTTCCAGCCCTTGGCGTCGTCGAAGGTCCCCTGAACGCCCATCGGGTAGAATTCCGTGGAGATCACGCTTTCGGAAGCGAGGAATTCCTTGTGTTCGTTGCCGTGCAGGGGCCAGCGGGTTTCGGCGGGCGAGAGGCCCTGACCCATGATCATGACGCCGTTCTTCATGCGGGAAGGCCACGACATGGGGTAGTTGACCACGATGCACTTCTTGCCGTTCTTGTCCCACGCGTCCCAGATGGTTTCGGCGGTCACGATGTCGGAGCCGAACGCCTGCGTGGTTTCCTTGTAATCGAGGCTGCGGCCTTCATGGTAGTAGTAATAGTCCTCCACGCCGTGCGTGCGGGGATAGGCGCCCGTGCAGATGGTCGCCCAGGACGGCGGGGTGACGGTGGGCAGGTTGTAGCCTTCGGGGATGAAGCTGCCTTCGTTCATGAAGGCGCGGAAATGTTCCAGCCCGCCCTGCGCCAGCATGGCTTCCAGACGTTTCGGGATGAGGCAGTCATACCCAATAAGTGCGGCGCGCTTCGCTTTGTCAGCCATCACGGACTCCTTCTGTTGCGGTCAAAGGTTCAGGGCCCCAGACGGCCCGGCGTATCGTTGACAAGGCTGTATCAAGATACGTGCCAGGCGCCCTTTGTGGCCCCGGAAAGCCGCGTTGAGGCCGCTTTGCCACTTTTTGGACAATACGCTATGGTGCGCGGGCCCCAAATCGGGGCGAGGAAGGCGACAACCTTGTCATAGAGCTTTCGATCTCGCTGATAACATACTTAAATAACAGCATAGGCAAAGATAAACATTGTTTGTCGCAAATAGCGACAAAAATGTCGTATGCGGACTATATAAAGGCATCTTTCATGCTAATTCAGTGTATTGAAAGAAAATGTTCATTTTGGCACAATCTTGGCAACGCTCTCGGGCAAAACTACGGCCCCGAGTCAGACCGGGCTGAGGAGAGCGCATGAACCAAGCGACAGAGAAAGGCAACGGTATCGATCTGCGTCCCGAGTGGGGGATCTTCATCCCTTCCGTATTGGTCATCATCCTGATCAGCATTCCAGCCGTCCTGTACCCCAAGGCCGCCGAAGAAGTGGTTTCCGCCATCTACCAGCCGTTCGCGGCGAACTTCGGCACGCTCTACCTGTGGATCACGGTGGGGCTGATCATCCTGTGCGTCTATTTCGCATGCAGCCGGTACGGCGACATCAAGTTCGGGGACCCGGACGAGAAGCCGGAATTCTCCCTGTCTTCATGGATAGCCATGATCTTCTGTTCCGGGGTGGCCGGGGCGGTCATGTTCTGGTCGATCATCGAGCCCCTGTGGGACATCGTGCAGCCACCGCAATACGCAGCGCCCATGAGCACGCAGGCCTATGACTGGGCCCTCGCCTACCTGCTGCTGCACTGGGGGCCGAACGCGTGGTGCACCTATTTCATCACCGCCCTGCCCATCGCCTACATGTTCCACATCCGCCGCAAGCCCTTCCTGCGCATCAGCTCCGCCGCCGACATGATCATCGGCAAACAGAAGGACGGCCTCCTCGGGCGCTGCGTGGACGTGTTCTTCATCCTCGGCCTGCTGTTCTGTACCGCCGTGACCATGTGCATCTCCCTGCCCACGGTGGAGGCCGCGCTGGCGCGGGTGTTCGGCATCACGCCCTCGTTCGGGCTTGAGATAGCGATCCTGTTCGTGAGCGCCCTGCTGGCCGGCGTCACCGTGTACCTCGGCCTCAAAAAGGGCATCAAGCGGCTCAGCGACATCAACGTGGTCATCGCGCTCGCCATGGTGGCCTACGGCGCGCTGGTCGGCCCCACGTCCTCGCTGTTCGACATCTTCACCAACGCCGTGGGCAAGATGCTCGGCAACTTCTGGAGCATGACCTTCTGGACAAACCCGTTCTCCGAAGGCTCCTTCCCGCGCGACTGGACCATCTTCTACGCCCTGTTCTGGGCGGGGTACGGGCCGTTCATGGGCCTGTTCATCGCCCGCATCTCACGGGGGCGCACCGTCCGCGAGGTCATCGGCTGGGGGATGTTCGGCACGGTGGCGGGGGGCTTCATGATCCACGGCGTGTTCGGCTCCTATACCCTGTGGGCGCAATACCACGGCATCATCGACGCCGTATCCATCCTCAAGACGCAGGGCGCGCCCGCCGCCATGATGGCCGTCATCGACACGCTGCCGTTCAGCAAGGTCGTCATGCTGATCTACTGCGCCTTCTCCACGATTTTCCTCGCCACCACGGTCAATTCCGGCTGCTACGTGGTCGCCGCCACCGCAACCCGAAGGATGCCCGTGGACGCGGACCCCCACCGCTATCACTGCACGTTCTGGGCCGTGGCGCAGGGCCTGCTGGCGCTCGGGCTGCTGGCAATGGGCGGCCTTGAGGTGGCGAAGATTTTCGGCAATTTCTCCGGCGCGCTCATGGCGCTCCCCTCCCTCCTCCTCACGGCCTGCTGGTTGAAGATCATCCGCGAGGACGGCAAGGACCTGCTGCATACCTACCGGGCCAAGGACTGACGCCCGGCTCAGAGCCAGCTCCAGCGGAAACCGCCCCATGCCCGGCAGCATGGGGCGGTTTTTCGCGTTTTTCCGAGGGACCCCGAGAAGGAAGTTCCGCCCGGAAAATGTTTGTATCCAGCCGAACAGATGTACAATAACCCGTTTCAGGCGGCGAAGGGTCGGAGGGGGCCCGTTTTTTCCTCTTGACACTCTTCCGTGTCTTAGAGATATTAAATATAAATATATTATATTAAATATTAATAAAATCTAACAAGGTTTCCTCTATACCAACCGCAACGGAGGGTATGGCACAAACACCATCGGCGTCCGGCTCCGCTCCCTTCATGCACCGCAACGACGTTGGAGGCAGAAGATGAAGAGGTTTTTTACCGCCGCAGCGAGTTTCCTTGTGTGTTTCCTGTGCCTGACCGGTCCATCCCGGGCCACGGGGCAGGAACTGACGGTAATTATGAAGTCCCCGCCCATGCACCTGAACAACGCCGTCACGTCCAGCACCCAGACCATCCAGATCGCCACACAGCTTTTCGCAAGCCCCCTCCGCTACGATCTCGACTGGAACCCCGAGCCGTATCTCGCCAGCTCATGGTCCTTTTCCGAAGACAAGAAGAGCCTCACGCTCCATCTCGTCCCCGACGCCGTGTTTCATGACGGCAAGCCCGTCACCTCCGAGGACGTGGCCTTCTCCATCATGGCTATCAAGGCCAACCACCCCTTCAAGACCATGTTCGAGCCGGTGGAAGCCGTGGACACGCCCGATCCCCACACCGCCGTCATCCGGCTCTCCAAGCCGCATCCGGCCATCCTCCTCTGCCTCGCGCCGCCCCTGTGCCCCATCATCCCCAAGCACGTCTACGGCGACGGGCAGGACGTTCGCACCCATCCCGCCAACAGCGCCCCCGTCGGCTCCGGGCCGTTCCGGTTCGTGGAAATGAAGGCCGGGGAATACGTCATCCTCGAAAAGAACCCGCAGTTCTTCATCAAGGGCCGCCCCACGCTCGACCGGGTGATCTTCCGGTTCGTCAAGGACCCCTCCGGCTGTATGATGGCCATGTCCAAGGGCGAGGCGCAGCTTTTCCCGCTCGTGGAGAACACCCGCAACATCGCCCGGCTGGAACGCGAGGCCCATCTCGCCGTCACCAGCAAGGGCTATGAGGGCATCGGCGCGCACAACTGGCTCGAATTCAACCTCCGCAGGCCGGAACTCGCCGATGTGCGCGTCAGGAAGGCCGTCAACTACGCCATCGACCGCGCGTTCATCATCAACAAGCTCCACGGCGGCCTGTCCACGCCGTCCACCGGCCCCCTGATCCCGGCCAGCCCCTTCTATGAAAAGGCGGTGGAAACCTATCCCCTCGATCTCGGCAAGGCCCGTGCCCTGCTCGACGAGGCGGGTTACAAGCCCGGCAAGGACGGCGTGCGCTTCGCGCTGACCCTCGACTTCGAGCCCGGCCTGCCCGAACAGCAAAAGATGGTCGCCGAGTACCTCAAGAGCCAGCTCCGCAAGGTCGGCATCGACGTCAGGCTGCACGCCTCACCCGACTGGTCGAGCTGGGCCGAGCGCGTCAGCAACGGCACGCACGACATGACCCTCGCCATCACCTTCAGCTGGGGCGATCCGGTCATCGGCACGCACCGCTCCTACATGTCGGGCAACATCCGCAAGGGTGTGGCCTACAGCAACATGAGCGGCTACCGCAACGGCAGGGTCGACGCCCTGCTCGAACAGGCCGGACAGGAAATGGACCAGGCGAAGCGCGCCGCGCTCTATAAGGAATTCCAGAAGATCGTGGCCGACGAGGCGCCCATCGCCTACCTGAACGTCATCCCCTACTACACCGTCTACGACAAGCGGCTCCAGAACGTCGTCACCAGCATCTGGGGCCCGCTGTCTCCGATGGATACCGTGTCCTTCAAGTAGTTCCCTTCCCCACTCCCAGCCCCGCCGGATTCCTCCCCGGCGGGGCCCCCCGCAACCCGAGGTGACGCCATGCAAACGCTCGCCCTGATCGGCAGACGCATCCTGTACGCCGCGCTCCTCCTGCTCGCGGTCATCGTGCTCAACTTCACGCTCATCAGGCTCGCCCCCGGCGACATCGTGCAGACCATCGCCGGGCAGATGGGCGGAATGAACGAGGAGCTCATGCTCGAGCTGCGGCACAGCTTCCAGCTCGACAAGAGCATCCCCGAGCAGTTGCTGATCTACATCGGCAAGGTCGCGCACGGCGATCTCGGCTACAGCTATTTCTTCAACCAGCCCGTTCTCGACCTCATTCTGGGCCGGGTGGGGCCCACGGTTCTGCTTGTGTTCTCGTCGCTGGTCCTCTCGGTCGTGGCGGGGACGCTGCTCGGCACGCTGGCCTCGCGCAGGCTGTACGGCCCGTTCAGCCACGCCGTCACCGTCGTGACCCTCATCGGCTGGTCCATGCCCGTGTTCTGGCTCGGCATCCTGCTGCTCATCGCCTTCGCGTGGGTATTCCCGGTCTTCCCGGTGTCCGGCATGTTCACCGTGGGGCTTGAGGGCGGTTTCTGGACCCGCGCGCTGGACGTCGGGCGGCACATCGCCCTGCCCATGTTCACCCTGTCCTTCATCTACATCGCCCAATACGCCCTGCTCGCCCGCTCGGTGATGGTGGAAGTGCTCGGCGCGGACTACATCCGCACGGCCCGGGCCAAGGGGCTCCCCGAACGGAGCGTCATCTGGAAGCACGCCCTGCGCAACGCCGTGCTTCCCGTGGTCACGATGGCCGGGCTGCAAATGGGATACCTGCTCTCCGGGGCGATCATGGTGGAGACGGTCTTCAGCTGGCCGGGGCTCGGGCAGCTCGCCTTCGAATCCATCCTCCGGCGCGACACCCCGACCATCCTGGGCATCCTGTTCTTCAGCACGTTCATGGTCATCGCTGCGAACCTGCTCACGGACTTCGCCTGCCGCCTGCTCGATCCGCGCATCCGCGCCGAGCGCTGACACCCTTTCGACCTTCAGGACGGACGTATGGACAAGCTCATCTCCCCCATCCCCCGCGCCGGAGCGATCCCCAAGGCGCAAGGCCCGCTGGGGCAGGCTGCGGCCATGTTCTTCAAGAACCGGGGCGCGGTGATCGGGCTGGCGCTGCTGGTCCTCATCATCACGGCCTCGCTCGCCGGGCCGTTCCTGCTGCGCGCCGATCCCTTCGACGTCGCGGGCGCGCCCATGACCCCGCCGCTTGAGGACGGGCACTGGCTCGGCACGGACTACGTGGGCCGCGACATCTTCACCGGTATCGTCTACGGAGGCCGGGCCACCCTCGCCGTGGCGCTGGCGGCAACGGCCTTCAACCTCGTCATCGGCCTGAGCGTAGGCGCGCTGGCGGGCTATTACCAAGGCGCCACGAACACGCTGCTCATGAAGATCACGGAATTTTTCCAGGTACTGCCGCCCCTGCTGTTCGCCATGGTGATCGTATCGCTGTTCAGCCCGTCGGCGGGGATGATCGCCGTGGCCATCGGCCTTGTGACGTGGCCGCCGCTCGCGCGGCTCACCCGCTCGGAATTTATGCGCATCCGGGAGCTTGAGTATGTGGCTGCCGCCCGGCTCGCCAACGCGGGCGACGCCCGCATCATCAGCCGGGTGATCCTGCCCAACGCCCTGCCGCCGATCATCGTCAACGCCACCCTCAACGTGGGCAGCGCCGTGCTTTACGAGGCGGGCCTGAGCTTCCTCGGGCTTGGCGATCCCAACATCATGAGCTGGGGGCTGCTCATCGGCTCCAGCCGGGACTACATCTTCGATGCGTGGTGGGCGGCTACCCTGCCGGGGCTCATCATCTTCATCACGTCGCTGTCCATCTGCCTCGTCGGAGACGGGCTCACGACCGCGCTCAACCCCAAGCTGAGGAAGCTATGACCGGCACCATCCTTGACGTGAGCGGCCTTGAGGTCAGCTTCGACATCGGCGGCGAGCCCGCCGTGGCCGTGGATCGGCTCGGCTTTTCCCTGCGTGCCGGGGAAACCCTCGGCATCGTGGGCGAATCCGGCAGCGGCAAGAGCATGGCCGCGCTGGCGGTCATGGGGCTGATCCCTTCCCCTCCGGGCTCGGTTTCCGGCGGCAGCATCCGGTTCCGGGGCCGCGAGCTCGTGGGCATGGACGAGGAGGAGCGGCGGCGCATCCGGGGCAAGGACATTGCCATGATCTTCCAGGAGCCTATGACCGCGCTCAACCCCGTGTTCACGGTGGGCGACCAGATCGCGGAAACCCTCATGCTCCACGAAGGGCTGGAGCGCCGCGCCGCATGGGAAAAGGCGGCGGAACTGCTGGCCGAGGTCGGCATCCCCGAGCCCGCGATCCGGGTGCGCAACTACCCCTTCGAGCTTTCGGGCGGGATGCGCCAGCGGGTCATGATCGCCATCGCGCTGGCCTGCCGCCCCGCCGTGCTCATCGCGGACGAGCCCACCACCGCGCTGGACGTTTCCGTGCAGGCGCAGATCTTCCGGCTGCTCAAGGACACGCAGCGCCACTTGGGGACCGCCATCCTCTTCATCACCCACGACATGGGCTCCATCGCCACAATGGCCGACCGGGTGATCGTGATGTACGCGGGCCGATGCGTGGAATCCGGCACGGCGGAAGACATCCTCCTCGATCCGCGCCACCCCTACACGCAGGGGCTCATCGCCTGCATCCCGCACCTCTGCCGCGACGGAGGCAAGCGGAGCGCGCCGCTCCAGGAAATCCCCGGCATGGTCCCGTCCATCCGGGACATCGGGCCCGGCTGCGCCTTCGCGCCCCGCTGCGCGTTGGCCAAGCCCGACTGCTTCGCGGAACGCCCCCCGTTCACGACGTCCGGCGGACGCGGTACGGCCTGCTTCAGGGCCGCCCCGTCCGAAAGGAGCCTCCCATGACCGCACCCACAGACGGCATCCCTCTGCTTGAAGTCCGGAGCCTGCACATCCGCTTCCCGGCCATGAAGCGCCACTTCTTCGACCGCCAGCGCTTCGTACACGCGGCGGACGACGTTTCCTTCACGCTGGAGCGGGGCCGGACGCTCGGGCTCGTCGGCGAGAGCGGCAGCGGCAAGACCTCCGTGGCCCGGGGGGTCATGCGCCTTGTGAAGCCCGCCTCCGGCGACGTCCTGCTCGACGGGGAAAGCGTCCTCCCCCTGCACGGCGACGCCCTGTCCGCCTTCCGGCGGCGGGTCCAGTTCATCTTTCAGGATCCGTATTCCTCCCTGAACCCGCGCAGCCGGGCCGGGGACATCATCCGCGAGCCGATGGAGCTTCTCAACGTCGGCCCGAGGGAAGAGCGCGGCGGCGAGGTACTGCGGCTCATGGAGGCCGTGGGCCTGCGCCCGGATCAGGCCCGGCTCTTCCCGCACCAGTTTTCCGGCGGCCAGCGCCAGCGCATCGCCATCGCCCGCGCGCTCGCCAGCCGCCCGGAACTCCTCTGCTGCGACGAGCCCGTCTCCGCCCTCGACGTCGCGGTACAGGCACAGATCCTCAACCTCCTGCGCAGGCTGCAAGACGATCTCGGCCTCAGCTACCTGTTCATCTCCCACGATCTCGGGGTGATCCAGTACATCTGCGACGACATCGCCGTCCTGTACCTCGGCCAGATCGTGGAAACGGGCACGTCCGAAAGCCTGTTCGCCAATCCCCTGCACCCCTATACACGGGCCCTGCTCGCGGCTGTCCCTTCCGCCGATCCCCGCAGGCGGCAGGAGCCGGAGGCGCTCCCCTCCGGCCCGGCGGCAAGCCCGGTGGACCCCCCGCCGGGCTGCCGCTTCGCCCCGCTCTGCCCGTGCGCGCTGGACATCTGCCGTTGCGTCACGCCGCCGCTTGTGGAGGCCGCCCCCCGCAAGCGCGTCGCCTGCCACCGCCATACCGAAACCGGAGGTTCACGATGAACGAATACAAGATTCACGCCCGAGGCTGGATCGAACGCCACGCGCAGGACATTTCCGACTGGCATCAGATCATCTGGCGGCTGGCCGAACCGGCCTGGCGCGAATACCGGTCGGCGGCGTGGTACGTGGACAGGCTCCGCAAAGAAGGCTTTACCGTCGAGGAAGGCAGCGCGGGTATGCCCACGGCCTTCTGCGCCGTCTGGGAAAACGGCAAGGGCGGCCCCACCGTGGGGGCCTATGCCGAATACGACGCCACCCCCGCCAACTCGCAGGAGCAAGTGCCCTACGAATGCCCCCGCGAAGGGCTCAACCGTTACGCCGCCGGGCACACCGACCCCCATTCCGCGCTCGGCATGGGCTCGCTCGCCGGGGTGCTGGCCGCCAAGGACGCCATGCGGCGTTACGGCATCCCGGGCCGGATCAAATTCTTTGGCGAGCCTGCGGAAAAGATGTGCGGCTCAAAGCCCCTGCACGCCGCCAACGGGTATTACGACGACGTGGACGCCTTCATCAGCTTCCACCCGAGCTGCCGCCTGTCGCTGTGCAACACCGTCTATTGGGACATCCACTGCGGGAGCAGCTATGGCCGCGTGTTCACCTTCGAGTGCACCCACCCCGAAACGTGGGGCGAGGCGCACGGCCGTATGCTCATGCCGCTCCAGCAGGTGGTGGCCAGAGCCCCCGGCGCGCTCGATGCCGTGTGCCTCATGTATACGACCAGCCGCTACACCAATACCTCCATGTTGCCTCGCTCGGGAGGATGGTATATCAGTGAGGCTATACTTGTGGGCGGACAGGCCACTGCGGACCATCTCGCCCCGCGCCTCGGGCAGATTTACTACTGCTGGCGCGCGCCCACGCTGGAAATGCAGGACCGCATCGCGGAAGTCCTCGAGAACAACGCCAAGCACGTGGCGGCGATCACGCACTGCGAAGTGCGCGGCGACTGGGTGCAGAAGAACCGGATCGGCCTGCCGAACCACGCGCTGGCGCGGCTCGCCTACCGCAACATGGAGCTGGCGGGGCCGCCGCAGTTCGGGGAAGAGGCGCAGGAGTTCGGGCGGCAGATACTGAGGAACCTCGGGCACACGCCGCCGGAACGGCCCATCATGCCGGAATGCAGCGAACTCCACGATCCGCTTGAGGCGGACAGGGCGCTCCGGGAAGGGCTCCCGCCGTGGCAGACGCATTTCATGTCCGACGACTACGTGGAGTACACGTGGCACGCGCCCACGGTGCGGCTGTTCATCGGGCGGTGCATGGTCGAGCGTCCGGACGATGCGCCGGAGCACGTTTTGCCCATGTGGGTGTGGAATGCGATGGGCGGCAAACGCGAATGCATCGATCCCACGATTTTCAGCGCGGCGCGGACCATCGGGTATACGGTTCTGGACCTGCTGGCCTGCCCGGACGAACTCGCACGGGCCAAGGCGGAATTCGCCGAACGCACGGGCGGCGGCATCGGCGGCAGCCGGTGGATCGCGCCGCTGATGCCCGCGGGCGCGCCCGCGCCGGTGCATTTCCGCTGGCCGGAATACATTTCCACCCCGCGCGGAGAACAGGAATGGTGGATACCGCAAGACGCCCGGTAAAAGGCCGCACGGCTCGAACCCGAGGCACCGTCTCCGGCGGATTCCGCGCCGGAGACGGTGCTTGGCGTAAACGGCGGTGCGGGAGCGGATGCCCATCCCCGGCCCAAGGGAAGAGCGTGGCCTTTTGCGTTGAATGGGACGGCGTGCCGGGATGCCCCCTTACGCGCCGCAGGGCAAACCTTCCCGATGTCCGATCGGGATTTCGAAACCGGGGAACGCATGAAGGACGAAACACAACCGCATGATCTGCAACAGGCCAGCCCTCTCTATGTGGCATCCCTCGCTAGGGGGATGGTGCTTCTGGAGAGCTTCAGGGACGGCGCGCCGCTGCTTGGCATCACGGATCTCGTCCGCATCACCGGGTTCGAGAAAAACCTCGTCCAGCGCCTGACGAACACGCTCTACCAGATGGGCTACCTCGGCAAGGATCAGACCCGGCGCAAATACTACCTCACCCCGCGCATCCTGACCCACAGCTTCAACTACCTGCGCTCGCGCAAGCTGTTCGCCCTCGCCATGCCCGCGCTCATCGACCTGCGCGAAGATCTGCGCAAGGCCGTCAACATGTGCGTACTCAACGGCACGGACATCACCTACGTCGTCCGCCTGTGGCTGAAATACTACCACGAGGCCTCGCTGTTCGGGGAAAGCCTGCCCGCCTACAGCTCCGCCGGGGGCCGGATGCTGCTTTCGTTCTTTTCCGATGAGGACGCGCTCGCGCTCATCGAGAGCATGGAACGCCGCAAGCTCACCCCGCATACGCGCGTCGACCCCATGGAACTGCTCGACGAGGTCAGGAAGGCCCGCGAACAGGGGTACTGCTGGCAGGCCGGGGAGTTCATCGAAAAGGAAATCAGCGTGTCCGCTCCCGTCTCCGACGCCGACGGCAAGCCCGCCGCGATCATCGTCACCAGCCTGCTCAAGAAGGTGACGCCGGAAACATGTCAGGATTTCATCGACGAAACCCTGCCCTCGCTCCTCGCCACCGCGTCCTCCATCTCGCGGCTGGCGGGCGCTCCGGCATAATCCGGAAGAAGCCCCTTCAGCCGCAGCCAGAACAGGCATGAAAAAGCCGCCCGGACACTCCCCCGGGCGGCTTTTTCGTCCCCTCCGGCCCTTGAAAGGGAAAAAAACGGGGGAGAGCCCCCTCTCCCTTCCCAAGGCTTTCGTGTTTATCAAATCCCTGTTTGCAGCTTTCCCGGTGCGTGCGGGATTTTCTTTCAAGCCTTTTTTCCCGCCGTTTCGGCAGTACCGGCATGGGGCCGGAACGCGCCCAGAAAAACCTTCCAACGCCTTCCCGGAGAATGTCCTTTATAGACGCCGAACTAGGTTTTACGCCGGATTATGGCGGGTTGTGCCCGCCTTTTTGCGGCCTTGCGGCTCCGTTTCAAAACACGTAACGTCATCGCAGGCCGCCTCCGGGGGGGCCGCAGATCCCTTCACGGCTGGCGCGTTGCCAGGCCGGAGAGTCCGGGAGGGCTTTCCGCCTTTCGCGGACAACACAAAGGAGCCCTGATGCGCCGTCGCCTTTGTCCCAAAGAGGCGTTGTTCACGCCGAGCTTTATTGCCGTTTGTTCCGCGAACCTGCTGTTCTTCATCGCCAGCTTCATGATGGTGCCCGTCCTGCCGATCTACTTGCTCGACGGCCTGCACGCCTCCAAATCCGTCGTGGGCATCATCCTCTCCGCGTACATGATCGGCGCGCTGGTCATGCGCCCCCTTTCCGGCTTTCTGGCGGACCAGTTCCCGCGCAAGATACTGTTCCTCGTCTGCGGTATCCTGTTCGCCGCCCAGTTTGAGGGATACCTGCTGTTCAACGCGCTGGCGCTCGTGGGCATCGTCCGGGCACTGCACGGCATGAGCTTCGGCGCGCTTTCCACCTCCGCCGCCACCCTCGCCGTCGACGTCATCCCCATCGCCAAGCTCGGCACGGGCATCGGCCTGTACGGGATGATGGGATCGCTCGCTATGGCCCTCGGCCCCATGATCGGTATGCTCGTCCTTGAGGCCGGATCATACGACGCCGTGTTCATCACCGCGATGGGCTGCGCGGCGGGCGGCATCCTGCTCGGCCTGCTGGTCAAAAAGCAGCGCGTGACCGCCAGCCGCGGCGAAAAAATCTCGCTGGATCGCTTTTTCCTGAAAAAAGACACCTATGCCTTCATCGGGCTGGTGCTCATGGCCTTCGTGTACGGGCTGCTCGTCAACTACCTGTCCGTCTTCGCCCGGGAGCGCCATGTCATGGCGAACCCCGGCTACTTCTTCCTGCTCATGTCCCTCGGGCTCATCCTCAGCCGCCTTTTCGCGGGCGGCATGATCGACAAGGGCTACATCGGCCGCCTCATCCTCGGCGGCAAGGGCACCATCCTGCTGGCCTCCCTGCTCTTCCTCTTCGTGCCCACGGAAACCGTGTTCTTCGGCTCAGCCGTGGCCTTCGGGCTCGGCTTCGGGATGATGTCGCCCTCCTACCAGACCCTGTTCATCAACCTTGCCGAACCCACCCGGCGCGGCACGGCCAACGCCACCTACCTCATCGCGTGGGACGTGGGCATCGGCGCGGCCGTGCTCCTCGGCGGGCTCATCGCGGAAATATCCAGCTTCGACGACGCGTTCATCCTCGGCCTGATCATGCTGTTCTTCTCCGCCGTGCTGTATATGAAGGTCATCGGCCCGCAATACGAGAAAAACAGGCTGCGCTGAGAATCCCGTCCCCCGCGCGGCCCCCATGAAAAGGGCGGGGCCGCACAGCACCCTTTCCCCCTCGCAAAAAACGGACGCCTCCGCCAATGCGGAGGGCGTCCGTTTTCCGATGTGCCGCCCCGATTCAAAAGAAATCGGGAAATACTGCGAACAGGGATTCACTAAAGTCAAAAATCTTTGAAAATGGGTGGGATGGGCTCCGATCCGGCAGATTTGGGGAAGGGAGGGAAATGCCTTTCCTCAGAAAGGTTTCCCTCTTTCCCTATTTTCCGCGTTTTCCGCTTTAAGGAAGCTGCCCGTGCACGACCCTGTTGTCCACGATGGCCGCGGCGAAGGCGATGCCCTTGAGCCGCCCGGCCGGGGCTTCCAGAATATCTTCCGAGGGGATCACGAAGTCCGCGACCTTGCCGGGCTCGATGGTGCCCCGCCACGCCTCGCTGTGGCTGAACAGCGCCGCGTAGGAGGTGTAGGCGCGCACGGCCTCCAGCGTGGGGATGCGCTGATCCGGGCCGAGCACCTCGCCGCCCTTGGTTTCGCGGTTCACGGCGGTATGGATGGAGAGCATGGTCATCTGCGGCAGCACCGGCGTGTCGGCGTGGAGCGAGAAAGGCAGCCCCTCCCGCACCGCGCTTCCGGCGGGATCAAGGCGCGCCGCCCGATCCGGGCCGAGGAAGATGTCCCGGTGCCGGTCGCCCCAGTTCCAGACGTGCAGCCCGTAGAACGAGGGCAGGATGCCCGCCTCCTTCATGCGCCGGACGTGTTCGTCGGTCGCCATCTGGCAATGGATGATCAGATGCCGGGCGTCCTTGCGGGGGCAGCGGGCCTGCGCCCGTTCCACCGCCGTGATGATGGTTTCGATGGCCCCGACGCCGTTGCAGTGGATGGAAAGCTGGCGGCCCCGCGAATGCCAGTGGTAGACCATCTCGTCCCAGTAGTCCTGCGTGCCGATGATGCCCGGCCTGAGCGAGGGGTCGAAGAAATACCCTTCGGGGATGGCGGCGGTCCCGGCCTGGATGGAGCCGTCCGCAAGCGTCTTGACCGCCGAGTACTGCACGAAGCGGTTGCCCGGCCCGTCGAGGAGGCCCGTGGGCTCCAGCCTGCGGAAAGGCTGCTCCATCGTCGCCAGATAGACGCGCATGTTCAGCTCGCCGGATTCGTACAGCTGGTTATAGGTGCGGTACACGGTTTCGGCGCTCAGGTTGCCGATGCCCACCGCCGAGTCGTGCGCGGAGGTGAAGCCCTGTGCGTTGTACTCCGCCACGCACTCGCGGACGAGGGCCTTGTGGCGTTCCTGATCCAGCGCGGGCATGAGTTCGCCCATGGCCTTGAAGGCCATCTCTTCCGCGATGTACCCGTTGGGCAGGCCGTCCTTGCCGAGGAACACGTTCACGTCGTCGAAAGGCGCGTCCGGGTTGACGCCGATGCGTTCCAGCGCCTTCGAGTTGGCGTAGCAGGTATGCCCCGAAATGTGGAAGACCAGCACGGGCCGGTCGGGCATCACCGCGTCGAGCTCCCGCTTGGTCGGGCCGCGCCGCTCCGGGATGTCGGTATCGTCGAAATTGTAGACCACGATCCCGTCGCCGTCCCGCACCCGTTCGGCCTGCTTGCGGATCAGGGGGTACACGTCCTCGAGGTGCGCGATGCCCGGACAGCGGCAGTGCGTTTTCCACATGGCGTACAGCGAAGCGTGGCTGTGCGTGTCGATGAAGCCGGGGTAGAGGGACGCGCCCTTGAGGTCGACGGTCCGGCAGCCGGGCCCGGCCAGCGCCGCCAGCCCGTCCTTCGAGCCCACGGCCTCAATGACGTTCCCGGCCACAAGCACCGCCTCGGCGACGGTCCCGGCGGCGTCCATCGTGACGATCCGCCCATTCGTGTACAGCGTCTTTTCAATGCACCGCATAAGGAACTCCTTGAGGATAACACGTGAGAGCCGTTCAAAAAGCCAACACAACGCCGAACCCCCGGGCTTGCGGCTCCGGAGAGCTTGCCGCAAGCGATCCTGAAAGAATAACCACACGGTACACGGCGGAGGCGATGGGCCGCAAGCTGAAAAAGGGCGCGGCGGCCTCAGAATGCCAACACGGGAAACGGGCGGGCCCGGCCCCGCATGGCAACGGAACGCACATTCCGTTATCACACGATACGGCATAGTATGCGGAGTAAGGGCCCCCCGGAAGCGTCCTCCCCGCCCCCTTCCGCACTCCCCGCCAGCCGGAATTTTTGCGGGAGGGGCGCCGTACGGCGGATCCGGGGAGGGAGCCTTGAGTTTCTGCCTCCGGGCATCCCCCACCACCACTCATCAGACCAGCCAACCACAACGTGACGCCACGATCCACGACAGGAGAAAACACATGCGCACACTGCTCGCCAACGCAACCGTCATCACCATGAACCCAACGCGGGACGTCCTGGACACGGACATACTCATCGAAAACGGCGTCATCGCGGACATGGGGCCGGGGCTGGCCGGACGCCCGGAAAACGCCGGCGCGGAACGGGTCGACCTTTCCGGGCGCATCGTCATCCCGGGCCTCATCCAGAGCCATATGCACGTCACGCAGTCGCTGTTCCGGGGGCTGGCCGACGAAATGGAACTCATGGACTGGCTCCAGCGCCGGATCTGGCCCCTCGAAGGCGCGCACACGCCCGAAACCAACGCGGCGGCCGCCCGCCTCGCCGCCGCCGAAGGGCTGCGCAGCGGGGTCACGGCCTTCATCGACATGGGCACGGCCCATTGTCAGGACGCCATTTTCGAAACCATGCGCGACGTGGGGATGCGCGGGCTGTTCGGCAAGTGTATGCTCGATCTGGGCGGCACGGACGTTCCCGCCGCGCTCATGGAGGATACCGAAACCTGCCTCCGCGAAAGCGAACGACTCATGAACCGCTGGCACATGAGCGCGGGGGGCAGGCTCCGTTACGCCTTCGCGCCGCGCTTCGTGCCCTCGTGCACGGAAACGCTCCTCACGCGCACCCGGGACATGGCGAGGGCCAACGGCGTGCGCCTGCACACCCACGCCTCCGAGAACAAGGGCGAGTGCGCCTATGTGGAAAGCCTCGTCCACATGCGCAACCTCCGCTACCTGCACTCCATCGGCTACACCGGGGAGGACGTGATCCTCGCCCACTGCATCTGGATCGACGACGACGAGATCCGCATCCTCGCGGACACGGGCACCCATGCCGTGCACTGCCCGTCCTCCAATATGAAACTTGCGTCCGGCATCGCCCGCATCGACGAGATGCTTGCCGCCGGGTGCCGTGTGGCGCTCGGGCTCGACGGGGCCCACAACCATATGGACGCGCTCGTGGAGCTGCGGCAGGCGGGCATCCTCCAGAAGGTGCGCACCAACCGCCCCACGGCCCTGTCCCCGCTTCAGGCGCTGGAAATGGCCACCCTCGGCGGTGCGCGGGCTCTGGGGCAGGAGGATGAGCTCGGCTCCCTCGAACCAGGCAAGAAGGCCGACCTTGCCGTCATCAACCCGGACAGGCTGAACATGGCTCCCCGCATCGGGCGCGACCCGGTGGCGCAGGTGGTCTATCAGGCCACGCACGAGAACGTGGAGGCGACCATGGTCGACGGCGTTTTCCTGTACCGGGACGGGAAGTATGCGACCCTCGACCTCGGGGAATGCCTGCGCGACGCGGAAAGCGCCTGCGCCCGGATACTCCGAAGCCCGGACGTCGCGCCGCTGTTCGCGCACTAGCGGGGAGGCCCGTTTTGCCGTCCGTTCGGACGGGTGCCCCATACCCCGGCAGAGGCTCCGCCTCTGCACTCCGCAAGGGGCGCCCCCTGGCCCGGCATGAAGGTTTTGACGTTGGGATATCGCCGGCTCCTTTTCCGAAAGATCCGACAGGAAACCGCCCAAGGAAATCCAGCCGATCCAGCCGAAAGCCCCGCCTCTCGCGGGGTTTTCGCGTTTTCCGGGGAAGGCCGTGGACAAGGAAGCTGTTTTTTCATCAAAAAACAGAGATGGATGGGAAATCCAAAAATATTTTGGGAAAAAAGGAACGCAAGCCTTGTGCCGAGTAATATATTAGTATACTAGTATCTCAACAGTAAGGAACACCAGCATGATCACACTGAATACGAATCCCGGCCTTTTGAGGACGGCTGTTTACGAGCGGATCCTCTCGGATCTCCAGCAGGGGGCCATCGCCCCCGGCGAGACCATCAGCCTCAACAAGCTGGCCGAGACCCTCAATATCAGCAAGACGCCGCTGCGCGACGCCCTGTTGGAACTTCAGGCGGAAGGCTTCGTTACCCTCTATCCGCAGCGCGGGGTCATGGTGAATGCCCTCTCCGAAGAGGAGAAGCGCGAGATTTACGAGGTGTGCGGCGTGCTTGACGGGCAGGTCATCCGCAACGTGTTCCCCCGCGTAACGCCGGAGCACGTTGCCCGCCTGAAGGATCTCAACGCCCGGATGTACCCCGGCACCCAGGACATTTCCAACGACGAGTACAACCGCATCAATCTGGCCTTCCATGAGACGTACCTTGAGCTGGAAACCAGCTCCCTCCTCAAGAAGCTCCTGCGCATCAACCGGCTCCGGCTGTTCCAGTTCTCCCTGAGGGACTGGGGCAAGGCGTTCTGCGCGGTCAACCACGCCGAGCACGACCGGATCATCGAGCTGTTCGAATCCGGAACCGCCGAAGAGCTTTCCCGCTACGTCACGCAGGTCCATACGCCCATCGCCCTGACCAACACGCACAGCCTCGGCATCGTGCGCGACGCCATGATCGGCTATTACGCCCGCCTCCGGAAGACCGACGGCTCCTCGTACTGGATGCTTCCGGTCGTGGGCGAGACGTGGGACGGCTGGCTTTCCGACATCAACGGGATGCACGTGCGGCCCGAGCATTTGTGCGCCGCGCTCGATTCGGCGGCGTCCGGCCCGGTGGCGGAAGGCTGCGTCGGCGGCGGCACCGGCATGATCCTCCATGAATTCAAGGGCGGCATCGGGACCAGCTCCCGCGTGCTCCCCGAGGAGCTCGGCGGCTACACCGTGGGCGTGCTCATCCAGGGCAACTACGGCAAGCGCGAGGATCTGCTCATCAACGGCGTGCCCGTGGGCAGGCATATCCCCACCTCGCGCATCCCCGGCAAGGAACAAGCGCTCCAGCCCACGCCCAAAGAGGACGGCTCGATCATCATCGTCGTCGCCACAGACGCCCCGCTCACCCCGGACCTGTGCAAGCGGCTGGCCCGCCGCGCCGGGCTCGGCCTCGGGCGCACCGGGGGCCTCGCCTTCGACGGATCGGGAGACATTTTCATCGCCTTTTCCACCGCCAACCGGCTTGGCAGCAACGCCGGGGGCGGCCCCCGGGAGCATACCGTGCGCACCCTGTCGCACGGGTGCATGGACCCCCTCTTCAGGGCCACGGTCGAAGCCACGCACGAGGCCATCGTCAACGCCATGTGCGCGGCAACGGACACGGACGGCATCCTCGGGCGGCGCATGTACGCGCTGCCGCTCGACGAGGTGCGCGGGATCATGCGGCGTTACGAATCCCTCTAGAGGCCGCCGCGCCGCATCCCCCGCAACGGGCGCGGCGGCCCCCTTGTTCCCCTGAAAAGGAATGGGCGAATGTTTTGAAGCGTTTGAAGAGTCAGGTTTTCATCGTGAGACAACCCTCTTGCCGAAAAAAGGACGCCCCGCGAATGGGAAGCGTCCCCCATGAACAAGGAGTTCCTTATGTGGAAGCGCTTTTTAGGCATCATGGCCGCGGCCCTTTGCGTGCTGAACCTGACCGTAGGCAGCGCCTTCTCGGCTGATCTCGTCAAAGTCCCCACCGCGTGGCTGGACGAGCACGAAACCTTCCTGATGTGGTACGCCAAGGAAAAGGGCTGGGACAAGGAAGCCGGGCTCGACATCGAGATGAAGCTGTTCAACTCCGGCCCGGACATCCTCAACGCCCTGCCCGCCGGGGAATGGCGTTTCGCCGCCGTGGGCGCCCTGCCCGCCATGCTCGGCAACCTGCGCTACGGCACCTCCATCATCGCGCAGGCCAACAACGAGGCCGCGCTCTGCACCTCCGTCGTCGTCCGCGCCGACAGCCCCATCGCCAAGGTCAAGGGCTGGAACAAGGACTACCCCGAAGTGTACGGCAGCCCCGAGACCGTGCGCGGCAAGACCTTCCTCGCCACCACGCTGACCTCGTCGCACTATGCCCTCAGCACGTGGCTCCACGTCCTCGGCCTCAAGGACAGCGACGTCGTCATCAAGAACATGGACCAGTCGCAGGTCGTGGGCGCGTTTGAAAACAACATCGGCGACGGCATCGCCATCTGGGCCCCGCACACCTTCATCGTCCAGGAAAAGGGCGGCGTGGTCTTCGCGGGCGACATCGTGCACTGCAAGAAGTCCAACCCCATCGTGCTCATCGCCGACACCAAGTATGCCGAAGCCCATCCGGACGTGGCCGCGAAGTTCCTCAGCGTGTACATGCGCGCCGTGGATCTCATGAAGAATACGCCGCCCAAGCAGTTCGTCGAGGAATACCAGAAGTTCTATCTGGAATTCGTGGGCAAGGAATACAACTACAATCAGGCCCTGCTCGACCTTGAGACGCATCCTCTCAGCAACATCGACGAACAGCTCGCCATCTTCGACGACTCCAAGGGCCCGAGCCAGGCGCAGCTCCACCAGTCCGACATCGCCGCCTTCTTCTCGGGCGTGGGCCGCATCACCGCCGATGAAGCCGCCAAGGTTGCCGACGGCAAGTATGCGACCAACAAGTACCTGAAGCTCTTGAAGGAGCAGCAGAAGTAATTGGGGAGTATAGAGAAATATTGGGGAGGGGAGAGGGAACCTTTCTGGAGAAAGGTTCCCTCTCCCCTCCCCAAACCCCACCCATCTCTCTCCCAAGACTTTTGCGTTTATCGAATCCTTGTTCGCGGCCTTGCTTCGGCGCGGGCCGCCTTTGCGGTAAGGCGCATTACGCAGTGGGAAAGCGTTGTCCGGGGAAAGCGGGCCTGCGGTTGCCCTGCCCCTCTTAGGAAAACAGCCATGAGCACACCCTTTGCCAAAGGCCCGCTTCTGATCCTTCTGGGGGCCCTGTGTTTCAGCACCACGGGGACCGTCCAGGCCCTGTCCCCGGAAGGGGCGACTCCCTACGTCATCGGCGCGCTGCGTATGCTCGTCGGCGGCCTGGCCCTGCTCCTCTGGTGCGCGTTCCGGGGGGAGCTCCCCCGGTTCTGGCGCTGGCCCATGCGCTGCGTCGTGCCTTCCACCCTCGCCCTGCTCGGCTTCCAATTCTTCTTTTTCCGGGGCGTGCTCGAAGCCGGGGTCGCCGTGGGCACCGTGGTCGCCATTGGCTTCTCGCCCATCGTCGTGGCCCTGCTCGGGTTGATCTTCCTGCGCGAAAAGCCCGCCAAGGCATGGTATCCCGCCACCGGGCTCGCCCTGATCGGTCTGATCCTGCTCAACGCCGACGCCGTGGGCGGGGCCAGCTTCGCGGGCATGGCCTTCCCCCTGCTCGCGGGGTTCTCCTACGCCTGCTATTTCGTGTTCAGCAAGCCGCTGGCCCAGAACGCCGCGCCCGGATCCGTCATGATGGTCCTGTGCCTCCTGAGCGGGCTGTGTATGCTGCCCGTCTTCTGGATCTACCCGGCGGCGTGGCTGGCGACGCCCGTGGGCGCGCTCGTGGCCCTGCATCTCGGGGTCGTGACCACGGCCATCGCCTTTTCCCTCACCCTCGCCGGGCTCAAGGTGACGCCCGCCGCCACCGCCTCGACCCTCAGCGCGGAGCCCCTCTCCGCAGCCTGCCTCGGGATCTTCTTTCTCCATGAACCGTTGTCCCTGTCCGCCGCCGTGGGGATCGCCCTCATCTTCGGCAGCGTCCTCATCCTCGTGGCCTGCCCGTCCGGACAGCCTCCCCGTGAGAGCGCCGCGCGGCTCCGTCCGCAAGGCCGATGAGCCCCCTTTTGCCGTGGCGCGGGCGGGTCCCCACGGCAGGGTCGCCCTGATCCCAATTTGCCGGGGCATGGGATGCCCCATGCCGCCGGGCCCGCCCGGGACAGGCACACGCGGTGCACCCCGGTGCCCTCAAACGTTCCTCCCCCACACCGACCGGGAAGGCCCCCGCCCGGTTGCGCGGGCACCCCGTAGAGCAAGCCTCACAGCCCGCAGCGTTTTTTCCATCGTTTCCCATGTCGAGAGGCCGTCCTTAACCGTATGCCGGGACGGGACACGCCACGGCTCCACGTACCCTCCGGCTCGCGGCGCACAGGGCCGCGCAAGAACACCCTGAAAGGCCCCGGCTTACATGCCCTAAGCCGTGACTCCGAACTGGCCTGAGCGTTCCGCGCCAGCCCGCCACGAAGACGCCCCTCCATCGTCCGCGCAGGCGGACCCGCCGCGGCACGGCGCCCCGCGCGCCAAAAACCGATTGACGGTGCGCGGGGCGTGGTATAAAACTGACCGGTCAGTTCAATTTCTCCCATAACATGTGAAAATAGTGGCAGTTCAGGGAACCATGCACCACGCGGGAGCCTCTCATGACGACAGACGAAAATCTTTCCATGACCCCGGACAACGACAAGGCTCCGCAGCGGCGCAAACGCCCCCGCAAGGGCCCGATCGTCGGCATCCTGCTTTTGCTGTTCCTGCTCGCGGGGATAGGCGCGGGCGCGTGGTGGTATCTGTTTCTGCGTTTTGAGGAAAGCACGGACGACGCCTATGTCGCCGGCAATGTGCTGCGCATCATGCCGCAGGTGAGCGGCAAGGTCGTCGCCGTGGATGTGGACGACAACGACATGGTCGCCGCCGGGCAGACGCTCGTGCGCCTTGATCCCGTGGACGCCCGCCTTGCCTATGAGCGCTCCCTCGTGGCGCTGGCTTCCGCCGTGCGCGACAACTGCCGCCTTCAGGCGCAGCTCCGGGAAACCGAGGCCGCCATCCGGATGCGCCGGGTGGATCTGCGCCAGAAAGCCGACAACCTGACCCGGCGCGAGGCTCTGGGCAAGGCCAAAGCCATTGGCGCGGAAGAATTGAAGCACGCCCGCGACGACCGCGAGAATGCCGCCGTGGCGCTCGCCGCCGCCGAAGAGGAACGCAACGCGCTTGCCGCCGTGCTGCTGGATACCGGGCTCGCCGAGCAGCCCGCCGTGCGCCGGGCCGCCGCCAACGTGCGCGACTGCTGGCTCGCGCTCCAGCGCACCACCGTCCTGAGCCCCGCCGCCGGGCAGATCGCCAAACGCGGCGTGCAGGCTGGCGAAGTCGTATCGCCCGGCACCCCGCTCATGACCGTGATCCCCCTGCACCGCCTGTGGATCGACGCCAATTTCAAGGAAGTCCAGCTCCACAAGATGCGCATCGGCCAGCCCGCCGTGATCCGCGTGGACATGTACGGCGGCGACGTCACCTATCATGGCCGCGTGACCGGCTTCTCCGCCGGGACGGGCAGCGCCTTCTCCCTCCTGCCGCCCCAGAACGCCACCGGCAACTGGATCAAGATCGTCCAGCGCGTGCCCGTACGCATTGAAATCGACCCCGCCGACCTCAGGGAACACCCCCTGCTGGTGGGCCTGTCCGCCGTGGTGAAGGTCGACACGTCCGATACATCGGGGCGGCTCCTCGCCGCCTCGGCCCGCACCGAACCCGTGCCCGGCGATCTCGTCTCGCAGGCCCCCGCCGTCGATTTCGCCCCCGTCGAGGCGACCATCTCCGGCATCATCCGGGACAACGCCCTGCCCGGCGTCTGCCCCGTCCAGGGCAAGCCATGAGCGGACGCGCCCAGCCCCTGCCGCCGCTTCAGGGCGGGATGCTCGTCATCGCCACCATCGGGATTTCGGTAGTCACGGCCATGACCGTGCTCGACTCCACCATCGCCAACGTCGCCCTGCCCACCATCGCGGGCAACCTCGGCGTGGCGTCTTCGCAGGGGACGTGGGTCATCACCTTCTTCGGGGTCGCCAACGCCATCGCCATCCCGCTCACCGGCTGGCTCGCCCGGCGCATGGGCGAGGTGCGGCTGTATTTCTGGTCCACGTTCCTGTTCGTCGTGGCCTCGTTCCTGTGCGGCATATCCAGCAGCCTCGGGATGCTCATCATCTGCCGCATTTTGCAGGGGGCCGCCGCCGGGCCGCTCATCCCGCTTTCCCAAAGCCTCCTGCTGGCCTGCTATCCCCGCGAGAAACGCGGCATCGCCCTTTCCCTGTGGTCCATGACCATCGTGCTCGCGCCCATCCTCGGGCCGATCCTCGGCGGGTATATCTGCGACAACTATACGTGGAACTGGATCTTTTTCGTCAACGTACCCGTGGGGGCCGTGTGCCTCGTCGCGCTGCGCATCCCCATGGCCGGGCGCGAGACGGCCACCGCCAAGAACCCCATCGACACCGTGGGGCTGATCCTCCTCATCATCGGCGTGGGCTGCCTCCAGCTCATGCTCGACGAGGGCAAGGACAAGGACTGGTTCGCCTCCGGCTACATCGTGATCCTCGGCGTCCTCACGGTCGTGGGGCTGGTGCTCCTTGTGGCGTGGGAGCTCACCGAAGAGCATCCCGTGGTCGACCTCTCGTTGTTCCGGCACCGTAACTTCACCGTGGGCACAATCTGCATCAGCCTCGGGTTCCTGTTTTATTTCGCCGGGGTGGTCATGATGCCCATGATGCTCCAGACGCGGCTCGGCTACACCTCCATGTGGGCCGGGCTCTCCCTCGCGCCCATCGGGATTTTCCCGGTCTTCCTCTCGCCGCTCATCGGGCGGTTCGCGCAGCGCATCGACATGCGGGTCATCGTCACCATGAGCTTTCTGGTTTTCTCGGCGGCCTTCTACCTGCGCACCCTGTTCTCGCCGGACGTCGATTTCGCCTTCGTCCTCTGGCCGCAGGTCGTACAGGGGATCGGCGTGGCCATGTTCTTCATGCCGCTTACGAGCATCATCATTTCGGGGCTCGACGCCAAGGACATCGCCAACGCCTCCAGCCTCTCCAACTGCACCCGCGTGCTGGCGGGCTCCATCGGGTCGTCCCTCGCCACCACCATGTGGGAACGGCAGGAAGCCCTGCACCACGTCCGGCTCACCGAGTCCATCAACCCGTTCAACCCGGCGGCGCAGCACGGGCTCAACCAGCTCACGCAGATGGGCCTCTCGCCGGAACAGGCCAAGGTCTGGGTCGCCAACGAAATCACGCGGCAAGGGTTCCTGCTCGGATTCAACGAGCTGTTCTGGCTGGCGTCCATAGCCTTCATCGGGCTGGCCGGGCTGGTCTGGCTGTCCACACCCATCAACAAGAAAATCCGGTAGGCGGACGCATGGCACAACAAACGAAATGCCGGAAAAAGACGGAAGCGCGCCGGGAGGCCATCCTTGACGCCGCACTGGAAGAATTCGCCGCAAAGGGGTACGCCGGAGCGCGCATGGAAGACATCGCCCGGCGGGCCGGGGTCGCCAAGGGCACGCTGTATCTGCATTTCGGGGATAAGGAGGGGCTGTTCAACGGCCTCGCCGAGTCTGCGTTCGCGCCCATGCACGCGCTGACCAAGGAGATCCTCGACGACAAGACGCCGACCCTGCGCGAAAGGCTGCTCCGTTTCTGCGGGCCGATGCTGGATGAACAAGGCTGCTCAAGGACGGCGCGGATCATCAGGCTGGTGTGGGCCGAAGGGCTGCACAACCCCAAGCTCGTCGCGCCGTTCTACCACGGGCTCGTCGCCCCGATCCTCGAGCTGCACCGGGAGAACCTGCGCCTCGCCGCGCATGAGCACCCGCACCCGGCGCTCCAGCGGTTCCCGCAGCTTCTCGTCTCGCCGATCATGCAGGGGCTGCTCTGGCAAGGGATGTTCAAGGACAAGGCCCCGCTCGACGTGAAGGAACTGTATATCGCCTATCTCGACATTATCCTGCCGGAAAAATAAGGGATTTATGTATAAGGCAGACAGCCGCGCCTCCCGAAGCCCCGGGAGGGTGCCGCAAGCGGGTTCCTGCGGAAACTTGGGGTTTTCACGCCGGAAACGCGGTAAGGCTTCCCTGAAAACGTCCTTTTTTTCGCCTCTGACAGATTTGAAAGCCAACAAATTGTAGATCTCTAACAGACTATCATGTATTTATAAACAGGTATTTCTCATTACGAGGGGTGGCTACGCTTTTCGCCGATTGCGCCGGAAGTCTTTCGCGGAATAGACAGCGGCCCCTCCCTTTTCCCCTTTTGTGAGCGCCTTTGGCTCCAAATCCCGCCTCGTCCAGAAACGGGGATGGATTTATTTTTATAATTCTACTGTGTTATAATTTTTTTTGATTACGAATGCGCGGCACTCGGTTGCAACGGATCGCGCATATGCCGGGCATTGGGGGGAAGGATTTCGCAGCTACTTTCCGTGGTATAAAATTGACATAATTTAAAAGATTATGTGATAAAATAGTGCCCTCCCCGCCTGTTGGCGGAGCGCAAGCACAGGCGGGCTCCGCCCGGCCCCGTATCCCAAACGGATGCCGGACAGAGTCTCCGTGCGGAACGGAGAACCGATCGCCCAAAAAACGGGGAACACGCCACAGGATTGCGGAGAAAAAACAAAATACAGCACGCCAGCCTCTCCCCCGCATGATTGCTCCCGTGCCCGCTCTCCCCGCCCGCTTCTCCCCGGCATTCGCCGCTGTGGTATCCCCAGCGGGGAAGGGGCCTTCCCCGCAATTTTATAGCCATTCCATATGATTATGTGCAGATATCTTGCCCGCACCGGTCCTTTGTTCCGAAAACCGCGGCATCCGGAGGCGTTCCCCTCAGGCCCTGGGCCGCTTTCACGTCCATCCCCCACTTCGCCATAAAGCGGGGCAATTTATCATAATAAAGCGTTATTCCTCCCCAAACACTGATTGCAACGGGCCGAAATATCCTTTAGAAAAGGACAGGCCGCACCTCAGGAAAAGCGGCCAACCCCATCCGGCTGTCCGGTCCCGACGCCGCGTATCGAGCGGTTTCGGGAACTGACGCTACCCGCCGCCAGTTCCGCCGCACGGCTTTATCCCGGCTCCTCCGGGGTTCCCACCGCTCCGTCGTTTTCCCGATTTGGTTGTTGGGGAACTTCCCGACGTTAAGGCCTGAGGAACGCTTTTTCCTCCTTGAAAACGAGAGCATCACATTGAAGCGTCCCGTGAGCCCCGCCGAAAACGGCGCAGGGGCCGCGGGTTGCCCCCCGAGAGAGTTTCCCTTGAGAATCACGATACCGTCTTTTTCTTCACTCCGGCCCGTTCTTCTGGCTGGGTTCCTCCTCGCGCTGCTGTTCGCGGGGTTCCCGCCCCGCAGCGGAGCCGAGGAAATCCTCCGCATCGGCGTGGAAGACGATTATGCGCCCTTCTCCTTTCCCGCCGAGGGCACGCAGGCCGGATTCGACCCGGAGATCGCTGAGGCGTTGTGCAAGGCCATGCGCCGTTCCTGCACGGTCGAGCCCCTTGCTTTCGGCACGCTGCTCGAAAAAATGCGCCGGGGCGAGCTGGACATGATCGTTGCCGGGCTTGCCAAAAACGAACAACGGCTGGCGTATATGGATTTCACCAACAGCTACTACCACTCCCGTTCCATCTATCTGGGGCTTCCGGGGAGCGTGGCCGTCAGCGCCGAAGGCCTGAAAGGGAAACGCGTTGGTGTCCAGGATCATACGCAGCAGGAGATCTTCCTCCGGAGTCACTGGGTCAACGTGGCTGAAATCATCCGTTTTCCTACCTATGGGCAACTGATCGACGCCTTCTGCGCCGGACAGCTGGACGCCATCCTCGTGGACGGGCTGTCCGGGTACGAATTCCTCCAGAGCGAGCGCGGCCAGCCTTTCGCCATACTGGATGATCCCCTCCCGCCCGACGAAGACCTCGCCTATGCCCACATCGGCGTCCGGAAAAACAATTCCGAATTGATCGAGGCGATCAACGAAGCCATCGTCCATATCAAACTGAACGGCGAGTACGACCGCATCGTACGCAAATATTTTCCCTTCAGCATTTATTGAGCGCGTTCATGTACTGCAAGCCTTCCCGAAACGCGGAGCCGAAGCGGAAACGACAACTCGGCATCAACCTTTTCCCCGTGCTCGTCTCAGTGCCCCTGCTGGCGCTGCTGGCCTTCGTCTCTTTTATCTTCACCAATGACCTTCAACGGATCAAAAATCTGGCGCTCTCCACCAGCAACAGCCATCTGCCGCAGATCCTTGCCAAGCAGCAGATGCTCCTCAACGTCGAAAACATGCGCCGCAACATCGCGCTGGTGTACAGCGCGTCCGACCCCACCATCAGCCGGAACGCGGGCATCACCGCCCAAGCGCTGATCGCGGAATCGGTCTTTGAGGAGACGTCGGTGGACTTCTCCAGCAAAATGGATGAGATCAGGCCGCAACTCCTCCGTCTCATTGAGCTGAGGCAGCAGAGCTATCTGGCCGAGGATCGGCTCCATCATGCGGAAATCTTTTTTTCGAACGTGCTCGGGCGGCTGCTTATGCGGGCGGGGATGGAATACAGCTATCCCCTCAGGCACAGTGCGCGGCACCTGGACAAGGATTTCTCCAGAAACACGGCCAACAAGCAGGGCCTGCAGGAAAGCCTGCGCCCGCTGATGGACATGTGCGCCAAGGCGGAACAGGCCGCCCCCCCTGAACGGACGCTGCTCAAGGACTGCGGGGAATTCCGGACGAACTGGGACGGCATCGTGTCCAATTGGACGCAGCTCGCGCGAGGCCACGTGGAAGCCAAACAGCTCTGGAACACCCTCGACGGCAAACTGCGCGAGCTCAGCGACGCCGTTTCGACCCACGAGGCCGAATGGATTTACCGGAGCATGTCCCACATCAACGAGGAAGTTTCACGCATCGAGGAACTGTTCCCGATCATGGGGACCGCGTTGCTCGCGGGGCTGCTGGCCACGCTGCTGCTCATCCACCTTCAGATCCTCCGCCCCCTGTCCCTGCTCTCTCAGGCGCTGCGGACCATCCGTTCCGGGCACTCCATCTCGGAACTTCCCCGGGTACGCATCCGGGAATTGCAGGACGTACTCGACGTTTTGCCCGACATCAGCCGCCATATGGACGAACTGAACACCCGTTCCGGCCAGCTCGCGCAGGAACGGGACCAGTATGCTGACCTCAGCTTCCGGGATGCGCTGACCGGCGTATACAACCGCCGGGCGCTTGAGGAAACGATGGAGCGCATCCCGGCGCGCACGCCGCTCGCCCTGCTGATGCTCGACCTCGACTTCTTCAAGAACTACAATGACCGGTTCGGGCATCAGGCCGGGGACGCCGCCCTGAAAGCCGTGGCGCAGGCCACGCAAAAAGCGCTCCTGCGGGATTCGGACAGGATATTCCGGTACGGCGGCGAAGAATTCACCATCATTCTGGCCGGGGCCGGACAGTATTCGGCCATGACCGTGGCACAGCGCATCTTGGAAGAAGTGGCCGCACTGGACCTTGTCCATCCCGATTCCCGGACGGGCAAGCTGACGGTCAGCATCGGCATTGCGCACCGCTCGTTCGGGGAAGATGCGGACATCTGCGAAGTGCTGACCCATGCGGATCAGGCGCTGTATGAAGCCAAGACGTCCGGCAGAAACCGGATCGTCCTTTTCGAGGGATAAGCCCCTTCCGGCCAGGCCCCGCCTTCAGGCGTGCTCCGGAACGGCGGAGCTATTGGGCGTCAAAATCGGCCCCGCCCGTGCGCACGGTTTCGGAAGGCTCCATCGCTTCCTTGAGGTCTTTGGACACCTTGAGCTTGATCGTCTTGCGCGGGGGAATGGGCACCGGCTGCCCCGTGTGGGGATTGCGCCCCAGACGGGCCGCGGTTTCCGTCACGGCCAGCGTCCCGATGCCCGGCAGGATCACCGACGTATCTTCAAGCAATTGCCGCCGGACGTACCGCATAACCACGAGCATAACCCGTTCGGCTTCCACAGGGCTCACTTCCAGAGCCTTCGCTATGTGTTGGACAAGATCTTTTTTGGTCGATTTGGAAGCCATTCGCAGCAGCACCTTCTGTCTTGAATCGTTGGGGAGAGAAAGAGTTTTTCTTTCTCTCTTTCTATAGGCGAAAGGAATGTCCGATCAGATTATCCGATCAAAATGGACGATCAAGTTGTCCCTTCACGAGAGTCTACACTGTTTTTACAGCCTTTTTTTCCTGTCAGAGTGTCCGGGACATCGCCAAGAAGACTGTCCGGCGTGTGCGGCCATTCTGTCCTGCCTCACAGGCCGCTCACAACATCCTCGGACGGATTGGGTGTCCAGCATGTCCGGACATCCTGCCCTGACACGCTGTCCGGGCCTTCCGGACGGGCTGCCTGTCCATGCGCAACCGCACGCATCCCGGACGGGCACATTATCCGCCCAAAATGTCCATGCTGCGTATCCTTACAGAATGGACACACAGAATAGCCCTACTGCCCCGCTCCGACGGCGTCCTGGAGCATATAGCTGATCTGCATCCGGCAGGCCTTCTGCACCAGCGGGTTTTCCAACCCCCCGCGCGAACGCAGGACGGCGGGAACCTTCTCCAGGATCTGTGCGGCAAACGGGCCGTCGGGTTCAGCGAGCATCTGACGGAACATCGCTTCGACCTCTTTTTCAAGGGCAAGGGCGGCCTCTTCTTCGAGCAGCCTCCGCTCGGCCTCCAATGCCTCGCGTTCCCGGCGCACGGCCTCTTCGCGTTCCCGGCGGCGTAATTCCGCCGGAGAAACATACCCCGTGGGGATACGGTAGGTCCCGTCTTTGGACAGGCAGCGAAAGACCCAATCCACCGGACGCGAAACGGGCTGGCCCTTGCTGTCCACCATCTGGCCGTGTTCCAGCTCGTACTCCGCATACCGGAGGGCGTCCGTGAGGGAACCGGGGTCAATGTTCTGCACGGCGAGGAGCTCTTTGATCCGGCGCAGGTGCTTGGCGGTGAAACCGACCTCCATCAGCCTCGGGCACAGCTCGGGCAGCGCCCTCTCCAGCTCATCCGCCGGAGAAGCCGACACGGAAGGGGAAGCGGCACGCGGCGCGCCGAGTGCCTCCTTTTCATCCATGAGAAGCCTGATACGCATCCCGCGCCGATGGACCGTTTTCTCGCACACGCCCGTTTCCGCCCATGTAGCGATGATCCGACGGCAGGTGCGCGCATCGATACCGATGGTCTCCTCAATGATGGGGAGGGTCAGGTCGATGGTTTCTTTCTTGCCGATCCCGTAAAGCCACTTGAAGAGCTTCGTCGGATTGGCCCCATGCACTGGAGCCAGAGGCCTGAGGAGGCTGATCTGCCCTTCTCCGACCCTCTTGGGTTTGCACCGGGCCCCTGCCTGCACGTCAACTTTGGCTGTCCGGCGTGAGCGGCCATTCAGAGCGTCTGATGTGGGCGAACGCAATGTCATCGCAGCGGCCTGGACAGGTACGGCTTCTTTCTGATCATGCTTACGCGAGGCAGACGTCCCCTGCTCCGTGGAAGTCCCCGCCTCTTGTCTGTTTTCCACCGGTAGCTCTGGATTCCGCTCAGGCAGCTCTTCATGGTGAGAGGATCTTTTGTCAGGACATTCTGAGTGTCCATTCTGGACATCCACTTGATAAGGACGTTTCCGTCCATCGGGACGGGAAACAGCCGGAGATGCCTTTGAATGTCTATGTAGAGTGTCCACTATCGGCGTCCACGTAGAGGGCGCGCTCAGGGACTCAAGGCTTGAAGTTTCAGAATATTTTCCCGTTGTTTCTCGTTGCGAAGGGGAGTGCTGAGACGCCTGAGCGTCCACTTTGACAGCAAGATCAGGCTGTCCATTTTGCATGTCCTCAGCTTCTGTCTTCACAGAGACGCCAGATCGTACCTCCGTGGCGAGCCCACTTGCAAGTCCGTTCTGATCGTCCACTTTGTCAGGACACTCAGGAGAATCAATTTGCGCGTCCACAGAGGAGGAGGAGGAGGAGGAGGAGGAGGAGGAGGACATTTCAGACTGTCCATTCTGCACGTCCACACCATCCGCCTTATGCGAGATTTTCGCGGCGTCAGCCTGCATCTCCTCAAGGACTCTGGCCGCCGCGATGTGATCTGGGCGCTCTGCCAGCTTGGCCGCGACGGATTCCATCAGTTCGTTGAGGCCGCGTCTGCGGGGATGCGTCTGTCCGGGGGTCATCAGAGGCTCCTGTTTACATGCCGAGGGCGGCGAGGATTTCACGGGCGACGGAGCGGAATTTCGCCGCCACCTTACTGCGGGGTGAAGATTGGAACACCGTTTCGGAGAGCATCTCGGAAGATCGGAGCATGGTCGCCTCACTGATATACTCGGTGAGGACCTGTCCGGGATAGCGGTTGTTCAGGATGGTCAGCGAGTGCTTGTCCGCAAGCCGCCGCAAGTCAGCCATATTGTACAGGAACTTAAGCAGGACAAGACCTTCGTTCAGCTTCGTGCGGCGGATCTGGTTGATAGCATTGATGGTTTTCGTGATACCGTCGAGCGAGAAACGCGACCCCGCACGGATGGGCACAATGATAAAGTCGGAGGCGATCATCGCCATATACACGAAAGCCCCCATTGAAGGCGGGCAGTCGATGAGGGTGATGTCAAACTCTTTGGTCGCATACTCTCTCAGCCGTTCACGGAGGGCGACGATGTATGACTCGTTCTTATAGAATTCGGCTTCGATGAAGGCCATCTCCTCAACGTTCGGGAGGATGCTGCAACCGATCTCTGTGGGATAGATGCAAGATTCAGGTTTGATTTCGGGGGCTTCTTCGTCATAAACCGAGGCAAGCAGCTCGTAAAGCGAAGCACAGCCGGGAGCGAGGTTGAAAAAGGAAGTGGAGTTGCACTGGCTGTCCACATCGACGATCAACACCTTTTTCCCTTGCATGGCCAGGGCATGTGCGAGATTGACGGTGATCGTCGTCTTCCCCACACCACCCTTGTTGTTGACGACCGAAATGATCTTGCCCATCGGAATCTCCTTTTAGTGAACGACTTGGTTTTCAGATAGAATAAAAAACGTTGAAGCACAACATTTTTAGTCTATTTTTTTTCTATATTTCTTTCGATGAATGTTCGCCCTTACGCAGCGGATGGGCTCGCGCATCAAGAGCGGTTCCCTTGATGGATTTTTTGTTTGAGATAAAATCATTTTATTTCAGCATATTACAAATCCATACCTGTTATTTTTCAGACAAGCGGACATACAAAAAAAGAATGCTTGAAGGACGGATGGTTACCCGAAAAAATTCGTATATCAAATATGTTTTTGCGAGTATCCACCCACTCAGGGATACGCCACACGGAAATCATCGGCTGTTATCATATTCCTTTTCCATTGCCTTCAGGGGGGCCATCCTCCCAGCCCTTAGACCGCCCACTCAAAAATCTTTCAGCCCCGGAGCCCGTTGGAGGATAGCGCTTACTCCACGAGCCATGCCTTTATTCACCATAGGGCGAAACACAATTTCAAAAAGATTGAACGATGTCAGCATGGGCCCATCCCTGGACAAAACGAACGTTTCAACGGCGCAGGAAAACAAACTCTACGGCGGAACATCTACCCTCCCCTATTGGACCAGTACCATTGCTGATGCCGACATCCTCCAATGCGTATTCATTTTAGCCCAAAGTTCGTGAGGCCATGACTGACCTGATTATTCCCCACATGTAACCACGTACCCGAGCTTATGGTATTCTTCTCTACGTAGCGTTGTTGCATCCCCTCCTTTCTGCGAGGACTTTCTGAGAGGCCATTTTGAGAGTACATGTTGATCCATTTTTTTGAGTGTCCATTTTGCATGTCCATATTCTTATATTCCAAAAAACACTCAGAGATATTCTGATAGCATCTTTATAAAATGAATGTTTTTTCTCATTCTTTAAACATGAAAAAACTGAATTTTTACAGCAAAATATCCACTCAAAACGGACTATCATAATGGACGCTCAAATGGACACGCTCATATCATATTGTATTCTTCCAACATACAGGGAGGAACTGCAAATCTTTTGAGTATCCGCCCGTCGCCCTGAAAGCATCCAATATGGACTCCCTTAGTGGACACCCACATTATCCATAAGCCGCCCCATCATCAGGAACGTCCCCCCGCCTCTCCGGTTGGCCACCGTCCTTACAACAATCGGCTATCCTCCACCGGTCACCAAAAGAAGAGGCCTGAGGGACCGTTTTCCCCATATGCTCCTTTCCCCAACCATCGTTCCTCCCTCAGAAACGGAAGGTATCACTGCAGGTCCAGAGCTGTTGCTCCCCACCGGAGCATTCCCAATCGCTCTGGCGGAGACAGGCAACCATATACGGTTTGCATGGACATTATGAGTGTCCATTTTGAGTGGAACATATGAGAGTCCTTTTCGAGCGTCTAGTATGGCAGGATATTTTGACCGGAAAAACGGCTATGCATATTTTGATCGGCCATTGTGCTCAAACAAACTGTTCGGACAAAACGTATGTCCTTTTTGTGAGGATATTCAGATCGGACACACTGAAAGGACATGCAGATCGCCGGGAAGTAGGGACATTTTGGAAGTCCAATGAGCGGGGATAGCATGTCAGGACACGCTGTCCTTGCAGTCTGGACGCCCAGCGTGTCCCGGGACAGTATGCCTGTCCAACATGCAAGGACAGAATGGCCGCTCTTCGCGGACAATCATATTTATGACGAAAAGAAATGTCCCTATTCAAAAATAGATAATAAAAACAATATATACATACAAGAGAGGACGAAATGGACGGATATTCTGCGCGTCCATATTGGACGGCCTTTTTTCCGTTTTACCCCACATGATAGAAAGAAAGAAAAAGTCAGATCTTTCTGTTCTTGATTTCAAAGCAGGAAAAAACGCTTCAAGCTGTTCCCTATTTCAAGTAAACACATCCCCAAAAGGGTTTCCCAAAGCACGTTGTTTCTATGCGACGCTGTGTGAAGGAAACATTCCTTCAAGCCCTTCCCGATCCTTTACGGGGTCCTCACTATCAATAGGGGGGACGCGCTATCGAGCCTTCTTCCTGCCTATGGCTCATACGGATTGCGGTAGGGTAGGGCGTTCAATAAAAAATCGGGGGCCCGAATTTAAGCGAAACTATGGCCTGTCTCCATGATGTCATGGACGTGCGTTACCCGCCTGAAAGCCCAAAAGAAGAACCCCGGAATTTAAAGTTTCCGGGGCATCGTTTTACCGGGAGGGGGTAGGCGTCAGTTCCCCGTTTCGAAACGTTTGGGGCAGGTGCGGCAGGGGATATCCGGAAGCGGGCTTTGCAGCGCATCGCGGAACATGCGGAAAGGGCCGCTTTGCCAGATGCCGAGGGGGTCTTCCTCTACGGCGGACCCGAACACGCGGCGGTTCACGGCCTCGGGCGAAGAGGCGGGCGCATCCACCGGAAGGTTCAGGTAGATGCAGGGGGACATGCGCCCTTCCGCGTCCACGTAGAGCGTCCGGGCTGCGTTTTCCCGGCAGGGGAACAGGCCGCAGCCGTCATCGGGCCGAGGGGAGGGCAGGCTGTAGTAGAGGCCGCGCCCGCGTTTGGCGGTTTCTTCGGCGACGCGTTCGAGTATGTCCCGGGCGGCGTCCAGTTTCCCGGCCTCGTGCGGGGAAAAGGCTTCCGCCTCCAGCCCCGGCGCCGCGATGTAGTCCAGCGTGCTGATCACCGCCGCGTGTACGTCCAGTTCGTCCATAAGATCGGGCAGGCCTTCCACGGCTTCCATCTGCGAGGCGAGCATGAGGTAGGCGAAATGCAGCTCAAGATGCACGCCCATTTTGGCTTTGCGGACGCGCTGGAGCGTGCGCACGGCCTCACGGACGCGGCTGAACGGCACGCCCGCGCGCGGGGCATTGCTGGCCTCGTCGGTGCCCACGAGGGAAAAGGCCACAATGTCGATGCCGCTCCCCACGATTTGCCCGGCAAGCGTTTCGTCCATGCGCAGCCCGCAGGTGGTTGTGGAGACCCGGCAGCCCGCCTTGCGCGCCAGCGCCGCGAAATCCATGAACCGCGGGTGCAGGAACGGTTCGCCCCAGCCTTGCAGGTGCACGCGCCCGCTCTCCTGCATGAGCGGCCACAGGCGGGCGAAAGTCGCGGCTTCCATGTGCCGCGAGCGCCAGTATCCGGCCTGCGTGGTATGCGGGCAATAGACGCAGCGCCCCGGGCAAACGGAGGTGACTTCCACCTGTATGCAGTCGAGCAGGCGGGGTTTGCCGAACAGGCTTTCCCGGAACAGCTGCCAAACCGAAGGTTCCTGAAAACGGGGGTTGCGCAGCGGATCGGCCGCGCCGCCGTCTTTTGCCATGGGGTTCTCCTACATGCCGAACAGTTTTTTCAGGGACCCGAGCAGGCCGGCTTCCTGGGGCCGTTGCACCGCCCATGACGTTTCCACGTGGGGCCGGAGGATCGTCGCGTTCCACTTGCGTTTGAAGAACACGATGCCCGGATTGATGCCGAGGCCAAGGTTCAGGAGCGTATGCCCGCGCCGGATGCCTTCTGCGGCGAGGGCGTCCAAAAGGGCGTCCGCCGTGCCGGGCGGGCTTTCCGGGGAGCGGAAGGCGAACAGGTAAAAAACGGTTCCGAGCGCCGTGTAATCGCCCACGGCGAAGCCCTGCAACGCGCCTTCACAGTCCCGCGCCGCGAACAGCAGGGCGTCGGGCACGGCCTCCACATACGGGCCGATGTGCCGGAAAAGATGCCGCGTCCCCGGCGCGAAGGGCCGCGAACGGATATACTGTTCCACCAGTTCGGCATGATCCGGTTTCCAGCCCTCCCGCGCAATGAGAATGTCCCGGCGGGCGCGCCGGAGCTGGTTGCGGAGCTTTTGGCCATAGGCCATGTCCGCCGCATCCGTGGGGAGGGGGATGCCCCAATAGGCGTCGGGTTTGGTGGAAACGGCCCATTCCGGGGCGGCATCGGGCCGGAAGGGTGCGAGGACGGTCAGGGACTCGATGCCGCGCAGGGAGGAGGCTTCACCCACCGCCGCGTCGAGGCGGGCCGCTTCCGGGCGGCTGCACTCCTGTTCCGCCCCGCCTTGCTTCAACCCGGCGTCATGCCCGACAAGCACCAGCGCCGGGCCGCTGCGCCACGCGAGGAAGCCCCCGCATTCCAGCGGCTCGAGATCGGAAACGGCGCGCACGTATGGGACAAGCTGCTCGGGCACGGCTGCCTCGGCGGCAAACGACGCCCAACGTGATGGTGGCATGGCATTCTCCGGGAACCCGCGCGCCGCGCGCTCAGGGAAAAGGTTGATGGGGAAACAGGCAGGGCCCGCCGGCGTTATCGCACTCCGCCGGGACGAAAAACTTTTTATGACTATCCCCCCTGCGGAGGGAACCGATTTCATTCACGACCCCGATCTTCTTCAAAGACTGTGGCCTGCGGGAGCCCTTTTTCAGCCCCTTTACCCATTCCGAGGGCTCGATTTCACCAAATGGCGGAAAATGGCGTTCCCCCATTTCGAGGGGGTCCGGGGGGGGGAATGGCTTTCGGGGCCCGTGGCCGAACCCCGGATTTCCCCGGCTAACCGCCATTCCTGCCCCTGATCGCGGCGCGGAGCCTGTGCCGCCACGTGGGGTACGCCTGCCGGACCGTGAAGCCGTCCTCGGCGAGCATATCCCGCAGTTGCAGCATGTGGGCCGACCCCACGAAAACCGCCGCGCGGCCTTCTTCGAGGAACGGGCGCATACGCTCGCGGAAACGCTGGTTCCTGCCGTCGATGATCTGTTCCGTGCGCGAGGGGAATTCGGTGCTCGTGCCGAGCATCCCCTCAAGATCCCCGTCGAGGTACGAATGGATGTTGCGCCGGGCGTAGCCCTTCCATGAGCGGCAGCCTCTGAAGAAGGCGGTCACCCGTCCGAGGGGAACGGACTCCAGGGACGCCACCTGTTCTTCAAGGCTTTCCATGCCGATGACGGATTTGCCCATTTCGAGCGCGGTGTGCCACGCGCAGAGATCCACGGACTGGTTCCAGCCCTGCCGTTCGAGATACGCCGTCCACAGCGAGAAGAATGCATACCAGTGCCGGGTGGTTGCGAGCAGTCCCCGCACGTCGGCGGGGTTGGGGTTCGCCGCGTTGAAGAAGCGGGCGAGCTTTCCGGTGGGGCCCTGCACGACCCGTTCGAGCAGCCTGATTTCCGGCTCCTCAAGCAGATCGATCAGGGGCGGGTGCCTGCCGTCGGGCGTCTTGCCGATGCGGGCCACCTCGTCCAGCGAGTCCGCGTCGAGCGGGCCCTCGAACAGTACGGTGTCCACCCGCTCGAACAGATTGCGGAAAGCCGCCTCGAACGAATAGCAGAAAAAGTGCGCCGTGCCGCCTATCCATGAGGTCCTGCCGTTTTTCGTCAGTTCCCAGAGCATGGCGAAGGGCCGCTGCTGGGGCAGCGAGTCGAAAATCTGGCGCTTGGAGAGATCCGACGGCGATTCGAGGAGGATGCGAACGAGGCTGCTTATGGTTTCGCTGCCCGTCTCGCGGAGCGTTTCCCGCCAGCTCGCCATGACGTAGGGCAGGGCGGGGCGGCCTCCCCACTTGGTCTTGAAGCGCCGGATGCCGTCGTTCACGCCGAGGCCGAGGTGGACGTATTCCTTGTCCGCTTCCCTAGCGGAGCGGAGCATGTGCGCGAAAAGCAGGTCCGCCGCGTGGGGCGTGTAGTGCGTGCGGGAGTGCGCGCCGATGAGGTAGCTGCAAAAGCGGCGGGGCGCGTCGTCGAGGAGGAGGCTCGCCGCGAGGTTGCCCTCGGCGTCCACGGCGTCGAGCAGGCGCAGCCCCGGCGTATCCAGCACGGCCCCGGTGCGGGCGAACAGCCCGCGCACGTTGGGCGGCAGGACGGCCCGGTTCATGAACTCGGCCCACAGGCGGCGGTGCGCCGGGGTGAAGTCGCGGCCCTCGCGCACGGTCAGCTTTTCAGCGGCGATTTCCACCGGGCGGCGCAGGCGGGCGGGCACGGGCGCGTCGCACGGCAGGATGTAGAACGTGTCCCTGTCCGTGACGTGCCCCGCGAGGCGGGCGGGCAGGTCCGGGCCGATGGCCCAGCAGTCCACGCCTTCGAGCCGCTTGGGGACACGCCGCAGGGCCGCCGCGAGCGCCCGCTCAAAGGAGTCGTGGGCATACTCGCCGGACAGCGGGTACCCGATGGCCATGAGCCAATCGTCAGCCGTCAGAAAGAGGTACTCCCCCTCCAGAAAGGCCGTCCCTTGCGACATGGCCTGCATGAACGGCGCGGAATGCTCGGGCACGCGGGCCTGTTCAAGGACTGAGGCAAGATCGGGCATGGCGTCCTCCCGGTTTTGCGGAAACGGTCCCTTACCGGATACCAGATTTCCTGCGGACCTGTCGAGGGCCGGAAGGCGCTTCGGCGTATGGGATGCGGGGCGATCCGCCGGGCGGGGAGGGCCGCGTTGGTCACCGGGCCGGGGTATGGAGCGGGGGGGCACCGATCCCTTTCAGGAATGCCGCAGTGCGTGTGGGGCGAAGTTGAGGAAGAGATACCAGTAATGCCGTGAGGAATGCCGCCGCGCGTGGGGCGAGGGCTTTGCTGATAATCGCCCCGGGAGTGCAGCAGATGCCCCGCACAGGCGGGGCGAAGACTAAAACCGGACAGGCTCATATCGAGGTTTTTTCATGCCGCCGCGCGGATGGGCGAAGCTCACGGCAATGCCCCATGCCGTGATGGGAGTGCGGCACGGGTGGGGATGGAACGGAAAAAGTAATGTATCCTTGCGGGTAAAAGCGGTACGTGGGCGTGAAGGGCTATGCGGGGGATACGTGCCGGGGCGGGCGCGCTCAGGAAAATCATGTTCCCGCAGCCTTGACAAGGGAGTCCTAAATGGTAATGAATTTCGTATTCAATTAACGAAGCACAGCGGCATGGCCGTGCGGACACACCAACGAAAACCAAAGGAGATAGTTATGTCCCTGATCAATAAGGAAGTAAGCGAATTCAGCGTTCAGGCTTTTCAGGACAACGCCTTCAAGACCGTGACCAAGGCCGATATCCTCGGGAAGTGGTCCGTGTTTTTCTTCTATCCGGCGGACTTTACGTTCGTGTGCCCCACGGAGCTTGAGGATCTCGCTGAAAAATATGAAGATTTCAAATCCATCGGATGCGAGATCTATTCGGTTTCGTGCGACAGCCATTTCGTCCACAAGGCGTGGCACGATGCCTCGAAGACCATACAGAAAATCAAGTATCCCATGCTCGCCGATCCCACCGGCGCGCTGGCCCGGGATTTCGACGTGATGATCGAATCGGAAGGCATGGCCGAGCGGGGCAGTTTCATCGTCAACCCCGAAGGGCGCATCGTGGCTTATGAAGTCATCGCCGGGAACGTGGGCCGCAACGCGGACGAACTGTTCCGCCGGGTGCAGGCTTCCCAGTTCGTGGCCTCGCACGACGATCAGGTGTGCCCTGCCAAGTGGCGTCCCGGCGCGGAAACCCTGAAGCCCAGCCTCGACCTCGTGGGCCTGCTGTAATGGATGCCGGTCGGGCCGCCGACCTGTACGACGCGGTGGTGGTGGGGGGCGGCCCGGCCGGGCTGGCCGCCGCCCTCTACCTTGCCCGCGCCCGGTACAGGGTGCTTGTCGTGGAAAAGGACACCTTCGGTGGGCAGATAACGATCACCGCCGAAGTGGTGAATTATCCCGGCGTGGAAAAGACCGAAGGCCATTCGCTCACCGAAACCATGCGCCGTCAGGCCCTGCATTTCGGCGCGGAGTTCCTGCTGGCCGAAGCGCAAGGGATCGACGTGGACGGGGATTTCCGCATCGTGCGTACGAGCCGGGGGGCTTTCCGGTGCTTCGCCGTACTGCTCGCCACCGGGGCCCATCCCCGCAAGGTGGGTTTTGAGGGCGAGGAAACGTTCCGGGGCCGGGGCGTGGCCTACTGCGCCACGTGCGACGGCGGGTTCTTCACGGACAGGGATGTCTTTGTGGTGGGCGGCGGATTCGCCGCCGCCGAGGAAGCCATGTTCCTCACCAGGTACGCCCGTTCCGTGACCATGCTCGTGCGCCGGAGCACGCTGTCCTGCGCCGAAAGCATCGCCGAGCAGGTGCTCGCCCACGAATCCGTCCGGGTGCGCTTCAATACCGTTCTGGAAGCGGTGGAAGGCGACACGGCCCTGCGCCGCGCCGTGTTCCGCGACACCGTGACCGGGCGGCTGGAAACGTATGCGCCGCCCGAGGGCGAGACCTTCGGGGTATTCGTCTTCGCGGGGTACGAGCCCGCGTCGCGGCTGGCCGAAGGCCTTGCGGAGCTGACCGGGCAGGGGAACATCGTTACCGATAGGGAACAACGGACGAGGACGGAAGGCGTCTACGCCGCCGGGGACGTGTGCGACAAGCGGCTGCGTCAGGTGGTCACCGCCGTTTCCGACGGGGCCGTTGCCGCTACCTCCATCGAGCGCTATGCGGCGGACATGCAGCGCAAGACGGGTTTGCGCCCGCAGCGCCCGGCAACCGCCCCGGCGTCTTCCGGAGCCTCGAAAGCCTCAGCCCCTTCCGGAAATGCCCGCGAGACAGAAGGCGGGTTCCTCACGGCGGAGCAGCGGGAACAGCTTGCGGGAGTCTTCGCCCGCATGGAATGCCCGCTCATCCTGAAGGCGGAACCGGACAGCCGCCCGGTTTCGGAAGATCTGCGCCGGATGCTCATGGAGCTCGCGGCTTTGACGGATAAGCTGACCGTGGAGTGGACGCCGCCGTCTGACGGGCCGGAACGCCCCTGCGTGCGGGTTTTGCGGGCGGACGGGACCGATACCGGCATTGCCTTCCACGGCGTCCCCGGCGGGCATGAGTTCAATTCGTTCGTCGTGGGCCTGTACAACGCGGCGGGCCCCGGGCAGAGCATCGATCCCGCCCTTGCCGAGGCCATCGCCGCCATCGACAGGCCGCTGGATCTGCAAATCGTGGTTGCCCTGTCCTGCACCATGTGCCCGGAACTGGTCATAGCCGCGCAGAAGATCGCCGCCTCCAATCCGCTGGTGACCGCCAAGGTCTACGACGTGAACCACTTCCCGGAACTGCGGGAACGGTACAAGATCATGAGCGTGCCTTGCCTCATCATCAACAAGGCGAAAGTGGCGTTCGGCAAGAAGACGCTCGGCCAGTTGTTGGAATTGCTGGCAGAACCGGAGGCCGGGCAGACTGGTTGATTTTCATGGACGGGCCTTGAAAGGGAAGGGGTAACGCTGGGGAAGGGGGCTTTTTCTGAAGAAGGTTTCCCTTTCCCAAAACCAGTCAGTGCGGCCTTCCTTCCTTCCTTCCTTCCTTCCTTCCTTCCTTCTCTTTCCAAGGCTGCGCGTATTGCGAAGCCCTGTGCTTTCACGGCACGGGGATCGCCTTTGGAATGGATACCTTTCAGAGGGCAAAAGCCGAGGGATTTCCTTAAAGCGTTTGTGCGGAGGTTTTCCGGCAAGCATTGGCCGCAGCGATTCGCTGCGGCCTTTTTGTGCATTGGAGAAGTGCGCTGGTGGGAGCGCGCATTATCCGCAGAAATATAGTAGCACATAATCTTTTTATTATGTTAATTTTATTCTTCCGTTTTTGCAATAAGATAGGTACTGTAAAGTATCTGTGGACATTCATAGTTTCCCGTCTCTATGGACGCATAAAATGGACACTCAGAATATCCGTTCTCACCTGCTTGGAAACAGGCTTTCAAAATGTACGCTCACATTGTCCTTCTTAATCGGACGCTCATGTTATACTTATATAATGGACATGCAAAATGGACGCTCAATAAGGGAGGGGTACGGTATGATTCCCTGTACAGCCGGGCCTGCCATTTCCTTCAAATGCCGGAGGAAGCGGATCGGGCTCCCTCCGGTATCTGGGATATCTCCCGTTCCCTTTCATGCCTGGAGGATGCGGCACCGTAAAAAAAGACGCCGCATCCCCAAGGAAATGCGGCGTCCGGAGGCGTTTCGCGGCACCCTCGGATCAGAGGATGGCGTTGAACTTCGTCAGAAAGTCCCGGGTGAAGAAACCGTTCTGGATGCGCTCCCCGAATGAACCCTTTGCGCCGACCTTATGCCGGGCATACGTTTCCTTGATGCCCGGGGCGGCCCAGTCCTCCACGACGCGGTGCTCCCTTTCGAGCCGGGCGGCGTGGCGCTGAGCGTCCTTGAGCCGGGATACCGCGGCATCCACGGCTTCGTTGTCCATGCAGGGGGCGAGCATGGCCCGGTAGTCCTCTTCCTTGAGGGCTGTGAGCCGATTGAACGTGTCGCGGTCGATGAGCGTCGGCCAGAACAGCTGGTTGAAGCCGAACTGCTGGCGCGTCTCGATCAGCAGGTCTTCGGGGAAGGTCGAGAGGTCGATGCGCCCGTCCCTCGGTATGACGTATCCGCGGCTTTGCAGCAGGTCCAGGAACTTCTGCTGGCGCGGAGTGGGGCTGCTCAGGTCAACGACGGCCATGCCCCTTTTGCGCGTTCCGAAGCTGGCGTCGTTGTCGATGCCCGTGATCTTCACGGCCCCGGTTTGCGGATTGATGTCGATGAGGTAGTTGTCGCCGTGGCGGTCCACCTGCCCGGAAAGGACATCGGCCCATTCCATTTTGGACAGTTCGCGCATCAGGTTGGCGCGCATGGCGTCGAGTTTCCCGTTGGAGCGCAGGACGCGGCAGGTTTCGGGGAAATTGAGTTCCTTGCCGTCAGGCATCCGGCAGACGGGCTTGCCTCTGGCGATATCGAAGAAGGTCTTGCCGGGGGCGGCCTCCATGAACAGGCCGAGCTGCCCGTCATGGCTGCCGATGCTTGAGCGGGCGATGGTTCCGCCGCAGCCGATGGCGTCCGCCACGCGGGAGGCCGCCACGTTGAGCTGCATGACGCGCGCCCCGTTGCGGTAGCCGAGGCCGGACGCGCACAGATGGTCGAGGCCGCGCCGCGCGCCCACCTCGGGCTTGAACACAAGCTTCATGTCTTCGCCGTCTCTGCCCCGGTACGTGCACAGATGCACGGTATTGGCCGCGCCCTGCCCGAGCTTGCGGGTGTCGGTCAGGATGGCGTCGCCCGCCCGGAGTTCAAGCTGGTCGGCCATGATGCCGCGCAGGGAGGCTTCGAGGATGGTATTCATGTCCACATGGTGATCCAGCGCGGCCTGGATGTATTCGCCCCGCGCCTGCGGGTTGGCCCCGGTCGAGCGCAGCATCCCGGCGGCCTCCTGAAACTCGGAAACGAGGATCCCATCGCGCGTGAGCAGGGGCGTGTTTTCGATCTGGGCCGCGAGCCTTTTCATCTCGGACGGCACGAGCACGAAGCCGTTTTGCCCCACGCTCCGGCGCAACAGGTCCGCCATGCCGCGCGGGATGCGTTCGCCGCAGAAATGCTGATAGTAGCCGCCGATTTCCTTTGCGCCGATGGTAGGGTGCTCCGCGATTGCCATCATGGTCAGGAGCGTGCCGCAGGCCCGGCGAGTCTCCGGGGCCCGCAGGATGCGCACGGCGTCTTCCATTTCGTGGGCCAGCCGCTCGGGCGAGAGCGCCCCGGCATCGAGGCGGGTCATGATCTCGCTGACCTTGGCGTTGTAGCGGGCGAGCCCCGTGGCGAGCGGCGTGCCGAGGCCGCCGGGCAGGGCCGAGGCCGAGGGAAACAGGGACTGGTCCACGGGCGGCAGGATCGCGCGCACGGCGGATTTGACGCCCGCTCTGGGATCGGCGGAGGCAAGGGCGTCCAGCCGCTCGGCGGAACGGGCGAGCATGGCCTCGGCGGGGGCGAACAGGGTGCGGTCGGGGATGAGGACGGGGCCGCCCCCGGGATCGGTGTTGGGGTGTATCGCCCCGTCGATGCGGCCGCGCAGGGCTTCGAGATCGGCGCGCAACCGGGTGGCCGTATCCCGGAATTCGGCCAGCGGCATCTGCCCCTTGCGGCCTTCCAGCGCGTCGATGCTCCCGAAAAGCCGCGCCGCGTCGGCCCTGAATGCCCCGGCGACGTCACCGCTGCCGTGCGTGAAGTGCGCCATGTCCTGCATAGCTTTCCCCGCCGTGGGAGCCTGCGGATCCGCGACACCGGGGGCTATCTGCTGCCGCCGTTCGGCGGGCATCGCCGCGAGCTGCATGGTGGCGGCGAAATTCAGCGCCTCGGAAGCCCGGAACTGGGTGGCCTGCGCCAGCGAATCGAGCAGGGCGGCGCTGACGCCGCTGGCCTTCTGGAATGCGCCGATCTGGGTGTAGAGCTCGTTCTGCGCGCCGACGAACGCTTCCAGCGCCGCGAAGGCGGCATCGGGAAGCGGATTGGCGTGGAAGTCCGCGATGGGGATGCGACGCAGGTTCGCCGCCGCCACGTCGCAGGCGTTGGCGGCCTTCAGCATGGCGGAGTGGATGCGGAAGCCGCCGTGGAAGACTTTGGGGCGGGGGATTTCGGTTTTGATGGCGTCGTACAGATCCCCGCCGATGCCCCGCAGCCCGCCGGAACGGTCAAGGGCGGTGTCCAGCATCTGGCGCAGCCGCGCCTCGGCCTGGACGAGATCCTCATTGGGCGGGTTTCCGGGGGCCGGCGCCCCGTTCTGGGCGTCGTGGGGAACTGCGGGGTTTTGCTGCCCGGCGCCTTCGACGTCCGCATGGGGATCGACGCTGATGGAAGTCCCGGACGTCGCGGTGAAAATCGTGGAGCTCATGGTGGCCTCCGTGCGCTAGACGCGCATCCAGTTGACGTTGGACATGCCGACAAGCCCGGAATCGAGCCCCTGCATCAGATCCAGCAGGGCATACAGTCCTTCGCCCTGTTGCTGCACGTCGCCTTCCGGGGTGTCCAGACGCCATACGCAGCGCTCGGCGTCGAGGACGACGTTCAGCACGCCCGATTGGGGCAGGCAGGCTTGGCAGGCCTCGATAAAGCTGCAAGCCGCCTCAAGGGACAGGCGTTCCGTTTCGGGATCGTTCCATGCGCCCCCCCACGGAAGCGACAGCCCGAGGCGCAGGCGGCCCGCATCCAGCAGATAGCGGAACTGCCAACTCTGGAGCCCCCCGCCGAGGAGCCCGCAGCCAAGATAGCGGACGGGGCCTTCCCTGAGGCCTTGCGGCGCTTCGGGGCTGTCGAAGACGGCGTCCAGATCCTCAAGGTAAAGCCCGGCAAGCCCGGAGAGCGGCTCGCGCCCGTCCGTGGCGAAAAACCATTCGTCGGTCTGTTCCAGTTCGTTGATGGCCTCCAGAGGCAGGGGAGGCAACGGCAGGCCGTTGTCTTCAAGCATCCCCGCGAACCCTTCCGGCAGCCGCAATCCCTGTATGGTAGCGTCCATTGTCCGACTCCTTGTCATGCCGCAAAACGGCGGAACATGCCGCACGGGCCTGCCAACGACGTTGCCGGGATTTCCGTGCGGGCGCTTCATGCAAAAGGCTCAAGCAAAATCCGTGCTCAGAGAAGTCATAACCAGCCGAAGCTGTTCCCGCAACACCTTCTCCGGATGCGGAAAAGGCGGTTCCCCGGACGATGAGGGCCGTGCCTGCCGTTCCCGCTTTTCCGCGGGATGCGGGGAAGCATCCGGACGGGAGGCCGCGCGCTTCCGGGCGGGGATGGCCTGCGCCGGGCCATCCGGGGCGGGGCCGCGCATGGGCTGGAGATCGCCTCCATCGATAGAGGCGGTGCCAACGTTTTTCCCATGTGCCCCGGGTACGCTCCGCCCAATGCCGCCGGGCTCGCGGCCTCTTCCACGGGAGCCCCGGCGTGTTGAGGCGGCTGGTAGCATAACGCGAGGGAATATGGGGCATTATGGGGCGTTTCCCTGCGCGTGGAAGCGGGGCGGTATCCGGGAAGCCGCCCGCGGGCGCGGCATGGGCCTCTTGATCGGATCGGCGGAGAGGCCGATGTCCGGGAATGCGGAAGGCGAGGTTCCGTCAGCCGGAAACCTCCGCGAGGATGGCCGGGAGCGCGGCTACGGCCTCTCCGACCTGCTCGAGGATGGCCTTTACCGTGCGGGCGGGCACGTCCACGACCGAGGCCGCGGCGATCATGTCCTTGTCCGTGATGTCCCGCCCCTTGCCGTTGACCATGCAGGTCTGTTCCCCCCCCACGCCCCGCGAGGGGGTGAGGTCATAGGCCGGGGCCAGCCGCCAGCGGCCTTTCGCATCGAGGAGGAAGGAGAAGTTCTTGGAATGGTCGTCCTGATTGCCGAGCCGGACGTTGAACGCCATGAGCCGGACCAGCTTTTCCACGTCCTCGGGATTGCGGGTGAGGGATTTTCCCAGCCGGAACAGGTTTTCGTAGTCGAGGGAGGCGTACCGGTGCGAGGCGTGCAGCAGCCCGCAGGCGGTATGCACATGCACCTTGCCGCCGTCCTCGCGGTCGAAGCGCCGGACCCCGAAGTAGGCGGCCCCGTCCCTGCCGGGGAAGAGGGCTGTCTCCGGCATCTCGATCCCCGCCCGCTTCGCGGCGAGGGAACAGGCGTATTCCATCCTGCCGATGGCGGGATCGTCATGGCGCGCCGGGAACTTGATCAGCCACGGATCGCAGCCGGGCTCGGCGACGGCGTCGGGCACGATGAGCCGCCTGTCGCCGGACACCCGGACCATGATCTTGGGCCGCGCCCCGCAGGAGGAGCCGTTCAGGGCCATGAGCGTGCGCAGCGTCTCCACGGGCAGCGGGTCCTCATTGAGGGTGCGCCACGCCTCTTCGGCCACGCCGTCCAGATCGATGCGTTCGGGCAGCGGGTCGGGGTCCGGGGTCACGGGCTCATATTCCAGCGCGCCCATGCCGCCGCTCCCCACCAGCGAGAGCCGGGACAGGGGCGTGATCCGTTCCAGCGGCAGGCCGCTGCGCCGCAGCAGGCGGTCCAGCAGGAGCAGCCCCCAGCCGTCGGGCAGGCTGTCGTTGAAGACGCCGAACAGCCCGTCGAACGTCCGTTTCGGATCGGACGCCACCCCGGGCCGCAGGGGAAGCAGGAAAGGCGAGAGTTCAATGCCCGAATCGAGGAAGCGCTTGTCGTACTCGAACAGGATGTCCCCGCCGCGCTCCTCCAATAAGCCCACGAACCGCCTTTCGCCCCGGGCATTCAGATATACTTCAAGACGCATCGGGCCTCCTCGCGCGCTTGCGTTCGCGGGGCGCGGCTTCAAACAGGCTGTGCACCGGGGGTTCGGGGAACAGGGCGTCGAACCCGTCCATGCGGCGCAGGGCGAACGCGATTTCCACGAACGAGGCCAGCGCGATGTCCCCGGTCTTTTCAAAGCGCCGGAGCGTGGACAGGCTGATCCCGGCGGCATGGGCCAAGGCTTCCTGCGTGAGGTTCTGGCGCAGCCGTTCGGCCTTGGCCCGCTCCGCAAGTTCCAGCCGTACGTCGCGCGGGCTTTTCAGATAATCATTCAACATAGAGCGGTAAACTCCGTTTATGGGAGAGTATCGTTCTTTTATGGATGGTTGTCAAAGCCTTTCGCGGATTCCGCAGCGCCGCAAACGGTGCGGAGACGGCGAGAAAGAGAAGCATCCGGGGGCCCGGCAGCGCGTCGGGCTGGACAAGCTTGCCCAGCCCCCGGAAAAACAGCCCGAACGTGAGGAACAGGAGAAGCATTTTTCCCTCGCGTATGGTTCCCCGCCTCCGCGCCCGGTCAGAACGTGTAGGTCAGGCCAAGGGTGAGGCTTTGCGTGTGCGTTTCCCCGACCATGGGGCTGTCTTTGACCGCGCCGCTCAGGAACGTCACCTCCCCCTGGCAGAACAGTTCCCACTGCTCCGTGAGGCTGTAGTCGATGGCGAAGCTTACATACGGGGCAAAGCCCGAGCCCGGCGCATAGGCGCCGAGGCCGCTCTTGCGGGCTTCCTTCCGGGTCACGCCGTAGTAATAGCTGTTGTAGCGGGCGTCGCTCCAGTAGGCGCCGACGGCGGGGAGCAGTTCCAGCGGCCCGAATTCTATGGACTGGATGAAGCCGATGTCGCCGTTGAAGCCATTGCTGTGGCTGAGTACGTCCCCGGCCCCGCTGACATGGAACATGCCGTAAGGCGAGAGCAGGCGCAGTTCCATCCCGGCCTGGGCGGACGGGGAACGGTCCTCAAGCCTGCGCAGCCGCCGGTTGGAGGATTCGGAAGCCTCGAAAGAGGTGCTGTCGTATCCGGCGAAGGCGGAAAGCTCCAAGTAGGGCAGGTTGATGATCTTGACGCCCGCCGTATACCCCCGGATGAAGAACCGTTCCCCCTCATAGGTGATCATGGGGAACGGCAGCCAGTCCGGGCCGTAGCCCTTGTAGGGGGAGCTGCTCACGCTGCCGCCCGCGCCGAGGGTGAGTTCCCCGTCGAAGGGGAGGGTTGGGCAGCGCTTGGAGGGGGTGGACGCTTCGCCTTTCCATTCCATGTCTCCGGAGGGTGGGGTGCCGGATTCCGTCCCGTACGCGGCGTGGAGGGGCGCGGCGAGCAGGAGCAGGCCCAGCAGGGCGGGCAGGGTGAAACGGCGGAAGGCCGCCCCGGAAAGGCATGGCCGCCCGTGTGCGTCGCCGATGGCGCTGGTGCCCCCGGTACCAGCGGCGGCATGGGGAGCGGGTGGGCCCGTGTCCGCGTTGGCGGGGCCGGTTCCGTTCGGAAAGGGCGTCATATCATTTCCTTTTTATTGATGATGTTGATGCCGAGCTTTTTGATGCGGTGCCACATGCTCCGCTCTGAAATGTTAAGCAGTTCCGCCGCCTTGACTTGCACGCCCCCGGTTTCTTCGAGCGCCCTCAGGATGAAGTCGCGTTCCGTTTCCGCGAGCTGCCGATCGAGATCGAGCGGGAAGGCGGAGCCGGGCGCGGAGGGGCGGCTTGCGTCCCCGCCGCCGGGCACGGCGCAGGAGGCCAGCCGTTCCGGGGTGATGGCGGTGCCGGAGGCGATGATCGTGAGCCGCTCGATGCAGTTCTCCAGTTCGCGGATGTTGCCCGGCCACGTATGGTTCTTGAGGATCTCAAGGGCCGCCTCCGTGAACGTCACCGGGACTTTGCCCATCTCCCCGGCGGCGCGGAGGGCGAAGTGCTCGGCGAGGAGGGGGATGTCTTCCTTGCGTTCCCTGAGCGACGGCATGATGATCGGGTAGACGTTGAGCCGGTAATACAGATCGCGGCGGAACTTCCCTTTTTCAATGGCTTCGACGAGGTTTTGGTTGGTCGCGGCGATGATGCGCACGTCGACCTTTTGCGTGGTGTTGGAGCCGACGGGCTCAATGGCCTTCTCCTGGATGCAGCGCAGGATCTTCGCCTGGAGCGCCAGCGGCATGTCCCCGATTTCGTCGAGGAACAGCGTGCCGCCGTCGGCCTGTGCGAAGCGCCCCTTGCGGTTGCTGGTGGCGCCCGTGAACGCGCCTCTGGCGTGGCCGAACAGCTCGCTTTCGAGGAGCTGTTCGGGGATGGCGGCGCAGTTGATGGTCACGAGGGGGGCTTTGGCCCTCGGGCCGCCGTAGTGGATGGCCTTGGCCACGACTTCCTTGCCGGTGCCGGATTCGCCGGTGATGAGCACGTTGGCGCTGCTCGCCGAGACTTCCCTGACGTTGCGCAGCAGGGCGAGGTAGGCCGGGCTTTGCCCGACGAATTGCCCGGCCGAGGCGGTCTGGAGCTGTTCGCGCAGATCCCGGTTGTCCCGCCCGAGCGCGTAATACCGCAGCGCGCTGGCGATGGTGGCTTCGAGGGCGTCGAGCTCGAACGGCTTCACCGTGTAGTCGAACGCCCCTTCCTTGATGATCTCCACAGCCTCCTTGAGCGAGGCGTAGGCGGTCATGATCACCACGGGCAGATCCGGGTTGGCGGCCTTGACCTTTTCCATCAGCTCGCGCCCGCTCAGCCCCGGAAGCCGGAGATCGCTCAGGACGAGGTGCACTTCCCGTTCTTCGAGTACGGCCAGCGCTTCCTCGGCCGTTTCCGCCGTGACCGTGCCGTAGCCCATGTTTTCGAGGGCTACGGCCAGCACTTCCAAAAGGTTCGCTTCGTCGTCGACGATGAGGATTGTATACATGATTCCGCCGTTTGCTGGGACAGCATTGCTTGTGAAATGATATTGGGGTGTTGGGGGGAAGCGCCTTTCCCGGAAAAGCTCCTCCCTCCTCAACCCCGCCGGAACGGAACCCCTCCCTTCCCCTGAAACCGTATGGCTTTCAAAAGGAAGCCGCCTTACCTGTTCAGGCACACGGTAAATACGGTCCCTTCCCCGACCGTGCTTGAGCAGGAGATGCTGCCGCCGTGTTCTTCAATAATGGCATAGGCTTTTGACAGGCCGAGGCCAAGCCCGTTCTTTTTGGTCGAGATGAAGGGCATATGGATTGTGGACAGCAGATTCGGGGGGATGCCGCAGCCCGTGTCCTTGAGTTCGATGCGGATCTGCCCGCCTTCCGCGTACAGGCGCACGGAGAGGGTGCCGCCTTGCGGCATGGCGTCCATCGCGTTCAGCCCGAGGTTGAGCAGGACCTGCCGGATCTGGCTCCGCTCGCCGAGGACCCGGTCGTCCTCCGCCTCGTTGGAGAAGCTGTACCGGATGCCGCGCTTGTCCATTTCGGCGGAGCTCAGTTCCGCGATTTCCTGTATCAGCGGGGACAGCGGGAAATATTCGAGTTTCAGCGGCGAGGGCTTGGCGAAGGCCAGGAACTCGGAAATCAGGTTGTTGATGCGGGCCACTTCTTCAACCACGAAGCCGAGCAGCCGGACTTCCCGCGACTTGACGGCGAGGGACGCGAGCACCACTTCGGCGGAGGTCTTGATGACCACGAGGGGGTTGCGGATCTCGTGGGCGAAGCCGAGGGCTATTTCGCCGAGCATACGCGAACGCTCCTGCCGGGCGGACTTGATGCTCTCGTGCCGCATGATTTCCAGCTGCCGCGCCATGACGTTGAAACCGGCGGTCAGCTCGGCGATCTCGTCGTTCCCCCGGACGGGAAGCTGGCAGTCGAGCTTTCCGGCGGCGATGTCGCGCGCGCCCTCGTTGAGCTGGCGGAGGGGGCTTATCAGCCTGCGGGCCAGCACGTACCCGATCCCCGCCGAGAGCAGGGTCCCGAAGATGAAAAAGCCCCAGAACAGCACCGGGCTCGCCAGCCAGCCCCGGAAGGGGAGCAGGAGGGCGGAGGTGACGAACAGCGCCTGGACCTCGCCGTTTTCGCCGCGCGCCACGGCGATCAGGGAATGCGCGCCGGGGGTGTCGTCGGTCCAGTCGGGTTCGGGGATGAAGACGGTTGAGGCCCCTTTCCCGATCTCTTCCAAGGCGCTGCGCGGGATGTGGAAACGCTTATCCGAGGCCGAAGAATAGACCTGCCGGAATGTGTCGCCCTCCGGCAGGAAGATACGCAGGATCACCGGGCCGCTGGCGCTGCTGTCCGAGTAGTCGATGCTGAACCAGCTGGCAAGCTGGAGGGTACGGACCTTGCCGTCGTCCGCCGTGAATGCCCGTTCGCTCGTGACGGCGACCCGCCGCGTACCGTCGGCCATGAGGACCCAGCTGAACAGGGCGCCGGGATACAGCGGCTCCGCGATCCGGCCTTCGGGCAGGGTGGCGTAGAGCAGCCCCCCCTCCGCGTCCCGGAGCCACAGCGCGTCGATATCCATAAAGGAAAGGGCCGCGGCTTCCCTTTTGTTGAGGGTCGTCTTGCCGTCGAAGCGGGTATCGAGGAGGCGGCTCACGGCCTTGAGGCGCTCGTGCGTTTCCTCGACGCTGTGGCGCATGTAGGTCGTGGCTTCCCCGAGCCAGCGCTCGATGTTCCTGTTCACCACATCGGCAATGAGCTCCGTGGTGATCTTGCTCGCCACCAGCATGGGTATGACCGCCACCAGGACGAAGGCCAGCACCAGCTTGGCGACGAGCGATATCTTCAATCCGCGAAAATACTTCATAACCCGCCCTGAACAGCGTATATTATTAAGGATAACCGGGGGACGGAGACTACCGCATGTTGTGTGGCCCAGCATAGCGCAGCCGCTGGGCGGGGTCTAACACCATTTCCTGTAGCAAGCTCCATTTTTTGTAGCTCGTTTCCTTCATTTTATGTTGCTTCCTCTCGATCCCCGCGGTTTTCGCCGCCTCGCGCCTTTTTTTGCAATCATAGGGGAAGCAATGGCATTCCCCGGATTTCCGGCGCCGTGGCACGCTGTTTGCTTATTTTGGGGAAACAGCCCGGAGTTTCCACATGCATACCGATCACCCCTTCACGGAGAAGCAAGACGTGTTCCAGTTGCCCGATTTCGCGGCGGGGCCGTATTCCGTCATCTGCGATTTCGACGGCACCGTCACGCCGTTCGACGTGACCGACGCGATCCTCGAACGGTTCGCCCGGCCAGCCTGGAAAACCATCGAGGACGAATGGGTACGGGGTGCCATCTCGGCCCGCCAGTGCATGGAGCGGCAGATCCCGCTCATCGAGGCTCCGCTGGAGCGGCTGGACGCCTTTCTGGACACGGTCCCCGTCACCGGAGGGTTCGTGGAATTCGTGCGGTACGGCCGCTCGAAAGGCATCCCCCTCGGCATCGTGAGCGACGGCATGGACTACCCCATCAAGCGCATCTTGAACAGGCACGGCCTGCGCCATGTCCCCGTGGTCGCCAACCGCATGGTCTACAGGGAAGGGGCCTACCGCCTCGAATTCCCCTACGGACGCGAAGGCTGCGCTTCCGGGGTGTGCAAGTGCGGCGTTGCCGAGGCCGTCTCGGGGGACGGCAAGACCTTGCTCATCGGAGATGGGCTTTCCGACTGCTGTCTGGCGCGCTCGGCCTCGTTCACGCTGGCCCGGCAGGGCAAGGCCCTGCACCGCCGCTGTGCCGCCGAAGGGTATCCGTATTTCACCTATCTTGATTTCTTCGACATCCTTGAGGCGTTCGGCGCACCCCTGCCGAAGCCCATCGCCGCGCCCGCCGCGGCTCCGGCTGCCTAGGGCGGAGAGCTTTGCCTTTGGAACAAATCCCATTTCGAAGGGGATTGTTTGAACCTGCATCCCTCCCTTCCCCAAGATCTCCGGCCCCTTTCACATTTCACCCCCAACCTGTGGAGAATGTCTTGAAGACCACGAAAGCAGACGAAAAGGCGCTTCTCGAAGCCGAATCCCGGTATTGCTCCTACGGCGACACCGTGCACTATCTGGAACCGGCGAAGCTGTTCGCGGGCTGTAACGGCTCGTTCCTGTACGATTACGAGGACAAGCCCTATCTCGACCTCCAGATGTGGTATTCCGCCGTCAACTTCGGCTATGCCAACCCGCGCCTGAACGATGCCCTGAAGCGCCAGATCGACACGCTGCCGCAGGTCGCCTCCCAGTACCTGCACAAGGAAAAGATCGAACTCGCCGCCATGCTCTGCGAATCCATCAAGGACGCGTGGGGCGAAGAGGGCCGCGTGCACTTCAACGTGGGCGGCTCGCAGGCCATTGAGGACTCCCTCAAGCTCGTGCGCAACGCCTGCGGCGGCAAGAGCCTCATGATCGCCTTCGAGGGCGGCTACCACGGGCGCACGCTCGGCGCGTCGTCCATCACCTCCTCCTACCGCTACCGCCGCCGTTACGGGCACTTCGGGGAACGCGCGCTGTTCGTGCCCTTCCCGTACTGCTTCCGCTGCCCCTACGGCAAGCGCCGCGACGACTGCGGCATGTTCTGCGCCGACCAGTTCGAGCGCCTGTTCGAAACCGAATATTACGGCGTGTGGGACCCCAAGGCCGGGGAAGCCGAATACGCCGCGTTCTATGTGGAATGCATCCAGGGCACGGGCGGCTATGTGGTCCCGCCGGACGGCTATTACCCGCGCCTCAAGAAGGTCCTCGACGAGCGCAAGATCATGCTCGTGGACGACGAAATCCAGATGGGCTTCTACCGTACCGGCAAGCTCTGGGGCCTCCAGAATTTCGGCATCACCCCGGACGTGGTGGTCTTCGGCAAGGCCATGACCAACGGCCTGAACCCCCTCGCGGGCATCTGGGCCAAGGAACGGTATATCAATCCGCAGGCGTTCCCCTGCGGCTCCACGCACTCGACCTTTGCCAGCAACCCCCTCGGCACGGCGGTGGCCCTCGAAACCATGCGGATGCTGGCGGAAGAGGACTACGAAACCCGCGTGCGCGAGATGGGCGCCTACTTCCTTGAGGGCCTGCGCGAGCTGAAGTCCCGCTACGCCATCATCGGCGACGTGGACGGCCTCGGCCTTGCCCTGCGCGCCGAAATCTGCGCGGCGGACGGCTTCACCCCCGACAAGGCCATGATGGACCGCATCGTGGACGAGGGCATCAAGGGCGACCTCATGGTCGACGGCAAGCGGTACGGCCTTGTCCTTGACGTGGGCGGCTACTATAAGAACGTGATCACCCTTGCGCCGTCGTTGAACATCACGCGCGAAGAGGTCGATCTTGCCATGCGCCTGCTGGATGAAATCCTGCGCCGCGTGACGAAAAACTGACTTTTGCCGGGCCGGGGGAAACCCCGGCCCGACGACAAGGATTTTCCCTTCTATGCAGAGCCTTGAACGACTCGGCCCTTTCTTCCCGGGGGGCGCATCGGCTTTTTGCTGGTGCACGGCCTTGCCGGGACGCCCGCCGAAATGAAGATCCTCGGCAAGCGCCTGAACAGGTACGGCTTCACCGTCCTGTGCCCGCAGCTTGCCGGACATTGCGCCTCGGAAGAGGAGCTCATCACCACCTGCTGGTCGGACTGGTCGCGGAGCGTCGAGGACGCCTTCGACGCGCTCTCGCGGCACATGGACGCGGTGTTCGTGGGCGGGCTTTCCGCCGGGGCCGTGCTCTCGCTGCGCCACGCCCAGCGTTATCCGGGGCGGGCGCGGGGGCTGGCCCTCTATTCCACGACCCTGCGGTACGACGGCTGGACCATCCCCAAGCTGAGCTTCCTTCTGCCGCTCATCCTCAAGACGCCCTATTTCGGCAAGCGCTACCGTTTTGAGGAAGCCTTCCCCTACGGCATCATGGACGACAAGCTGCGCGGGCGCATCCTCGCGCAGATGCAGAGCGGGGACGCGGCGTCGGCGGGCTTTACGGCCACGCCCGGCGCGTCGCTGAAACAGCTCTGGGGGCTGGTGGCGGCGGTGAAACGCGATCTGCCGAGCATCAAGACGCCCACGCTCATCGTGCACGCCGGCAACGACGACATCGCCAGCGCGCGCAGCAACGCCCTGTATGTGCGCGACCACATCGGCGGGCCCACGGAACTGCTTCTGCTCGACAGAAGCTACCATATGGTCACCATCGATCAGGAGCGCAACGTGGTGGGCGACGCCACGGCGCGTTTCGCCTGGAATCTGCTTTCCGACGCGGAGCGTGAACGCCTCGCCGCCGTGGCCCGCGAGCCTGTCCCCGCCGCGCCGGAGACCTCTGCGCAAACGCCGGACGCCGCCGCGCCATCTCCCGCTTCCTCGGTTGCGGAAGGGATGGAAAAAGCGGCGGAGGGGGCGGGGCGATGACCGCGCTGATCGTCTTCCTGTGGATCGCCAACATGCTCGTGGACACGGGCGGGCAGCTTTTCTTCAAGGCGGCGGCCAGCGAGCATACCGCCGGGGCGGGCGGCCTCGCGCACTGGAAGCGCATGGCTTCCCGGCCTTGGCTGTGGTTCGGCATCTGCTGCTACGTGCTCGAGTTTTTCGTGTGGATGGCGTTCCTTTCGCAGGTTGAGCTTTCCGTGGGCGTCATGCTCGGCTCGTTCAACATTGTGGTGATCATGCTTGCGGGGCGGCTGTTCTTCAAGGAGAAGCTGACCCGCTGGCGCGTGACCGGCATTTCCCTGATTACGCTCGGGGTGGCCATTGTGGGGGTGGGCGGATGAAGCGTTTTTACATCATCGGCTTCCTCATCCTGATGTCGTTCGATACGTTGAGCCAGATCAGCTTCAAATACGCTTCCACGCAGGCCCTGCCGCTGGAGCTGAGCCCTGACTGGCTCATGCGCCTGTTCCTGAACCCGTGGCTGTACGGGGCCATCGCGGGCTACCTCGGCGCGTTCGTGACGTGGATGACGCTCCTGCGCTATGCCCCGGTGGGGCCGTCGTTCGCGGCTTCGCACCTTGAACTCATCAGCGTGACCCTGTTTTCCGTGTGGCTGTTCAACGAGCCTCTGAACGCCTATAAAATCCTCGGCGGGGTGCTCATCCTGCTCGGCGTCCTGTGCCTGGCGAAAGACGAAAAGGACGACGAGGCGGGCGAAGCGGAAGCCGCCCCCGTCCGGGCCGGAGAGTAGGACGTTCTCTTTGAAACGTATCCAGAAACACTGCGGACAAGGATTCGATAAACACAAACGTCTTTGGAAAAGGAGGGATGGGGTTTGGGGAAGGGAGGGAAAAGCCTTTCTTCAGAAAGGTTTTCCCTCCCTTCCCCAACGCCTCTCTGCCATGTTAAAAAGAACTCGCTTCAGGATGCGCGAGCTGCCGCCCACCGCAGGACTGCCCATGCACATGGGGGATTGTTTCCGTGCGCCGGAAAAGCCGTTTACGGCGGGGCTGCGGGACTGGCTCGGCATCCCCGAACCGATCATGGCCTGCTCCGGCACCGCCGCCTTCGTGGTGGCCCTGCGGACGCTGGCCCGCCGCAATCCGGGCCGGAGCCGCGTCGTCGTCCCGGCCTACACCTGCCCGCTCGTCCCGCTGGCCGTGCGGCTTGCCGGTTTGCGGGCCGTGGCGTGCGACACGCTGCCCGGAGGGTTTGGAATCGATCCCGGCGCGCTCGGGCGCTGCTGCGATGAAACCGCGCTCGCCGTGGTCCCCGCGCATCTGGGCGGCAGGGCTTCGGACATTTCCGCCGTCTCCGCCGTGGCCCATGCCTATGGAGCCGTCGTGATCGAGGACGCCGCGCAAGCACTCGGCGCGTCTTTCGGAGGCCGGAGCGTGGGGCTGTCCGGCGACATCGGCTTTTTCAGCCTTGCCGTGGGCAAGGGGCTTACCACGTACGAGGGCGGCGTGCTGTTCAGCCGCGATCCGGACCTGCACGCCGAGCTTCAAGGGACGGCCTCCCGCGTCTTGCGGCCCGGCCTGCTCTGGAACGCCCGGCGCGTTCTTGAACTGCTCGGCTACGCCGTGGCCTACAACCCGGCGCTGCTGCCCTTGGCCTATGGGCACCCGCTGCGGCGCGGGCTTGACCGGGGCGACGAGATTGCGGCGGTGGGCGATGCCTTCACGCTGGACGGCATCCCCCTGCACCGCATGGACCCGCTGCGCCTGCGCGTGGCGGCGAACGCGCTGGAGCGGCTCCCGGCGTTCCTCGAGGCCGGACGTGACCGGGCCGTGCGCCGCGCCGGGATGCTGGAGCGGGCGGGCGCGGAAGTCCTGCGCGACGATCCGGGCGGGGAGGGGATATGGCCTTTCTTTATGGTCCTCATGCCGGATCGGGACCGGCGGGACCGGGCGCTCGGCGCGCTGTGGCGGTCGGGGCTCGGGGTTTCCAAGCTGTTCGTCCGGGCCTTGCCGGACTATCCGTATCTGGCGGATGCCGTCGAGGGCGGGCCCTGCCCGGCGGCGCGGGATTTGGCGGGCAGGATGCTGACCGTCACCAATACGCACTGGCTGGACGATGCCGCGTTCGCCCGTCTTGCCGGGGAGATATGCCATGCCTGATGCCCGCCATGCCAATCTGCTCGAACCCGAGGCGTTGGTGGAGCTGTTCCTGCGCCACCCGCCGCAGGGCTTTGCCGCCGCTTCCGAAGCGGATCTGCCCGTCTTCGGAACCGATTTCGATCTGCTGACCACGCTGGAACCCGCGATTCTGGCGAAGATCCGCAGGCTTCCCCTGTTCGGGCTGTGGTCGCGCCTGCTGCGTTTCCCGGCCCGTTTCGCCGGGACCACGGCCACCGAATACGCGCCGCTCCCGAAGGGCTTGGAGCCGGGCGCGCTTCTGGACGGCTTCCGCGAGCGCTGTGCCGTCGGGCAATCCCTGCTGATCGTCAAGGACGTGCCGGAAGTTTCCCCGCTGCTGGGTGCAGGGGACAACGAGGCCGCCATGCGGCTGGCCCGGATTGCGCCGGACAAGGGGTTCATCGTCGTGGAAGGGCAGGCGCTGGCCTACGTTCCCATTGATTTTTCCAGTACAGACGAATACCTGTCGCGCCTCTCTAAGAGCCGCCGAAAGAACCTGCGCCGCAAGCTGAAGTCGCGCGAACGGCTGGACATCGAAGCCGTGCCGTTGGGGGACGCCCGGTTCGGCAGCCTTGATGTGCTGGAGGAGCTGTACGGCCTCTACCTCGGCGTCTACGCCCAGAGCGAAATCCATTTCGACCTGCTGACGCGGGATTTCTTCGCGGGGCTGCTGCAAAGCCGGGAGATCGGCGGCGTGGTATTCTGTTACCGCCATGACGGGGAACTCGTGGGCTACAACATCTGCCTTGAGCACGGCGGGATGCTCATCGACAAGTACATCGGGCTGCGCTACCCGCAGGCACGGGAGCTCGACCTCTATTTCGTGAGCTGGTTCGTGAACCTCGAGCACGCGCTGGAGCGCGGCCTGCGCTTCTACGTGGCGGGCTGGACCGATCCTGAAGTCAAAGCCGGCCTTGGGGCGCGGTTTACGTTCACCCGGCATCTGGTCTGGGTGCGCAACCCGATCCTGCGCCGCATCCTGTACATGTTCCGGCATTGGTTTGAGTCCGACGCAAAGGCCGTGGGCGTGAAGGCGGCTGATAAGGATACGGATCATGCATGACCCCCGCGAATCCTTCCGGCCTTCCCCGCCGGTGATCCTCGATTTCGACGGCTCGGTCCTGCCTGTGGCGGAGGGCGAACGCCGCATCCCGCTGGGCTCGTGGCAGGAGGCCATACGCTTCGGCTGCACGCGCCGGGCGTTCAGTGCGCTGGAAGCCCATCTGGAAGGCGTGTTGCCTGTGGATTGCGGCTGTGCGTTCATGGGCAGCGGCGATTTCCACCACGTCACGCTGATCCCGCTGCGCCGCCTGTGCCGCCGCCTGCCGCCCGCGTCCCTTGATGTGGTCGTTTTCGACAACCACCCGGATAACATGCGCTATCCCTTCGGCATCCATTGCGGTTCGTGGGTGTCGCACGCCGCCTTGCAGCCGAGCGTCCGGCGCGTCCATGTCATCGGCATCACTTCGGGGGACATCGGCCTTGCCCACGCGTGGGAGAACCGCTTGACGCCCTTCCTGCGGCGCAAGCTGACGTATTGGAGCGTCGGCACGGACGCGGCGTGGCTGCGCCTGATCGGGCGGGCGGAGTGCTGCAGATCATTCGGATCGGCGGACGAACTGGTGCGCGGGCTGCTCCCGGCACTGGCGGATGCCGGGAACATCTATCTTTCCATCGACAAGGACGTATTCGCGGAAGACGTGGTGAAGACCAATTGGGATCAGGGCGTCTTCCGGCTCAGCCATACCGAGGCCGTGCTTGCCGCCTGCGCGGGCAGGGTGATCGGCGCGGATGTCTGCGGCGACGTGTCGGGTTACGAATACGCGAGCCCCTTCAAGCGGTTCCTGAGCCGCCTCGACGGGCAGGAGCCCTGCGATCCGCAAGCTCTGCGCGGCTGGCAGGAAGGGCAGAGGGCTGTAAACGCCGCCTTGCTGGAGAGCCTTGGAAAGGTGTTGCGAGAGCCCGAAGCTTCTACCCGCGTTTCCCCAATCCTCCGCCGCTTCTTCTAGAAACCGATAAAAAGGGTGAGGCCGAGACAAGAGTATCGTGCCGTCCCTTGGGTCGTATGCATAGACTGAAAAAGCCCCCTCCCAGCATTCCCGAACAGCCTTTCTCTACGAGAGAGAAATTTTCCGCCGTTGCATCGGGAAAACCTTTATGTTAGAGTGCTTATAGATTGAAGTTTATCTTGTTATTTCAGTTGATTGCATTTTGCAAATAGAGGTGATCCGTATGCTCTCTCTCTCTCTCTCTCTCTCTCTCTCTCTCTCTCTCTCTCTCTCTCTCTCAGCGTGTAATTAGCTTATTTTATAGTATAAAAGAAAAGCGTTCCAGAGCCGTTTCATCCCGGCTCCGGAACGTTTTTTATTTTTTGAATTCGCTCGCCGGACCCGAGAAGGGAAACCGGCATGGCGGGTTTTCCAGAGTGGTAGGATAAAGACAGATTAAGGAAAGCAGTAGCGTGTCATTTTTCGTTGAATTTGCAGCAGTTGTGAAAGAGCATTTTCCGATAGTTATGAGTAGTTTTTCTCCAAAATAAAGAGATTTTTCCCTCGTTGCACCAAAAAAACCTTTATGTTAGAGTGATTACAAATTTGATATAGTTGATTTATCTTCGCAAGTTACATTTAAAAATACGGGCGATCCACATGCTCTCTCTCTCTCTCTCTCTCTCTCTCTCTCTCTCTCTCTCTCAGCGTGTAATTAGCTTATTTTATAGTATAAAAGAAAAACGTTCCAGAGCCGTTTCATCTCGGTTCCGGAACGTTTTTTATTTTTTGAACCCACTCATTAAATCGATGAGTGGGAACTAATGCTACGCTTTTTTAAGGGGTGAAGAATGAATAGTTTTGTGTCTTTTGCCGGGGATACTCTCAAAAAACAGGCAGAGGCGCTTTGGCATATGGCAGAAGATTTGGATGGCTCATTCGATGAAGTCATCCGTTGTCTTTTGTCCATTTCCGGGCGCATCGCGGTCTCTGGCATGGGAAAAAGCGGGCACGTAGCCCGAAAAGTGGCCGCGACCCTCGCTTCCACTGGCTCGCCCGCCTATTTCATCCATCCCGCTGAGGCCAGCCACGGTGATTTGGGGATGATGTCGCGGCATGACGCGGTCATCGCCTTTTCCAACTCCGGCGAAACGGCCGAGCTGAACGATATCATCCTGTTCGCTTCGCGGCATGGGATCCCGATTACGGGTGTGACGAAGCGGGGCGATAGTTTTTTGGCCCGCCACGCCGATTATGTCCTGTTGCTTCCCAATGAGCCGGAAGCGTGCCCTATCGGATGCGCTCCCACTACGTCGACGACGCTTCAAATGGCGCTCGGAGATGCCATTGCCCTTTCCCTCCTCAAGGCAAGGGGATTCGGCGCGGAGGATTTCCATCGGTTCCATCCGGGGGGAAGGCTTGGCAGGAAGCTCATGACCGTGCGCGAGATCATGCACGTTGGAGAAGCTCTCCCTTTAGCGTCCCTCGACAGTCCGATGACGGAAATCCTCTGCATCATGACAGGCAAAGGGTTCGGCTGTGTCGGCATTATGGAGAAAGGCATCCTTGTCGGCATCATTACCGATGGAGACCTGAGGCGGCATATGGACGGCGGTCTGTTGGGGCTGACCGCCGAACGGGTCATGAGCCGGAATCCGATCACGGTCGATGAACATTGCCTTGCCGCCAAGGCGCTGGGGATCATGCAGTCCAGCAAAATCACGAGTTTGTATGTCGTACGGAGCGGAGAGCCCGTCGGCATTTTGAATGTTCATGACTGCCTGCGGGCGGGGGTTAATTGATGTCTACGATGTTGCGTTGCCTGATGGTGGGATGCCTGACGGTCGTTTGCGGATGCGCTGTGCAGCAGGGCGGACGCGGGGAAAAGAGCGGGGTTGCGGCGCAGGAAACCAGGTATGCCGGATTCGCCAGCCAGCTTGGGGAACAGATGGAAGGAACCATTGCTTCCGTCGAGAAAACGCCTTTTGGAGGGCCCGCTGAGGTTTCAGTGGGGCGTCCGTATGTTTCCGGGCTCCGGATGCTGTGCCGCAGGGCCACATTGACGGATCCCCACAGGGAAATGACGGTTGCCGTTTGCCGCCGGCCTTCGGAAGAGTGGACGCTTGTGGAACCGATTTTTGAGCCGCTGCCGAGGTAATCCATGTCGTCGGGTTGGATTGTGCAGGGAAGGGTGATTATGGCCCTGATCCTCCGTGAAGTGCATACGCTCTATGGCTCGTCGCGGCTCGGGTATCTGTGGGCTGTGATCCAGACGATGTTCGGCATCGGGATATTCTGGGGGATACGGGAGATAGCCGGGGCGCGGGCTCCGCACGGCATGTCCGTTTTGATGTTCCTGCTTGCGGGGTTTGGCCTCTGGGCCACATTCAGCGAAACGCTTACCAAATGTATGAGTGCGGTCAGCGGCAACAAGGCGCTTTTAACCTTTCCGCAGGTAACGCCGCTTGATTTGATGCTCTCCCGGACCGTTGTCGTGTGGGGGACGCAGCTTTCTTCCGGATGCGTGATTACAGGCATTGCGGCCTTTTGTGGCACATCCCTTTATGTCTCCGACTGGACGGGGCTTTTCGCCGCATTCCTTCTGACGCCTTTGCTCGGGCTCGGCTGCGGGATGCTGTGCGCTTCATTGGCGGTCTTTTGGCCGACGTTGGAGAAAATCGTGCCCATGATACTGCGCATCTTGTTCTTTGCATCGGGCATTTTCTTTTCCGTTTCGATGTTTCCAAAGAACATTGCGGACATCCTGCTGCTCAACCCGGTCATGCAGCTCATTGAATTGCTGCGTCAGAGCTTATCGCGCGGATACGTGGCTCCCACTTACGATTACCTCTACATTGTGGCGTTCTGCGTGGTTTCGTTGTGCCTTGGCGGATTGTTGGAGCGTTATGCGCGCAAGAGGGCCGAGCAATGATTGCGTTGCATAACATTGCCAAGTCCTATCCCCTCCCCCGAGGGAAAAAGGTTGTGCTCGATGATGTGAACATAACCTTTCGTCCCGGTGAGAACATGGGGATTCTCGGCCTCAATGGGGCTGGGAAGTCGACGCTCATGCGGATCATCGGCGGCGCGGAACTCCCCGACAGCGGAAAGGTCGTCCGCAAAAGCCGGGTGTCGTGGCCCATCGGCTTTGCGGGAGGTTTCCACGGGAGCCTCACGGGTCGGGAGAATTTGCGCTTCACTTCCCGCATCTATGGTTCCGATATCCGGAAAGTAACTGAGTTCGTGGAAGATTTTTCGGAGCTGGGCCCATATATGGATATGCCGGTGCGCACGTACTCGTCAGGTATGAAATCCAAGCTGGCGTTCGGCCTCAGCATGGCCATCGGTTTCGATTTTTATCTCATCGACGAAGCCTATTCCGTGGGCGACGCGGCCTTTCAAGCCAAAGGCGAGCGCGTTTTTCAGGAACGCAAAGCCAGTTCAACACTCATCGTCGTTTCACATAGCGTTTCAACAATACGTAAAAACTGCGATAACGCTGCGGTTCTCTTTGGGGGCAAGCTGATGTGCTTTGCCAACCTGGAGGACGCGCTTACCCGCTATCAGGAAATTTGTGATGTTCAAAAGCGATAATCCGCCGCCTCTCACCCTGGCTGTACAGTCAGGCCGTCGATCTTTTTCCAGTGCGCGTGCCTGTTGGGGCAGGCTGCCGCGAAAAGGGAAGATTTTTGCGTGTGTTGTACTGCTGCCCACAGTAGCGGTGTTCCTTTATTACCTGCTGTGGGCTTCGCCCATGTACGTTTCCCAGACGCGTTTCGCTATTCGCAGCGCTGATTCGTCTGGAGGCGGGTTGGATATCGCCTCCGCACTGCTCCGTTCCTCGTCTTCGACGGGGGCGGACGCGCATATCGTAGTTGAGTACATTCAATCGCTAGATATCATTCATGATATTGATAAAGAACTCGGCGTTGATCTGCATTTTTCCGACAAGGGCCACGACGTCTTTTCACGCCTGACGAATAATCCGACTCAGGATGAGCAGCTCCGGTATTGGAAATGGGCGGTCATTCCCGCCCTCGATCAGGATACGGGCATCATCACCTTGGAAACGAAAGCCTACTCCCCGGAAATGGCGCAGAAGATCGCCGCCGCTGTACTGGCCCGCAGCGAAGCCCTTGTGAATACCATGAACCTCCGTGCCCGGGAGGACGCCGTTTCACTGGCGCAATCGGAAGTCCAGAGGGCGGAGGCGCGCGTCAGGAAGGCACAGGAAGCTATGCGTAACTTCCGGGATGCGCATACCCTCCTCGACCCCAGGGTGACGGCCGCTGGTCTGCAGGGGGTGGTGACGGAACTGGAAGGTGAAGCCGTCAAACTGCGTGCGCAGCTGGCGGAAGCCCAGTCGTTCATGCGTTCCAGCGCTCCGGCGACAAAAGCGCTGCAAACGCGGTTGAAAGCTGTGGAGAGCCAACTGGATCAGGAAAAGCAGCGATTGGCGGGCCTCCGCTCGCAGGAGGGCAATCTCAACGCTGTGGTAGGCGAGTATGAGGATCTCACCATCGAAGCCGAGTTCGCCCAGAAACAGCTTGTAACAGCCATGTCCGCACTTGAGTCCGCAAGAGTCCACGAAGTGGCCAAATCCCGATATGTCGTCGCGTTCCAGCAGCCTACGTTGCCGGATGAGTCCCTCTATCCGCGTCCTTTCCTTTTCACGGCCTATGTCTTTGTCGGCGCCCTGCTTCTTCTCGGGCTGGGTTCGCTCATCACCGCTTCTATCCGAGAACACGCAGGGTTTTAACCGATGAACCATATGATGCACTGGAAAACATACTTGGCTTTTGCGACCGGAAGCCTTCTTTTGCTAAGCCTTCCGCCGTATGCGGCGGGGGCGCAGAATACCGTCCAGCAAACAGGCGGAAGTGCTTATGGACAGCCGCTCGGTCGATCTTCCAATCCCGTTCCGGCGAGTTCGGGAGGTATTCCCGGCGTTCCTTCTTCCATGCCCGCGCAGCAAGCTCCGGGGACATACCGCCTCCCTTCGCAGGGCTCCGTATGGGGCAGCCGCGAAAGTTCGCCGGTCCCTACCGTCCTTGATGCCCCGCCAGCCTGGGCGCAATCGCCTCTGCGCGGTCCGGCTTCGGCGACGCTGCCTCCCTTCGGCGCCAATTTGTTTCAGGGGAATTTTGCCTCCACCTATTCGGAAAGTGTGAACGCCGATTACGTCATCCTTCCGGGAGACCGCATTGTGGTCCGTATTTGGGGAGCCAAGACGTATGACGATGTCCTGATGGTTGATCAGCAAGGAAATGTTTTCTTGCCGGAAGTAGGCCCGATCCGGGTGGCCGGACTGAAGCAGGGGCAGCTTCTGGGAGCCGTCCGGTCAAGCCTTGCCTCCGTCTTCACCGACAACGTCAATATTTACGTCAATCTCCAGAGTTCCCAGCCTGTAGCCGTCTATGTAGCCGGTTTTGTGAACCATCCCGGAAGATACGCGGGTGGGCCGATGGATTCCGTCATGTCGTATCTGGACAGGGCGGGCGGCATCACGCCCGAGCGGGGAAGTTATCGGCACATCAAGGTGATGCGGGGAAAATCCCTTATCGGGACGGTCGATTTGTATGATTTCGCCCTGCGCGGGGAAATGCCTTCCATCCGGCTCAAGGATGGGGACGTGATTTTGGTGGATGAACGTGGGAGCAGTGTCGCCGCTCTCGGTCTGCTTCGCCAACAGGCCCGTTATGAATTCATGGGCACGGCGACCGGGGCGCACCTTCTCGATCTCGCTACGCCGTTGAACAGCGCTTCGCACGTCAGCATCAGCGGGATACGCAACCGTGCGCCGTTCAACGTATACATCCCCATTGCCGAATTTGCGCAGTTTCAGCTTGCGGACGGGGACACTGTCGATTTCGTTGCCGATAAGCGTGGGCGCACCATCATGGCCGCAGTTACAGGGGCCATTCAGGGGGCTTCCCGGTTCCCCGTCCGCAAAGACACGACCCTCAAATCGTTGTTGCAATACGTGGAAATTGAGCCGGCCATTGCTGATACGTCCGCGATCTATATCCGCCGCCAAAGTGTAGCCGCACAGCAAAAGGCGATTATTGCCGATTCGCTGCGCAGGCTTGAACAGAGCGCGCTCACGTCAACGTCTTCGTCCGTGGATGAAGCCAACATCCGGGTTCGGGAAGCGGAGCTGATTCAGGATTTTGTGCGTCGTGCCGCAACGCTGGAGCCTGACGGCGTAGTCGTCGTTTCGCGCGGGGGCACAGTCAAGGATCTCCTGCTTGAGGACAACGACGTCATTGTTATCCCGCAGAAAACGGATGTCGTCCATGTATCGGGGGAAGTCTTGATACCCAAGGCCATCACCTATGAAAAGGGTATGTCCCTCCACGAATACCTCGAGAGCGCGGGCGGCCTTTCGGATCGTGCGGACAAGGACAATATCCTTGTCGCTAAGCAGAATGGTGAAGTGGGCAAAGTCCAAAATATGGGCATAGCGCCGGGCGACCGTATCTTGGTCATGCCCCGGTTTGATTCCAAGAATATGCAGCTGGCTAAGGATTTCACCCAGATTTTGTACCAAATTGCCGTGGCGACGAAGGTTGCTGTGGGGTTGTAGTTATCCGGAGAAGCTATGTTTACCATTTCGTTTCAATCACAAAACATTCATATTGATAATACGAGCCCCTTTTTCTTCATTGCAGGACCATGCGCCATTGAGGGGCGTACACAAGCCCTAGAGACAGCTTCAGCGCTCAAAGAAATTTTTACTCATCTGAAGATTCCGTTTCTTTATAAATCCAGCTTTGACAAAGCTAATCGAAGTTCCATTTCCAGCTTTCGTGGGATTGGGATGGAAGAAGGATTGTCTATTCTGGCAGATGTTCGGGAGCAAGTTCGGGTTCCGGTTCTTACGGATGTTCACAGCCCGGAACAGGCTGCGCCAGTGGCGGAGGTTGTCGATATGCTCCAGACACCAGCGTTCCTTTGCCGCCAGACCGATCTCATTGAAGCCGTCGCCGCGACTGGAAAGCCTGTCAACATAAAAAAGGGCCAATTCCTCGCTCCTTGGGAGATGGCCAATATTCTGAAGAAGGCAAAGGCGGCAGGGAACGATAGCATTTCCTTATGTGAACGAGGGACTTCTTTTGGATACGGCAATCTTGTTGTGGATATGCGTTCCCTTGAAATTATGAAACGCACCGGCCATCCGGTTGTATTTGATGCAACACACTCCGTGCAGCTCCCCGGTGCCCAAGGAACATGCAGCGGCGGCCAGAGGGAGTTTGTCCCTGTCCTTGCAAAGGCGGCGGCCAGCATAGGCGTAGCCGGTATGTTTATGGAAGTCCATCCGGATCCGGATAGGGCTCCCTGTGATGGGCCTAACATGATTGCTATCAGGGAATTACCCGTTTTGCTGGAACAGCTTCAGGCCTTTGATAAGTTGGCAAAGGGGATATGATATGAAGGTAATAGCAGTCATTCCGGCACGATATACCTCAACGCGCCTTCCAGGAAAACCACTGGCTGATATCTGCGGTAAACCAATGATTCAGCATGTCTATGAATTGATATCCCGTGCGGAAGGTTTGGACGATATCGTGGTGGCCACGGATGACGCTCGCATCGCGGATGCCGTGCGAGCTTTCGGAGGAAAGGTTTTTATGACTTCCCCAGACTGCCAGTCCGGTTCCGATCGGGTAAGGGAAGTCGCCAGCTCCCTGGCTGCGGATATCTACATCAACGTGCAGGGCGACGAGCCCTTGTTGGAGCCTTCGGCCATCGAAAAGCTGCTTTCCGTCTTCAGGAGCGACGGCGGCGTGCGGGTGGCCACGCTGTGCAGCCCCATCAGCGAGGAGCCGGCACGTTCACCGCACCAGGTCAAGGTCGTCTGCGATGACGCGGGCAATGCGCTTTATTTCAGCCGCAGCCTGATCCCCTATGTCCGGAACGCCTCGGAGCCAGCCCGCTTCCTAGGGCACGTCGGCATCTATGCCTACAGGGCAGAGGCGCTGCAGGCGTTCAGCCAACTGCCGCCGTCCCCATTGGAAAGGCTGGAACAGCTGGAACAGCTCCGGCTTCTCCAGGCGGGCATCCCTATCCGCGTCCTCGAAGTGCCGCCAATGGGCGCCGGGGTAGACACGCCGGAGGATCTGGAACGGGTGCGTGCGGCCATCAGGGGACGCCGCCGCCTGGCGGCGCTGGAAAAGCTGAAGCGCGTCCGCCTGGTCATTACCGATGTGGACGGGGTGCTCACGGACGGCGGGCTGCACTACGGGCCGGACGGCGAATGCCTGAAACGCTTCCATGCCCGTGATGGCCTGGGCATCAGCCTCCTGCAGAAGGCCGGCATGCGGGTGGCTGTGCTCTCCGGGAGGGACTGCCCCGCCCTGCGCAGGCGCCTCGCCGATCTGGGCATTTCTGAGGCCGTGCTGGGTGAACCCGACAAGCGGGCGATGCTGGCAGGCATCATGGAGCGCTGCGGCGTTGCCGCTGGGGAAACGGCCTTTATCGGGGACGACATCCCGGACATGGAGGTCTTTGGCCTTTGCGGCGTATCCGTGACCGTGGGCGATGCGCCGGATTACGTGAAAGCCAAAGCCGATCTCGTATTGGAAAGCTTCGGTGGCCAAGGCGCGTTTCGGGAACTGGTTGAACACATTATAAGTATATGAAAAAGGATATCATAATGGCTCTTCGCACTTTTTCTAAGGAAAAAACAGCTTTTCACAGAGATACCGCCATGCCCATTCGTACTTCCATTAAGGAAAAGGACATTTCCTTCAACTCTGTCATTGTGACACAAGACTTTCTGAGAATCGAAGATGGCAAAAAGGATATCTTTGAGACTCCATTCAAAAAAAACAGCAAATGGATGTATCATATTGCAGGCTCTCAGATCGTCGCATCTTTGGATAATATAAGCCATAAGTTTTTTTATGGCGATGACGATGGACAGCATAGCCTCAGATGGAATATCTATTCAAAATGCGATTTGCCGTTTTGCACCAATTCATGGGCCAAAATCTTTTCTCCATCTGAAGAGTATAAAGAATACATAGCAGAGGACATAGTATCCGCTTTCAAAGGTAGCCTTGTAATATCGTTTGAGCTGCCTGAATCCGTATTGGAAATATTTACCGAAAACAATATTCCATATATTGATTTTTCAAACTATCCGATACGTTTCCTTCCAGATTATTTTTATGGCGTAAGAACGAACGTAACAGAATGGTATGAACGCATTCAGAAATGCGCACTGGATTATCATATCGTCAACGAATTTGCTAGGATTACACAAGCAAAAGCATCTAGGATTGCTCTTTTTGATAGCGTTGAGCAATGTTCCGTCCTCTTCCTTGGGCAAATGCCTATCGATTCTTCATTGATTTGCGACGGTGAAATAGCAAACGAAGATTTCGTAAAGGAAAAGCTTTTGGAATCTTCACTCAAGTACCCGAATTTGTACTATAAGCCTCATCCTCATAATAAGCAAGCAGGTTCAATAATAGAGTATTGCTCATCGTTGAAGGTAAAAATAGCTGACTTCAACATTTATGACTGTTTTGGATGCGGAAAGTTTGTAAAAATCATAGGCCTGTCGAGCGGCGGGATTTTTGAAGCGAAATTCTTTGGTTTGGAAAGCGAAAGGTTTTTGAAAAAGAAATATTTTTTTGAAGATAAAGATAACATGTCTTTATTCTACAATCCGGTTTATGCTGATTTCATGAGAAAGGATTTCTGGGATTATATTCTCCATAATAAAGGTGACTTTATAAAAACGACGCCCAATCCATACATCGATGCTATGAAGTTTTCTTTGCAAATGAAGTGGGGAAGATAATGATTTTTTTTTACGACATAACTAGGTTTATTGCCAGACTCGATGAAAATACTCCAACAGGAATAGATCGAGTTGATATCCATTATGCTAAATCAATTCTTGATAGCAAAAAAGAAATCTATTATTTAACAATAATAAAAGGCGTATTTTGTGCTGTTGAAAAAAAATATGGCGACAGCATCGTCAAATACTTATATGATAAATGGATACTATCCAAAAAAGTATCTTTCCAGAAGAAAACGCTATCAATCAATGATGCGTCAAAAGTGCCGTTGATAAAAAAGACCATCGGCAGGTTTGCAAAATGCATAGATAAAAATGTATTTGAGCTGATAACCAAAAAACCGAACGGGTGCTATGTAAACATATCACATTATGGCGTCGGAAAGGTTGAGGCGTACTATGTATTTAAGACTTTGGGAAAAATGAAGCTCATATTTTTCCTGCATGACCTTATTCCGATAGATTTCCCTGAGCATGTCAATGAACCCGATGAAGAACAGCATAAAATACGTGTCAAAGCAATGGCATTGTTTGCTGATATAATCATTGTAAACTCCCAATTTACACAAAAAAGGCTGTATAATTTTTGTGATAAACAAAATATTACGCGGCCTAAGTGCCTGATAAACAAAATAGGCATCGAAGATCGTTTCCTTGATGTAGACATAAGCAACAAGCCTATAGTACAGGGAGATTATTTCATATATGTCAGCACAATAGAATCCAGAAAAAATCATATCCTTCTCTTAAATGTATGGAGAGATATGATTGAGAAAAATAAGTTGGCGTCAATACCAAAGCTTATATTTGTAGGCAAAAATGGTTGGAAAAACGATTCCGCAATGTATATGATGAATCGTTGCCCGTATCTTCAGAATCATGTTTTCCATCTTCAGGGACTCAGCGATAACGAATTGATACAGCTCGTAGCCAATTCTACGGCGCTGCTTTTTCCATCCTTTACAGAAGGATGGGGCATGCCTCTGGTTGAGGCCATCGCATTGAATACGCCAGTAATATGTTCTGATATTGAAATATTCCATGAAGCTGGCCAGGATTTGCTGACATACGTTCCGCTGATAGATTCGTTAGGATGGCAAAACGAAATTTTGAAATTTGCATCTGATAAAAAATACCGTGCATCTAAAATAGAAAAAATGAAGGCATATAAAATGCCTAGATGGGATACCCATTTTGAAACATTCTATAACTATCTATCAGAAAAAAGCTCCAACTATAACAAAACTGTTACACAGGAAATGGTTGAAAACTTCAGAGCGTCACTTGTAGTTTCAAACAAGGCTAACGCTGACAAGGCAATAGACGCGGTAACAATAGACAAAAGGATGCGTAGATCTAAACTGATACGCAAATTCAAGACGGATCCGGTAAAATTCTTCATGGATTCTAAAAATCCGATATTGCGTTTCATAGGGAAGAGGCTTCAGAAATTGAACTAGGCCCGGCGTCTGGTATCGCCTCCATGGCCAGCAGCATCATAAATCCGAACGGTATGCCGTCATAAACCTATACCTAATCTTAATAGTTCCATAAGTTTCATATTGACAAGGAAAGTATCATGCCTGATATCATCCCAGTTATCCTTTGTGGCGGTAGCGGCACGCGCCTATGGCCGCTCTCGCGGGAACTTTGCCCCAAGCAGTTTGTCGACTTCGGAGAAAAGCCCACCCTCTTTGCGCAGGCGATGCGCCGCATGCAGTCTTTGCCGGGCTGCAAAAGAGCGGTTGTGGTCTGTAACGAAGCACACCGCTTCCATGCATTGCACGGGCTGCAAGCCGACGTCCTTCTTGAGCCCGAGCCGCGCAATACGGCCCCGGCCATTGCCGTCGCGTCCCTTTTCCTGCGGGAATGGGAGGAAGATCCCCTGATGCTGGTGCTGCCTGCGGATCATGCACTGGACGACGATGCGGCCTTTTGCCAGAAAGTGCTTCAGGCCGTGCCGCTGGCGGAAGACGGTGCCATCGTGACCTTCGGCATCATGCCCACAGGCCCGGAAACGGGGTACGGCTACATTGAACAGGGCGAGGCCGTTGGGGCAGGCTTCCATGTCGCCCGTTTCGTGGAAAAGCCCGATGCGGCAACGGCTGAGTCCATTCTCGCCCAAGGGAATTATGTCTGGAACAGCGGCATGTTCTTGCTGCGGGCCTCGGTCTTTCTGGAAGAGCTGGCACGGCATGTGCCGGATATGGATACAGGCTGCCGTGCCGCATGGCGGGACCGCCAGACGGACGGCACGTTCATCCGCCCGGGACGTAACGCATTCCTAGCCGTCCCTTCCGACTCCATCGACTATGCGGTCATGGAAAAGACGGAACGGGCCGTGGTCATGCCGCTGGCTCTGAACTGGAGCGATTTGGGATCATGGGAGGCCCTTTTCCAGAACAGCGACAGGGATGCGCAGGACAACGCCGTGACGGGGGATGTGCTGCTCGAAGATACCGAGGGCTGCTACCTGAACGCCCAGCACCGCCTGCTTGCGGTTCTGGGCGTACGGGATCTGGTCGTGGTGGAGACAAAGGATGCCGTCCTGGTGCTCCCGCGCCAGCGTGCGCAGGATATCAAAAAGCTATTCAGCCGCCTTCAGCATGCACGGCGGCCGGAATGCCACCAGTCCACGCTGGTCCACCGCCCCTGGGGCAGCTATGAATCACTAGCCAGCGGGGATCGCTTCCAGGTAAAGCGCATTATCGTCCAGCCTGGCGAAGAGCTCTCCCTGCAGAAGCACCACCACAGGGCAGAGCACTGGATTGTGGTCAGCGGCACGGCGGAAGTCACCAACGGCGACGAGGTGAGCCTGTTCAGCGAAGGCCAGGGGACATATATTCCTCTTGGCGCTGTCCATCGTCTCAAGAATCCGGGAGTCATCCCGCTTGTGCTGATCGAAGTACAGTCGGGGCCATACACCGGCGAAGACGACATCGTCCGCCTCGCGGACGTTTACGGTCGCAGCTGATGCCGGGCAAGGAAGGGCCACCGGCGCTGATCGGCCCCCAAAGGCTGCGGCCTGCGCGGCAGGCATGTTTCCGGACGGCAGCTGCCCTTCCGCAATTCCCCCGGGCGATTTGCCCGCGAAGCATAGGCCCGATAAGGGCTCCAATTCAACATATCAGCCACAAAGGGATGATTTATTATTCTTCAAAAAAACTTCGGCGCCTGCTGGAATCGTCAGGCTTTGGGCTGCTCCCATCCGGCACCGCCGAAGGATCTTTTGTCGCCGGCTGGGGCCACAAACCTACAGCTGACAGGGCGCGATGCTACGCGGCAAAACATAACCTTCCCTATATCGCGCTTGAAGACGGCTTCCTGCGCTCCCTTGATCTCGGATGCAAGGGGGCGCAGCCTCTTTCCCTTGTAGTTGACCATACCGGCATCTACTACGACGCCACTGAGCCATCCGATTTGGAGAATCTGCTGACCGGCTCCGGAGGGGATTTGGAAGGGCAGTTGCAGTCCGCCCAGCATGCCATTGAAGCTATCAAGCGTCACGATCTGAGCAAGTATAATCATGCGCCGCGTGCTGCTGAAAAATTGCTTGGTGATGCTTCGTGCCCGCGTGTTCTTATCCTTGATCAGACAAAGGGGGATACCAGCGTTACGCTTGGCCGTGCCGATGCTGAAAGTTTCACAGCTATGCTGGACGACGCGCAGATGCGGTTTCCCACCGCCCGGTTGTTCGTCAAGACGCATCCCGATGTGCTTGCGGGGAAAAAGCAGGGCTATCTGACCGAGGCGGCGAAGCGAAGAGGCATTGCGATCATCGCACAGGATGTTTCGCCGCTTTCCCTTCTTGCTCAAGCTGATGTTGTGTACACAGTCACCTCCCAGATGGGCTTTGAGGCCTTGCTGCTTGGTAAGGAAGTGCACTGTTTCGGCATGCCGTTCTATGCGGGATGGGGGGCAACGCATGATCGGCTTACTTGCCCGCGGAGGGCAAAACGCCGTACGGCGGAAGAGATCTTTGCCGCGGCGTATATGTTGTATGCGCGTTATGTGAATCCCGTGGCCGCCAAGCGTTGTGACATCCATGAAGCCATTCGGATTCTGGCCGCCCAGCGTTTTCAGAATGAGCGGAATAAGGGGTTCCACTCATGTGTTGGCTTTTCCAGATGGAAACGTCCTCATGCCCGGGCCTTTTTGCAATCGACCACGGGAACCATCCGTTTTTTTTCTGATTGGTGGAAAGCCATCAAATGGGCGCAAGCAAACGGCGGCGATGTCGTGGTATGGGCGTCCAAATGCACAATAGGACTTGAGAGTTCCTGCCAGACTATGGGCGTCCGGCTGATACGCATGGAGGACGGCTTCATCCGTTCGGTGGGGTTGGGTTCGGATTTTAATTGGCCGTATTCGTTGGTGCTGGATGAGAAGGGCATCTACTATGATCCGTCCCGCCCGAGTGGGCTGGAAGACATTTTGAATACCTTGCCTGAACATCCGGAGCGGGCCGAATTGTGCAGCCGGGCTTCCGCCTTGCGTGGCTTTATCGTCGAGAAGGGAATTACCAAATACAACACGGGTGTTGACGCAGTAACCCGTGGTGATTTTTCTGCAAAGGGACGTTTGCTCCTTGTCCCCGGACAGGTGGAGGACGACGCTTCCGTGCGGCTGGGCGGATGCGGGCTGTTTTCCAATGTGGATTTGCTCAAGGCCGTGCGGGAACGCCATCCGGATGCTTTCATCATCTATAAGCCGCATCCTGACGTGGAAAGCCGGAACCGGAAAGGGTGCATACCCGATGAAGAGGCGTTACGGTACGCGGATCGTGTTGTCCGCAACGTGCGTATGGATGTCCTGCTTGGCATCGTCGACGAAGTGCACACGCTCACGTCGCTGACGGGGTTCGAGGCATTGCTGAGGGGAATAGAGGTCCACGCTTACGGGGGGCCTTTCTACGCGGGGTGGGGGCTGACCCATGATCGGATTGATTTCCCCCGCCGGAAAGCCGGGCTTTCGCTTGAGGAGCTTATCGCAGGGACGCTGATACTCTATCCTTCGTATTACGATTGGCAGACGAAGGGATTCTGCACGCCCGAGGACATCTGTTACCGGCTTACCCAGCCAAAAGGGCAAATGCGCGGCAAGTTTTTTATGCGCACCTTTGCGGCGCTCAGGGAAAAGATAAGGAACGTATTCTGATCATGCGTACCTACTTGTTTCTTCAAGGCCCGCACGGGAGTTTTTTCCGTGAGCTGGGGCTGGCGTTACAGCGGGCCGGGCATCGTGTATTGCGCGTCAATATCTGCGGCGGTGACGTGGTGGATTGGCACTCGCGAGAGGCCGTGTGGTATCAGGGGCGGACCACGGACTGGAGCGGCTGGATCGGCGATCTCATGCGGCGCGAGGGCGTTACGGATCTGCTGGCCTTTGGGGACTGGCGGCCTCTGCACCGTGAAGCCATTCTGGTGGCAAAACTGCGGAATATCCGGGTGTGGGCATTTGAGGAAGGGTATTTGCGGCCCCATTATATCACGATGGAAGAGGGCGGGGTCAACGGCAACTCGATGCTTCCCCATTCGCCGGCCCTTTTGCGGGAACTTGCGGAATCCCATCCGGCCCCGCCGTCACCCGTTGCCGTACAGAATCCTCTTTCGGCACGCGTATGGAAGGCTATTGCCCATTATGCGGGGACCATTTTTTTGCGCCCGTTTTTCCCCTGTTTCCGGACGCATCGCCCGCAGAGCGCCGTGAGCGAAGTCTGGGGATGGTTCCTCCGCGTCCTGACCCGCCGCACATGGGAAAGGCGTTCGGCGGAGAGCGTCCGGGAAATCTACCGGTCGCGTGCGCCCTATTTCCTGTTTCCGCTCCAGCTTGATTCGGATTCCCAAGTCCGCCGTTATTCGCCGTTCAGCGGGATGAAGGAAGCCATTGCGCATGTACTGACTTCTTTTGCGCACTCCGCGCCCAAGTCCATGCATTTGCTGATCCGCAACCATCCTCTTGATAACGGGCTCATCAATTACCGGAGGTACATCCGCCGGTTCAGCCATGCCTGCGGGCTGGAAGGCCGGGTTCATTTCGTGGAGTCGGGCAGGGCCGCGCTTATGATGGACCGCAGCGAGGGGATGGTGGTCCTCAACAGCACGATCGGCATTTCCGGGCTTCAGCGGGGTATACCCGTCTATTGCGTTGGCACGTCCATTTATGCGGTGCGCGGGTTGGCTTCGTCGCAGGAAGAGCAGGATCTGGACGATTTTTGGAGCAACCCGCAGAAGCCGTGCCCCGAAACCCTGCGGCATTTCGAGAAAGTTTTGAAATGCCGGACCCTCATCAACGGCAATTTTTATACGGAGGAAGGGGTGCGCCTGGCGATCCAGGGGGTCATGGAACGCATTGCCTGAGATGCCGTTGCGTTATCCCTGTTCTTTTCTATCCTCGGGGAAGCGTGGTTAGCCCGTCGGAGTCCGCGGGGGGCATGTCTTCCACCGCACAAGGACAAGGATGCGGCAGAGAGTTTTTGGCGGCGGGGGTTATCGTATGCCCGCTCTCCAGCAGGTCCTGGTTTCGTTGGCCTCCGCCACGGAAGTAAACATTCCAGCAGCGCAACATAGATAGGGATTTCAGCCGCAAACCGGAAAGTACACATGGGACGGACTGGTTTCCTGCGCCACGAACGTTTTCCCGGCATCGGGATGCGTACAACCCGGCTCTCCGCAGTACCGTATGGCGGAACGCAAGGGATGCCCCCCGTTATCTCAGGAGGGCACCCTTTGCTTTAACGTATTGACGGGCGATTATGTTTGTAACTCGTAGAGGCTCTCTCTGACGTTGTATTTGAATGGAAATGGAACGCTGTGTATTCCTGATGGAGTATCGTCACAATAGTGAATTATATAACTCATGAAAATTAGCTGTATTATGGTTATAGAAGAGCTTTTTCCCGTTTTTTACCGGGTGAATCATTGTTTTTTTCACATGATGCTTGACAAGATTGGTTGAAGGTTGCAATAGTGGTTCTACCAAAAGAGAAAGGGAGAACCTCGCATGACGCATTCACAAGAGACTCCAGACCAATCTCAAAAGGCTGAACCTCTTCCCGAAACACGGGAACCCCTCAAGGCATATCAAAGGCTTTCCGAGAAAATACAGGATGCTATCGAAAAGGGCGGGCTCAAGGTGGGGGATAAGCTGCCCCCCGAGCGGGCGCTTGCCGAAACGTTCGGCGTTTCGCGGAACAGCGTCAGGGAAGCCATCCGCACGCTCTCGGAGCAGGGCATCCTCAAGAGCCGCCACGGCGACGGGACGTACATCTGCGGTTCCGATCTCGCGCCGCTGACCGCCGCCCTGCTCAATGCCGTCGACACGGAAGGAAAGTCATTTGACCATATTATGGAGTTCAGGCTCGTCATCGAGCCGTCCATAGCCCGGATAGCCACGGCACGGCATTCCGCCGAACAGCTCCATCAGCTCAAGATCATTGTCTGCGATCAGCAGTTAAAACTCCTGCACGGGGAGAACGACGGCGAATTGGACGCCCAATTCCATACCCTCTTGGCGGCGGCGACCGGAAACCCGGTTTTCGTCGACATTGTCAGCCATCTGAACGAGCTCTTTTCCCACAACCGCGCGGACGATGTCCGTCTGAAGAGGCGGATGGAAGAAGCCATCAACGAGCATCTGATGATCATCGATGCCCTTGAACGCAAGGATGCGGACGCCTGCTCCGACGCGATGGCGCGCCATCTCCATGCCGTGGCGGAAAAGCATTTTCTGGCGCAGTCCCGGGAAAGGGGGAGCGCATGTTGACCGCCTCCGCCGCGCTGCATCCGGCGGCCCCTCCCGCCTCTTCGCCCACTTCCCTCTTTCCGGTTTTCTTGCCATTCCCTTTCCCCCGTTTTTCCGGCGGCGTTCCCGCAATCTTCCCCCATGCGCGATGACCCGCGCCTTCGTGGCCCCAAAGTGCTTTTCAATGCCAATGCATTGGAAAGAGACGGTTGATGTGTCAACGGCACGGAAAGGCGACTTTCCTCCTCAGCGTAATTTTTTGCCGATTGGAGAACCCCGCATGGACCTCACGTTATGGAAAGGCAAGCTTGATGCGTATCTCGACCCTCAGGAAGGCGACATGCTCCGTTTGCTGGAGCGGATCGTCAACATGGATTCCTTCACGACAGACGCGCAGGATGTGGACCAATTGGGGACCGTCCTGACGGATTGGTTGCGCGAGGCGGGTTTCCAGACGTTCATGATGCCCAAGACGGAAGCGCCCGCCGACGAGCCATGGCAGGCGGATCTTGGCCACGTCTTCATGGCCAAGACGCATGGGCGCGAAGCGGAGCCGGGGATCGTGTTCCTCGGGCATATGGATACGGTTTTCCCCAAGGGTACGGCGCAGGCGCGGCCCTTCAAGATAGAGGGCGATCGGGCCACCGGGCCCGGCGTGGCCGACATGAAGGCGGGGCTTGTGGCCAACCTGTTCGCGGCGCGGGCCCTGAAGCGGCTCGGCCTGATCGATTGCCCCATGACCCTCATGTTCTCGCCCGATGAGGAGCTGGGCTCCCCCTCGGCTTCCCGGACCTTGGCGCAGGTCTTGCCCGGCGCACGCGCCGCCATCAACTCGGAACCCGGCGGCCCCGGCGGGCTTGTTACCGTATCCCGCAAAGGTTCAGGCCATATGTTCCTGAAAGTACAGGGCAAGGCGTCCCACGCGGGGCGCTGTTATGCGGACGGGGCTTCGGCCATCCTTGAAATCGCGCACAAGACGCTGGCGATCGACACTTTTTTGGATCTGGACCGTGGGCTCACCGTCAACACGGGCCTGATCAGCGGCGGGGTTTCCGCCAACTCCGTGGCCCCGTGGGCCGAATCCCGCATCCATCTGACCTACAGGACGCTTGAGGACGGGCAAAAGGTCGTCGCAGGCATCCGTGACGCCGTTTCCCGCACCGTGATCCCCGGAACGTCGGCCTCCATCAGCGGCGGGCTGCGCCTCTATCCCTTCGAGCGCTGCGAAGCGGGCGACAAGCTCTTCGGGCTCGTCAAGGACGCCGGGGAGCTCCTCGGCATGTCCATCAAGGGCCAGCATTACGACAGCGCGTCCGAAGCCGGCTTCAGCTCCAGCCTCGGCGTCCCCACCATCTGCAATATGGGCCCGGAAGGGGAACATATCCACTCCCTCAACGAATACCTTGTCCCTTCTTCCATCGTGAAGCGGTGCAAGCTCATCGCCCTGACGGCGCTGCAGGCTTCCCGCGTTTTCCAGCCGGGCAAATAAAAAACCTGCCACAGGCCTGAACTGGCAGGTTCGGGCTATGGCAGGCAAAGACAGCCAGCGCGGTGTTCCACGGCAAGGGAGCGCATCGCCTGGCGGCGAAACGGGTAAAGGCGATACGTCGTGGTTTGCCTGCGGTTTTGCGGATCGCGGGCAAAACAGAAAGGGCGGCGTTTGCCGTATGGAGGGAAACCAGCGGGTTTTCCTCTTCGGGCTGTTGCAGTAGCCGGGCGCCGCCATGGTTTCCTGACGTTTCCCGCGTCCTCCTTCATCCGGCATGAAGGGGGATACTTTTGTGGATAAGGGGAAAGGCTTCATCCGAAAGAAGCGTTTGCTTTCGATCCGTTAGGCTATTCCGTGTACAAAAGGACGCGCCTCGCTATGGTGAACATATCAGATGAACATGCGCAAAGAGGCCCTGCCCGGAACTTCGAGCGGGGCCTCTGCTATGGCGATGGCGTATGTTCCCGAAAGGATGGATCACTGGGCGGTTTCCCTCCCATTGATTTTGGGAAGAGGAATCTCCCGAACCAGAGAAGCCTGAACCCAAGAGAGCTGGGAGCTGCTCAGCCTTATTCCATTCTTTTTATTGGTTCATATGAATGGGATTTATTGAAGGCGGTCCCCGCCGGGACCATCAGCTGCGCCGCTTCGTTGTACAGCATGGTCGTGTCGATGGAAGCATGTCCCGCAAGCGCCTGTATGCTTTCAAGGCGGACCCCCTTGCTGGCGAGATAGGTAAAACAGGAGTGGCGGAACCAGTGCGGGGAGACATCCGGCCTGTTCATGAGTGTTGTCAGCCATTTCTTGACCATATGGTACAGGGCGTGGCGTCCGATCCGCCGGGATGGTTTCCTGAGGTTCCCAAAGATGGGCTGATTTGGAGACGTCCCGGTCAGTTTTCCATATTCGTTAAGGCCTTCGTCAATTTCATCAGGAAGATAAATGCGCCTTTCCTTTGAGCCCTTGCCCAGGACATTGAAATAGCGTTGCCCCTGCCAGACGGTGACGTCTTTCCAGCAGAGGGAAACGGCCTCTTCGCCGCGCAATCCGGTCATAAAGAGAGTCTTCAGAAGGAGAATGTCCCGCTGCGGGGCTCCGTGTTCCGCAAGGCGGTCGAACAGGAGCAGCATCTCCGATTCAGAAAGGCTGTGCGTGAGGTTCCCGGGGAGTGAAATCCCCGCGCCGTCCTTCCGTTTTTTAATGAATGCCGTGGGGTTCAGGGCAATGGCGCCCGTGTCTGCCAGCCGTTTGAAGTAACTTTTCAGAGCTCCGATAATCGTATTCACCGAACGGGGCTTGAGGCCTTTCATCCTGCATTGCCTGATATAGCTTTCGACATCACGGGCCGTAACGGAGAACGAAGGCTTCCGGGCGTAGTTCAACAGCTCGACGACATAGCGGCAATACAGTTCCACGGTCGCCAGCGATTGCGTGTAAACGGCATTGAGGAAAACAAGGATGATGCGCTCGTCGGGAAGCAGTTCACCTTGTGCGGATACGTAGGCCGAGACGTCCGCGTATTCGAGGCTTCGGTCAAAGTACCGCAGTATCCGTTTTCTGCTAAGAGGCTCCCAGTCGTCCAAGACAGGGAGTTCTCCGTTGGAGATGACTTCAGGGAGCGTTGCCATGCCAAGCCCTAGGGTTCCGGTTGATTCTCTATTTAACTTAACACTTATTAAGATAAATAGCAAACCGCCCCAAAAGCTGTTTTCCTGTTCAGGCGTCCAGCGCGCCGTTTACGCTTCTTTAGGCCTTCCATGAAATACGAGTCAAAGATTTTTTTAAAATGCCTTAAAACGAAAATTTGAAGGAACAATCTGAAGCGTTCCGTCCCCGGGCCGCTTCTGAATACGAATACTTTCCTCCACGGCCATTGGCTCAGGCGTCTGGGCTGGCGGAATCCCCGGCATCGGTTTCCTTCCGCGCCACTGCGGTGAGGCGTGACGGCTGAGGCCGCCACGCCCGATACGGAGGATGCAGTTATCGGTTGCGTTCCGGAAAGGTGGGATCACTGGAGGACGCGGCATTCTCCGGCGCTGTTTTTGTTTGCCCGCGCGTGGTGTTCTGAGGTATGGTCTGCTTGCCGGTTGAAAATCTTTTTATCTTATGAGGGAGTTCATGCCCAAAGATTACACGCAACGCCGCAACGAGCGATGGGAAACGGTGTTTCCCGGCATCGGGCTTGAAAGCATCCTCGGCAGGATTCTCCGTATCGCGCGCTATCATAACCATAAAAGTACGGAAACAATGAAGCCCTTCGGCATCAAGAACGGAGAGGCCGACGTGCTGTCGGCGCTGCTTCATGCCGGGCCACCGTATACGCTCAATCCGAAAGACATCACGAAACACGCCTACAGGACTCCGGGGGCGATCACCAACGTCATGGATCACCTTGAGGAAAAGGGGCTGATCCGGCGCAATGCGGATCGGGAGAACCGCCGGAACGTCCTTGTGGAATTGACCCCGGAGGGGCTGGAGATGGCCCGCGAGTCGTTCCTCGCCCAGACGGACATGGAAAAGAGGCTGCTTACCATGCTTTCCCCGGAAGAAAAGGAGCAGCTCCGGACGCTCTTGAAGCGCATCCTGCTGGATCTGGAAGAGCGCGGGGAAGTCTAGGCCGCGTCCCCGCAAGGCCCGGTGAGGGCATCCATTGAAAAAAGCCCCCGGAAAGCGTTTTCCGGGGGCTTTGCCATAGGTGCTGCCGGATCTAGAACCGCTTAGGCCCGATCAGCTTGAACACCCTCAGGATGATGTAGTTGGCGAGGAACGTCAGCGCAAAGAGCCCGAGCGTGGCGGGCATCCCCCAGCCGTAGACGACGTAGCCGTGGAAAATGAAATTGACGTAGAAGAAGATGAACACGGCTATGTTCCACATGCCCGCCTCCACGGAAACCGTGGTCTTCAGCTCGCTGTCCACCATGCGCAGCAGGATGAGCCCGGTGGGGATGGTCCCCGTGCAGGTCCCGAACATCATGACCGTCCGCTCGAAGGAATAGCCGGGGACGCGGCGTCCGAAGTACAGGATGAAGAACAGGGTGAAGACGGCGAGGACCACGGAAAGGACGATGATGGGGAGGATGTAGTCCTTCACCACCGCGAACTTGATGCCGATGAGGGTGCTGAGCAGCAGGAATTCCATCATCCACCCGGTCAGGCGGGTCATGGAGTCGCCGTCGATGAGGTGGACGATGCCGAGCTTGCGCATCACGAAGCGGATCAGCATCCCGGATACCATATTGATCAGGAAGAACAGCCCCCACATGGTCCCGCCGATGCTCGAAGGCACGCGCGTAGCCACGGCCTCGACGGCGTAATAGGCCAGCATCCATGCTCCCAGCACCAGCGCCAGCTGGAGGGCCAGCGAATCGACGTTGGAGTTCTGCGTGACCTGGCGCAGGCCGCAGGGCCGGTTCTCCGGTGCGAGCAGGCCGGTCTTCACTTCTTCCGGGACGCTGCCCACGGGGTAGGTGTTCAGCCCCTTCCGCACGCCCCAGCGCACCAGCGGCACGCCGATGGCGAACGCCACGATGAAGCCGATGGATTCAAGATAATCCCGCCCGGTCAGCGCGTTGAGCAGATAGACGATGCCCGTCGCGAGGATGAGCTGCGAACAGAGGCCCATGTGGAACATCTGCGCCTGCCAGATCGAACCGCGCACCATTTCCTTGGTCGCGGAGCCCTTGCTCTGGTCGACCTTGCTCATGCCCCTCAAGCCGATGCAGACGAAGGAAATGGTGAAGAAGTGGTAGGCCAGCGCCGGGTACAGTTCGGGCTGGACCTGCGGAAAGCCCGTGGTGTTGAGGATGAAAAAGCCGATCACCCCGCCCGTGAGACAGGCAGGAACCATAAAATTCTGGAGAAACTTGATCTTGGCCCGAAGCAGGACGCCGAGGAGGAGAAGCAGAGACAAGAATCCGAATGCGATCAGTAAGGACATGTCGAAAAAGGGCTTCATACGCGTTCTCCTGATGTGGAAGGGACCGAGGGTTATTCCGGGCACGGCGGGACGGCGTCCGTCAACTCGCCGTCCCGTGCGACAAGGACGCCGCGCTTGATCACAAACCGGGGCATGGGGCCTTCGAGCAGGGCGCAGGCCCTGTTTTCGACGGGGAACACGACCATATCCGCCCAACAGCCTTCCGACAGCCCGTAGTCGGGCAGGCCCAGCACGGACGCGCTGCCGTATGTGCCCGCGTCGTAAGCCAGTTCCAGATCCTCACGGCGGCGGAAGTCGCTGAGGTAGGCCAGCAGCATGACCCGCTCGCGCATGTCGTTCATGCCGTAGGGCCCCCAGAGGTTGCGCATGTTGTCCGTACCGACGCCGTAACGGACCTGCCAGCGCCGGGCCTGCTTGAGGGAGGGGAAGGGGACATGGCCGGGGACGTGGGTGATGATGCCAATGCCGAGCTCCTGAAAGGCTTCGGCTATGGGCTGGTACCGGGTGTCGGGGAGGTTGGCGAGGCACCACGCGTGGCTGATGGTCACGCGGTCGCGGAGATCGTATTCCCGGATTTTCTTGAAGAGCAGATCGAGCGAGAAAAGGCCCATCGAACCGAACTCATGCAGGTGCAGATCCACTTTGGCGCCGTGTTCGGCGGCCAGACGCAGGGTCAGCTCCACGGAGCGCACGGGATCGCGGTCCCGGTCGCAGGGGTCGGCCCCGCCGATACTGGAGGCTCCCGCGCGCAGGGCCGCGGCAATGGTCTGTTCGGGATCGGTCTTCATGTTCAGGATGCCGTTTGAGGGCATGGCGACATACTCGATGTCCAGCACGTCCCGGAAGGCTTCCCGGGCGCGGGCCGCGTCTTCAAGCTCCGCAAGCCCGAACACGCCCACGTCGATGTGGCCCCGCACATGGGTCGTACCGCGCCGGATCGCTTCCCGGAACTGCACGTAACAATTCCTCAAGCTGTTCATGCGGCCGTGGTTGGCGAGGTATTCGGCTTCCGCCTTCGCACGCCCCGGGACCGTATCCGCATAGTCGTAGTCGACCCACGGTCCGCCCACAAATGTCTGTGCCGGATGGATATGGGCGTTGACGAAACCGGGCGCCGCCATGTGTCCTTCGGCATCCAGGCGGGTGTCCGCGAGGGACGGAGGCAGATCGGGCGCGATCCGGACAATCCGTCCCGCCTCGACGAGTATGTCGGCACAAACGCCGGACGGTGTTTTCACATGCTGCAACAGCAGTTGTGCGGCCATGCGGACCTCAATAATTTTATATTAAAAAGTTTAATATTGAATTATAATTTTCTGATACTCCGGCCGAGAGCAAAAGGCAAGAGAAAAATACACATTTCGCACAAGCGATATATGAAAAGAAATGAAGGGGTTCCGTGTAGTACGTTGAGGCTGCCGCGTGAAGGCGCGAGGGGGACGGGAAAGCGTGGGCGGCGTCGGCATGGGGTCTGGAGAAACAAAAAGATGAGGAGAGGGGGAACAGGCGCGCAGGCCGTCAGGTTTTGGGAAGGGGATCCCCGCAATGCTTTCCTGCCGCCTCAAGGCCAATCGGCGTTGAAGCATTCTATCATGCGGTAATATTGACAGTACAAACAAGTTATTGCAAGAAATGGCATAGGGAATGCCCGGAAAAGAGGCGGACACCCCGCGCACTGGAAAATGGGGCGGCGGTTTCCGCAAGGGTGCCTGCGGGGGTGTCGCTGGAGTACGGCGAGACCTTCCCCGGCGGGAACCCCGGCCCGGCGGAGTGCCGTCGAAGCCGCCCTCGCGGGCTTCCGGGATATCCGTACCGGCTCCTCAAATGTTGCGGCCGTCTTCACACGCCGTCCCGGACGGGGCGGCGCGTTTCCTTTTGGCCGCCTTTTTCCAACGGCGCATCGTATCTGCAACCTTCAATCGGCAAGAATGGTTATGGATTCCAACCAAAAGACCATCAAAGGCGCGCAGAGCGTCTATCGCGTGCTGAACATTCTGGAAGAGGTGATCCTCTGCGGCGACCGCATGATAACCCCCAAAGAGCTGAGCGCGTCCCTCGATATCCCCGTTGCCACCGTCCACAGGCTGTTGACGGTGCTGCGCCAGAAAAATTTTGTGGCCTGCGACCCGGCCACCAAGAAATACCACATCGGGGATTCCTGCCTCATCAGCCCGCGCATGGACGTCGCCGCCTTTATCCGCGCCCGGTTTCTGCCGCTGGCGGAACGCATATCCCGCCGCTTCGGCTATTCGACCATCCTCTATGCCCGGAGCGGCTACGACGCCGTGTGCGTGGAGCGTCTCGACGGCTGGCATCCCATACAGGTTTTTCTCAATAAAACAGGCGACCGCCGCCCGCTCGGCATGGGATCGGCCACCCTTTCCATTTTAGCCGCCATGCCGGAAGATGAGGCGGAAATGATCCTTACCCACAACGAGCAGGAAATCCGGTTCGTGCTCAAGACGGATTTCTCGGCATTGCGCGGTTTCCTGGCCGAAGCCCGCCGGAAGGGGTATGCCTCGGCCCAAGGGATGCTGCTTGAAGGGACCATCGGCGTTTCCCATGTCCTGCGCATGGGGAATGAGGCCGTGGGGAGCATTGCCATAGACGCCGTCCGTTCCGAGCAATGGGACAAGGATCAACCGAAAATCATTCAAGAACTGCAAAGCGCCCTGTCCTGATCCCCCCACGCCGGGCCCATTTGCGGTGTCCGCCGCTCCCCCTCCAGCGTGCGGCTGGAAGGTAACCCGCATCCCCGGCGCTTGCGCGTCCCCTTCCTTCCGGGGGCGGGCATTATCGCCCCGGGCCGGGTGCCCGATCTCCGCAGGGGCCGCAACTCCCGGTGTCGGCCCTCTTCGGTTCTCCGCCTTCCGGCTTCCCATTCGTCCCGCCCATTCCTTTCCCCGTTCCCCTGTCATCCCGCTCCGTCCCACTTTCGGGCCGGTTTCGCCTTTCAGGGCGCGGCCTTCTCGCCGGGTGCCGTCACTCCGCTTCCGCCCTGCTTTTGGAAGCCCGCCGTATCGGATCGTTCCTTTTTGAGCATTGGTGGGGCATTATAAAAATAACTATACAAGTAAGCGGATTAGAGGGAGGAAAAAGAGAAAAATGCTTTATCGGTAACGGCTTCATGATACTTTTTTCTTCTTTCCCCGCCGCCGCGCGCCTTGACGAAGGCTTATAAAACCGCTACTCAAATCATATTGTAACACCTTTATCATATTATGATAAATCATCCGGCCCTTCATCCGGCGCCAGCGCCCACGGGAGTGCACTATGCGGATACCCAGCGGTTACCTGTACTACGACACCCCAATCGGCATCCTCTGCCTTGATACGTTGTTCCCAAAACCTCCGGGGCAGCTCAGAAATCCCCTTACCTTCGATTTCCCCGTTGTCTGCCGGGTCTTGCGCGGCGTCGGGGCCAAAGAAATCCTGTCCAGCACCTCGGCGCAGCTCGAAACGCTGTTCGTCGACGCCGCCCGCGAACTTGAGCGGGACGGGGTCAAAGCCATCGCCGGAAGCTGCGGCTTCATGGCCCTGTTTCAGAAGGCCGTGGCCAGCGCCGTTTCCGTCCCGGTGCTCATGTCCAGCCTTGTCCAGATCCCGCTCATCCATACCTTGCACGGCCCGGGCTGCCGCATCGGCGTGCTCACCGCGCATTCCGGCTCGCTGACGCCCGAGCATTTCCGGCAGGCGGGCGTTCCCGACGCCCAGATCGACGCCCTGGCCATCGCGGGCATGGAGAATTTCCCGGTTTTCCGGAAGACCATTCTGGAAGGGGCCGCGCCCGTCATGGACACGGACGCCGTGGGCGCGGAGATCGGGGCAGCCGCGGCCGCCATGACGGACGGGCAGCCGCTGGACGCCCTGCTGCTCGAATGCACGGATCTGAGCGTATTCGCCCGGACCGTGCAGGAGGCGGTTTCCGTCCCGGTTTACGATATCAATTCCCTGATCGCCTACGCGGCCTTTTGCGTGCGGCGGAACCAGTGGGTGTGACGGGCAACCGCCCGCCCCAAACTTGAGAGGAGGAGTTTATGGGAGGCATTGAGCGTTTCGGTCTGCCCAAGCAGGGCGGCGTGCCCGCTTCGCAGGCGGTGAAGGCGGACGGCTGGCTGTTCGTCGCCGGTCAGGTCCCGAAAAACGCCGAAGGGGAATTTGTGGTCGGCGGCATCGCGGAACAGGCCCGGCAGACGCTGGACAACCTCATGAAGACCCTCCGTCAGGCAGGCTACGGCCCCGAGGATGTGGTCAAAGTCAACGTCTGGCTGGACGATCCCCGCGATTTCGCCATCTTCAACCGCATCTACAGCCAGTATTTCTCCATCGAACACGCCCCGGCCCGCGTGACCGTGCAGGGGCATATGATGAACGATTTCAAGGTCGAGATGGACTGCGTGGCCTGGAAGGAACCCCGATGAACGCCTCATTCGACGTCGTCATCGTGGGCGGCGGCGTAACCGGGGCCGCCGTCGGGTACGGGCTGGCGAAACGGGGCGTGAAGACCTGCCTTGTGGATGCCGTCCCCACCTTCTCCCGCGCTTCCCGGGCCAACATGGGCCTGATCTGGTGCCAGTCCAAGGCGCTCGGCTGCCCGCAGTTCGTGCGCTGGGGCTTCGCCTCCTCGCGGGCCTACGGCAAGCTGGCGGCGGAGTTGAAGGAATTGTCCGGCATCGATACGGGCTACGCGCCCACGGGCGGGATCATCCCCTGCCTTGGGGAAGCCGAGCTTGAGGCGCGCGCCCAGTTCATCGAAAAGCTCCGGGCTGAAACCGAGGACGGCACGTACCCGGCCTCCGTGCTTTCCCGCAAGGAACTTGAAGGCATGTTGCCCAAGGTCCCCTTCGGCCCGGAAGTTTCCGGAGGGATCTGGTCCGACATGGACGGCTACGTCGATCCCCTGCACCTGATGTTTGCGTTCCGCAAAAGCTTCGTCAGGCTCGGCGGCACGCTGTTTGCCGGGGAACGGGTTTCGGAAGTGAAGCCCTCCGGCAAGGGCTATACCGTCGTCTGCGGAGGCCGGACGCTGGAATGCGGCAAGGCCGTGCTCGCCGCCGGGCTCGGCGTCCGCAAGCTCGCGGCGCAGCTCGGTACGGACATCCCCGTCTTCCCCAACAAGAGCCAGGTGATGCTCCTGGAGCGCATCCCCGCCGATGTCCTCCCCATCCCCCTGCTCGGCATCGCCCGTACCTTCGGGGGCACGGTAATGATCGGCGCGGCCCACGAGAACATGGGCATGGACAGGAGGCTCACCCCCGAAGTGCTCGCCGCCAACGCGCAATGGGCCGTCCGTGTCTGGCCGGAGCTGGAACGCAAGCGCATCCTGCGGTTCTGGACCGGGCTGCGCGTGTGGCCGAAGGACGCCTACCCCATTTACGACCGGATTCCGGGGCACGAGAACGCCTTCGTCTTCGCCATGCACAGCGCGGTGTCCCTTGCCGCCATTCTGGAGCAGGCCCTGCCCGACTATGTCATGGGCAAGCCGCTGCCGCCGGACGGGGCCATCTTCGGGCTGTCCCGGTTCGCCGGAGGCGGCTCGGGATTTCAGGGATCGGCGGCCTCGTCGCCCCATGCCGAGGCTCCGAACAAGTGACCGCCTTCAACCCTTTTTCAAGGAATACGGCTATGTCCGCTTCACAAGCCGCGGCGGGGGACGCCGCTCTGGTCAATGTTACGTTTGAGGGCAAGCCCTGCGCCGTGCCCGCCGGGAAAACCGTGGCGGCGGCGCTTCTTGGGGACGCGCACGCCGGATATACGAGCATCCATCCTCTGACCGGGGAACGCCGGGCACCCTTCTGCATGATGGGCACCTGTTTCGAATGCCTCGTGGAAATCGACGGCCAGCCCAACCGTCAGGCCTGCCTCACGATTGTCCGTGAGGGCATGGACATCAAACGCCAATACCCCGACAAGGAGCAGGAGCGATGAGCCGCCAGTGGGATGCCCTCGTCATCGGCGCGGGTCCGGCCGGGCTGCGCGCCGCCAGCGTCATAGCCGAATCCGGGCTTGAAGTCGTCCTTGTGGACGAACAGGCTTTTCCCGGCGGCCAGATCTACCGCCATGTCACGGCTCCGGGCGCGGAGGAGCGTTTTGCCGAGGCCGCCGATTACCGCGACGGCACGGAGCTTGTCCGGCGCTTCCGGCGTTCCGGCGCGGAATACCTGCCGGAAACGACGGTCTGGTTCTTGGAACAGGATCGCATCCTGGCCTCCCGTGGTGAGGAAGTCCTCGATCTGCGGGCCAGAAACGTCATCATCGCCGTGGGCGCGATGGAGCGCCCGGTCCCCTTCCGGGGCTGGACGCTTCCCGGGGTTATGAACGCCGGGGCGGGCGACATCCTCCTCAAGACGGCGGGCCTGCTTCCGGAAACGCCGGTGGTGCTCGCGGGCAGCGGCCCCCTGCTCTACCTTGTGGCGAGCCATCTGATCCGCAAGGGGCACCCCCTCGCCGCCGTGCTGGATCAGACGCCGCCCAGCAACATGCTCAAGGCCGCGCCGCACCTCCCGGCGGGGCTGCTCGGCCTGCCCCTGCTGCTCCGGGGCCTGTCCATGCTCAACGACGTGCGGAAGAGCGGGACGCCCGTGTACCGTGACGTCAGCGGCATCGAGGCGCAGGGTGCGGATCGCCTTGAGCGCGTTTCCTTCTTTTCCAAGGGGACGGCGCACACGCTGGAAGCCGCGACCCTGCTGTACCACGGCGGGGTCATCCCGCGTACGCACATGGCGAACGCGCTGGATCTGCCCCACCATTGGGATGCGCGCCAGCAGTGCTGGACCGTGGTCTGCGACGGCTGCGGCAGGACGGCGCGGGAAGGCGTGTACGTCGCCGGGGACTGCAGCCGCGTACGCGGTGCAGCCGTCGCTGGGATAGCGGGAGAACTGGCGGGTCTGGCCGTGGCGGAGCGGCAGGAAGGCATCGGGCCGGAGGAATTCAGGCGGCGCAGCGCACCCCTGCAGCGTTCCCTTGCCGTACAGACGGCATCCAAGGCTTTTCTGGACGCATGGTTCTCGCCGCGCAAGGATCTGTATGCCGTGCCGGACGACGTAGCCGTGTGCCGCTGCGAGAACGTCAGCGCGGCGGATATCCGGGAAGCCGTCCGCGACGGCCTGACCGACATCAACGAAGTAAAGCTGCGCACGCGGGCGGGCATGGGCAATTGCCAGGGCAGGACCTGCGGCCCGGCTCTGGCGGCCATTGCGGCGGAAACCGCGGGCAGGGCCATACCCGACATGGGGCGCCTGCATGTCCGCTCCCCCCTGCGGCCCGTGCCGCTTTCCGCCCTCCTGCGGCTTCCCGAAACGAAGTAACCCATTCCCGCAACCGTGAATCTCCCTGCTACAAGGACATCCCATGCACATTGTCGACTACTTCGTCATCGCCGGCTATTTCGCGCTGGTCATGTACCTCGGCTATTACTCGATGAAAAAGGTCTCAAACTTCGACGACTACGCCGTCGCCGGACGCAGTATGCCGCTTCCGATCTTTTTCGCCGCCATCGCCGCCACCTTGTGCGGCGGAGGCGCAACCATCGGGCGTATCTCTTTTATGCATACTACAGGGATCATCGTGTTCTTCGCGCTTACCGGCGTCGTCATCAACCAGATTTTCTCCGGGTTGTTCATCTCCGGGCGCGTCCACAACGCCGGGAAAAATGTCTACAGCCTCGGGGACCTGTATGGGATTTACTATGGGCGTTCCGGTCGCTTGCTTTCCAGTGTGTTCGGATTCCTGTTCTGCGTAGGGGCGTTCGGGGTACAGATCCTGGCGATGGGCGCCATCCTCCAGACCGCCACGGGCATCAGCCTCATCCCCGCCGCGCTGATCGCCTCGATCGTGACGTTGGCCTATACGTGGTCGGGCGGCATCCTCGCCGTAACCCTCACCGACGCCGTGCAGTACGTCATCATCGTCATCGGGGTTACGCTCTGCGCCTATCTCGCCATCGATCACCTCGGCGGGTTCGACGCCATGATGTCGATCCTCTACTCCAACCCGCGCTTTGAGACGAACATGAAACCCCTGGCCAACTGGTCCCTTGTCCAGTTCCTCGGCCTGTTTTTCAGCTTCCTGCTCGGCGAGTTCTGCGCGCCGTACTACATCCAGCGTTACGCCTCCACCAAGTCCGCCAAGGACAGCAAGAACGGGCTGCTCATTTTCGGCGTGCACTGGATCTTCTTCATGGCCACCACCGCCGCCATCGGCCTGGCGTCCATGGCGATCCAGCCCGACGTGAAGCCCGACCTGGCCTTCACCAACCTTATCCGCGACATCCTGCCTCCCGGCGCTCCTGCAAAAAGGGGGGGAGATGGCTCTCCCCCCCTTTTTGCAGGAGCGCCGGGAGCGGCCCCGGTTTTTGTTCCGGCGTGTGGCTCAGGAACGGGACTCTTGAGCCGCCTCCAGCCCTCTCAGCAGCATGGCGCGGATAGCGCTCCCGTTTTCGGGCAGATCATAGTCTCCGACGAGCCGCCCCGGATAATGGTAGAGCACGCCGTCCGCTTCGTTCTTTTGCAAAGCCCGGATCAACGCGGCTTCCCCGTGTTCGAGGACAAAGGCGGCGAACGCCCGCACGCGCTGCTTGTTGAACATGGGGTTGTCGCAGGGGAATGCCGGGCACTCCCAGCAGCCGTTGAGCTTTTTTTGTTTGCAGCAGTTGAAGGGCTGGCAGCATGACCTGTCCTTGCATCCCGCATTCCTGCACCCCGCGCATGTGGGGTTCTCGCTGCACACGCAGCACGCCAGCCCGCAGAGGGCCATGCCCTTTCCCGCGTCGAAATACGTCCGGTCCGCCCTTTGGAACAAGGCAGGGCCGCCCTCTTCTGAAGGTTCGAAACCGTATTGTTTCAGCAAAGATACGCGCTCATGGGCATGGGGGACGATGACGCGCAACCCACGGAGCGCATGGGCGGGGATAAGCGTCAGGACGGCAAACCGGAGCGCTTCCTCAAGATAGCTTTCGGAATCGTGTTCTCCGGCAAGCCCGATCCGCATGGTCTTTGCGGAGTCATCCCCTTCGGTTACGGAGGAGCATTCAAGGGTGCCGACGGCGTTCCCGGTTTCCTTGGAAAGAATGGCGAAGCGGAAGAGCCCCTTTTCCTGAGACTGGGAGCCCGCTTTCCGTCCGCCGCCGTTGATCCCTTCGTGCATCCCTTGACAAGGGCCGCCGCAAGCCCCGGCCTCCGTTACGGCGGCGGAATGTGGCCAATACGTAACCATGCCTTCCGTACAGGACGGGCCTGCCATACGGAAAGACAGGCGAGGGGTTTCGCAGGGGAAGGCTGTTTCATGAGGCTTCATTGGGCGGCTCTCCGTTTGCTGGTGGAGGATGCACGGAAGACGGAAAGAAAAGCCGAGAAAAACGGGGAAAGCGGCCTCCGGGGAAAGGCCATCCGAAAGCTTGGGAGAGGGGGAAACGCTAGAGCTCGGTGATTTGCCCCCCGGTGACGTTCAGCGCCTGCCCGGTCATGTAGGCGGAAGCGTCCGAAACGAGGAACGCGGCGGCAAGGCCCACATCTCGGGGCGTGCCGATGCGTCCGAGCGGGACGGTGGCAATGGCCCGCCGCATGGTTTCCTCGGGCGTGCAGCCTTCGGCGGCGGCTTCGCGGGCGTACCGCTTCACGTTCATATCCGTAAGGAGCTGGCCGGGGCAGAAGGCGTTGGCCCGGATGCCTTCAGCCGCGTACTCGACGGCGAGGCACTTGGTAAACATGATGAGCCCGGCCTTGCTGACCGGATAGGCGCTGCTTTTGGGCAGGCCGGACGCCTCGGCGATCTCCGCAAGGCACATGGGTGCGTCCTTCCGGGTCAGGATCTCCAGAGGCTGTATGGCGCGGGTCAGAACTTGGATGGAAGCCGACATGCTGCCCTCTCTTTTATTCCGTAGTACGGAATGCTATTCCGTTTAACGAAATCGTGAGATCACAGTATGTTGTTGTCCTTTTTCCATCAAGCGATTTTTCCGCCGGAAAGCGCCTGTGGCGAAAAAGGGTTGCCCGCAGCGGGCTGATTGAGGGACGCCTCCCGTTTCTGGCTTTCCCCGGTTTGGGCGAACGCGGAACATAGCGGAGGCATTGCCAAAATAAGCCGAACTCCGTATCCCTTTTCAAGGAACATCACGTCAGGCCGCCTTGCGGGGCGGGTTCCTCCCGTAACCGCAGGCGGCCCGCCCCATTCCGTCCTCAACCGTGTATCCGTCCGGCGGTCAGCCGGAGAAGGAGCCTTTCATGGAACTGGAGAGCGCGACCGGGAAACTCAATGCCTACTTTGACGGGCGCCAGCCGGAGATCATGGGCATGATCGAGCGGCTGGTAAACATGGATTCCTTTTCCGAAGACGGGGAGGACGTGAACAAGGTCGGGGAAACCGTTTCCGGCTGGATGCGGGAGGCGGGATTCCATACGGAAAAGATCGCCAAGCCCGCCATCGACCCCGACGAGAGCTGGATGGAGAAGCTCGGCAACGTGTTTTCCGCCCGTACCCACGAGCGGGAAGCCGGGCCGGGCATCGTTTTTCTGGGGCACATGGACACGGTGTTCCCCGCCGGAACGGCGGCGGCCCGCCCCTTCCGGGTGGAGGGGGGCCGCGCCTACGGCCCCGGCGTGGCCGACATGAAGGCCGGGGTGGTCGCCAACATGTTCGCCGCCCGCGCCTTGAAGGATCTCGGGCTCATCGACGTTCCCATGACGCTCATGTTCTCGCCCGACGAGGAGCTGGGGGCACCCACGGCTACCCGCGTCTACCGTGAGCGGATCAGCGGGGCGCGCGCCGTCATCTGCGCGGAACCGGGGTTCCCGGACGGCGGCGTGACCACCGAGCGCCGGGGCTCGGGGCATTTCCACATGCGGATTTCGGGGATTTCCGCCCATGCCGGGCGCTGCTACGAAGACGGGGCCTCCGCCATTCTGGAGCTGGCACACAAGATCGTGGCCCTCGACGCCTTTGTCGACGCGCAGGCGCAGACCATCGTCAACACCGGGCTCATCAGCGGCGGGAACTCCGCCAATGCCGTGGCCCCGTGGGCGGACGCCCGCATCCATATCACCTTCAATACGGTCGAAGCGGCGGAACGGCTTGTGGAGAACGTCCGGGCCGTGGCGGCACGCACCTTTGTGTCCCGGACCACCACGCGGATCAGCGGCGGCATCCGGTTGCACCCGCTGGAATACACGGCGGACGTGGAAACACTGTTCGGCATGGCGGAACGGGCCTGCGCAGCTATGGGCGGCTACACCATCCGGCGCAACCGGGCGCTCGGGGCGTCCGAAGCCGGATTCACCGCCAGCGTGCTGGGCATCCCCTCCATTTGCAGCATGGGCCCCGAAGGGGCGGAACTCCACTCCCCCAGCGAATACCTGTCGGTGGACACCGTGTTGCCGCGCTGCAAGATGATCGCGCTTACCGCCATTCAGGCCGCCCGGGCGTTTCCCTCCACCCGCGTATAGGTTCGCCCATCCGGGTTACCCCGCTTTCCGGGGAGCAGCCCAAGCTGTCCCATGCGGCGGCAGAGCGTGGCAAGGCTGATGCCCGGTTCGCTCGCCGCCGCCTTTTTCCCTTCCGTGTGCCGCCGCTTTCAGGATGGAAGCCTTGAGGCGGAGCATCGCTTCGCTTTCCCCGGTGATGCCGGGGAAACGGCTGCCGCAGGGGTGCTCCGGCAGGGCTTCCACCCTGCGCGCCCGCGTCCGCGCGAACCCGGACACCCGGCTGATCGGCTCGCCTTCTCAGCCTTCATGAGCAATTCCATGCGCCGGTCGTCCGTGAACGCCACAATCTGCTCCACGACCGCTACATTCCCGCCCTCGGGCACCGGGCCGGTGAAATTCGCCATATCCGTGCAGTCCCCCCGGCCCGGTGCGTGCCTGTCCCGCCGACGCAATAGCCGGCGCTCATGAGCACGATTTCCACATCCAGCAGCTCGGCCAGCGGCGGCAGGCAGTTCCGCACCGCGCTCCAGCGGGCGAGGATCGGTGAATCCGGGGGCAACGGGGATTCAAGGGGCGCATCGATCCAGTGCGGGATCGAAGTGGAGGCCGTGCGCATACGCTTTTCTCCCAAAAGGCGATCTTGAGAAAACGTCGTTTCTCATTTCTTACATTTTTCTCATCCGTATGAGAAAAAGACGGGCGTGAAATGCGAAAAAAGCAGCCGCACCTTTTTTGCCCTTGGAAAACGGCAGGGTAGCGCCCTCAGCGGGTTGGAACGCTTCTTGAAAAGCGGGAGGCATATTGTTTCGCGCCATTTGGAGGAATCATGGATCTGTATGCTTTTTTTCAGAGTGAAGTAAAGCCCACCATCGGCTGCACCGAGCCGGGGGCCGTTGCCTATGCCGCCGCCGTCGCCGCCCGCCACCTTCCCACGCAGCCGGAAGGCATCCGGCTGGAGATGTCCGTAGCCATCTATAAGAACGGGCGTTCCGTGGGCATCCCGGGGACGAACGGCCTGCGGGGGCTGACGCTGGCGTGCGTGCTCGGCGCGCTCGGCGGCAACCCCGACAAGGGGCTGATGGCGCTTGAGGACATCCCGGCGGACACTGTGGAACAGGCGCAGGCCTTCATTGATGCCGGAAAAATGGCGGAAGAGGTCGTACAGGGCACGCCTTCCATGTGGGCGCGGGTGACGCTTTCGGGCGGCGGGCATACCGTCTCCTGCACGGTGGCCCGCAAGCACGACCATGTCGAACGGCTTGTGGCGGACGGGGCGGTCCTCGTCGATCAGCCGCTGGAAGCGCAAAGCGGCGGCACGGACTGGACGGATGAGCTTACGGCCATGCATTTTGAGGAGCTGTGGAACCTCGCGCTCGGCATCGACGACGCCATCGTGCGGCAGATGCTCGAAGGCGCGCGGATGAACATGGCGATCCTCGACCATGCCGGGACGGAGCAGGCGGGCATCGGAATCGCCCTTGCGAAGCACAACGGGCACGGCTCGCTGTTGGACAAGATCAAGGAAGTCGCCGGAGCCGCGTCGGATCTGCGGATGAGCGGCGGTGACGTGGCGGTCATGAGCAGCGCGGGTTCGGGGAACCACGGCATCGTGGCGGTCATCCCCGTGGCCATGACGGCCCGCGAGCTTGGCGCGGACGACCGCAAGCTGGCCGAAGCGCTGGCCCTCAGCCATCTGGTGTGCGGCTACATCAAGGCCTATACCGGACGCCTGACCCCCACCTGCGGCTGCGCGGTGGCGGCGGGAGCCGGAGCGGCGGCGGGCATCGTCCGGCTGCACGGCGGAACCCCGCGTCAGGCGGAGCTTGCCGCCATCACCCTTGTGGGGACGCTCCTCGGCATGATCTGCGACGGAGCCAAGGAGTCCTGCGGGCTCAAGGTGAGCAACGCCGCCAGCGAGGCATGGTCAGCCGCCATGCTGGCCCTCGAAAACCGGGGCATCCGCAACACGCAGGGCATCATCAGCCCGGATATCCACGAGCTTGGCATCACCCTGCGGGAATTCAACGAGAAGATTTTCAGCGCCGCGGATTCCGTCATGATCGGATTGATGACCCGCCAGAACAGGAGTGCGGAAAGCCGCGCCTGATTCCGGCTCCCAGAAAGCCGGGCCGCCTCCAGCCCGGAATCCCCAAGGCTGCGGATCGGAAACGATCCGTGGCCTTTTGCGTGCGCAAGGCGCGGGAGGCGGGGAACGGTTTTCCGCCTCCCGCGAATAGCCGGCAATTGATTGCCCGTTAGAACGGGGACGCGGAGTGAAGCTCACGTGCCATGCCGGACCGTTGCGTGCTTCGCTGTGGAATACGCGCTCCCAAGCCTTGCTGGAGAAAGGGGATCAGCGCACGCCCTCGCCCCAGCTCGCGGGCAGGCGGATTTCTTGGCTGACCATCTTCCCCGAGGCCCAGCAGGGCAGCAGCATGCTCTTTTCGCCCGTGCCGCCCGCCACGATGATGGGCATGGAATCGAAAAACGGCTTGTCCACCAGCTCATTCGGATCGGCGATGGCGAACACTTCCTCGGGGACGCCCTTTCTTGCCTCCTTCGCGCCGTGGTACTGCCGGTTCCACTCGCCGAAGGGGATGCGGGCCCGTTCCCGGATGTACTGGCGCATGGCCTCCCGCGTCCAGCCTTCCCGTGCGAGCATCTGCGCGGTGTCCTGCGCGACGAGCAGAATGATGCTCCGGCGGTAGGGCCGGTCGTGTCCGCGCAGCCATGCCGCGATGAGATCCAGATATTCAGGGCGGCTGTAGCCGATGCCCATGATGCCGGAGTACCCCTCCACCGCAGCCACGGTCACCACGTTCCGCTCGGGCAGGAAGCCGTATTCGGTGTGAAAGGACGGCCATGGGCTGGCGTCGGCGTTCTCGGCCAGAAACATGGCGAAATCGCCCGGCTGACCGAGGGTGGACATGTCGGTGATGCCGGGCCGGCTTCCGCCCACGTTGCTGATGATGAGGTGCAGGGCCCTGCCGATGCAAGCGTTGGCCCGGTTGCCCCTGCCGAAGGTGTTGGTCCCGGCGTTGATGCCGAGCCGCTTGACGATGGGCCCGCTCACGATGACGAGCACGGAGTCGGGGTTGGTCGTGGTGGCTACGCCGCGCAGGTCGAATTCCGGCTGGCTGACGGCTTCCACCGCCGCCACGAGCAAGGGCATGTGCCTCGGCTCGCATCCCGCCATGACGGCGTTGACCGCGATCTTCCCCACTGTGGCCACCCCGTCCAGCGGCGGGAGCGTGGCGATGGGGAAGTCGTCCGGCAGGTCGTATCCGGCGAGCATGGCTTTGACGCGTTCCGGGGTGGGCGGCACGAGCGGCAGCCCGTCGCCCCAGCCCCGGGCGAGGAACAGGGCGTTGAACGCCTCAAGTCCGTCGCCTGCGGCTTCGATGGTTTCGGTGTCCGCGCGGGGGAAGTCCACGGCGGTGCCGGACGATGAGGCGAGGATGGTATCGACATACACGCCGTCCTCGCTCTGCCCCGCCGGATTACAGACCGTGAGGCTTGCCGCCTGCGCCGGAGGCATGAGGAACAACCCCGCCGCGAACAAAAAAGAAAGGATGATGCGCATGACGGTTCCTTCCGAAAGGTTTCTGTGGGCGTTTGTCGAGGCGCGTTTCGGCATCGTCCCCAATGCCCTCAACGGCGCTTCCCACGAGGACGAACCGCTCCGCCCGGACGCCGGGAGCGGTCCCGGATACGCGAAAACGCCCACGGCAAGAGGCGATCCGGGCTGTTGGCGAACGGCTTGCGCACGTTCCGAAAACAGGGCCGGAGCCTCCGTGAAGAGGGCCCCGGCGTTGAGGGTTATTCGGCGATCTTCGTGGAAACGGGCTTCAGGACCTGCGGGAAAGGCACCCAGAACTGGGACTGCTTGCCCGGCCCGCCGGAGACGATCATCTTGATGGATTCCCGCTGGGTGAAGCGGGGGATCAGGGTGTTGGCGTCGTAGGGGCCGAAGGCCTCCGGTGGCACGCAGGTCGCCTTGGTGTAGAACTTGTAGGGGAGGACGGTGTTCTTCACCAGATAGTCCCTGATGGCGTCCTTGGACTTCATGTCCCGGTACATGGTGGCCGCGTGCTCGGGCGAGATGACCAGCACCGCGTAGCTCACGGAATTGCTCCACGCGCTGAGCGGCTTGTTGTAGGGGCTCTTCTCGTCGGGGACGGTGACGGTCAGGCAGCTTGCGATGCCGGAGGCCGATCCGGCGATGCCCGCGCTGAACGTATTCAGCAGATCCTCGCTGGCCACGCTGTCATGATCGATGTTGGCGTTGGCGAGGTAGGACGTGGAGATGGTGACGACGCTGTCGTCGCGGGTAAAGCCCTGCTCCTCGGCGAACGTCTTGTCCCACGGGGTTTCCTTGGCGTTTTCGCAGATGACGTTGGCGACCAGATCGAAGGAACTGCCTTGCGTGCTCTTGTCGAAGTTCGGGGGCACGGAGCCGCCCACCACGTCGCCGACGAGGTTGACGAAGTAGCCGAGGGCGTTGGTCACCGGGTTTTCGCCTCCGGCTGTGCCGGTGCCCGCGTTGAGCTTGAGCTTTTCGACGATGGGGCCGCTGATGACGATCAGGGGGCTCGTGGGCGCGGTGGTGGTGGAGGTGCCGCGCCATGCCGCCTCAGGGGCCTTCATGGCGTCGATCGTGGCGAGCAGCAGGGGCATGTGCTCGGGCTGGGCCCCGGCCATGACGCCGAGGACGGCCACAAGCTCGACAGTCAGCATACCCTGGCGGGGCGGGACGACCCACAGAACTTCGGAGGGGGCGCGCTTGGTGCCCTTGAGCATTTCCCGCACCCGATCAACGGTGGGAGGGATGATGGGAAGCGAAAGCGACCACTTGCGCTTGGCGAACAGCTTGTTCACGTCGGCGTAGGTTCCGGTGAACTTGAAGGTCTTGGCAGGATACGGGGACTCCTGGGCGGCTTCCTTTTCCTTGACGGGCTGCCACTGGGTCGCGGCCTTGACGATGTCGCCGAAGGCGGCGTCGACCTTGGCGTCGACCTGCTCCTTGGGGAGCATACCAATGGGATGCGGCACCGTGACGAAGCACATGTCCGTCAGCCCCTGGCTCTTTTGCGTGCCCCGGGCGAGGGTTACGAACTGGTCGGTTACGATTGTCACCGTGGGGACGCCCATCTTTTCGAGATTGCACTGGTCAACTACCAGCCATGAGGTGCAGCTGCCTCAGTCGCATTGGGAGGCGATGACCAGATCCGGCTTCACCGAGGCCACGGCCTTGGCGATGCGTTCGGATTCGGCGGCCGTCCCGGAGATCGCGTTCAGGCTCTTGTCGGTTTCATAGGTCTTGACGATCGTGGCGCTGGGGTACTTCTTCGCCAGCAGCTCGGCCAGACGGTTCAGCACCACGTCGCCGTTGTGCTTGCTGTTCCAGCGCAAGGCGATCGTCTTGCCGTCGAGCGAGGCTATCCGCTTGGCCGGATCGACCGACGCCTTCTCGATGATGCCCGCCGGGTTGACCAGTTCCCACTCCTGCGGCTTCTCCGCCGCCTGCGCCCCCGGAGCCGCGATTGCGGGCATCACGAGGCACGCCGCGGCAGCGGACAGGATCAGTCCTCTGAACGTCCTTTGCATAGTCCTACTCCTTTTCTCTATCTCCGCCCGACCGGCTGCCGGGCTTGACTGGAGCCATTATGAAGAAGCGCTGTAAATCCAGTTTGTGCTTTTTGTAATTTTTACATTCGGGCAATGTAAAGTTTTGTTAAGATACCAGGAACCATCGGACAGCCTCCCGGCGCGGCGGCCCTCCCCCGGCAAGGGGCATTGCCCTGCGGTGAGGCGGGCAAAGGCCCGGATGCGGCGCCTGTCCCGGCGCTGCGCGGGCAGCGCTGGAAGCACACCCGTCATCAAGCAAATCACATTTAATCCATGACGGTTATCCGTGCATCACCTGCTCCCGAGACGTGTTTCCGCCCCAGTCAGCGGCCTTCTCCCGCCTCCGCAAGCGCTCCCGCATGGGTTCAAACCCCGAACAGGAGCCCATGCCTGCACCCACCGCGGGATGCAACCGGGGGCATTCCGGATGTGCCTTTCTTTTCGGGATGATGGCTTTTTCTTCCCTTTTGTTGAGCCATTCCCGTGCCGGACATGACAAACGCCGGGAAAAAGACTAGCGTTTAGCCCATGCCATCCACAGCGTTCCGTACAAGGAGCCCCATATGCCCGGCGACATTGCGATTTCAGGCGTCAGGATTCTCCTCATCGATGACGATCCGGAATTTTGTTCCCTTTTGAACGATTATCTGGAACTGAACTCCATAAGCCTCACCTGCGCCCATGACGGGCAATCCGGCCTCGACATTCTGGACAGGCGCGCCTTCGATCTGATCCTGCTCGACATGTTCCTGCCCGACATCAACGGGCTGGACGTGCTGCGCCGCATCCGGAGGATGCAGTCCCCGCCCGTGGTCATGCTCTCGGCGCACAATGAGGAAACCGACCGCATCATCGCGCTGGAAATCGGCGCGGACGACTATGTGCCCAAGGCGTTTTCCTCTCGGGAACTGCTGGCGCGCATCCGGGCCGTGCTGCGGCGCTGCGCTCCGGAGCAGGAAAGCGCGCCGCCGGAAAAAACGGACGGCAGGGATATCCTCCGCGTGCGCGACCTCACCGTGAACAACCACACCAAGGAAGCCTTCCTTCACGGCGAACCGCTCAACCTGACCGTTTCGGAATTCCAGATCCTCTTCACGCTCATTTCCGAACCGGGAAGCGTCTTTTCCCGCGAGGATCTCCTGCGCATCACCGCCGAACGGGACTTCAACAAATACGACCGCTCCATCGACGTGCACATTTCCTCGCTGCGGCGCAAACTGCGCGAGGACACCGGATCGCCGCAGTATATCCGGACGCTGCGAGGCGTCGGCTATTCCCTCATCCGGTAGCCGGGGAGAGCCATGTTGAAGTCGCTCTACTCCAAAATGCTGGCGTGGCTTCTGCTCAACCTGCTGCTCATCGCGCTGGTGGGCGGCGGGTTCGTTTTCTTCGTGCTGTTCAGCAACACCTACGGGCTCGTGCCCGCCTCGCTGTTCAGCTCCAACGTGGAAAACGTGTTCCGGGTGCTCAGCACCGAGCTGCAATACCGCTCCACCCAGGAATGGAGCGCCATCGTCAAGGCTTACGACAGGCCGGGTCTGCAATTCCATCTGGTCAGCCTCGACGATCCGTGGCTGTACTTCGCCGGGGATTTCGTCCCCCTCGCCATCCTCGAAACGGCCCAGCGCATCCCGCGCACGCCCTTCACCCTCTGCCCCGATCCCTCCAAGGTCTTCAGGGGCAGCGAGGACTACCAGACCGAAACCGGTCTCGCCCCCACCCCTCCGGCCATCTTCGCCCGGCAGGGGAGCCCGACGGGGTATTGGTACGCCCGGACCCTCTTTGTCCCCGACGCCAACCATGAGGCCCATTACCTGCTGCTGGCGGTGGAATCCGACGACTTCACCGGGCAGGGGCTTTTCTTCAACTTCCGGCTGGCGCTGTTTGTGGCGCTCGGGATCATCGGCCTGTCCTGCCTGTGGTGGGCCCCTTTCGTCTGGCACCTTGCGAGGCCCCTCCTGGGCATGGCCGACTATGCCGAACGCATCGCCGCCGAGGGGAATCCGGGCGGCGTCCCGCCCCTGCCCGTCAATGCCGCGCGGCAGGATGAGATAGGCCGCCTGAGCCGGGCGCTCGGCACCATGACCCGCCGCCTGAACCAGCAGATGGCGGGCCAGCGCCAGTTCATCCGGCACATCGCCCACGAGCTCAATACGTCGCTCGGGCACTGCGACCTCGGCCTTGCCGTGCTGGAAAAGAAATCCGAGGGAGAATACCGGGAGCGCGTTCGCCGCGTCATGAGGGAGCTGGACAACCTGACGCAGCTGACCGACGACGTGCTGGAGTTTTTGCGCGCCCAGTCCGCGCCGCAGCCCGCATCCTGCGAGGAAGTGCTCCTCCTGCCCCTGCTCGCGGATCTGCGGCGCAACTTCCCGGCGGATGCGGACATCCGCATGGACATCCCCGAAAATCTCGTGGTCTGGGGGGACAAGGGCTGCATCCGCCGCGCCGTAAGCAACGCCTTGCGCAATGCCGTGACCTACGCGGGCTCCAAAGGGCCCATCCGGGTGCGGACCGGGTTCCGCCCCGTGGACAACGCTGTGCTGCTGCGGGTGGTCGACTCGGGCGACGGCGTGCCCGAAGCCGAGCTCCCTTCGCTGACCGAGCCTTTCTTCCGGGGAGCCGAGGCGCAGCGCAAACATCCGGGCGGCTCGGGCCTCGGGCTGGCCATCATCAGGAACAGCATCGAACAGTGCGGCGGTTCGGTTTTCTGCGCCAACGAGAAGCCGCGCGGGTTCTCCGTGACCATGATCTTTCCGTGCGGGCAGCGGGGCGAATAAGGGACAGCCGGATCTTTGGGGGGAAAGATCCGGCTGTGTTTGAGGGTGGATGGCTATTCGGCTATCTTCTTGGAAACGGGCTTGAACACCTGCGGGAAGGGTACCCAGATCTGGGACTGCTTGCCCGGCCCGCCCGAGACGAAGAACTTGATGGATTCGGTCTTCTTGAAGCGGGGGATGAAGGTGTTTTCGTCATAGGGACCGAAGTCCTTGCCCGGAACGCAGGTTTCCTGCGAGTAGAACTTGTACGGCATGGCCGCCGTTTCCCGCATGAAGTCGCGGGCGGCCCGCTGGTCCGGAAAGTCCTTGGCGATGGTCGCCGCGTGCTCGGGGCACAGGACGATGAACGCGAAGGAAACCTTGTTGTTGATGGCATAGGTGGCATCGTAGTCGGCAAGGCAGGAGGCGAGGCCGGAAGCCGATCCGAGCAGGCCGGTGGACAGGGTGGTCAGGAGGCGCTGGCCGGTCTTGCTGTCATGGTCGATGTTGGCGTTGCCGAGATAGGCGCTAAAATGCGTCACGATGCTGTCGCCCGGCTTGAAGCCCGCTTCTTCGGCGTAGGTCGTCTTCCACGGGTTTTCCTTGGCGTTTTCCGTGAACACCATGGCCACGAGGTCGGCCGAGGAGCCGTGCGTGCTCTTGTCGAAGTTCGGGGGCACGGAGCCGCCCACCACGTCGCCGACGAGGTTGACGAAATAGCCGAGGGCGTTGGTCACCGGGTTTTCGCCTCCGGCGGTGCCGGTGCCGGGGTTGAGCTTCAGCTTTTCGATGATGGGTCCGCTGATGAAGAACACGGGCACGGTGGCGGCGGTGGTGGTCGTCGGGCCGCGCCACGCGGCGACGGGATCGGCCATGGCTTCCACCGTGGCGATGAGCAGCGGCATGTGTTCGGGCTTGGCTCCGGCCATGACGCCGAGGGCGGCGACAAGCTCGACGGTCAACATGCCCTGACGGGGAGGCACGACCCAAAGGACTTCGGCGGGATTGCGCTTGGTGCCCTTGAGCATGGCCGCCACCTTGTCCACGGTGGGCGGGACGATGGGCAGGCTGAGGGACCACTTGCGCTTCTGGAACATGTCGTTCACATCGGCGTAGGTGCCGGAGAACTTGAACCGCTTGGCGGGATAGGGCTTGACCTGGGCGTCTTGCTTTTCCTTGGACGGGGTCCAGGCGGTGGCCGCCTTCACGATGTCGTCAAACGCCGCGTCGACCTTGGCGTTGACTTCTTCCTTGGAGATCATGCCCAGAGGATGGGGGACCGTCACAAAGCACATGTCGGTGAGGCCCTGGCTCTTCTGGGTGCCGCGCGAAAGGGTCAGGAAGGGGTCGGTAACGATGGTGACAGTGGGAATGCCGGACTTTTCAAGATTGGACTGGTCAACTACCAGCCATGAGGTACAGCTGCCTCAGTCGGCCTGTGAGGCGATGACGATGTCGGGCCTCACGCTGGCTACAGCCTTCACGATACGCATGGACTCGTCCTGCGTGGCGGAAATCTTGTTCAGGTTCTGATCGGCCATGTCGCGGTACGTCTTCACGACCTTGGCGGTGGGATACTTCTTGGCCAGCAGTTCGGCAAGGCGGTCGAGCACCAGATCGCCGTTGTTCTTGCCGTTCCAGCGCAAGGCGATGGTCTTGCCCTCAAGCGCCGTGATCCGCTTGGCCGGTTCCACGGCGACCTTTTCGATCTCGCCGGTGGGATTGATGAGCTCCCATTCCTGCGGCTGATCGGCTGCCTGCGCCGCCGGTGTCGCACAGAGGGCGGCAGCAGCCGCGAGAGCCATATGCTTCAAATACGTAAGCATAGCTTTCTCCTGGGTTAAAGGTACATTCTCCTGATCCGGCCTGGTGCCGGACCTCCCTTACAGACTTTGTGATCCCCTGCGCGCCGGAAGGCTAGTCCAGCCCCAGCAGCATGGCCGGGGTCTTCCGGGTAACGGCGTTCAGCACGTCGTCCTTCACCCCGGCCTTGCGCAGCCCGGTGATGAACGTGCGCATCCCGTCGACGGGGTTGGGGTTGAGCGCCTGCCCGAGGTCCGTGCTGATGAACTGCCGATCCGGGGCGAGGGCGATGTACGAGGCGAATTCCTCCATCGTGACCTGCGGCTGTTCCCGGTACCCCGGAATCACCGCATGAGGGCCCTTGAAGTACGGCAGCACGCTGTGTTCCAGGTACGCGCCGTTGTCGATACAGGCCTTGGCCTGATCCATCGACAGTTTCCACGGGGCCTGGCTCGCGTGCGTGACGACAGCCTTCTTGACGCCCACTTCCTTGGCCTTGGCGGTGAGCAGGACGCATTCGTCGGGAGAGGAGTGCCCCGTGGCGAAAATGATGTCGGCGTCGGCGCAGATTTCCATGACCTTGACGACCTCGGGCAACACCTTCCCCTGCGCGTCGAGCACGGGCACGCCGCCGCCCTTCTTCCGCATGTCGAACGCCGACTGGTAGGTCGGCATCCAGATGCAGCGGCAGTAATGGCCGGTGACCTGCGTAGCCATCTTGGCGGCCTGCACGTTGACCGTGTCGCCGTAGTTCCTGTTGAGCGCGATCCCGCCGAAGACTTCGATGCCGGGCACCGTGGCCCGCAGCAGATAGGCGATGTCGTTGGTGATGAAATCATGGCACTTGTACATGATCCCGCGATAGCCGTTCTGCTTGCACTGCCGGGTCAGCGTCAGCTGGTCGATGCAGCGGGCCCGGACATCGGGATCGGCATGTACGTGCATTTCGATCACGCCGTCGAGATCCTTGTCGATGGGGGGCGTCGCGGCTCCGGCTTCGCCTTCCAACAAGCGGCCAGACACGGCAAGGGCGCCGGTAAGGGCCGCGGCCTTCATGAACTCCCTGCGAGAACTGGGCATCGTATGCTCCTTCTGCTACGGGTTATGGAACACCCTGCCACTACGGCAAGGTTGGCATCCTTGTTCATTTGAAGGCATGATAGGCGGCTAATGTTAACCGGATATGAACTTTGCGCCGTCCGATGTAAAAAATTGTTAAGGCACCCTTTACAATCGCTTGGGGCCGGATGGTGAGCGGGGGAGGAAGATCGAAGGGGGAGGAGGGGACTTTCTGGAGAAAGTCCCCTCCTCCCCCCTTCTCCCCCCTCCTCCTTCAAAGACTTTTGCCCTTACCCAGTCCTTTATCCGGAGCGTTCCAGGTGATGGGGAAACGGAATAGGAAGGGGCAGTGCGGCTGCCGGCACATTTAACCGAACACGGGACCTTTGCTCTTGGGGAAAAACAGGGAAACGCAAAATCCCGACGGTTCGGCGTTCGCGTATTCGAGCCGCCCGCCACATGCTTCCATGCAGTATTTGACGATGGACAGGCCGAGCCCCGAGCCGCCGGGATGCGTCAGGGACGCCTTGCCCCGGTAGAAGGGCTCCAGCAGCAGGGGCAAATCCTGTTCGGGCGCGCCCGGCCCCCTGTCGCGGACCGAAATGCGCACTTCCCCATGCTCCTCGCCCACTTCCACGACGATGGGCCCCGCCTCCCCCGCGTAGATGATGGCGTTGCGCAGCACGTTGCACACCGCCCGGCGCAGGTAGTCCTTGTCCGTCCACAGCCACGCGTCCTTGTCCGCGAAGACGTTGACGTCGGCCTCCGGCGCTTCGCTGCGCACGATGGAGGACAGGAACGGGCACAGGTAGATCCGCTCGTTTTTCGGGGTCCCCAGAGACGCCTTGGCCTGGAGATAGGAAAGAACCTCGTCCGTGAGCACGGACAGCCTGTTGATATCCTGCATGATCCGCTGCACGCGCGCCTTGGGGTTGCCTTCCAGCCGTTCCTCAAGGATGGCGAGGCCGATCTGCGTGCGCGCAAGCGGCGAGTTCAGCTCGTGGGCGATGTGCCGGATGAACTGGCTCTGCCCCGAAATGAGCAGCCCCACCCGCCGCGTCATGGTCATGAACGCATGTCCGAGCCGCCCGATCTCGTCCCGCCGTTCGCCGGAGAACGTCCTGGTGTCGCTCAGCGCCTTGTCGAGGCAGACGAAATTGTCCATCTCCACCCGTTCGGCATAGTGAACCATTTTCAACAAGGGCCGGGAAAGGTGGCGCACGAAGGGCCACCACCACAGGCAGGACACCCCGAGCACGGCGAGGATCACCAAGAGGACGCCCCGGAATTCGAAAAACAGCCCGTAGCCGTAAAAGGAATCCGTCTCCAGCGCCAGAAGCACGTAATGGAGCTGATGGTTCTTGTCCGGGATGTACAGCACGCGGCCGTACCAATACCGCGCCGGGGAATGCGTGCGCACGAAGATGGCGGGCGGGATGGGCGGCAGCCCCGCCTCCATGTTCCGCTGCTGGGTGTCGAAGAAGCCGCCGCGCAGGGAGTCCCAAAGCTGCATGTCGGGATCGGGGCACAGGGTAAAGCTGCTTTTGGGGATGGCCATCGCCGCCTGAATGACTTTCTCGGGGATGCAGTCGTCGTACAGCACGCCCGTCTCAAGGGTGCGCAGGTGGAAACGGAGCGCCTCGCCGCGATCGTACTGCTTCAGCAGCTTTTGCCATGTGAAGACGGAACGGTATTGCAGGTTCACGCTGACGAGGCGGAACGAGTTTTCGATGTTCGAGCTGAAAAAATGGGCGGGGACAAGGCCGTTGCCCAGCAGCACGTACCAGCCGATCCCGAAGCCGAGCACCGCCAGCAGCACCAGATTGAGCACCAGCCAGAGCGCGATCTTGGAATAGAGGCTGTACGTCATGTTTTTCAGGGCCATGCGTCGCTCTGCTTGATAAACATGTACCCGAGCCCGCGGACCGTTTTCAGGTAGGTGGGGCACCGGGAATTGTCCCCGAGCTTCTTGCGCAGGGACGAGATGTGCACGTCCACGCAGCGGTCGAACTTGTTCCATTCCTTTTCGGCGAACAGGTTGAGCAGATCCTCGCGGGAGAAGATCCGGCCCGCCCCCCGCGCCAGATGGTACAGGAGCTGGAATTCCATGCTGGTCAGGTCCAGCGGCTCGTTGTTCAGCGTGACTTTCAGGGTCTGGGGGTTCATGCACAGCCCGTGCATACAGAGCATACCGTCCTGCCTGTCCGAGCCTTCCGGAAGCCCGGCGTTTTCCATGCGCCGCAGGACAACCCGGATGCGGGCGAGCAGTTCCCGCGCGGAGAAGGTTTTCGGCACATAGTCGTCCGCGCCGAGCTCAAGGGTGACGATGCGGTCCGTCTCCTCGTTGTGGGCGGACAGGATGACGACCGGCGCGCGCGTTTCCGTGCGCAGGTGCCGCAGCACCTCAATCCCCGAAATGTCCGGCAGCAGCATGTCCAGCAGGATGACGTCGTATTCCTGACGTCTGGCGGCCTCGATCCCCGCCGTCCCCGTGTGCACGGAGGACACGGCGAACGAGTGCACGTCGAGGTAATCCGTCATCAGCTCACAAAATTCGCTGTCGTCATCGATGAGCAGCACCTGATGCCCCTTTCCCGCATAACCATCCATGTCCCCGCTCCTTCCGACGCCCAACCGCCGCCCGCTCTTGCCGGGGCCGTCCCCGGATGTCCTCGCGCCGGGAAGCTTGTGCAATCCGGCGCTTTCTCATGTTATAGAGCGTTCCTCCAACGGCTGTCAATTTTTCCGGACGGTTGCCCGCTCAAAAGGGAACCTGGTACGCGCGGGAACACACTCCTTCCCATCCCGCCGGGAACACGCTCTTTCCTGCGGCGGAGGACGCGCCGCCCCGCTCGGGAACGCGGTGCCTCCCGGCACTCAGCGGCGCACGATCCGCCCCACGTAATGCCCCAGCCGCTTTTCCGAAACGTCGCCCACAAGCTCGCGCTCCACGCTCCCGTCCCGGCGGTACAGGATGGTCGTGGGCACGGGCATTCCCGAGCGGGCTTTGATCAGCTCCGCATCCCCGATCCGGGCCGGATACGGCAACGGGCTCCGGGCAAGGTAGGCCATAGCCGGTCCGGGGTCCCTGTCCAGCGAAACGGCGAGCATACGCAGCTCGCTCTCGGGGTATACGGCCCGGATCTTTTCCAGCTTTTCCCGGAAATGGCGGCAGGGGACGCACCACGACGCCCAATAGACAAGCACAAGCGGCCTGCCGTCGCCTTCATGGACGATGCGGGCAAGCTCGGATTCGGAAACCGCCGCCAGCGGTTCCCCCGCCCCGGCGGATCGGGGAAGGCAAAACAGCACGGCGAACAGCAGGACGGCCGCGCACAAACGGTTCATAAGCTCCTCATCAGGCATGGTTCCGGCAACACGCGCCGCCGTTCTCGGGGATCGGCGGGTGGACTGGGAGGGCAACGGGTTCCGCAGCGCCGGAGGATTCCCGGACGGTGCGCCCCGCCAGCACGGTTAGTTTCCCGGTTGAACGGCCCCTCAAAGGAAAATCCGTTTCAGGGAACGCCGGGAACAGGGATTCAATCAACACAAACGCCTTTGAAAAGGGAGGAATGGACTCCGCATTGGCGGGTTTGGGGAGGGAAAAGCGTAGTCTCCAGAAGGGTCCCCCTTCCCCGATGCCTCCCTGCCGTTTCAAAAGAAACGGGCCCTATTCCTTTTCCGGTTCCGCCAGCTTGCGGAACCACAGCGGGTTGTGGTGCCTGATGTGCTCCAGCGGCACGTATCCGGTGAACATGGACCGCAGCGCCGGGGCCTCTCCGGGTGCGAAGGCCGCCATGTAGATGTGCACGGGCAGGAAAACAGCCATCAGCCCGGCGCAGCAGAAATGCGCGAGCAGGCAGATCTGCAGGAGCCCCTCCGTCCCCGGCCTGCCGGAGGCGAACACGAGGATCAGCCCGGTCAGGGCGAGCCCAAGGCTGCACAGAACGGCGATGATCGCCACGAGCTTCTGCCCGGCGTTGTAAAAGCCTTGCGGAGGCAGTTCGGGATCGAGCCCGAGGCGGCGCATGAGCCGTTCCCCGAGCACCAGCCACAAGCCTTTCCTCAGGCACCACACCAGATCGGAACCGATGTGCAGATCGGTGATTTCCTTCAGGAACGGCAGGGCCTCCGCCCGCGCCCGGACGAGCAGGTAGGCGGCATACAGGACGATCCACGCCATGCCCACGACGACGTGCAGCCTGAGCAGCCCCAGCGCGCCGAACGCCCCGGTCCACAAGGAACTCCACCAGTCCCCCACCGGCTGCATGAGCGGATTCGCCAGCAGGGCGAACCCCGTGAACAGCAGAAGCAGCCAGCAGGCCGCGTTGTACCAATGCATGAAAATGGCGGTGGCCGAATGGCGTCTGATCATGGTCGATCTCCTTTGTCGGACGGCTTGCCGGAATCGGAAGGCCAGAACAACTGCTTGACGAACACGCCGATGACCCCGAACAGGGCCAGGCCGCCGAAGGCCTTGACCACGGAGGACAGCGGCCCGATGGCGGCCAGCGCCGGGGGCACGTCCTTCCTGCGCGGCCAGTCCGTGGGCGTCGTGCCGTTCAGATAGGCGAGCGTGGGTTTCGCGTCGAAGTCGGGAGGGACCACATACACGTGCCGGTTGCCCGCGAGCGCCCGTGCCACGGGATCGTCCGGGTTGTCCGCATCCCCGAAGACGCGGCAGCGGACGGGGCACACCTGCACACAGGCCGGAACCTGCCCCGGCGTGGCGCGGCGGCAGTAGTCGCACTTGTCCGCCCTTCCGGTCACCGGATGCTTGTAGCGCGCGCCGTAAGGACAGGCTTCGATGCACCCGCCGCAGCCGATGCAGCGTTCGGGATCGATGCCCACGCTTCCGTCGTCGGCCTTGTAGGTCGCGTGGGTCGGGCACGCCTCCACGCACAGGGGATGGTCGCAGTGCATACACGCGCCGGGCTGATAGGCCGTCCCGAGCAGGGAAAGCTTGTCCGGCGTCTCGCGGACCCAGTTGCGGGAGTGGCCGTACGGCGTGCCGTTACGCTGCTGGCAGGCCAGAACGCAGGCCTTGCAGTTGATACATTTGTTGGCGTCTATCGCCATGATATAACGGGACATCGGATTCTCCACGGGATGCGGCGGTCCCCCCGCCGGTTTTCACGCCGTCATGGACGCCCTCACCCCAGCTTGCGCAGCCGGCAGCCTACGCCGTTGTGCTGGCAGGAAATGCGGTCCCAGTAATTGGGGAGTATGCTGCTGATGTGCTCGCTCCGGTTCTCCGGCAGCGGCGTGGTGGCGTTGCAGTTCGACGGCGTGAAGATGGTTCCGGGCAGGACGTTTTCCGTAATGTCCACCCAGCCCTCGATGCCGCCCACGGACGTCTCCAGCATGACCCGATCCCCCTGCGCCAGTCCGAGCCCCTGCGCCGTCTCGGGGTGCAGGCAGATGAAACGCCCGTTCGAGAACTGTGCGACGGCCTTGGAAAAGTTGGTCAGCGTCTGCTGCCAGTGCCACAGCTGCTTGCCCTGCGTGAGGACCAGCGGAAAGTCGTCGGAGCGGTCCTTGCCCAGCGGGCTGCCCTTGGGATAGTCCCACTGGGGGAAGCGCCCGAAGAGGGTATCCACCGCCTTCATCTTGCCGGACGGCGTGAGCAGTTTCCCTTCCGCGAACACGCTGCCCGTCCGTTCCTTGTCCTCCAATGAATAGAGGGGCCACACCAGACCGTCGGGGGATTCCCGCAGGCGCTCGAGGGTCATCCCCTTCCATGAAGGGACAAGCGCCGAGAAGCGGCGGTACAGATCCTCCGGGTCCTTGAAGTCCGGGTAGCGCCCGGGATCGAGCTTGCGGCCCACATCGCGGTAGAACTGCCATGACGGGGCGCAGGAGCCGGGGGCCTGCACCATCTTCTCGCGCCAGACCACCTGCTGCTCGTTGCCGTAGCCCGACCCCTGGCTTTCCGGGCCAAAGGTGGCGGGCACGAACAGATCTGCCGCTTCGGTCTCCTCGGTCAGGAAGAACCCGCAGTGCACGACGAACGGCACCTTGTCGATGGCCTTGCGCACGCCCTTGCTGTCGGGATAGCGGCGGTAGCTGGAGTTCAGGAACAGGATGTCCAGCGTCCCCTTTTCCATCGCATTGCGCAGGCGGCGGAAATTCATCTTCGGCGTTTTGGTCTCGCCGAAGAAATGATCGACGAACTCATCGTCCCCTTCGGGCTTGCCGCTCTGGAAGGTGAGAATGCCCTTCCCTTCCCCGATGAGGTTGTCGCACAGCGCCTGCAGCAGGATGATGGCCCGCAGGCCGATGATCCCGTTGGAGTAGCGGGACAGCGAGCCGCCGAGCCAGACCACGGTGCGCGGGCTCTGGGCCAGCGTCCCGTAAAAGGCCGTGATCGCTTCCGGGCTCAGCCCGGTGGCGGAGGCGACCTTCTCCACGGTAAAGCTCTCGGTTTCGACGGCCAGCTCGTCGAATCCCTCGATCTGGAATCTGGCCCGCTCCTCGTCATACGCGCCCGTCTCCAGCATGTACCGGATCGCGCCGATGGCCAGAACGCCGTCCGTGCCCGGCAGGGGGCGCAGCTGCATGTCGGCAAGCAGGCTCGTCCGGGTCCGGCGCGGATCGAGATAGACGATCTTCACGCCCTTTTCGCGGGCCATTTCCAGCCAGCGGCTGTACGGGGGATAGAGATCGCAGACGTTGGCCCCCCACAGGACGATGGTTTTCGTGTTGAGCAGCTCGTCCACCTTGGTGGAGCCGCTGTTCACGCCGATCATCATCCCGAGCATGTTGGAGGCGCTGGACACGCACGATTCGCCCGGAGGCATGGCGTGCACGCTGCCCGCGATGCGCAGGGTCATGAGCGCGGCGATCTCGCTCTCGCGGCAGTCCCACAGGGGCATGGTCATGCCGACGCGGTTGGCGGCGGCCTTGCCGTGTTTTTTGATGACCTCGGCCATGCGTTCCGCGACCATGTCCACGGCCTGCGCGTAGGTGACGCGCTCCCACTCGCCGTTTTCCTTGCGACGCATGGGTTCGGTGATGCGGTAAGGGCTCCCTATCAGCTCGACGATGGACATCCCCTTGGGGCACATGGCCCCGCCGGTCCAGTAATTGCCCTTTTCCCCGGTGAGGCTCAGCACCTTGCCCCCGGACACCCGCGCCCGGTAAGTGCAGCGTACCTGGCAGAACGGACAGTACCCTTTCATCTCGGTCACGGGGCCGACGTCCGGGACTCCGGAGAAGCCCATGCCCCGCGCGTCGGGTGCCGCGGCGATCGCCGCGCCGCCAGCCAGCAGGGCCGCGCTCAATTTCAGGAAATGGCGTCTGGAATAGCTGTCAGGCATGGGATGCCCCTCTCGGATAAAAGTGTTCGCGTCGCGTGGCCGCATGTTTCCTGTCGGCAACATTATGGGCAGGCCTCCGGGAAGCACCCCCGCGCATCGGGCCATGAAGCGGTTCCCGGAAAACGGCTTGGGGAGGCCCGCACCGGGCGGGACCCGGCCAGCGGCGGATAGGCCGTCCGCACCGCCGGAGGCCGTGGCATTTCCATAACGTGGCTTCTTCCAAATATCTGGGTTGGAAAAGGCTGTGAGCAGGGATTCGACGGCACCGAAAGCGTTTGGGAAGGGAGGGGCCCCGCGCAGGCAGGTCCGGGGAAGGGAAAGAGGGGCACTCGCCCCTTTCTTCAGAAAAGTCCCCCTTCCCCAACCTCCCTCTATGCCGTCTTACAAATCACACGCCCTAGCAGTTGCAGTCGCTGGCGATGCCCTGAATGGTGGTGTTCCAACGCAGCTTGTCCATCTGATCCTTGGGGAGTTCCAGTTCGTTGAGATCGTCGTAGCTCTGGAACGAACCGAGCTGATCGCGCAGTTCGACGATCTTCTTGGCAACCTCAAGGGAAACCGCGCCGGTCCCGGCCAGCTCCTCGGCGGTGGCGCTGTTCAGCTCAAAACGTTTTTCCACTTCCTGCCGGTTAGGATCGGCGCTGAACGCATTGGAAGGCATAACCGCGCAAAACGAAAAGGCGAACAAGGCCGCGCACACAAAGGACATAAGCTTTTTCATGATGAAACTCCGAAGGATTATGAGTCAATGCAAGATGCCTGTTGAAGGGAAGATAGCGTACGAGTGTAAAGCGCGTATGGATTTTTTGTAAAAAATTGTGAAGAAATTTTTAGGGAGACGCCTTTTGGGGCGACCAGACGCTCTTAATAGCGAACAGCCGGGCACGCGAAAGGGGAAGCCGGGCCTTATCCCCTGCGGAACTCCAGCCAGCCCTTGAGTATTCCCGATGCGGCGCATCAACCACGCCATCTTCCGGACCGCCATCGCCCGCCTGCGGGATGCCTGTCTCCGGCCCGGGACGAACGCGATGCTCAAGCGGCGGCAAAACGGATCGGCAGGAAAACCGTCCCGTGCGGCGTGCCCGGCTGATGTTACCCGCCGGACACGTTACAAGGGCCAATCATGGCGCACAGGCACCGAGGGCGGAGATTGTCTTCAGTCAGGGGAGGGGCCGAGAAGCTCATCGCGGCTCAGGTTGGATTTTTTTATCTTTAAATACAGTGTGCTGCGCGAAATGCCGAGGAGGATTGCGGCCTGCCGCAGGTTCCCGTTGGTTTCGCGGATCGCCTTCCGGATGGTTTCGGTTTCCTGCGCCCACAGCCAGCCGTTTTTCCGGCCGGGACCGGAGACGGCCTCATGCTCAAGCATGGCCGAGGGGAAATCGCACGGCATCAGCTCTTGCCCGCCGCAGACGTTCACGGCGCGCTCGATGGCGTTTTCCAGTTCGCGGACGTTGCCGGGCCACGGGTATCGGTAGAGCAGGTCCCGCGCTTCGGCATTGATGGCCTGCACGCGCTTGCCGAGCGCCGCCGAAAACTTGTGCAGGAAATGGTTCGCCAGAAGTTCCACGTCGCCGCGTCATCGAACTCCACAGCACGGAGGCGTTTGTGCGCGTGCGTGATTCCTCGCGCGCCGCCGTGCTCCACGCGCTGGATCTCGGGGCGCGGGGCATCATCATCCCCGATGTGCAATCGGTGGAAGAAGCGCGCAGGCTGGTGGAATACGCGAAATATCACCCTCTGGGAGCGCGCGGATTCGCTTTTTCGCGGAGTGCGAAATACGGGTTCCTGCCCGAGCTGAAGCAGATAGGCGACTATTTCACCGCCACGAACCAGCGCACGATCCTCATGCCGCAGTGCGAAACAGCCGGAGCGCTGGAACATATTGAGGAGATCGCCGCTCTGGACGGCATCGACGGCATTTTTGTCGGGCCGTATGATCTTTCTGTGGCGCTGGGCGCTCCGGCGCGGTTCGCCACCCCGCGGTTCGCCGAGGCTCTCGACCGGGTGATTGCGGCTTGCCGGGCTTCCGGCAAACTGGCGTTCATCTACGCGAACACCATGCCGGAAGCCCGGGCATACTTCGCACAAGGCTATCAGGGCGCGGCCATAGGCACGGATACGGCCTTTCTGGTCAAGGCCATTCAGGGCATGTTGCAGGGCGTAAAGGGACACTCCAAAAAAACGCAAAGGTGAGGCCACCGCGTTCGGGGAATATATCCATAAAAAGTGGGGCGATCCGCATTGGGAGGACGCCCCGGTTTTTTTACGTGCTGTTGAAAAAGATAAACTCAACCCCAGAGAAAAACAGGATCAGTTCTCCGCCGCCCATGCGAAATGGGGGTTCTGCACGCAGAACTTGCCCCCGCTGATTTCCACGGTACATCCCGTCACGTACCCGGCAAGATCCGAGGTCAGCATCACCAGCACCGGAGCCAGATCCTCCGGCGTGCCGAGCCGGTTCAGAGGGATGGAGCTGGTCATCGTTTCCCGGTGGCCTTCAATGCGCCCCCGGGTCAGCTCCGTTTCGATCATGCCCGGCATGTAGGCGAAAACCCGGATGCCGCGTGCCACCAGTTCCGCCGCCAGCACGCGGGTCAGCGCCTCCACGCCCCACTTGGATACGGCATACGCCCCGTTCCCGGCCACGGGCATCCGGGCCGCGAACGACGAGGCGTTTACGATGACCCCACCTTGCTGCATACGCTCGGCGGCCAGCCGTGACCCCGCGAACACGCCGCGCAGGTTGATCCCCATAAGCCCGTCCCATTCTTCAAGGCTGACGTCCATGAGCGGCTTGTAGATGCCCATTCCGGCGTTGTTGTACCATACGTCCAGCCGTCCGAAATGGGACACCGCCGTGTCCGCGAACCTCTCCAGCGCCTCCATGTCCGCCACGTCCGCCTCTACGCACAGCACCTCGTGCCCGGCCTCGCGGCACTGGCGCCGGAACACCTCCAGTTTGGCCCGGTTCCGGCCGCACACCGCCACCCGGCAGCCTTCTTCCAAGTAACGCAGCGCGCAGCTCCGGCCAATGCCGGAGGCGCCGCCTGTAATCGCAACCACCCGTCCTTGCAGTTTGAGATCCATGCTCGTCCTCCTTGATTGTGGACAACCGCCCCTGAAAAGACATGACCCGCCAAACCGATTTTCTGCACGGGGGATGCGTCCACCCCGCCGCGCATCCGGCATCCGTTCCCCGGCAAAGCAGGCATCCCTGCCCGAAGCTAGCCGTTTGCCCCAGATGCGGCGTTCGCCTTCCACGCCAAGTCTCGGAACGCCTGTCCGCACCAGTGCACGCTATCCGAGCTTTCCCGGACAGAACCGGCCATACCATTCCACTCGTGCACCTCATCCGAAACGTTCAGGATCGGAGGCACCCTGTGCCGAACCTGTCCACCGCCTTTCTTCGTGTTGCCATGTGTCCGGCCATTGGGTATAGTCACTTCCGTGTTCCGTTATAAGAAATTTTGTTCCATAATATGGAACCTCGTAGGCGGAGGATGCCATGCCCTTATTGACTTCGCTGCTCACAGGGATCGAACTGCCTTTTCTGCACCGGGTTACCCGCCACATTCCGGACGACGGGCTCTCCGATATTCCCCGTTCCGTCCGTGACGCTCTGAATGCGTCCGGGGTGGCGGAACGCCTCCTGCCCAACGGGGAAGTCGCCATAGGCGTAGGTTCCCGGGGGATAGCCGGTTTGCCACAGATCGTCCGGGCGACAGTGGACTGGTTCAGGGAGCGCGGGGCGCGGCCTTTTCTTGTCCCGTGCATGGGAAGCCACGGCGGGGCCACAGCCGAAGGACAGCTCCGCGTGCTGGAGCATCTGGGCGTGACCGCCGCATCGGCCGGATGCCCGATCCGGGCGGGGATGGATACGATCGTGATCAGTACGCTGGACAACGGACTCCCCGTCCATATGGATGCGCACGCCACCTCCGCCGACGGGGTGTTCGTCATCAACCGGGTCAAGCCGCATACAGCCTTCACCGGGCCGCACGAAAGCGGGCTCGTCAAAATGCTGGTCATCGGCCTCGGCAAGCGCAACGGTGCGGACTGCTGCCACAGCCTCGGGTTCGGGCGGTTCGCGGAGGTCATGCCGCAAATGGCCCGGCTCCTGCTGGAGCGCAAGCCGTCCCTGCTCGGGGGATTGGCCGTGGTCGAGAACGCGCATGATCGGGTTTGCCTCCTTGAAGCCGTCCTCCCGGAACGACTGCTGGAACGTGACCAAGCCCTGCTTGTTGAAGCTCGTGCCCGGATGGGGTCGCTCCCCGTGGACGATCTGGATGTCCTTCTCGTCGACCGCATGGGCAAGGACATTTCCGGTTCGGGCATGGACCCCAATATTACCGGACGTTCACCAAGTCCCTACAAGACAGGCGGGCTCAAGGCCGCACGGCTCGGCGTCCTGCGACTGACCGAAGCGAGCGGAGGCAATGCCACCGGCATGGGCAACGCCGATGTCGTCACCCAGCGTCTGGTCGATAGCGCGGATTTCGAGTCCACCTACGCCAACGCCATCACCAGCACGAGCCTCAAGGCGGCCGCCATCCCTCTTGTCATGCCCTCGGACGAGGCCGCCGTGCGCGGTCTCATCAAAACGTGCGGCGCGGGGCCGCGCCCCGTCCGTCTGGCCTACATTCGAGACACCCTCTCCCTGAACACGTTCTGGGCGAGCGCCGCCCTCGCGGAGGAACTGTCCGCCCGCCCCGACTGCCGCGTCTCTCCCGAATCCGGCGTGTTCCGATTCGATGCGGAAGGCTCGCTCGTCGCTCCGGGGTGGGGCCCTCCGGCAGCCCTGAATCCCACCGTTCCGCGTGAATCCCGCTCATGACATATCCCACGAAGGGCCTTCGCTCAGGCATCCCCCGGATCGGGCCTTCCTCCCTTTCTGTGACACTCTGGACGGAAAACGGGGCGGTCTGGACTTTTGTGGGCTCTTGGTCTATAAAGAAGACTGTTTTTCTTGCTATTACAAGAAGATACGTATAGTATATAACGTTTTGTATTCTATCGCTTTTTAAACGTTCCGCCTCGGGGCGGGCATCTCCGGCGTTTCCGCGAAAAGACGCCTTTCCGGGCGGCGCCCCGGAATCTAGCGCGCTGGGGCGCGCACCACACCCAAACGGCTCCGGGAGTCTGCTCCGCATGTTCGATAAACAGGTCGGCCACGTACAGGTCCTCACCAAAGCATTTACAATACTCAATATTATCGGCGAAAGCAGGGAACCGTTGACCCTGACTCAGATAGTCAACCTTTCCGGCATGTCCAAGACAACGGTTCACCGTCTGCTGAAAAGTCTGGTCGCCCATCAGTACGTATCCATCGACCGCCATTCCGAATATGTGCTCGGCTCTCAGATCGTCTGCCTCGGGGCCAAGGCCCTGCATACGAGCGTGGCCTCCACGGGCTACAGCATTGCCAGAGCCCTGTACGACGCCACAAAGCTGACCGTGTGCATCTGCACCCTGAGCGGCTTTGAAATCGTCTACCTCCAAAAGATAGCCCCCCGCATCACCATCAAGCAGGACGTCGGCAGCACGCGGCCCGCCTACTGCACGGCGCTCGGCAAATGCCAGCTCGCCTACCTGCCCGAGGAGGAGCTTGACCGGCTCATCGAAACCCACGGCCTGCCGCCCATGACGCCCAATACCGTCTGTGACGTGGCCCAGTTCAAGGAAAGCCTGAAAGAGGCCCGCAGACTCGGGTACGCCGTCAACCGGCACGAGGCCAACCCGCAGGTGGACGGCGTGGCCGCCCCCATCTTCGATTTTTCCGGCAAGTGCATCGCCGCCATCAGCATCACAATCATCGTGCCCCTGCACGACAGGGACATCCTTGAATACGCGGAACAGGTCGTCGAGGCCGCCGCCCTCATTTCCAGCCGCATGGGTTACAACGCGGCAGACCAGCAATGGACATAAGATGAAGCGAGGGGGGCGCCCCCCTCGCTTTCTTAGCCGTGTAAGGCCCTCTCAATGGCCTTGAGGTGCTTGGTCAGCACATTGACGTCCGAGGACACCGCCACGAACGTATAGCCCATTTCCTTGAGCGTCGGGATCAGCGTGGCATCCGGCAGCAGGATGCCGCAGGCCTTGCCTTCGGAGCGGGCGTTGTCGGAAACGAGCTGCAAAACATCCATGAACGCCGGGTCCGCGAACCGTTCGGGCAAGTTCAGGCTGGCGCTCAGATCCATCGGCCCCACGAACAGCACGTCCACACCGTCCACCGCCGCGATGGCCCGGCTGTTGTCCACGGCAAGTTGCGTCTCCATCTGGGCCACGGTCAGCAGGCGCTTGTTGGATTCCGCAAAATAGTCCTTGAAGCCGAACCCGAAATCCGAAGCCCGCGTAGCCCCGGCCACGCCCCGCACGCCTTCCGGAGCGTAGCGCATGAACGACACCGCCTCCCGCGCCTGTTCCTCCGTTTCCACATAGGGCACCATGATGCCCGCCGCCCCGATGTCGAGGCTCCACTTGATCGCCACCCTGTCCAGCCACGGGATACGTACGATGGGTGCGGTGAGGAAACGGCTCAGGGCCTGCATCTGCGCCATGAGCCCGGCGGTGGTGGTCGGGGCGTGCTCGGAATCCAGCAAAGCCCAATCGAACCCGCACAGGCCCGTGATCTCGGCGGCGGCGGGCGAGTTCAGGCTGCACCACGTCCCAGCCACAAAATCCCCTCTCAATACGCGTTCACGGATATCAAACATGATTCGCTCCTCAAGCTTGGCTCCGGCACAGCCGCCGGAAGGGACGCGCCCGGTGAAAAAAGCGCGCAGAAACGGATACGGCCCCAATGGGTCGCTTCACAACCAGCACTATTTGCAAGGAAAAAATCAGGCCATGCCGATCTCGCGGCGGTTCATCACCACGCGGGGCTGGAGTTTTCCGTCAAGACAGTCGAGGACGTTCTGCACGGCCTGCGTAGCCATGCGTATGGCGCATTCCTCGGTCAGCGCCGCGTTGTGGGGGCTCAGGAGAACCTTCTCCTGCCGGAACAGGCGGTGCGCCGTATCCGGCGGCTCCTTGGCGAAAACGTCGAGTCCCGCGCCGCCGAGATGCCCGCTCTCCAGCGCATCGCACAGCACGTCCTCGTCAACGATTCCTCCGCGCGCGCAGTTGAGCACGAAGGCTCCCCGTTTGAGCAGAGCCAACTCGCCCGCACCGATCAAGTCCCGCGTTTCCGGCGTGGACGGCAGATGGAGGCACAGGAAATCGGTTTCCGGCAGGATAGCACGGAAATCCTTCACCATTTCCACCCCTTCCACGGGGCTCCGCTCCATGTACGGGTCAAAAGCCGCAACACGTAGCCCCAGCGCCCGGCACAACGCGCCCACGCGCTGCCCGATGCGCCCAAACCCCATGATCAGCGCCGACTTGCCCGCCACGTCCGACGCCGTCCGCCGATCACGCCAGGCGAAATCCCCGGATCGCGTAGCCCGGTCACCCGCCATCGCATCCTTGGCCAGCGCCAGCAGCATCATGAGCGTGTGTTCGGCCACGGACCCCACGTTGGAGTCGATGGCGATGGCCATAGGGATTTTCCGCGAGGACAAATAGGCCACGTCCACATTGTCCGTCCCCACGCCGTGCCGCGACACGATCCGCAGGCGATCGGCGCGCTCCAGCGTTTCCCGCGGAAGCGGGGTTGTGCGGACCACCACGGCGTCCGCCCCGGCCACGCCGCGGGCGACGTTTTCGGGGGACAAATCCGTCAACACTTCGTAGGTCACCAGATCCGGCCGGGATTCCAGCAGTTTGATCCCCTTCCGGTGAAAGGCGCCGACGCATACCACCTTGAACATGTGCAACTCCCTACTTTGTATGGTGTAATTAGCCCTTTCTGAGGAGCGCGCCCTTTCGCAGGGCGACCGCCAGAGAAAGGACCGTCAGGGCCAAAAACACGAGCGCGATGGGGCTGGAAAGAAATTCCGCGAAGCTCCCCCCCGCCTGAATGCAGGCCAGACGGAGTTCCCGTTCGAACATGGGGCCAAGGATGAGTCCTATGATCAGTGGCATGAGCGGATACCGGAATTTTTTCAGCACATAGCCCAGAACGCCGAAAGCCAGAGCCACCCAGACCGCCATCATGGAATATTCCATGTTGTAGCAGCCGATCAGGCTCATCACCATGACGAGCGGCAGGATGTACTTCTTCTGGAGGCGCAGGGCGACGGGGAACACGTAGGTCCCCACGAACTGCATGAACACGTACATGACCACGCAGGAGAGGATGAACGCCACGAATACGCCGTACACCATGTCCATGTGGCGGCTGAACAGGATGGGGCCCGGATCGAGCCCGTGGATCTGCAGGCCGCCGAGCAGCGCGGCCGTCACGGTGTCGCCGGGGATGCCGAGCGCGAGGAAAGGGATCAGCGCGCCGCCGATGGTGGCGTTGTTCGCCGTCTCGGAGGCGATGATGCCCTGAAGCTCGCCCCGCCCGTAGTTTTCGGGATGCTTGGCCGCCCTCTTTTGCTGATCATAGGCCACCACGCTGGCCAGCGTCCCGCCGATGCCCGGCAGAATGCCGATGGCCGTGCCGATGAGCCCGGAACGGATGAAGTTGGGCAGCGACGCACGAAGTTCCGTCAGTGACATGAACCGGTCGGTCAGCCTGCTCGCCGCGATGATGAACCGCTCGGATAGGGTATCCATCTCGGCGAACGCCTGCGCGACCACGAACAGGCCGATCATGGCGGGCATCTGGCTGATGCCGTTGGTCAGGACGGAAAAGCCGAGGGTGTTGCGCTCCATGCTGCTGATGGGGTCCACGCCCACCGTGGAGAAAGCCATGCCGAGCGCGGTCATGCAGATCCCTTTGGTGATGGAGCCGCCGGAAAGGCTGATGACCGCCGTGAACCCGAACAGCAGGACCGCCGTGTTTTCGATGGGCCCGAATTTCAGCGCGAACCGCGCCACCTGCGGGGCCAGCGCGATGAGGAAAAGCCAGCCGATGAAGCTGCCCGCGAGGTTGGCGGTGACGCCCGCGCCAAGGGCCTTGCCCGCCCGTCCCTGCTTGGCTAGCGCGAACCCATCGAGCACGGTCACCATCGAGGATGGCGTGCCCGGCATACCGAGCAGCACGGCGGCCACCACCCCGCCGGAAATGCCGCCGATGTACACGCCGACGAGCATACTAATGCCCTGCGTGGGTTCGAGGCCGTAGCTCAGCGGGATGAGCAGGATGACGGCGAGCGTCGCCGTCAGGCCGGGGATGGCCCCGAAGATGATGCCGAAGATGGTGCCCCCGGTGATGAGGGCGAAGGAAACCGGATCGAAAACTCCCATAAACGCATTGACGAGATCGGTCATAAAGGCTCCTTCGACGTTGCGGGTCGACGCGCGGCGTCAGAACAGCCATGTTGTGGGGAGATAAATCTTGAATACGGAAAACAGGCCATAGAGGACGGCTACGGAGATAAAGGCGAACAAGGCCTTGCTCACGACGTTCCGTTCGTCCGGCGGCTCGATGAGCAGCGAATAGCCGAACAGGAACACGAACGTGGAGACGTAGAACCCCACATAGGCGAACCCCAAGATATAGATGGCCGTCATGACGAGCCCGAGCAGCATACTCAAGGGGACGAAACGCGGCTCGGCGCGCCGCCTGACGGCCATAACCCCCTGATACAGCCCCGAACAGACAAGCATGGCGCCGACGATTTGCGAGTAGAGGGCGGAATCGAGGTATTCCACCACCATAAAATTGATGACTTCAAGCACGGTCGTATCGATGCACAGACAGCCGAAGGCTATCAGCAGCAGGGAAAAGGCCAGTTCGGCGGCAATCCCCAGACCGGTGCCCCGAGGAACGGTTTGTTCAGTCATACGCGCAGCTCCGTATGGTTCCTTGTGCACGGCGGGAAACGGTCCGGGGCGGGGCCCGCCCCGGACGCCCCGGCTATTGCTGGGCATTGAGGATGTCGGTCACAAGCCGCGTGTCGCTTTCGTAGATCTTCGCCCATTCCGCGGGCGTCGAGAACTGGGCCGGGGAACCGCGCTCGTCCATGAAGGCCTTAAAACCTTCATCCTCTGTCACGGTCTTGAGGATGGCCGTCCACTTGTCCTTCACGTCCTGCGGGGTTCCCTTGGGGGCGAACAGGCCCATACGGATATGGAGGGAATCGGGAAGGCCCATGTCCTTGAGCGTGGGGACGCCCTTGAAGGCGGGCAGGCTCAAGTGGGTCAAAACGACCAGCGCGCGTACGTCGCCGCCGAGACAGGCCCGCATGGAGTCGGCGGCCGTTGCGCAGCGGATGTCGACCTTCTTGCCGAGCAGAGCCTTCATGGTTTCGGCCCCGCCGCTGAGGGGGAGATACCGGAAGGCATTGACCGGGATGCCGGCCAGCTTCAGGAAGTGCAGCGTGGCGATGTGCGCCGTGCCGCCCGTGCCCGGCAGGGCCATCGTATACTTGCCGGGATGCGCCTTCACGTCGACGATCATCTCCTGCACGTTCTTCCACGGGGAGTCCTTCATCACGTCGATGGCGATGGGCCCAGCGCACAGGCCGCCGAGCATTTCAAAATCCGTGTAGCCGATGGGCAACTGTCCGGAAACCTTGGTCGCCACGAGCGCGGTATGGTGCATGAGCAGGGTGTAGCCGTCCGGCGCGGCGTCCAGAACGGTCTGCAGCGCGTTGCGGGTATTGGCCCCGGTGATGGCTACAGCCAGAATATCTTTGGAAAGCAATTGATCCTGTGCGATGACTTCCGCCATCTTGCGGGTGACGACATCGTTGAAGCCGCCGGAAGGATACGGCTGGATGATACGGATTTCCTTCGTGGGATACTCGGCGGCCTGCGCCGGGAATCCCCCTAGAAGTGCTGCCAACGCTCCCAATACGGCAATGTTCCTGAACGCCTTTCCAAGTTTCATTTCGCTCTCCTTGCTGGTTGAAGTGATGAACAGCCACAGGATGAACCTATTTTGGAATTGTGTTCCAAAAAATGAATATGCGTTGGAACGCCCCAGTGCCCGCCATAAAGGGGGCTTGCGATCCCGTCTCCGAAAGGGCCGGGGACGCCGGGCGGAAGGCTTTAGGGAAGGAAGATTCGGCCCTTTAAGTTCCACATCATGGAACCCAATGCCAAAATATGATGATTGGACAGTACTGTCCCGTTATAATCATGTCAAGGGCCTCGGCTCCCGCATGACGAAAAAACGCAGCGATCCGAACCGTAATCTTTATAAAATATCGTATAATTACTCTATGTTAGAAATAGCAATATATTTTCAAGATCCCACGAAGCCCTCCAATGCCCAACGGGGGCATCCAGTGGGGCATGAAGAAAGCGAAAAAGATGATGACGAAGAAATGAAGAGAGAGAGAGAGAGAGAGAGAAGCAACCGCGCTGGAGCGCGCCTGAAAACGGCATTACACCGTCAACCCCACCCTGCCCTCTCCGTGCGATCCTGCTGGATTGCCGGGCGGTGGCGCGATCAGCGGAGGCCGTATTGGTATTTGACGTGCAGAATGACGGGGATGGGTTCCGTTCCGATGATGGCGGGGCGGCGCACTTTGCCGCTGGCGGCGAGGACGGCCCGGCGCGCCGAGGCGTCGAGCTGCGGCGAGCCTGAGGATGCGCGGAGCACAGGATCGGTGAACGTCCCGTCGGGCCGGACGGTGAACATATATTCGGCAACGCCGATGAGCCCGGTTTCGCCGCCGTCCAGACGCCGGGCGTGCACGGCCTCGTCGATGTCGTCGAGGTAGCGCAGGAAGGCCTGCCGCTTGCGGTCGGCGGCATCGGCCTTGTCCATGTCGCGCGGGCTGGCGGCGGCTATGCCGATGCCCTTCTCCCGGCTCGTTGCCACTGCCGGGGACGCCATGTCCATCTGGACAACGGTGGTGAAGGACGGCTCGGGCTCGGGCGGCCTCGGGGCGATCAGCAGCGCGAAATGCGCGAACAGGGACACGGCGATCCCGGCGGCGAGGCATTCCTTTTCCGTCATGGGCGCCCCGGCTCATCGGGCTGGGCCGTGGCGATGAGCAGCTTTTCCCCGCCCTGCATCCGCACCTCGTCCACAATGAAGACCAGCGCCTCCACCGGCGCGTCGGGCGCGGCCTTGAGCACAAGCTGTCCGGGGCGCGTCCGGAAGTCCCGCACGAGGCTTTGCAGCTTCGCGCGGATGTCGGCGCGGGCCACGGGTATGCCCTCGCACAGGAACGAGCCGTCCCTGAGCAGCCGGATTTCCACCACGCGCCCGGAAAGCGCCTGCCCGCTGTGCGCCGGAGGCAGGTCGAGGTCGATGCCCCGCACCGCGAACGACGCGGCGAGGATGAAGAAAATCAAAAGGATGAAGACCATATCGATGAGCGGCGTGAGATCCGGCTCGTCGTCCCGCGCCGCCTTGGGCCGCAGGTTCAGCATGATCGCCCTCCGTCCGGCAGCCCTTCCCCGGCGTTATCCCGGCATTGCGGGGCTTCCCGGCCCTCCGGAGCGCTGCCGCGAGGTTCCGGCGATTCCGGGCAAGAGTCCCCTTCCGGCGTTGGCCGTGCCGTGCCGCCCCCACGGGGAATGTCTCCGGGCTGAAGCGGTTCCGCCCCGGCCCGAACGGTGATGCCCGGTCCGCCGTCGGCCAGCAGAGCCGCGTTTCCGGCCTTGTTCAGGGCGTCGGCCACGCGGCGCACCTTGCCTTGAAAGCAGGACAGGAAAAACAGCGCGGGAATGGCGATGCACAGCCCCGCCGCCGTGGTCAGCAGGGCCTGCCAGATCCCCCCGGCGAGCAGGGACATGTCCACGCCCGAGCGGGCCTCGGCGATGCGCGAGAAGGTCGTGATCATCCCGAGGATGGTCCCGAGCAGCCCCATGAGCGGGGCCAGCCGCGCCAGCACGGACAGCAGGGAAAGCCGCGCTTCCAGCCGTTCCAGCACCGTCTCCCCGGCGAGGCGCAAGGCGGCTTCACGGTTCGGAAGGGGCGAGCCCAGGAGCGCCGCGAAGTCCCGCAGGGAGGGGACGGCCTCCAGCCGGGCCGCCAGAGGCCGCACGTCGCCCGTGCGCATCGCCTCCAGCACGAGGCCGGGAAAACGGGAGTCCGGGAACGGACATCCCATGAACACCAGCGCCCGCTCGACGACAATCGCCAGCGCCGCCACCGAGACGGCCAACAGCGGCCACATCATCCAGCCGCCCAGTTCGATCAGCCCCACAGGCTCCTCCTTTACGAAGACGGCGCTTCCGGCAGGGAAATATCCGTGCCGATGAACACCAGATAGCGTTCCTCGCCTTCCGGGGCGGGCTCGAAGCCCAGCCGCCCGGCGGCGTACTGCACCGTCGCGGGCACCGTCACGCCGCCGTCCAGCCGCAGATCCACGACGCCCTTGGCCCGGCACAGCCCCGGCCCGGCGCTGTCCAGCAACGCCAGGAGCGCGGCCTCGTCCAGCGGGGCGGACAGGCGGAGCGCAGCCGAGACAAACCCCTCATCGGCGTGGGTCACTGTTTCGCCGAAACGCGGCAGGGCTGGCCGATGCGACGGCAGCGGCGTGCCCCGGCGATCCGCCCAGTCCGCATAGAAGGCGTCCAGTTCCGCGAAGGCGACGGCCCCGTGGCGCGCGGGCAGGATCAGCGCCTGACGGTTCAGCGCCCGCAGCCGTTCCGCCAACGCCTCTAGCGCGGCGGGCTCCACGGTATCGGCCTTGTTCAGGATGATCACGTCCGCCCGTGCCGCCTGCGCCCGGCGGATGCCCGCAATGTCCCCTTCCGAACGGCACAGATCAAGGGCGTCCGCCACCGTGATCACAAGGCCGGGCTGCACGATGTCGCGCAGCTCGGACAGCGCTTCCATGACGTTGGCGGGGTTCGCCAGCCCCGTAGTTTCCAATATGAACTGCTCGGCGGGCATGTCCCCGATGAGCCGCAGCAGCCCCGGACGCAGGCTGTCCGCCAGCGAACAGCACACGCACCCCTCATCAAGCGCCTCCACCTGGGTTTCGCCGCGCAGAAGCGCCGCGTCAAGCCCGATTTCTCCGAATTCATTTTGGATGACGCCCGTATAGCGCTCACGCCCGTGCAGGAAATCCAGCCATTGCCGCAGGAATGTGGTTTTGCCCGAGCCGAGAAAGCCGGTGAGGATGTGCAGCACGGGCAGGCCGGATTCCTCCTCAAGCGGCTTGTGGCGCAGGGGCAGACGGGCGAGGGGACGCCCTTGGGCTCCGGCGCTGCCGAACGCCGCCGTGAGCCGGAGTTCCCGCCCTGTCCCGCCGGGGATGTGCCGGATGTTCCCGGCGGCGTCGAAACCGGGGATCGGGGCCGCCTCGCCGTCCAGCGATACGCGGGCGGGGTCCCCAAGCAGGCTTTCGGCCGTGGCCGACAAGGCCGCGAACGGGCGCAGGAGCAGCCGGAAGGCGGGCACGTCCGTTTCCCAGCCGCCCGGCTCCACGAGCCAGCGCTGCCCGCCGGAAAAAGTCGCCACGCCGTCCAGCGCCGCCATGCGCAGGCGGGCCGGGGCGGACAGGGTCAGGGACAGCCCGGAGCCGTCGACGGCGGCCCGCAGCGAAACCGTGCCGATCCGGAATGGGGAGAGCGTTTCGGCGTGCTCCGAAAGCGCCCGGATGCGGTCGCCGTAGCCGGGGTCCACGGCAAGGCGCAGGGCTTCCAGCGGAAAAACCTCAAGAAGGGGGGCGTCAGGGAGCGGGAAGGCGTAGGCCGCGAACGTGCCGCGCAGTGCGCCTCCGTCCGCGTCCTCGCCCAAGAAGACCAGCCCGAACACGAGCCCGCTCCCGGCCACACGGCAGGTCCATGCGGGCAGCAGCGAACCGGAGGGGCGCACCCCCCGCCAGCCCAGCGCGCGGGCGCGGCGGCGATCCAGATGGATGGCGGCGATGAGGGCCCCCATGAGCGTGGCGCACTCGGACCCGCCGCAGGGGTCGAGGGGCCGGGGAAGGAGTGTTTCAAGTCGCATCGCGGGCTCCGGGGCCGGGACGGAGCCCGTCCCGTGGGACACGGCCCCGCCCCGTCATGGGCTAAGCCGTTCCGTTTTGAAACGGCATTCTTTCAAAGGCGATCCACGCCAAAAAACGGCGGATGAAACAGGCAGCAACCAGACACAAACCGAATGGAAAAACGGAACGAGAACACCATTTCAGCAAGTAAAAACGCACGCGAACAGGGAGCCGATACACAAAAAACCTTGGGAAATGGAGGGACGGGCTCCGCGCCGGCGGGTTTGGGGAAGGGAGGGAAAAGCGCGGCCCTTTCTTCAGAGGCGTTTTCCCTCCCTTCCCCAATACCTTCTCATCTTAGGCGGGGAACTTGATGACGTCGCCGTTGCCGAGGTAGTTGGTGGTCTTGGAGCGGAACCGGGCCGTGCCCTTCACCACCGGATAGCCCGCGTCCACGAACTTCTGGGCGGTGATGAGGCCCGTGCAGTGGTTGCAGCCGACCTGCTGGAGGTTCCACTTCTTGAGCCCGATGACGAGGTCGTCGTACTTCGGGTCCCAGTCGTCGAAGGGCGAGATATGCAGCCCGCCGTACAGTCCGTAGAACTGATCCTTCTCGTAGGCAAGCTCCTTGTAGGCCGTGTCCGCGAAGAGGATGATCCCCTGATGGCAGCAGCCGGTGATGCTCACCAAGCCCACGTCCTTGACGTTGCAGTACAGCGACATCTCGCCGAACACCTTGAAGATGATCGGGCAGTCGAACTGATAGAGCGCCACGCCGGGCTGGAGCGTGTGCAGGCCCTTCGGCACTTCCGTCCACTTGCCCACATGCCCGCAGGCCTTCAGGTATTCCTTGCCCGCCGGGTAGAAGGTGTTGGGCGTGTAGACGTGGATGTTGGGATTGTACTTGGTGACCACGGGGAAGCCCCAGTAGTGGTCCATGTGCTCATGGGTCTGGATGAAGGCGTCGATCTTGTTGTCGGCAAGCATGACGTCGATGCCCTCGCGCTTGAAGCACGTGTCCATCCAGTCGTAATTCCACCCGGTATCGAACAGGTAACGGGTTGTCTCGCCTTCCATGCTCTCGATCTCGACGAGGCAGGAGTAGCCGCCCGCGTTGTCGGCATGGACGCAGTTTTCCTTGGCGATGGCCCACGCCTCGTCGATCTTGTGCGGCAGGAGGTGCTTGATCCGCTTGAGGCCCTCCTCGAACGTCCCCTTGCCCACGCCCTTGCCGTTGCCGAAGGGCGCCCAGTTAAAGGTGTACTGGTCCACGAGCAGCCCGCCCGCGCCGGTCACGTCGTTCATAAAGATGCCGTTGTCGAACCAGCTCGTCTCGGAGATGTTGGTGACCTTGACCGACTTGCACACCCCGATGTCCGCCGTGCCGCGCTTCACTTCGGGAAGGAAGGCCCTGCGGAGCGGCGAATACGAGTACAGACCCATGGAGCCGAGCACGCCCGCGCCCACGCCGAGCGCGGCGCCCTTCATGAATTCGCGTCTGTCCATATCGTCCCTCCTATTGAACCAGAGTGAAAGTTGCGCTCGCCAGGGGCAGCAGGGCCACGATGGCGAAGTAGGCGATCACGCCCACGACGAGGCCGATGATCACGCCGGGCAGCATGGCGGGGTTCCAAGCGGCGTTGGCGGCCAGATGGCGCTCCTCGGCGGCGAAGTCCTCGGCGGTCTTGAATTCGCGCCGCCAGCCCGGCCAGCCGTCCATGAACCACCAGTTGATCAGCCAGATGTTGATCAGCCAGATCATGGGGATCATGGGGAACTGCTGCGGGTGCGAGAAGCCCTTCTGGGTGCCGAGCACGAAATGGGCGTACTTGTAGTAGAGGCAGTAGATCGCGATGCCGCCGAGCGTCACCAGCAGGGAACGGACGAGCACGTTGATCGGCGTGCTGAAGCGGTTGGGCCAGTTGCCGCAGTAGAACTGGAGGAACAGGGCCGGGACGAGGAAGAAGATAGCCGTCTCGCCCACATGCAGCCAGCGCCAGTCGGGGGCCGCGTCGCGGCGGTGTCCGCGGATGGCGTCGCCCCACACGAGCTCCTGCATGTACCAGAAGAACATGCACAGCGCCCACGAGATGGCGATGATCCCGAAGAACAGGGCCAGACGGCGCAGCCACGGGGTCTTGATCATGGTGAACGGGAAGCGCTCCCAGATGCCTTCCATGAACCACACCACCACGGTGCAGCACATGATCCACGCCACGTGGAAGTTGGCGGACACGGTTTCCGCGAAATGCTCCCAATACGGCGGGCAGATGGCGGTGAAGTACTGCCACGGGTAATACAGGATGCCCATGTGGTTGTGCATGGTCATGAAATAGATGAGCAGGCTGAGGCAGAACGTGCCGAGCCAGATGCTGAACCCGCGCACGGGCTGGGAAAGCCCCGCCCACGGCTGGCCCTCGAGCGCCACGAGCCACGCCGGGCTGATCCACGAGGCGATGACCGCGAACATCATGCAGGCCTGCGCCGCGTATTCCGTCGAGTAGAAGTCGGTGAGGCCGAGCTTCTGGAGCTGCGCCGGGTTGAAATAGGCGAAGGCGAGGTTGCCGAGCACGCCCTCGAAGAAGCCGTGGATCATGGCGATCATGATGCCCACGGACACCAGCGCCAGCACGAGCCCCTTCTGGAGCGGGTGGGCGCTGCGTACCCAGTCGCGCCGGAACGGCCAGAAGTCGAAAATGTAGGCCATCCAGATCAGGATGATCAGCCACCAGCGGCAATAGTTGTAGCCGACATACGGCGTGTAGAAACGCATGATCCCGCGCGGGTCCTGAAACACCCACCACGTCACGGCGAAAATCAGCAGGGTGAACGCCATGTTCGCCAACATGGGCCACGGGCCGCTCCATCGCTTGATGAGCTTGCGTTCCTCAAGATAGGGAATCTGTTGCTGTCCTGACATCGTTATCCTCCTCGGATGCATGACTTGCGCCCCGCCCTTGCGGAGCTCCCTTATCCGGTCCGCCCTGCCCCTTCCGGAGCGCGGGCATACATGGCGCGCATAACCGCCGAGGCAAGTTCCCCGGCTCCTATCCGATCCGGGTCCAGCCCGAGCCGCTCGGCCTCGGCCCGCAGCATCGCCGGGCTGAATTCCGGGGGCAGGGACGTTTCCGGGGGAACCCCTCCCGGCACGTCCCGCGTCCCGGCATCCTCCTCGGAGAACCGGAACCCGAGAAAGGCACGGCGGCTCATACGGCTCATCGCGCCTCCTGCAAGGCCAGCAGGATGGAGGCATACCCCTCCACGGCCTTGGCTGCGGCCCCGGCGTCGGCGTGGCGCAGGGCGCTCAACAGCCGCGCCAGCTGCGCGAACACGTTCTCGCACTGGGGCAGCGTGCACTCCTGCAGCAGCCGCGCCAGCGCCAGACCGTCAGGCAGGACGCGGCTGGCCGCGTCCTCGAGGCGCGGATTGCCCAATACTCGGATCAATATGGAAAAAAAGCGGATCTGCGCTTGGATAAAGGTCTTCATGTCTCCGTTGCGGAGCGAGGCTCCGGCGGAGGGGAGCAAACGCTCCAGTTCGAGAATCACGGACGGGGACACGGCGGGCAGGGACGCGGCCACCAGAGGCGGCATGAGGATGCGGAACGCGGCGAGATAATCCGCGAACGTCCCGGCGGCATGGCGCGCATCGCCCGGCAGGGCCCGGACCACGGTCCCGCTGCCGCGCCGCGTTTCAAGGATGCCCCGGCCCGCCAGCGCCCGCAGCGCCGCGCGCACCGTGGCCCGGTTCACGCCGAAAGCCTCGGCGAGGCCGCGTTCGGACGGGAGGCGCTCAAACACCCCCCAGCGGCCTTCCAAGAGAGCGCTTTCCAGCTGTCGTTCTATGCATTCCTGCTTGTCCATGCAGTCCTTGCCCGCTGTTGTGGGAACGGCTATGGAATGATTCTCATGCCTTCAGCATACGGGCCCCCGGCAAATCCGATCAACTCTTTTTTCAAAATTGCGCTATATGCATACAACGCATTGTTTTTACATGCCTTCAACGGTAAAAGTGGTTGGACCAGATAGCCGCTGGAAACCAAAAAAAACGGCCATGCGGCCCCTTTTGCCTACCGGAAGGCCTCCTTTTCGGGCTCTAACAGGCCTTTTTGCCGGGTATGCGCCCAATTGGATGAACCAATACTATCCGGCCTCCCACCTCTTCCTTCCCCTCCGGCAGCTCCCCGGGAAGCCCGGCGCCCCGATCCCCCCTCGGCCAGCTCTTGCCTTTCTTTCGAAATCCATCACAATGCCCCAAACACCGGAGCTTCGCATGCAGCAGTTTTCCCCGTGGATCGCCGGATTTCCCGGCCTGATCTGGAGCATCGACATCCCCCATTCCCGCCTCAAGGTCTTCAACCGCTGGAGCATCCCCGGCCTCGACGTGCCGCGCCTGCTCAAGGACGCCCGTTACCGGAAAAAAGCCGTACGGCGCGAGGATCACGCCCTGCTCATGGAATTCTGGGACATGCTCACCGCCCGCCGCCCCGCCGCCGTCACCTTCCGGCTGACGAACGGCAACGGGACGTACATCCTGCAAGGCTGGCCCGGCGAAAACGACACGCTCTATTACGGGTTCCTCAAGGAAGCCTTCCTCCCGGCGGCGTATTCGGCGGACGGGCGGCCCGGGACCTGCCAGATGGACATCGGCGGCATCGGCTATCCCGTCTTCGCGCTCGACATCCCCACGCGCGGGCTGCTGATCATCAACGACGCGGCCCGCAGCCTGTTCGCGGCGGCATCCCGCGATCCCAACACCCTGGGCCTCGCCGATATCGCCCCCGGCGGGCTTGCCGAAAAGCTGCTTGAAGCCGGGAACAAAGCCCTTGCCAACGACGCGTGGGCGGGCACGCTCACGTTCAGCAACGCCCAGCGCGGCCTGTTCAGCGCCAAGGTACGCCTCACCCCCTGCGGCGGCGCGGGGGAAGGGCGGGTCGTGCGCGTGGCGCTCCTGAACATCCCCGAAAACCGGAAAAGCGCGGCCTGCCCGCCTTCCGAGGAAGACGCCCAAACCGCGCCCCGCCCGCTCCGCGAGGGGCTGGAAAGCCTTTTCGCCCCCTACGCCGGAGAGCTGGACGGCCTCCTTTTTTCCGACATCCAGTCCCACAAGGGGCAGGTCGTCGTGTACGGCGCGGGCCCCGCCTTCCGCGAGCTGCGCTGGGGCGCGGAACACGCCTACGAAGGCACCATCGCACAGGACATCGAACGCTTCGGCCTGCGCTCGCTCACCGTGGAGGATACGCTGGACAGCATCAAGTCCATCGACTGGGTGCTGTTCGCCCCACACGGCATCCGCTCCTATTTCGCCAAACCGTTCTATACGGAGCAGGGCCTGCACGCCATCCTCATCCTCGCCAGCCTCCGCCCCGGTTCCTTCGGCGCGGACGCCGAAACCCGCTTCGCCAGCCTCATGGGGCCTTTTGAAAGGCTGATCGGCGCATGGCGCAAAGGCTGATGCCCTTAAAACAGCTTTGGTCGTGGGAGGCGGGCACGAAAAAGAAGGGCTTGGATGGCCTCCCCGCGGGCAGGCATAATGAAGGGGAGCTTTCCTGAAGGAAGCTCCCCTGATGCGTTATCGTGCCTTTCGGATGGCGCCGTTGGCTTCGTGCCTTTACCAGCGGAGCGTGCCGCTGGCGGAGCTCACCGCCGTTCCGCCGAGGCGCACGGCATCGAGCTTCCCGCTATCGGAAGCAAGGATCAGTTCCAGTTCCCCGGTTCCCGGGCGGTCGAGGATATGGCCCTGCTCAAGCCGGATGCGCGTCCCGGAACACAGCCCGTGCGCGTGCATGTAGGAAGCCATGCACCCGGCGGCCGATCCGGTGAAAGGATCTTCCCCGGCGTTGTCCGGATCGATAAGCCGGGCGTGCACATCCGTTTCAGGCTCCACGCCTTCGGGGGCGAACACGTACGCCGCCGACACGCCGAGGGGTGCCAAAACAGCTTTGAGCGCGGGCCTGTCCATGTTGATCCGCCGGAGCGCCGCAAGCTCCCGGACGGGAACCATCAGGAAGCTGACGCCCCCCCGCATGAGCTGGCACGGAAGCCCTTCCCGGAGATCGGAAGCCTGAAGCCCGAGCGCTTGGGCCGTTGTCCCGGCGTCGGCGCACGTGTCCGGGACGGCGGGGGGCTGGGTCATGATCACCCTGTCGGGGCGGATGTCCACGGGCAGCACGCCGATGGCGAACTCGAACCGCGCGGTGCCCGGCTTGAGCACGCCCAGTTCCCGCAAAAGGTGCCCCGTGGCAATGGTGGGATGCCCCGCAAAGGGGATTTCCCCGCGCGGCATGAAATAGCGGACACGCACGTCCGCCTTGTCGGAGGCCAACACGAACGCCGTTTCCGGGGCGTTGGTCTCGCGCGCGATGCGCAGCATGTCGGCGGGCTCGATGCCGTCGGCGTCCGTCACCACGGCGCAGGGGTTGCCGGTAAATGGCACCGCAGTAAACGCATCCACGATGTGAAAGGTGCAATTGGGCATAATATATCCTTCAGAGGCAGCCTGTTACGGCTTTTGATGGAGGAGCGGCGCCGCACGTCAGGTTGGCTTGGATGGGAAGCGCCGCGCGGGGACAGCCTTCATACGGGGCACGGGCGGAAACCCGGCCCACGGAGCATCGCGCCCGGAGGCAGCCTCTGCGGGCAACCTTCCCCTCACAAGGGAGGCGCGGAAAAAGGCCCTCCACAGACGTCGGAAAGAGGCGCATTGGAGATCAGGAGGCCCGCCCGCAGCGGTTCCAAAAAAACCGCTGCGGGCGGGAAGCCGGATGCGTTCGGGCGGGGGGAGCTGCCACGAACGGCCGTCATCCGGCAAAACCTTCAAGTTCCACTTCAACCACGGCGGCGGGGTTCGGAAGCGCGGCCACGCCGACGCAGGTGCAGGCCGGGGCGCAGGACAGCCCCGCGCCGCCTTCCCCGGTACCGGGACCTTCAGGGGAGCCGGGTGCATCCCCTTCCTCCGGAACGCGGCGGAAAACCCGCTCGAACGCCCGGTCGAACGCATCCTTCTGGCCCATGTCCGTGAGGAAGACGGTCATCTTCGCCACCTGTTCCGGGGCAAACCCGGCTTCGGCAAGGATCCCGCGGATATTCCCGAGCACGGTGAGGGACTGCTCATAGCAGCCGGGATGGTCGATGCGCCCCGTTTCGGGGTTCTGGGCCACCTGCCCGGACAGGAAGAACCGGCCGTCCTTGAGGGTCATGCGCGAGAACGGGAGCCCTGCGGGGCCGCGCCCGATACGCGTAACCGTGCCCATATCAACCGCCGCCGCTGTAATAGGAGTCGGACGCGACGTACGGCTCGCGCCAGTCCTTGTACCAGCCGAGGATCTTGCAGCCGTTGAAATCCAACAGCACCGTGTCGCGGGAATACAGGATGGTTCCGCCGGGGCCCTGCACATGCGGGTTCAGCACCAGCACCATGCCTTCCTTGAGCACGGTGGCATCGCCCGGTGCGATCCACGGGGCCTCCTGCGAGGCGACGCCGATGCCGTGCCCCCAGTGGACGCCGGTGACGGGGGTGACGCCCGCCCGCTCCGCCGCGTCCAGCATGGCGGCGTAGAGATCCGCGCAGGTCGCGCCGGGCCGCACGGCGGCGAGGGCGGCCTTGCGCATGGCGACAAGCCCTTCATACGCTTTCGTCTGTTCCGGCAGGGGCCAGCCCATCGTCATGAGCCGCGAGCCGAACGCCCAATAGCCGTTCAGCGACGCCTGAAGGTCAAGGCGGTTCATTTCGTCGCGGGCCGTCTTCTTGCCCTGCCCGATGCCGAACTTGGGCGACTCGGCCCAATAGTCTTTGGCATGGGCTCCGGTGGCGGACTGGGAAATCCCGTTGTAGCCGACGGCCTCAAAGCCCCGTTCAAGGGCGTGCATACGGATGAGCTCCGCCTGCCCCTTTTCCGCACGGGCGTCACAGGCGAGGCTGTGATGGGCGGCCCCCAGGATGGCATGGTCGGCGCGGTAGGCGAGATCCTCAAGGAAAGCCGCCTCCTCCGCGCTCTTGATCTGGCGTATGGCGCTGATCGCGGCGGAAATGTCCGTGAGCGCCCATTCGCCCAGGGCATCGCGCAGGGCCACGCTGGCGCGGTTCATGTCCAGCCCTATGGAGGCCAGCCCCAGCGGGCGGAGGAACGCCGCCAGTTCCGCAGCGGCGTGCGTGGCATCAAGGCTTCCCGGATAGGCGCGGACATCCGAAATGATGCCCCGTTCCCAGCTTCTGGCCCAGAGGGACGGGCTCAGGACGAGGGGGAGCCTGCCTTTGGCGAACAGGACGAATGCGAGGCCCGGATGCTCGTCCGTGAACGGGAGGTGCACCTGCGCCGCGTAACGCATGTTGTCCCCGCCGGACAAAAGGAACGCATCGCAGCCCGAGCGCTCCAGTTCCGACTGGATCTTTTCAAGTACGGTCGTATTCAAGTTCTTCTCCTTGGCTCTGTCGGCAATGGCTTGCCGTTTCCCGGCATCAAAAGCCGGAAGCCGGCCATTCCCGCCCGGCCGGGCGGTCGTGTAGCGGTGCCTTTCCCTGTTGCGGGGAGGGCGGGGATGGCGGTTCGATCTTCCACGGGCGCGTGCTCCCTTAGTGGGCGCTGCGGAACCCTGTGATCATGTAGGGCATGTCCCAGTTCCGATGCCAGCTCAGGAGGCGCGGCCCATCCTTTTCCACGGCATAGATGTCGATGGAGCGGAGGAGTTCCCCTTCCGGGCCCAGTGTCGCCACATCAAGGGCGATGACCATGTTCTCGCAGAGCACGGTCGGATCGTCGGCGGCGAGGTACGGCCCTTCGATCTCCCCGCGCCCGACGCCGTGGCCTATGCCGGAAGCGCTGGAAAGCGGGATGCCCCGCTTTGCGGCTTCCTTCACCACCGCGCCGTGGATATCCGAACAGGCAACGCCGGGGCGGAGCATGTCGAGCGCCAGCATTTTGAGGCTCAGGTTGTCGGCGCAGGCGCTGCGGACGCGCGGGTCCATGTCCTCGCCTATGTGGATCATGCGCGCGGTGACGCCCCAGTACCCGCCGTGGCAGCAGGCATATTCGATCCGGCAGAGCCCTTCCGAGGGAAGGAAACCGCGCTGCGGCATATAGTTGGCGCCGATGGCTTCCCCAGCCACCGCCGCCATGTTGCCGCTCATGCTTGTGCCGCCCTCATAGGCGTGGATGCGTACCCGCTCGATGAATTCGGGCACGGTGTAAAAGCCCTTGCGGTAGGCGCTGCCCGAATGCGCGCCCTCCATGTGGTTGATCGCGCCGATGATGCCGGTATCCACCTGGCGGCAGGCCATTTCGATGCGGTCGATTTCCTCGGGGAGCTTCACAAGGCGCAGGCCGCGCAGCATGGGGCCCGCATCCTTGAACGAGCAGCCGGGGAAGGCCGCGCGCAGGGCGTCGAATACGGAAGCGGCGGTCTGGCTGAAATCAACGCCGACCACGCCGTCCAGATCGGGGCGGCTTTCCTTGAGGCGGCGGATAAGGCAATCCGCGCCCACGGCATCTTCCGCCACGGCCACGCAGACGGCGGAGGGTTCCTTGGCAAGCTGCGCTTCGGCGGGCTGGGCCAGATCGGGATACAGCCAGCAGGTGCAGGCCGCCTCGTCCGTTCCGGGCTCGAACAGGGCGAGGACGGCCCTGTCCGGGGTCTGTTTGACATAGGGGAGCATGGGGCCGGCCACGTACCCGAAATTTTCGGGATCGGCCAGCAGGAGGCTCCGCATACCCTGCTCCCGCATGGCTCCGGCGAGCCGGGATTGAATGGATGCTTGCATGTATACTCCTTGTGTTCACACAGTATTGCCTGTTGCGCGGCGGCTGCCGCCTTTCACGAAATCCCGCTGCCCCCGTCAACAGGCCTGGCGGACGGTGGACATGCGTACCTCAAGGTAGCGGGAGAGCCGGGTCAGCGGCACCAGCAGGAGCAGGTAGCCGATGGTGGCGATGATCAGCGGCGTCGGGTTGGCCGTCCATGACTGCACCACAAGCGCCTCGCGCAGCAGTTCCGGGATGCCGACCACGGAACAGATGACGGTTTCCTTGAGCAGCGCCACGAACTGCCCGGTCAGCGGCGGCATGGCGGTCTTGAAGGCCTGCGGGAAAACGATGAGCCGGAAGGTCTTGAAGGTGCCGAGCCCGAGGGAGCGCGCCGCCTCAAGCTGCCCATGCCCCACGGCGCTGACGCCCGAACGCAGGATTTCGCTGAAAAACGCGCTGTGGTTCAGGGTGAGGGTCAGGATGCCGGATACCATCAGCGGCAGGTAGATGCCGATGAACGGCGCGCCGTAGTGGATAAGGGACACCAGCACGATGGTGGGCAGGGCACGGAACACATCCACGTACACCTTGACGAACCCGGTCATGACCTTGTTCTCGAAGAAGCGCACGAGGGTCAGGAAAACGCCGAGCCAGAAGGCGCACAGCGTGGCGATGATCCCCACCTCAAGCGTGGTCATGAACCCGCCCGCCAGTGCCTTCATCCCGCTTTCGCCGAGGATCTCGAAATTGAAGAACACGTAGGCCAGCCGCGACCAGTCCGCGCCGGAATAACGGACGAAGAGCCAGCCCCAGAGCAGGAGGAGCCCCACGGCGGCGCAGGAGGAAAGCACCCGCCCCAGGTTCCTGTTGGACAGGAAGACGATGCCGCCGACGATGGAAAAGAGGGCATAGCCGAACAGCGAAAGGCTCCCCAGCGTGCTCATGCCGCCGCCCACGGGCGTCGCGCCGGGCAGGAGGAGCCCCCACGCGATCAGGACGGCAAGCCCGGACAGGGCGGCTTTCGGCGAATGGTACCAGGGGCCGGCGACACGTGCGCGGCGGCGCGGACGCGGAACCCCTCCGGCCTCTGCCGGATGCGGATCTCTGGACATGGCAGGCCTCACAGGATCTTGCTGAGAAAACTTCTGCAGCGTTCGTGCCGGGGGTTGGTGAAGACCTCTTGCGGCGATCCTTCCTCGATGATCACGCCGTCGGCCAGCACGAGCACCTTATCCGCCACTTCGCGGATAAAGGACATTTCATGGCTCACCACCACCATCGTCATGCCCTGCTTCGCCAGATCAATCATGACTTCAAGGACTTCCCCGATCATTTCCGGGTCAAGGGCGCTGGTAGGCTCGTCGAAGAGCATGACTTCGGGGCGCATGGCGAGCGCGCGGGCGATGGCCACGCGCTGCTGCTGCCCGCCCGAAAGCATGTCGGGGTAGGAGGCGTGCTTGTCGGCGAGCCCGACTCTGGAGAGCAGCTCCATGCCGTACGCTTCGGCCTCCTTATGGGAGAGGCCGCGCACGTTGACCGGGGCCAGCATGATGTTCTGGATGGCGGTCATGTGCGGGAACAGGTTGAACCCCTGAAACACCATGCCGATGTTCTCGCGCATCTTGTTGAGGTTCAGGTGGGGGTCGGTGATCTCCTGGGCGTTGATGAAAATCTCGCCGGAGCTGGCTTCCTCCAGCCTGTTCAGACATCGCAGGAACGTGCTCTTGCCCGATCCCGAGGGGCCGATGACCGCGCAGACCTCACCCTTGGCGACGGTGGTGCTGATGCCGCGCAGGACATGAACATCCTTATAATGCTTATGCAGGTCGCAGACTTCGATCATGCACGATGCGGTGTTGTCCATCTCGCGAGTCTCCTTTCGAGCAACGTGCTTCCGTACATGAGCGGCAGAAGCAGTATCAGATACATGATGGTGATGGTGACGAGGGGGGTCGGGTTGGCCTTCCATTCCACGATTTCCATGGCCCGCTTGAGCAGTTCGGGCATACCCACCACGGAGACGAAGGCCGTGGCCTTGAGCAGCCCCACCAGATGCCCCGTGAGCGGCGGCAGCACCACGCGGATCGCAAGCGGCAGGATGACGAAGCGCATGGTCTGGATCACGCCGAGCCCGAGGGAACGGGCCGCCTCCACATGCCCCCGGCTCACGGATTCGATCCCGGCCCGGAAGTATTCGATCATGAAGGCCAGCGCGCTGAGGAAAAGCCCGCACACGCCCGCCGCAAAGGGCGTGCTGTGGATTTCAAGGAACGGCAGCGCATAGTAGATGAAGATGACCAGCACGAGGATGGGCAGCGAGCGGAACACATCCACGAACGCGTCGATGGCACAGTTGAAGATCGGGTTGTTCAGGGTGCGGATGATCGCGATGATCGGCGCGATGGTCACGGACAGCACGGCCGAACAGATGAAGATCAGCAGCGTATTCTCAAGCCCGCCGAGCAGGATGGGCCACGTTTCGACGATGAGTTCCCTGTTGAAGAACATCATGCCGAGCATATCCCACTGTGCCCCGGAATACCGGTAAAACACCAGCCCGAGCAAACCGAGGAAGCCGAGCGCGGCAGCCGTCCCCGCCAGTTGCGGGCGCCTTTTGTCCATTGTGGTCACAATCATGGGGACGGCCGCGAGCAGCATATACAGGCCCATGCCAAGCCAGCCGCCGATGCCGAGCGAGGTTCCCGCCGGTGGGAGAAGGCCCCACGCGGCCGCGATGAGGGCGACCACCAGCCCCCACAGGAATCCGTCACGCTGATACCAGAGCCGTTGCCGCTTCTGCCGCGAGTGTGTGTTCTCTGCCTGCATTGCGTCCTCCGCCGGGAAGGGCGGCGCTGGAACGCCGCCCCAAAAAGGTTATTTCGGCTGCCAGGGGGTCGTGTACACGTGCACAGTGGAAGAATCGGGGCCGGGCTTCGTGCCGAGCCACTTTTCGTACAGGGCGGCGAGCGTCCCGTCCCGCTTCATGCTGTTGAGGATCGTGTTGTATTCGTCGCGCAGGGGATCGCCCTTGCGGAAGGCCACGCCCTGAACGAACACGTCGCCCACGGGGAAGGCCACGCCGAGCATGGGGTAATTCTTGATCTGATAGAGGGCGCGGGTCTGTTCGCGCAGGTAGGCGTCGAGCCGCTTGTTCATGAGATCCATGAGGATGTCGATGGAGCGGTCGTAGGTGCGGATGGTGTACGGGCCGTACTTTTCCTGGTTGGCGTCAAGCCAGCGCTGTTCGGCGGTGCCCGCCTCGGCGCCCACGGTCTTGCCCTTGAGCTGTTCCGGGCTGGTGATGGCGTCGTTCTTCCGGGTCACGAAGGCGAGCTGAGCGTCAACCCACGGATCGGAAAAGTCCATCATGACAAGGCGTTCCTTGTTGATCCACGTATTCCCGGCGGCATCCCACTTCTTGGCCTGGAGCCCCGGGGCGAGCCCGGCGAAAGGAATGTTCGTCATCACAAGCTGTTTGCCCATGCGCTTGGCCACTTCCGCGTGCAGATCCACCTCGAATCCCACCAGTTTCCCGTTTTCCATGAAGGCGAAAGGCGGGGCCGTGGCGTTGACCGCGGCACGCAGTTCCTTGCCGGAATCGGCGGCTTCGGCCTTCACCGTCCCCATCACGAGCCCCGTACAGGCCATTGCAGCCAACAAGACAAGAACATGTAACCGGTTCATACTGTGACTCCTCTGTTGAGGGTTCTCTCGCACCGGGAAACCCCAGGGTTTCCGGCTTGCATCAACCGCATATGGAGGCGCTTTCGCGTTTCCCCGTTCCTTGTGCGGGCCGCTTCCCGAGGCAATGGGAAGGCCCGCTTGCTGGTGTTTGCCGTGGCGTTTTTTAGTTCACTATATGAAATTCATTTTGTAATATAAAACTAAACTGGTTCCTCACGTGATGTCAAGAGGGGCGGCACCGTATCCATCACGAAAATTTCAATGGAAAAACACAACGAAGCATGGCGGACATTTTCCGCCACCTGACCATAGCCAATTTATTGCCATACAAAATTTCATACGGGTTTTCAGAGGGTACCGTACGGCGGCGCCCCCCCAACGGGGACGGATGCCATCCGGCATGTATCGCCCTGGCAAGCGGCCTGTTTGCGGCTGGCGGCTGCGGTGTGCCGGTTCCCCAAGCCTTCATGGGCATAGGGAAAACCCAAAAGGGATTGCCTGTACCGCCTCGCCTCCTCCATCGCTTTACCGGAAGCCCGGAAACCTTTTGCGGGGCGCTCCTCAACGCCGCCCATTGATACGCCCACACGGGCGAACGGAAGAAAACCGGCAAAGAAACGATCCCCATACAGCCCTGGCAGGCGGGGAACGCGCGGAACACATTATCAAGTTGGAAATATAAGATCATATCTATTTAATAATATTACAGTTTACAGCTTTTTTCTTCAATCCCCCCGCAAGCGCTTTTCCGTCCCGCCTGCCTCCTGCCGCCCTGCTTCCGGATTGGATGTTTTGAAAGAAGCAAGCCCGGCGGGCACCATGACCAGCCCGGCGGGCCATGCGCCAACGGGCCTCCCCTTGCGCCTATCCCCACGGTGATACGGGTGAAGGCAACGACGCCCACGACGCCGAACGCAACTTGTTCCTATCCATGCGTGGATACGTGACAAAGGACCTTTCCACAGAAACCGGCCATCCGCGCGCATCCTCATTGCGCCGCGGCGCCTCCCCCGCCTTCCTGCCCGCACCGGCTTTCCCGCCAACGGTGCCTATCCTGCTGGAAGGCCGGGCCGCCTTTCCCCCCCACGCCAAGCGCGGCGGCAGCAGGCAGCCTGCCCACATCCCGCCTTCCAAGCAAAAAACGCTTTGAACTGCATATGATAAGAAAAAAGCAAAAATCTTTCGGCAAGGCTCCCCTTTTTCGGCCCTGCCGCTTGACTTCTTTTGGCGAACCTCATATTTTCGCATTATGAATTTCAGTTCATATAGTGAACAACAAAAAACAGCCGGTGTCCCAAACCAGAACGCCGCAAGGCACTCCCCTGACCGCCGGACAAAGGAGTCTCCCGTGAAAAAATCCCCTTGGAAACTGGATCCCTTGTTCACGCCACGCTCCATCGCGGTGATCGGCGCATCCCCCAACGGCGGGGCGGGTTCCATCGTCCTCAGGAACATGCAGCGCCTCGGCTATACGGGTACGGTGTATCCCATCAACCCAAAGTATAAGGAAATCTTTGGGTACCCCTGCTACGCGTCCCTGCGCGATCTCCCCGCCCCGGCGGACTGCGCCGCCGTGCTGCTGGGCAGCCGTTCGCTGCTGCCCATGCTTGAGGAGGCGCACGCCGCAGGCGTCAAGGGGGTCTGGGGTTTTGCCAGCGGATTTGCCGAAACGGGCGGGGAAGGCCGGGCCATGCAGCGGCGCATCCACGATTTCTGCCATGAGTCCGGCCTGCTGTTCTGCGGCCCCAACTGCGTGGGCTATGCCAACATCACCGACAAGACCTGCATGTACAGCGCCCCGCTCCCGCAGGCGTTCCGCCCCGGCGACATCGGCGTCATCGCCCAGAGCGGCGCGGTGCTGCTGGCGCTCGGCAACGCCAACCGCATGGCCGGGTTCTCCCGCCTCATTTCCTCCGGCAACGAAGCGGCCCTCGGGCTCGCCGACTACATGGACTATCTGGTCGACGACGACGCCACGCATGTGATCGCCCTCTTCATCGAAACCATCCGCGATCCGGAAGCCTTCGCCGCCGCGTGCTCCCGCGCCGCGGAAAAGGGCAAGCCCGTCATCGCGCTCAAGGTCGGGCGCTCGGAACTCGCCTGCCGCGTGGCGGCCACCCATACCGGGGCCATCGCGGGAAGCGACCGGATACTCGACGCCTTTTTCCGCCGTGCCAACGTCATGCGGGTCAACACCCTCGACGACCTGCTCGAAACCGCCGTCCTGTTCAGCGGGCTGCGCGGCCTTTCCGCCGGTTCGCCGAAGGTGGGGATGGCCACGGTTTCCGGCGGCGAAATGGGCATGTTGGCGGACGTGTGCGCGGACAGCGGCCTCGTCTTCCCGCCCGTTTCCGAGGCCGGGAAGGAACGGCTCCGCAAGGTGCTCCCGCCCTACGCCCCCATCGCCAACCCCCTCGACGCGTGGGGCAGCGGCGATCTGCGCGAGGCCTACCCCGCCAGCCTCGGCATCCTCGCCGCCGAGGAGGATGTGGAAACGCTCATCGTCTCGCAGGACATCCCCGGCAACATGGCCCCCGAACAGGTGGAGCAGTTCTCGGACGTGGCCCGCGCCGCCGTCGCCGTGCGCGCCGCCTCCGGCAAGCCGGTCATCGTCGTTTCCAATATCTCCGGCGGCATCGATCCGGCCATCGGCGATATCCTCGCACAAGGCAACGTCCCCGTGGTGCAGGGCAGCGGCGCGGGCATCCCCGCCATCCGGCGCTGGATAGACTGGTGCGCCGCGCGCGCGGCGAAAACGGCATCTCCCTACCCCCGGAAGGATTCCCCCACTCCTTCCATACTCCCCCCCGAACTGGCTTCGGAACTCGACGCCAGTTCGGGCGTATTGCCCTACGCGCTTTCCGCCCGCCTGCTGCGCCATTTCGGGATCGCCATAGATCACGAGGAGCTTGCGGTTTCGCTTGAGGAAGGCATGGCGGCAGCCGGGCGCATCGGCTATCCCGTCGCCCTGAAAGCCGCCTCCCCCGACATCGCGCACAAGACCGAGACCGGCCTCGTCAAGCTCAACCTCCGCACCGGCGCGGAATTCGCGGCGGCATGGCGCGAGCTTGAAGGCATCCTTGCCCTGCACCACGCGGACGCGCGGCGCGAGGGGATGCTCGTGCAAGGCATGGTGCGGAGCGCGGGCGGCAAATCCGGCGACGTGGTGGAAACCATTGTCGGCGTGAACCGTGACGGCGGGTTCGGATCGGCGGTCATGGTGGGGCTCGGCGGCGTGTTCGTGGAGCTGCTGCGCGACGTTTCGCTTGAGCTGGCCCCGCTCTCACCCGAAGGCGCCCGCGCCATGATCGGCAGGCTCAAGGCCGCCAAGTTGCTTACCGGCTTCCGAGGGCGCGCCGCGTCCGACGTGGAAGCCCTCTCCGATGTGCTCGTCCGGGTGGCAGCCATGTGCTGCGCGCTGGGCGACAGGCTCGTTTCGCTCGACCTGAACCCGGTCATGGTGCTGCCGGAAGGGGAAGGCGTACGCATTGTGGACATCGTGATGCAGGTGGCTCCGGCACGGCATTGCGGGGAAACCGACTAATCTTGATGGAGAAAAGCCGATGAAGAAACTTCTGTCCGGCAACGAGGCCCTCGCACGGGGCGCGCTGGAAGCGCGCATAGAGATCGCCTGCGGCTATCCGGGGACACCCAGCTCGGAAATCCTTGAAAACGTCAGCAAGTACAAAGAAATATACTCAGAATGGTCGGTAAACGAGAAGGTGGCGATGGACGCCGCCGCGGGCGCGGCCTATTCCGGGCGCCGCGCGCTCGTGACCACCAAGCAGGTGGGCATGAACGTCATGTCCGATTCGCTGTTCTATACCGCCTACACCGGCGCGGAGGCCGCGCTCGTGGTCGTCACCGCCGACGATCCGGGCCTGTTCAGCTCCCAGAACGAGCAGGACAACCGCCACTACGCCAAGCTCGGCAAGTTCCCCATGCTGGAACCCTGCGACAGCCAGGAATGCAAGGATTTCATGATCGAAGCCGTGGACATGAGCGAACGCTTCGACACGCCCGTGGTCATCCGCACGACCATGCGCACCTCACATTCCAAGTCCGTGGTGGAGCTCGGCGCCCCCGGCTCCTACGGGCGCGAGGTCGGCCCCTTCCCCCGCAACATCGAGAAGTACAACTCCATGTGCACGTGGGCGCGCAAGCGGCACTACATCCTTGAACAGCGCCTGCTGGACATCGAGGAATGGAGCAACACGTGGCCCGGCAACCGCATCGAATGGGGCGACCGCGAATACGGCTTCATCGCCGGGGGCATCATCTACGAATACGTGAAGCAGGTCTTCCCCGAAGCCTCCATCCTCAAGCTCGGCATGTGCTACCCCCTGCCGAAGAAGCTGATCCGGGAGTTCGCGGACGGCGTGCGCAACGTCATCGTGGTCGAGGAGCTTGACCCCTTCATCGAGGAGCAGGTCAGGGCTATGGGCATCCCCGCGCGCGGCAAGGACATTTTCTCCATCTGCGGCGAACTGCTGCCGGAGGACATCGCCGAAAGCTGCCGCAAGGCGGGCATCCTTAAAGATACGGCCCCCGCGTTCAGCGACACGTCCGAATCCCTCCCCAGCCGCAGCCCGCTGCTGTGCTCCGGCTGCCCGCACCGCTCCACGTTCTACAACCTTTCCCAGATGAAGGTGCCGGTGGCGGGCGACATCGGCTGCTACAACCTCGGCACCCTGCCGCCCTTCAATGCCCAGCACACCATGGGGGCCATGGGCGCGAGCGTGGGCGTGCTGCACGGCATGGGCCTTTCCGGGCTGCCCGAGCCCGCCGTGTGCACCATCGGCGACGGCACGTTCTTCCATGCGGGCGTCGCGCCGCTGCTGAACATGGTCCACAACAAGGGCAAAGGCACGGTCATCATCATGGACAACCGCACCACCGCCATGACCGGGCATCAGGACAACCCCGGCATCGAGGCGACCCTGTCCCTCGGCACCGTGGCGCCTGTGGACATCGCCGGGCTGTGCCGCGCCTGCGGCGTGGAAAAGGTGCTCACCGCGGATGCCTTCGATCTCGCCGCCGTCCGGAAGGCGCTTGAAGAGTGCACCGCCTACGACGGGGTTTCCGTGCTCATCACGCGCGGGGACTGCGTGTTCGTCTCCCGCAGCCCCAAGCCCGCCCGCGTGGTGGATGCCGACAAGTGCATCGCCTGCGGCAAGTGCATCCAGAGCGGCTGCCCCTCCGTGGTGCTGTCCGACGAAAAGCACCCCAGGACCGGGAAGCGCAAGGCCCGCATCGAACCCGTGACCTGCGTCGGCTGCGGCATCTGCGCCCAGATCTGTCCCGTCCACGCCATCTCCGGCCCCGAACAAGCCTAAGGAGCGCATCCCCATGAAAAAGACCATCCGTTTCCTCATCACCGGGGTCGGCGGGCAGGGAACCATCCTCGCCAGCGACATCCTCGCCGAAGTAGGGCTCCGGCTCGGCCACGACGCCAAGAAATCCGACATCCTCGGCCTCGCCGTGCGCGGCGGCTCCGTGGTCAGCCACATCATCTGGGGCGAAAACGTCCGCGCGCCCATGATCGACCGGGGCACCGCCGACTATTACCTGAGCTTCGAATGGCTGGAGGGCCTGCGGCGGCTCGTCTATACGAATAAGGATACGGTCGTGCTCGCCAACGACTGGCGCATCGACCCCGTATCGGTAAGCTCCGGGCAGGCCGACTATCCCGACGAGGACGGCATCCGCGCCGCCATCCGCGAACGCTGCGCGGGCCTGCGGGAAATCCCGGCCACGCCGCTCGCCGTGGAGATGGGCAACGCCCGCGTGTTCAACAGCGTCATGATGGGCGGGCTGGCCCAGCTCGTCGGGGGCGACGCCGACGTCTGGCGCTCCGTCATCGCCGACCGGGTCGCGCCCAAAGTGCGGGATCTCAATGTCCGGGCATTCGATGCCGGGCTGAACCACACGTTCTAGGGCCATCCCATCTTGAAACGGCTTTCGCCGCACGCGGGTGCGGCGTGCCGTGAACCGGCGTGGGGTCTGGTGAAGACCGGCGCTTCCTACCGGAGCCCGGCTTTGAGGCGTATGCCCTTGCAAAGGCCACCTGCCCTAAAGACGCCGCGGGGATTCCGCGGCATGTGAGGGAGCATTCCCATGTTTGATATTCTGTTCCGCAATGCGAAGGTCATCGACGGCACGGGCAACCCGTGGTTCTACGGTGATGTGGGCGTGGAAGGCGGCACCGTCGCCGCCGTGCTGCCCCCCGGCTCCACGGCCCGCGCCCGCCGCGTGGCGGATGTGGACGGCAAGGCGCTCTGCCCCGGCTTCGTGGACGGGCACAGCCATTCGGAATTGCCGCTCCTCGCCGGGGAGGGCATGGACTGCAAGATCATGCAGGGCGTGACCACCGAAAACCTCGGGCTGGACGGCATGTCCCTCGCGCCGATCAAGGACGGCGACAAGGCCGACTGGAAGAAACACCTTTCCGGCCTCGCCGGGACGCTCGACGTGCCGTGGACGTGGAACAGCTTCGCGGAATACCTCGACTGCCTGCAGGCCGCGAAGCCGCCGCTCAACGTCTCCTCGTACGTGGGGCTGGGCACGGTGCGCCTGAGCGTCATGGGCATGGCCGACAGGCCCGCGGAAGACCATGAAATCCGGGCCATGCGGGATCTGGTCGCCCGGTGCATGGACGAGGGCGCGCGCGGCATCTCCGCCGGGCTGATCTACCCTCCGAGCCGCTACCAGAGCCTTGAGGAAACCGTGGCCGTAGCCAAGGCCGCGGCGGCGCACGGCGGCATCTACGACGTGCACATGCGCAACGAGGCCGACGCCATCGCCGAATCCGTGGAGGAGGTGATCGCCATCAGCGAACGCTCCGGCATCCCCGCCATGATCACCCACTTCAAGATCCGCGGGAAAAAGAACTGGGGCCGTTCCGCCGCGCTCATCCGCCGCATCGACGAGGCCCGCGCCGCCGGGATCGACGTCACGATGGCCCAGTACCCCTACACGGCGGGGAGCACGTTCCTGCATGTGGTCATCCCGCCGTGGTACCACAGCCGGGGCGTGGACGGCCTGCTGCGGGCCCTGCGCGAGGAACGCGGCGCCATCAAGCATGACCTCGACACGCGCATGGACTGGGAAAACTTCTCGCAGTCCGTGGGCTGGGAAAAGATCTTCGTCTCTTCGGTGGTCAGCGAAGCCAACCAGCCCTGCGTGGGCAAGAGCATCTCGCAGATCGCCGCCGAACGGGGACATGCCGACCCCGCCGACGCCGCCTTCGACCTGCTGGTGGAAGAGCAGCTCGCCGTGGGCATGATCTCGTTCGGGCTCGACGAGGCGGACATCACCGCAATCATGCGCCACCCGGCCGTGAGCTTCATCACCGACGGGCTCATGAGCGGAAGGCCCCACCCGCGCGCCTACGCCACCTACCCCCGCATCCTCGGCCGCTATGTGCGTGAGCAGGGCGTCCTTTCCCTTGAGGAGGCCGTCCGCAAGATGACCTCGCTCCCCGCCCGCAAGATCCGGCTGCGGAACAAGGGCGTCATCGCCGAGGGCTACGACGCGGATCTGGTGGTCTTTGACCCGGATACGGTCATCGACAAAAACAGCTATGACGATCCCCGCGTGCATCCCGCCGGGATCGCGCACGTACTCGTCAACGGCGTGTTCGTGGTGGAGGACGCCGCGCTCACGGGCGCACGGCCCGGGAGGGTCATCAGGGACTAGCCGCCCCGCAAGGGAAACGGCCCCGTGCCGTGGGAGGCCCGCCTGACGGGAGGGGCCATCCGAAGGGAACCGCGCCGGGGACGCCCCCAGCGCGGAGCACACAAGGAACGGCTGCCCGTGCGGAACGCGGGGCAGCCATAACAGGCTGCGGAAACAATACTCGGATCCCTGCGCCGAAACGGACGGCGGGGGAACGCTTTCAGGTGCCGGAGCGTATTGCCTTTCTCATGACGGGTAGGCATACTTTCACGCCGGAGGACGGAGCTTTCCCCGCCGCCGCATATCCCTTTCCGGAGATTCCCATGCTGACATCATCACAAAAAGTTTTCGACGTTCTGGAATTCCTCTGCGCCAACGGCCCGCACAAGGCCCTTGAGGTAAGCAAGGCCCTGTCTCTGCAAAAGAGCTCGGTGCACCGCTTCCTCAACAGCCTCATCGAGTTCGGCTATGTCCGCAAGGACGACCAGACGGGGCTTTTTTCGGTGACGCTCAAGGTGGTGCAGCTCGGCGCCATGGTGAGCAGCAAGATCGACATGGTGGAAACCGGGAGATCGTACATGCGGGAACTGGTGGCCACGTTCGATCAGGCCACGGTCAGCTTCGCCACGTTCATGGACAAGCAGGTGCTCGTCCTGCGCCGCGAATACCCCCGCAACTGCGTCACGCGCATCGATCTGAGCCAGCAGCTCCCCGCCTATTGCACGGGGCTCGGCAAGGCTCTCCTCTCGACGAAAAGCGAAGAGGAAATCGACGAATACATCGCCACCGTCCCGCGGACGGCCTACACCCTGCATACCCTGACGGACGGGGCGCGCCTCAAGCAAGACCTGCTCGCCGCCAAGGAAAAGGGATACGCCGAGGACATCTCCGAAATCAGCGACTCGCTCCACTGCGTCGCCGTGCCCATCCTCACCCCGCACGGCGGGCTCTGGGCCATCAGCCTTTCGGGGCATTGTTCCGTCATCCGCGAGTACGGTGTGGAAAACATCGTGAAGCATCTGAAAAAGGCCGTCTGGGATATGACCTCAGGCTATTCCGCCGCGCCCGTCGCCTGACCCGCCGGTTCGCCCGCGCCCCCGGCAAAGCGCCCGTTCAGGAAGCGCCCGCCGCGCTGCCGCGAGGCATCCGGGCTCCCGCAATGCCCTTGCCGGAGGCCCCTCCGGGGATGGGATGAAGCGGCAAGGTGAACCGCCCCGACGCGCCCCTCGGCGGAACCCCTCCGGGGGCGGCATGAGGGGCGGCTCCCGCCAACGGGAGGGGGAAGCCATCAGGCCGCCGGACAAGGCAGGGGGTGCTTCACTGGGGACACGCCATGAGTACGACTCTGATCACAAACGGCATCGTCGTTGATGCCGGAACCATGCGCCCGCTGGACATCCTCATTTCCGGGGAACGGGTGGAAAGCCTCCTCCCACGCGGCTCCGAGGTGCGGGCCGACCGGGTCATCGATGCCTCCGGGCGCTACGTGCTGCCCGGCATCATCGACGCGCACAACCACCCCGTCTACGCCGACCGCATCGACCGCCTGTCGCGGGCGGCCCTGTCCGGCGGCGTCACCACCGTCATCCCCTACATCGGGGCCGTCGCCGCATGGGGCAAACAGGGCGGGCTGGTTCAGGCCATCGACGACTTCATCAGGGAAGGGGAAACCGGTTCCTGCATCGACTTCGGGCTGCACTGCACCCTGACCGCCAACGTCATGGAAGAGGCCGACGAAGCCATCCCCGAACTGGTCGCGCGCGGGGTCATTTCCTTCAAAGCGTTCACATCCTACAGAAAACGGGGCATGAAACTGGAGGACGACCAGATCCTGCATCTCATGGAACTGGTCGCGCGCGAAAAGGCCCTCCTCGCCTTCCATGCGGAAAACGACGCCATCCTTGAATATCTGGAAGCCAAGGCCGTTGCCGAGGGGCGGGAGCACCCCCGCGATTACCCCGCGACGCATCCCAACATTTCCGAGGCCGAGGCCATCTTCCGCGTGCTTTCGCTGGCCTCTGTCGCGGGCTGCAACATCTACCTGCCGCATGTCACCTGCAAGGAATCCCTCGAAGCCATCAGGCTGTTCAGGAAGTGGGGCACGGTGCCCACGCTTTTCGCCGAAACCTGCCCCCATTATCTGACGCTGGACGACAGCCAGCTTGCGCTGCGCGGCAACCTCGCCAAGATGTCCCCTCCCCTGCGCAAGGAGGCAGACCGCGAGGCGCTCTGGGAGGCGATCCGCAACGGCGAAATACAGGTCGTCGCTTCCGACGCGGCGGGGCACGCCACCGCCGCCAACGAGCCGCTCTTTGCCGAAACCTTCCGGGCCCCGCACGGCGCGCCCGGCGTGGATACGCTTTTCTGCGTCACGTGGAACGAAGGGATTGCCAAGGGCCGCGTCGCCATCCCCGACCTTGTGCGGCTCTTGTGCGAAAACCCCGCGAAATGCTTCGGCCTGTATCCAAGAAAGGGAACCCTCCTCCCCGGATCGGATGCGGACGTGGTCATCGTCGATCCCGGAGACGACTGGATCATCCCCGACAGGAACGAGCACATGGCCGTGGACTACAGCCTGTTCGCGGGCATGGGCTGCCTCGGCAGGCATCGCACCGTGCTGCTGCGCGGCGCAGTCGCCTATGAGGACGGGAAGATCCTCGACGACGCCCGGCGCGGCGTTTTCCTGCGCGGCAGCCTGCCCGCCTAACGGCGCACCGACACTGAAGGAAAAGGGCCAAGGCTGGCGGAATTCGCCCAGCCTTGGCCCCTTATCGTCCCCGCCCTGCGGCCCGGAGGCGATGCACAACACTTTCAGCAACGAAAAAAGGAAGCGGCCCCCCTTCGCAACGCAAAGGCGGTGCCGCGATGCCTCCCTCCGGCAAATAACGGCTTACACATATGGCGAAGCCTACGCCCTCAGAGCCCGGCGTGCCTTCAGGCGCCGCCCGCATCCAGGTGGCGCATCACCGCCACTTCGTCACAGTCAGGGAAACGGGGGCAGTTCGCACAGACGATCCAGACGCGCTGGGGCAACAGATCTTTGCTCACCACGCCAAAGCCGTTCCGCTCGAAAAAGCGCACCTGATACGTCAGCGCGAATACCCGGTCGATGCCTATCCTGCGGGCATCCTTACAGCACTCGTCCACGAGGATGTTGCCGAACCCGTTCCCCCGCCACGGCTTGGCAATGGCGAGGGAGCGGACTTCCGCCAGGTTTTCCCAGATCACCGCCAGCGCCGCACAGCCGATGAATTCCCCGCCGCTGGTTTCCAGAATGCGGAAATCCCTGATCTGGCCGTACAGGTTCGACAGCGAACGCGGCAACAGCAGGCCCTCCGCCGAACATTCCATGAGCAAACCGTGGATCTTCTTCGCATCGCACATCCGCGCGGGGCGCAAGACTGGTTGCATGATACAACGCTCCTGTCCAAAAAGCGATTCAACAAAAAAGAGCGGCCTTCATCCCGGAACAAGCTGCGGCGCATGGCCCCTTCCACGGGCCTCTCCCGTAGCGGTTCCATCTTCAAGGCCGTTGTGCCGCTTCACACTGGCGCTATGCCCGCCGAAACCCCTTCGAACAAGGGCCTCACCTCTCTTTCGATTGAAACTATCCGTGATGATATACCTGTTTTTATCGCCAGCCACAACAGTTGGCATCGTCAATCCCCCTTTTTCTTACGGGATGGGGCAACGACACGTCTTGGGGCAACTCCGGGTTGCGGGCGCTGCCATGTGCTTTACTGCGGGAAGGATAGATTCCGTAACGCCACGGCTACGATGCGCCCAGCCACGGCTAGTGGGCCTTCGGTGTCCACGCCCCCGCGCAGGGCCGCCTCCGGTCACGTTCCTGCCGCCGGGCACTGAGGCCGAAGGGATGATCTCTTCCACGGGTTCGTCCATACCGATGGACACGTTACGCATATCCCCCGTTGACATTTGCGGCAGACCCCATATTCTCCGGCAATCTTCCGCCGATGGCCCGCGCCGGCGGCCATCTTTGTTCCTCTTCGGGTACGCCATGCAACTGCGCATCAAGCTTTACGATCTGATTCTGGCCTTCGCCAACGCGCTGGACCAGGTTCATCCGGCCCTGACCGGCCACCACAGGCGAGTGGGTTTCCTTCTCGACAGGCTGGCCGAACGCCTCGGCCTTCCCTCCGAGGAGCGGGAACGGCTCTTCCTCGCCGGGATCATGCACGACGTGGGGGTCATCCCCCTGAAAACCAGTGCGGAAGATCTCGTCTTCGAGCGCGAGCGCTATCTCCATCCGCAAGCGGGCTGCCTGTTCCTGCAAAACTGCCCCACGCTGGCCGAAGAGGCGGAGCGGGTGCGCTTCCACCACATGTACTGGGAAAAGGCATGTGACAGGGGGCTCGCCGCCCGCGAAGGCAGCCTCATCAACATCGCGGATCGCGTGGATGTGGATCTGCGCGCCAAGAACGATTTCCGGGAGGCCGTGGAGGGCGCGGATCGCAGGGTATGCGAACGACGCCCCGGCATCTACTCGCCCGACCACATCGAGGCCATGCAAGACATCCTGCACGACGAGGAAACGCTCAATGACCTCGCCGGGGCGCACATACGCCTCCCCGCCTTCGTCCGGCGGCGCTACGGCGATCAGATCCTCACGCCGCAGGAAACCATCCAGTTCAGCACCCTGTTCGGGCACATCATCGACTCATGCAGCCCCTTTACCGCCACCCATTCCACGGGTGTGGCCCACATGGCTGTGGCGCTCGGGCGTCTGACGGGCATGGGGCAGGATGACCTCGACACGCTGTTCGTCGCGGGTATGCTCCACGACATCGGCAAACTCGGCATCCCGCTGGCGCTGCTCGAAAAACCCGGGCAGCTGACCGACGAGGAATTCCCCAAGGTGAAGCGCCACGCCGACCTCAGCCGCCTGTGGCTGGACGCCGTACCCGGCTTCGAGCGCGTGAGCGTCTGGGGCGGCGGGCACCACGAACGGCTGGACGGCAAGGGCTACCCGCTGGGCCTGAAGGGCGAGGAGATCCCTCTCCCCTCACGGATCATGGCGATTGCGGACGTGTTCACGGCATTGACCGAAGACAGGCCCTACCGCAAGGGTATGACGCCGCCCGAGGCCCTGCGCATCGTGAAGGGCATGGTGAAGCAGGGCCATCTTGACGGCGACCTGTCCAGGCTCCTGTGCGATCATGCCGACGAACTCGACGCCGTCCGCGCCTCCTCGCAGGCGGAGGCACGGCGAGGCTTTCAGGCCCTGCACGACGCCTGTGCCGAGCCCGACGAACGGCTGCGGGATTAGGGCCTCCGTACGCGGGCAGCGCCGGCGGATCTTCCCGCGTGAGGAGGCTGTGCCGCGTACCGGCGGTTTCCCGCGCGGCTTCCGTTTCCGGATGGCCTTTCCTCGAAGAGGCCTTCCGGCGGGCCCCGTCCCGCCCACCCTTGTTGCTGAAAGGCAACATGTATAATCCCCGTGACCCTCAAACGAACGCGCAGGAGCGTATGCCGTTGCCTCAAATCCGTATCGTCAGCATTTCCCCTTATCCGGAAATGGAAAGGATCGTTCAGGATGTCATCGCGGCCCATCCTCAGCGCGGGCGCATCGACAACCGCATCATCACCGCGACCGTGGACAGGCTCGACCTCTCGGAACTGCACGACTGCGACGCCATCATCGCCCGGGGCTATTCCGCCCGGCGGCTGAAGGCGCAGGGACTGGGCGTCCCCGTCATCGACATCGCCATTTCCGGCTACGACGTCATCCGTTCCATCCAGGAATGCCAACGGCGGTTTCAAACGCGGCGCATCGGTTTCGTCGGCTTTTACAACGCCTTCAACGGGATCGAGCAGTTTTCCGGCATGTTCGGCTGCGACATCCGCGTCTACATCCCCGAATGCGCGGCGGAGATCCGGCACGCGCTGGAACTGGCCAAGCAGGACGGCTGCGACGTCATCGTCGGCGGCTATTCCGTGCAGCAGGACGCGGGCCTTCTGGGGCTGCCCGCCATCCTGCTGCGCACGGGCCGGGAAACCTACGCGCAGTCGCTGGAGGAGGCCATCCGGACGGTCACCCTCGTCCAGCAGGAGCGTATCCGGACGGAAACCTATAAAATCATTACGGAGTCGGTGAAGGACGGCTTGCTCTACGTGGACGCCTCCGGGATCATCCGGCTGGACAATCCCGCCGCCTGCCTCATGCGCGACGCCCCACTCAAGGACGTGCCCCTCGAAACGGCCTTCCCCTGCATGAAGGACAGCTTCAGCCAGGCGATGCGCGACTGCGCGGAAATTCAGGGCGAAGTGCGCAAGGTGCGCGGCGTTTCCATCACCTTCGACTGCACACCGGTAGCCGTCAACGGGATCGCGGCGGGCGTCGTCATCAGCTTCCAGAATGTGGACAAGGTCCAGCAGCTCGAAGGGCACATCCGCAAAAAGCTGAGCAACAAGGGGCTGACGGCCAAGCACCACCTTTCGGACATCGTGCATTGCAGCCGACTGATCGACGAGACCATCGAGGACGCCTGCCGCTACGCCGCCGCTTCGTCCAACATCCTGATCGTGGGCGAGACGGGGACGGGCAAGGAACTGTTCGCGCAGGGCATCCACAACGCCAGCCAGCGCCGCAACGGGCCGTTCGTGGCCATCAACTGCGCGGCCCTGCCCGAAAACCTGCTCGAAAGCGAGCTGTTCGGCTACGTGGAGGGCGCGTTCACGGGGACGACGCGGGGCGGCAAGATGGGGCTTTTCGAACTGGCCCACAACGGGACGCTGTTCCTCGACGAAATATCCGAAATCCCGCTGAACATGCAGAGCAAGCTCCTGCGCGTGCTCCAAGAGCACGAGGTCCGGCGCATCGGCGACGACCGGGTGACCGCCGTGGACGTGCGCATCATCTCGGCGACCAACGTCAACCTCCACAAGCTCGTCGCCGCCAAGCGCTTCCGGCAGGATCTGCTCTACCGCCTCGACGTATTGAAAATCACGATCCCGCCCCTGCGCCGACGGGGGGAGGACGTCATCGAGCTGTTCCACTTTTTCCTCAAGAAATTCTGCTGGAAGAACCGCGAGGCCCTGCCGGAGGTCGCCCCGGACTCGCTCCACCTGCTCCGGGAATACCCTTTCGCGGGCAACGCGCGGGAACTGCGCAACGTCGTCGAGCGGGCGGCCGTCCTGCGCCGCAACCGGGACGTCCTGACCTCCGCGGATCTCAACAGGGCCCTGCATCCCGAGGACATCGAGGAAGTGCCGCCCCTTCTTGCTGCAACGCCAGCGCCCTTCCCTCCCGAGGCCCCGCAAGCCTCCGGGCCGGACAACGAAAAGGACAGGCTGCTCGCGGCCCTGCGCGCCTGCGGCGGCAACCGGACCCGTGCCGCCCGCGAACTGGGCATGGACCGAACCACACTATGGCGCAAACTCCAGAAATATATACAGAAATAACCAGTACATCCAACAGGTTGCCCTTTTGGGCGCAAGGCCGCCGCCGCAACGGATTGTTGCATATATGTTGCAACGATCCGTTGCATCCGTATTCCGTTGCAACAGCCCGCCGCCCTCCTCCCCGCCGTTTCGCGGGTGCGCCGCGTTCCCGTCCCCCCCGCTCTGTTTGAACAATCAAACGTCTCTCAGAAGGCCGCCGATGTTTGCCAAATCCATCCGGCGGCTCCGGAAGGCGCGCGCCCGGCACACTGCCGTCACCGCTCTGGCACCGAACTTGCTAAATAACGCCCGGAGAGAATGTCTGTTTCTATTATTGCGGAGGAGATAGAAATGTCGAGTGCCTACGTATTGGTAGCCTTTGCCGTATGTATTTTGCTGATGATACTCTTCATCTCAAAATGGAAGATCCACCCCGTCACCAGTATTCTGGTCGCAACCATCATTCTGGCCATATCCATCGGAACCCCGTGGGACAAGATTGAAGGCATCATCAACAAGGGCATGGCGGACACGCTGAAGAGCATCGCCATCGTCATCGTGCTCGGATGCATCCTCGGTAAAGTCCTTGAAGAGACGGGAGCCGCCGTCAGCATCACCAAGGCGACCGTCAAGCTCTTCGGTGAAAAGCGCGTGCTCTGGGCCATCCTGCTGGCCTCCGCCATCCTCGGCATCCCGATCTGGGCCGACACCGTGGTCATCCTGCTCATCCCCATCGTGTCCAATCTGGCCCTCCAGACCAACAAATCCATGATGTCCTACGGCACGGCGTTATACATGGGCGCGCTCGTCACCGCCTCGCTGGTGCCGCCGACCCCCGGCCCCGTGGCCGCCGCCGCGCTGCTCCACCTGCCGCTCAGCGACGCCATCATGTGGGGCGTCCTCATTTCGATCCCCTCCGTCTTCGCCGCCGGGCTGTACTGCCTCACCCTGAAGGAGCCCGTGGCCCCGCAGGACGAATACATCAAGTCCGCCGAAGCCTCGAAGGACAAGCCCCTCCCCTCGGTGGGAACCTCGCTTGCCCCCATCATCCTGCCGCTGGTGCTCATCTTCCTGAACACGGGCATCAACGCCATGTTCCCGGACACGACCGTTGCGAAGGTCTTCAAGTTCGTCGGCTCGCCGCTCGCCGCGCTCCTCGCGGGCTGCCTGTTCTCACTGGTGCTCACCGGCGCCGAATGGCGCTCCAAGAAGGTCATGAACGACTGGGTGGAATCCGCCCTGCGCTCCTCGGCCATGCCCATCATGGTCACCGCCATGGGCGGCGCGCTCGCCGCGTTCATCAAGAACGCGGGCGTCGCCAACGCCGTGGCCGAAACCGTGGTGCAGTTCAGCATCCCCGGCATCATCATCCCGATCCTCATCGCCGCGCTCATCCACGTCATCACCGGCTCCAACGCCCTCGGCGTCATGACCGCAGCGGCCCTCGTCGAGCCCATGCTCGGCGCGCTCGGCATCTCGCCGCTCGCCGCCTTCCTCGCCTGCGGCACGGGCGCGCTCATGTTCAAGCACGCCAACTCGTCCGGCTTCTGGGTGACCGTCACCATGTCCAACATGGACATCCGGCAGGGCATCCGCGCTGTCGGCGGCGGCTCCACGGTGGCCGGGGTCACCGGCGCGGCCATCACGGTCATCCTGCACTTCGCCGGGATCATCTAAACCAACGGGCGGGCCCGGCTGCCTCCCCCCGGCGGCCGGAGCCCCCAATGCGCCATGCAAGGACGCATGGCATGGGAAAGGCGGGAACGCATCAAAACCGTCCCCGCCTCTCCCCGTCATAAAGGAACGGATATGGATACTTTCGTCACCAAGGCCGCCCGCCTCAACGGCCCCCGCGACATCGAACTCATCGAACGCGAACTCGTCTGCGGCGAGGACGACATCATCGTCAAGAACCACCTCATGGGCATCTGCGGTTCCGATAAAAACTTCTACCGCGGCTACCTGCCTCCGAAGACCGCCGAATTCCGGCAGGACCCCAAGTTCCCCTTCCTGCTCGGGCACGAGAGCGGCGGCACGGTCGTTGCCGTGGGCAGCCGGGTGGCCGACTACAAGGTCGGCGACAAGGTCATGGCCTTCGGCTGGAACAACAACTTCGCCGAATACTTCGCCGCCAAATCCTTCCAGCTCCAGCCCGTGCCCTATGGCCTCGACATGGACATCGCCTCGCTGGGAGAACCCATCTCCTGCGCCATGTATTCCGGCCTGAACAGCGGGGTGCAGCTCGGGGACACCGTGGTGGTCATGGGCGGCGGCTTCGCCGGGCAGATCATCGCCCAGTGCGCCAGACGTAAAGGCGCGTACCGCGTCATCGTGGTGGACGTTCTTGAAGGCAAGCTGGCCCTCGCCCGCAGGCTCGGCGCGGACATCACCCTCAACCCCGGACAGGACGACGTCATCGAGGCCGTCAAGGATCTGACCAACGGCCTCGGCGCGGACGTGGTGGTCGAAGCCGCCGGAACCGCCGAATCCTTCAACACCGCCAGCGAGATCATCAAACACAACGGCAAGTTCGTGTTCTACAGCTGGGTCACCACCCCGGTGACGCTGAACATCAGCCGCTGGCACGACGACGGGCTGGAATTCATCAACACCTGCCTCGTGCACCACACCTGGCAGCAGCGTTATGTCTGGTGCCCGGAAGCCCTGCGCCCGGTGGCCCAGGGGCTCGTCGACGTCAAGCCGCTCATCACCGACGAATTCAAGCTGGACGACATCAAGGCCGGGTTCGACCTCGCCGACAAGGACGATGCCGCCATCAAGATCGTATTCAGGCCGTAACCGGGCCGGGCCGCCGATCCCGCCTCCCCCGGAAATGGAATCGCGCGGCCTTGCCGGAAGGCCCCGGCGTCCCCGCCCGTGGGCGCACGCCGCTGTGCAAGGAAGACCAAGGAAGAAACCATGAGTACCTGCCCTGACTGCGAAACCGGCCGGAACCTGCTTGCCGGAGCCTGCCGCTCCGTCTTCCAGCGCGGCCTAACCGGCGGTTCCGCCGGAAACATGAGCCTGCGGGTCGAGGGGGGCATCCTCGCCACGCCCACGGGCATCCCCTTCGGCGAGCTGACGCCCGGGAACCTTTCCCTGCTGGACGAAACGGGCGCGCTCGTCAGCGGCCCCAAGGCCACCAAGGAAGCGCCGTTCCACCTCGCGTGGTACAAGGCCAACCCCGATCATCTCGCGGTGGTGCACCTGCATTCGCCGTGGGCCGTGGCCGTCTCCTGCCTGGCGGATCTCGACCCCGGCAGCCCCCTGCCGCCGCTGACGCCCTACCAGCTCATGAAGCTTGGGCACCTCGCGGTCGCGCCGTATGCGAAACCCGGCTCGGCGGAGCTGTGCGCGGGCGTCGCCCGCCTCGCCCCCGGACGTACGGCCCTGCTGATGGCCAACCACGGCTCCATCACCGGCGGCGCAAGCCTGACCAAGGCGCTGGACGCGGCGGAGGAGCTGGAAGCCACCTGCCGCCTCTACCTGACGCTGCGGGGCCTGCCCGTGCGCGGCCTGACTCCTGAGCAGGCCGCCGAACTTCTTCCCCCCAAAGGAGCCTGATCCCATGACTGCCGTTCTTGGCTGCATCGCCGACGATTTCACCGGCGGCACCGACCTTGCCGAAACCCTGAGCCGCAACGGGATGCGCACCATCCAGCTTCTGGGTGTGCCGGATACCGCGCTGGCCTCGGAAGCCGCCGCACAGGCCGACGCGCTGGTCGTGGCCCTGAAGATCCGCACCGTCCCCGTCGAGGAGGCCGTCAGCCAGGCCCTCGCCGCGCTCGAAGCCCTGCGCGCCGCGGGCTGCCGCCAGTTCTTCTGGAAATACTGCTCCACCTTCGACTCCACCCCCAAGGGCAACATCGGCCCGGTGGCGGAGGCCCTGCTCCAAGCCCTCGGCGGCGACCGCGCGGTCGTCTGCCCCTCCTTTCCCGAAAACAAGCGGACGGTCTATCAGGGCTACCTTTTCGTGGGCGACAGGCTGCTGCACGAAACCTCCATGCGCAGCCACCCGCTGACGCCCATGACCGACGCGAACCTCATCCGGCTCATGGACGCGCAGTCTTCGCGCAAAAGCGGGCTGGTTCCGCTGGAAACCGTCCGGGAAGGCGTCGAAGCCGTCAAAGCCCGTATGGATGAACTTGCGGCGCAAGGCACGCCGTGGCTCGTCTGCGACGCGCTGTCCGACGCGGATCTGCGGGCCATCGGCGCGGCCTGCGCCGGGCACGCGCTGGTCACGGGCGGCAGCGGCGTGGCCCGCGGGCTCGGCATCAACTTCGGCATCGGCGCGGACGGCCCCGTGCCCCCGGCCCCCGTCAACGCGCCGGGCCTCGCGCTCGTGCTCGCCGGAAGCTGTTCGCAGGCGACGCAGGCGCAGGTGGCGCGGTTCACGCGGCAGCGCCCCGGCTTCGCCCTCGATCCGCTGGCCCTTGCCGAGGATCACGGCGGGTACGTCGCCGAGGCCGTCGCCTTCGCCCGCAGGCATTGCCCGGAAGGGCCGTGCATCGTCTACTCCACGGCCTCCCCGGACAGGGTCGCCGCCACGCAGGCCCGTTTCGGCAGGGAAGCCGCCGGAGCCATGATCGAGCGGGCGCTCGCCGACATCGCCGCCGCGCTGGTGGAAACCGGCGTCAGGCGCATCCTCGTGGCGGGGGGCGAAACCTCCGGCGCGGTCGTGTCCCGCCTTGGCGTGCGCGCGCTGCGCATCGGCGAAACCATCGCGCCCGGCGTGCCGTGGACGGAAACGCTGCTCGACCCGGCCAACCCCGGCGCCCCGCACCTTGCCCTTGCCCTCAAGTCGGGCAATTTCGGCGGCGAAGACTTTTTCATGCAGGCGCTCGGCCTTCTCGCAAACGCCAACTGACCGCGAAGGGATTCCCTCCGCTTGGAGCGCGCCGCGCTCCCGCCGGAGCCTGCTTTTCATCCGCAACCACAGGGAGTCATCATGTTCTACGAATCGCTGTTCAATCCGTCCATCCACCGCCCGGTCAAGGCCTGCCTCACGGGCGCGGGCGAATTCGGTGCGTCCTTCCTCTTCCAGGCGCAGGGAATGCCCCTGCTCGAAGTCCCCGCCGTGTGCACGCGTACCGTGCAGCGCGCGGTGGACGCCTATGAAAACGCGGGCATCCCCGCCTCCAAGGTCCGCGTGTGCGAATCCGCCGAGGATGCGAAGAAGGCTTACGCCGACGGCTTCAACGTCGTCGTGGACAGCTTCGAATACATCGCGGACCTCCCCCTCGACGTGCTGGTGGAAAGCTCCGGAGCGCCGGAAGCCAGCGCAGCCGCCGCCGAGCTTGCCATCGAGCGCGGTATGCACGTCGTCATGGTCTCCAAGGAAACCGACTCCGTCGTCGGCTCCATCCTGGCGCGCAAGGCGGCCGAACGCGGCCTCGTCTACACCACCGGCGACGGCGACCAGCCCAGCCTGCTCATCGGGCTCATCAGCTGGGGCCGCGTCCTCGGCATGAATATCGTGGGCGCGGGCAAATCCAGCGAATACGATTTCATCTATGATCCCGCGCGCGACATGGTGCTCTGCCCCGGCCAGAAGCAGGAAATCGCCACCCCCGGCATGGGCTCGCTGTGGCAGTTCGGCGACCGCCCGGCGGAAGAGGTCGTCGGCAAGCGCCGCGCCATGCTCACCTCGCTCTCGCACCGTTCCGTGCCCGACCTCTGCGAAATGGCCGTGGTCGCCAACGCCACGGGCATGATGCCGGATCGCCCGCTGTTCCACGCGCCGGTGGCCCGCATCGACGAAATGCCCGATCTCTTCTGCCCCAAGGCCGACGGCGGCCTGTTCGACGCGCCGGGGCGCCTCGACATCTTCAACTGCTTCCGCCGCCCCGACGAGGCGAGCATGGCGGGGGGCGTCTTCATCGTTGTGGAATGCAAGGACAAAAAATCGTGGCAGGTGCTCAAGGCCAAGGGGCACCCGTGCAGCCGCAACGACCGCTACGCCGCGCTGTACCATCCCGCCCACCTGCTCGGCGTGGAAACGGGCACCAGCGTCCTCGCGGCGGCCCTCATGAAGCACGCCACCGGCGGCGGCAACCTGCGCCCGCTGTGCGACCTGTGCGGGCGCGCCGTGCGCGACCTTCCCAAGGGGACCGTCCTTGACATGGGCGGCCACCACCACACCATCGACGGCGTGGAAGGCGTCCTCAACCCCGCCGCCGCCATCGGCCCGGACGCGGCCCTGCCCTTCTACCTGCTCAGCCACCGGACGCTGTGCAGGGACGTCCCAGCCGGGAAACTGATCACCCTCGGCGATCTCGACATGCCCGAAGAATCCACGCTGCTCCGCCTGCGCCGCGAACAGGACAAGGCGTTCGGCCTCGTGAAGTAAGCGGCGGGCAATCCGCCTTCAGGGGGGCAGGCAAGCGTGCCGCCCCCTTTCCCAAAAGACAGACAGGATCACCCCTTGCCGGGGCGATCCTGTCTGTTTTTTGCAAAAGCCCTCACAGGAAAGGCGGCCTGCAATGGCCGGGCACGGGCAGCGCCTCAGGGAAACAAACCGGAATGCGCGGCGCCTTCGCACCGTTCCCGGCTTCCCCCAAAGCGCCGACCGCCGAGCCCATCCCGAGCGGGAACGGCGGCAAAACGCCTTCTTCTTGCAGCACACCCGCTCTCTTCCGCCCTCACCATGAACCGCGGCGGGCCTGCGCATGGCCCGCCGCGGTTTCCTGTTTTTGCGGATTGCCCGAGCCCCCTTTCAGTCAAAGGGAAAATGCCCTATACCTTTTCAAATTTAAAGTGACATAACGCTCGGAAACAGTTCCGATGCCCCGCAACACGGTGTGGATTCTGCCGAAAAAGACGCTTTCCGGCGGAACGGGCCTTTGCTCCGGATAGCGCCGTCCGCCCCCGGATCAGCAGAGCCTGCCGCGACGTCCCTTTTCCCTGAGCGGTCCCCCCTGCCCCGCACACGGAAACCAGCCGTTCGGCATGAGAGGAGGCGGTCGCCCCTGCCCCATAGCGGGAACCCGCCTCCGCACAGCACTTGGCAGGGGCACAGGGGCCCCTCCGCCCCGCACACGACCCCTCCCGGACAGGCCTCCGGGACCGGCAAAGCTCTGGTCCGCTTCTTGCTGCATAGGAAAACATCGTACACCCTTTTCAGAAACGAGGGAGCCTCATCATGTCGCAACTTCATGGAATCAACGGCGCGCAACAGCCGCAGGCCACGGGAATTTCTCCTTCCGTCGGCAAGCTCGGCCTTCACAGCGTGCAGCTTGGAACCAATCCGCCCGTCCGCCTTGACGCCATCAAAGGCAACAAAATTCCCTTCGCCGGGTTCAGAACCGCCACCAAAGTGGTCAACGCCAAAACCGGTGCGCGTGAAAACGCCGCCCTTGCCCTCCGTTCGCTGGCCTCTCCGGACGGCAAGCTGGACGCGAAGGCCCTCCTCAACGCGGCCAAGTCCATGCAGACCCACCTCAATCGGCTGGGCACGCTGGGAGAAATACGCGGCACGATGGACGACGCCGTGATCGCCGCCTTCGCGCCCGAGGTGGAAAGCCTTTCCAATACGGAACTCCTCAACGCCTACCAGCAGTTCCTTTCCCCGGAAATGAGCCTGCTCAAGCGGGCGCTGCAAGCCGAAATGAGCGCCAATCCGCGCAATGAGGACGTCATGACCGCGGCCGCCAACCTGTTCAGCCTCGAAGCGCTCGTCACCAAAGAGGCGAGCAACCGCATCATCATCGCGCAGGGCCTCGCGCAGCCCGGACAGATCCCCCCCCTCTCCGCCCAGTACGGCGCGGGCATCGAAGGCATGGGCGCCGCCCGGCCCCACGAGGCCCCGGCGGACATGAGCGCCGTGAGTATGCACGTGCTCATGGACGTGGCCATCGACAGCTCCGCGCGCCGGGAACGGGTGGGCGGGCTCGTCGCCGATATGGCCAGCCGCCGCAACCTCGGAAACATCGACGCAAGGCAGTTCGGGGACGTGCTCCGCTCCGCCGGACTGACCATCAACGTGGATCTCGGCTTCCTGTTCGGCATGAACGGGCCCAAGCCCCTGCTCAAGGCAGGGGGGGCGTGGGAGCACATTTTCCACTCCATCGAAGCCGCGCCCGACGAGGCCAGCCGTCAGGCCGCCATCGACGTGAAAGGCGCGGGCTACATCCAGAAACGCGACAACGTGGAGCGGGGGCTGTTCCCCGAACTGAGCGAGGACCGCCCGGCGGTAGCCAACGAGCGCCCCACCTACGCCGCTCTCAACCTCCTGCGCCAGCGCACCGGGGCGGCCCCCACCTACGGCACCGTGGCCCTGCACCTCAAGCCTGAAGTCGCCCGGCGCGCCACCTACACCGTGGACGATACCTTCGTCGCGCTGCGCCTGCACTATACCGAAGCGGGGCGTCAGGCCGTCCTTGACCTGCTTCCGGGTTCCCCCGGCATCAGCGAGGCGCATAAGCTCGATCTGATGACCGAAGGGAGCGAGCTCCGCCGGCGCCTCGACGCGATATTCGACGGGATGGCCGCCAAGGGGGAATTCCGGGCGGACCTGTTCAAGAACGAGTTCCAGCTGTTCGGGCTCGAGGACGACGAAAACAGCGCCCTCGCCGGGCTGTTCATCAAGGTTTTCAAGGATACCCAGTCCACGCGCAAGGCAATGGCCTCTTTCGACAGCCTCGAAACCCTGCTCCCCGAGCTGGGCGACATGGACGCCGTCAGCCTCGCGCGCGCCGCGCTGGACAGGCAGCAGCACGGCATGGGCCGCGTCGCCAGCGAATGCAACTACATCGAAGCACAAGTGCACGGCCCCATCGTTTTCGCCCGGGATGTGGCGGAAATCGTCATCAACAAGGAATTCGGGCTCGATCAGCTCCCGCAGGCTCAAAAGGCATGGTTCAATGCCGTGGTCGCCGTGCTCGGCGGCAAGCAGCCCGCCGCCGCGGACATGGACGCTTTTTCGGCGGAGCAGCGGGCCGAACTTGCCGCCATCCGGGAACAGCTCGGCGGCGCGGTTATCCCTGTGCGCATTGAAGAGCAGATTCCGGAGCTGGATCTCAAAAATACCGTCAGGTCCGAAGAGCGCGCGTTCTACGCCGCGCACCTCGATCAAGCCCGCATCGACGCGAAGCTCCACGACGTGCAGCAGGACGACGCCGGGCTTCAGGCTTTCATCAGCCAGATGCTCAGTATACGCCCCGGCGGAGCGGCGGTTTCCCGCATCCTCGGCACCGTGCCCCTCGTAGCGGGCGGGGACGCGCAAAACGTCCGCGAAGCCTTTGCCGCCTATGTAGAACAATACCGGCATGTTCCCCTGAGAGGGCAGCACACGGAGGATGACGTGCTGCAAGACGCCATGTGGCAGGCCGTATCTGACGTGATGGGCAAAGGGCGCCTCGATTCCCTTGCCGCCATTGAAGAATTGACGGCTGACCCCGCGCAGCGGGCGACGCTCAGGGATTTCGTCATGGGGCATCCGCCCATGAGCGGGCAGGCGTTCCGGGCGCTGGCCTCCGCCGCGCTCCAGGGGGCCGGGGTTCTGAACGGCCTAGCCCCTGCGGAAGGCGAACCGCTGGATGATGAGGCGATGCTCACGCGATTCGGCGGCGCGGCGGCCTCGTTCCGCCGTTCGTTCGACGCGATGCCTGAAGAGGAGCGCGATGCCGCGGGCGAAGGCAGGCTGTTGCAGGCGTTCGGCGGGCTGGCCTTTTCCCTGATGCGCGACGCCTCGCCCGAGGTGTCCGGCCGGGTCGCCGAGCGGCTGAACGGCCCCGCCATGCGGGGGCTTTCCGGCGTGCTCCTCCGGCTCGGGGATGCCGAACGCGGTTTCCCGCAAGATGCCGGATTCCGTGACGCGCTGGCCTTCAATGCCTTCCAGTCCGGCCTGCGCGCCGCGCTCGGCGGCAGGGCGGACCCCCCGGCGGCCTTTGCCGGGGAACTGTCCCTCATCCCGCAGGCCGACCGAGGCCGTCTGCGCGCCGCCCTGCCGGGCCTTGCGGACACCCTCGACGCCTCGTTCCCCGCCCGTCCGGCCTTCCCGCCCGCCCAAGCGGGCAAGCTGGCCGCGACCCCGGCGCAGCACCGCGATTTCCTGCTGTCCATGCTGCCGATCTATCACGATCACGAGCGCCCCGGCGCGTTTGATCACGGCGCGGCCTATCACGGGCGCGGGCACATCTGCCGGGCCTTCATTTTCGCGTCGACGATGGCGGGGCTCATGGAGGAAATGGGGCATACCGTGGACAGGACGGCGCTCCTGTGCGGCATAGCCGGGCACGACGCCGGGCGCGAGCGCAACGGCGCGGACACGCCCGAGCAGGAAGCCGAAAGCGCCCGGCTGGCCCTTGAAAAGATGCACGAGCGTTTCGGGGCGGACACGTTCGGGGACGACTACGAGCGCGAATTCACCGCCGCCATCGTCGGGCACGCCAGCCCCACGCTGGAATCCATGCTCCTCAACGCTGCGGACTCGCTGGACATCGGGCGGGTGACGGAATTCGACTTCAAGTATTTCCCGTTCCTGCGCGGCGGGGAGCAGGAAGGCCCCAAGGCCCTTGTCCCCGAGTACCAGAATCTGCGCCAAGCTCTGCATGAGGAAGCCGACCTGCTCGCACGCATGACCGACCCTCTGACGCAAACCCGCGATCTGCGCATGAAGCTCATTCAGGCCGGGGAAGCCGAGGACATGGTGCATGTCCAGCGCGCGGCGTCCGAAGCCGTGGCCGGGCAGCTCGCCCTTGACGCGGAAGAAGATTTCCTCGCCTTCGTGGAAGGCAAGATCCGCGCCCATCCGGACATGTTCCCCCTGCTCACCCGGTACTACCTCGATCCGTTGGCATAATAAACCTCCCTCCCCGCGCCCTTCCACCGAGGGGCGCGGGTACGACACTCCCACAGCCGCATAAGGAAAGATTATGGAACTGGCATCACTTATTGAAGATCTCGGAAAAGCCTGCGGACTCGAACTGACTCTCGACGAAGGCCGCTGCACCCTGCGTTTCGACGGGGAGCACGACGTGACCATCGAGCGGGACGGCAATGCCGTCATCCTGCACGGGATCGCAGGGGACGGGGGCTGCCTGTCCAATCCCGACAATCTCCGCATCCTGCTCACTGCCTCGTTCCTCGGGGCCGAGACGGACGGCGGCGCGCTCTCCGTCTGGGAACGCACCGGGGAAATCGTGCTCTGGAAGCGGTTTGACGCCTTCACGGACTATCCGGACTTCGAAGCCGCCATCAATGCGTTCCTTGCCCAGCTCATCCACTGGAAAGCGCGCATCGACGCCCTACCGTCCGTGGCGGTGTCCGCTTCGGCCACATTCACCCCCGGCGGGATCATGGTTTAAGGCAATATTGGGGAAGGGAGGGAAAACGTTTCTGGAGACTCCCCACGTTTTTCCTCCCTTGTAAAAATTTCAGCGTGTTCCAGCACAGACTCACGCGTTCCGGACAAGCCGCAAGGTCAATCCCTCCGTGCCCCGGGCCGCGAGAAAGGCCTTGAGTTCCTCCAGACGCTCCTCCGGATAGGGTTTTCCGCAAGTGTAGCCTGTCCGAGCTGGCGGTACTTGCCCTCCCCATAGCGGTTAGGGCAGCAGTTCCACGCCCGCGATGTCGGCCCCTTGTGCCGCTTCCTCCCGCAGCATGGCGAAAGCCGCCTCCAGCCCGGCGGGATCGTCGTTCAGGCCGGGGAGCAGCGGCATTCGGATCAGAACCTTTTTGCCCATGCGGAACAGCACGCGCAGGTTGTCCAGAATCCGCCGGCTGCACGCGCCCGTGAGCCGCCGGTGGGCCTGTCCATGTGCTTGATGTCATAAAGGAACAGATCCAGATGCGGGACCAGCTCCCGGAATGTTTCCCAGTCCGCCAGCCCGCAGGTTTCGAGGGCCGTGTGCACGCCAGCGCGCGGGAGGCGGAAATGTTGGGCTTCGAGGCCAGATAGCCGGTGCGCAGCCGGGCCACGCGCCGGACAGCCCGGAAGCGCCGGAGGGGTTCGTCGGGGTACAGCAGGACATGGGGGACTCCTTTGCAAAAAGGGTTTCGCCGGGCGGCGGATACGTTTTTCGGCGTTACAGGAAGCGCTCGACACGGCCCTTGCCGTACTCGCTGAGCGCATAGCGCTGCGTGAGCGTCCCGGCCTCAAGCGTTTCCTCGGCGATGCGGACGATGCCCACGGCCTTGAGCGCCTGCAAATGGCCGTCCACGGCGTCCGGGGAAAGCTGGCGTTCGCCGGGGTACTGCGGGCGCAGGGCTTCGAAGACGTCCCGCGCGGTGCGGGGCTTGCCGTCGCGCAGCAGCGCCGCGATGGTCAATCGGATGGGGTGTTTCATGAGCTTACGTTGCGGAGGTTGATGATGTCGCGCGGGTTGCCGATGACGAGGAACATGCCCGCAAAAATCGCGGCGGCCCCGATCACGAGGCTGCGGGTGATTTCGACGTCCGTGAACAGCGCGCCGAACAGCACGCCCCACAGGGCGTAGGTGATGTTGAGGGCCATCGCACGGCTCACGCCCGCCATGTTCATGGCCTTGTACCAGCAGCGGTACGAGATGCAGCCCACAACGCCAGCCAGCGCGAAGCACCCCACGCCGGGGCTCGAAAACGCGCGGGCCAGCAGGCCGGGGATGTCGCAGCCCGGCGCGGACGCGCTCAAATGCCACAGGGCCAGCGGGACGATGATCCCGGCGTAGAGCAGGCTGGACACGATCTGATAGACGTTCAGGGCCACGGCGGGCTCGATGAAGTCCATACCCGAGGTGACGCACACGCCCTCGGCGGCCCAGCCGAACGCCGCGAGGAACGCGAAGGCGATCCCAAGATAGAACAGGCCGCCCCCGGCCCCTTCCGGCGGGGTGTAGCCGATGGCGATGGCCCCGATCACGCACAGCGCGAGGCCCCCCCACGCCCTGAGGCTGACGCGCTCCTTGAGGAAGACGAGGGCCAGCAGCGCGGCGATGGCGGGATAAAGCGACGTGATGGGCAGGACATACGCCGGGCCCGCCATGGACAGAGCCATGAGGTAGCCGCCCATGCCGAGCGGAGCGCCGAGCAGCGCCCCCCAGATGCAGGCCCGCCCCGCCTTGCTGCGGAGTGTCCGGATCACTTCCCGGCCCTTGCCCTGCGCGCCGTTGATCGCCAGCGAGAGGCACGCGGCGCAGAAGTCATGGAGCCCGGCGGCGAGGAGCGGCGCGAACAGCCACAGCGCCGGGCTGCCGAACGGTTCTTCCGCCAGCCCCTTGCCGAGGATCAGGCCGTCGGAGCTCCAGATCATGCCGGACATCAGGGCCAGCGCCAGCCCTTTCTTGGCGTAGCGCAGTTCTTTTTGTTCACGCAGGCTGGCGAGGTTGGTCATTGTTGGCGTCCTTTGGGGTGTGGGGGTTGACTGGGGAGACGCCCCGAAGGGAGCCCCTATCGTGCTTCAGGCGGGAAGGCGTTCCCGGAAATTCAGGCCGGGGCACGGTGGGTTTTGTCAAAAACGGCGTTTCTCGGCGGACGGGGGCCGCCGTTCCCCAGTTTGGTGAAAGAAGGGAAAGGTACGGTTTACAGTCCGAGGAGGGCACGGTATCCGGCGGCATCAAGCAGGGATTCGGCGGATGCGTCCGGACGGATGCGGATCATCCAGCCTTCCCCATAGGGAGAGACGTTCACCAGCGTGGGCGTGCTTTCCAGTTCCTCGTTCACGGCGACGACCTCGCCGGGGATGGGCATATACAGTTGATTGACCGATTTGAGGGATTCGACCGTGCCGAAGTCGCTCCCGGCATCGAACCGCACACCCACGGCGGGAAGGTCCACAAAGGCGATTTCGCCGAGCTGATCCTGTGCGAAATCGCTGATGCCGATGACGGCTTCGCCGCCGTCCATGCGCACCCAGACGTGCTCGTCGGTGTAGCGGAGGGATTCGGGGAGGTTGAGTTCTTCATTGCTTTTCATGGGAAGTTCCTTTTCTTGGAATATATTCAATTTGAACGGCGGAGTAGCCCAAAGGGAACCTGTTTTTGGGAACGCCGTGAACTGGGATTGGATAAATACGAAAGCCTTTGGAATGGGAGGGTGGGGCTTGGGGAAGGGGGAAAGCGGGCTCCCCTTTCTTCAGAAGAGTTTCCCTTCCCCAGTGCTTCATCCGCCAGCCTCGACGAGGGAAAGCGCGGCTTCGTACAGGCCCTCCGCCAAGGTGGGGTGGGCGTGGATGGTTGAGGCGATGTCCCGGACGGACGCGCCCAGACGCAGGGCAAGCCCGGCTTCCGCGATGAGATCCGTGGCATGGGCCCCGGCGATATGTACGCCGAGCACCTTGCCCGTGGCCCCGTCCGAAACGATCTTGAACATGCCGGGGAGTTCGCTCATGGCCTGCGCCTTGCCGAGTTCGCGCATCTGGAACGTGGCCGTACGCACATCGCGGCCCGCCTCGGAAGCCTGCGCTTCGGCAAGCCCCACGCAGCCGATTTCGGGCGACGTGAAGATGCCGGACGGCACGGCGGAATAGTCCATCCGCCCGTCATGCCCAAGGCAATCGCGCACGGCGCACAGCCCCTCGGCGGCGGCGACATGGGCCAGCATGATTCTGGACGGCCCGAGCGCGTCGCCCACGGCATACACGCCGGGGAGGGAGGTGCGCATGTGCTCATCGGCCCGTATCCAGCCCCGCCCGTCCACGGCGACCCCGGCTTCGGCCAGCCCGAGCCCGGCGGTATTGGGCGCGCGCCCCACCGTGACCAGCACGGTTTCGGCTTCGATGGGCGTTTCCTTCATCTGTGCGGGCGTGGGCTCCTTGATGAACGGCGACGCGCCGAGCATGGCCCTGACCATGCCGCCCTCCACGCGCACGTCCTTGAGCGTCCGGCCCAGCTCGCAGCCGATGCGGCGTTTCTTCATTTCCCGCTGGAGCAGCGCGCTCATGTCCGCATCCACGGAAGGCAGGGGCAGCAGGCGGTTTTGGCCTTCCACCACCGTGACCTTGGACCCGAAGGCCTGATAGATGAACGCCAGTTCGCAGCCGATGACGCCCCCGCCCACGATGGCGATGGACGCGGGCACCCGGTCGAGCGCCAGCGCATCGTCGCTGGTCAGGATATGCGTATGATCGACGGGCAGGCCGGGAAGTTCCAGCGCGCCCGAACCCGTAGCGAGGATCACGCGGTCGCCCTCGACGGAAACCGGGCCTTCGGCTGTGGAGGCTTCCACCAGCCCGGCATGGACGAGGCGCCCCCGCCCCTTGAGGAGCCGGACGCCGAGGCTCGCGCAAGCCTTTTCGAGCCCGCCGCGCAGGGTGGAGCAGACCTTTTCCTTGCGGGCCAGCACGGCGGCGGGGTCCACAGCCGGAGCCCCCTGCCCGGTGATGCCGAACTGGGACAGGCGCAAGGCCAGCTCCAGCGCGTCGGCGGAGGCTTTCAGCGTCTTGGTGGGGATGCAGCCGTTGTTCAGGCAGGTTCCGCCGAGGTTCCCGCTTTCCACGAGGGTCACGGACATCCCGGCGCGGGCGGCGGCAAAGGCGGCCGTGTACCCGCCGGGGCCTCCCCCGATGACGGTCAGGCGTATGGGCATGGCGCGCCTCCTAGTCCTCGTCGCATTCGAGATTCAGATTGTATTTCACCGGGAAGGCCGCTTCGAGCGAGCCCGTGATCAGACAGCCCTGCTTCATGATCTTTTCCACGCGGTCGAAAATGAACTCGTATTCCTGATCCATGAACACGGTCACGTCCAGATCGATCCCGGTCACGCGGCCCCGGCCCTTGTCGTCCGTGCCGGTGCGCACCGTGGCCTTGCCTTCGATGCGGCGGTACTTGGCGCTGCGGGTTTCGAGCGCCTTGTCCAGCGCGGCGCAGTAACAGTAAAGCGCGGAGGAGGCGAGCAGCTTCTTGGCCGTGCCGGGCCGTTCTTCGGCGGGGATCTGCTCCCCGTCGATGGAAATGACGCCGAAAGCGGCGGATTCCATATCCAGATCGACTTTGGCGCCCCGGCGGGCGATGGAAACGCTGAGTTCGTGTGACATGGGCATATCCTCCCGGATAGATTGCGGAACATGGCGGCGCTGGCCGCGTTTGGCTTTCCTTGGCTGCCTTTTCTTTTGCATTTTGGATGCCAACCCCATCCGGGGCCTTTGCCGCCCTCCCCTCCGCCCGGCTTTGTCCCCCCGGAAAATCCCGTTTCCCTATCCGGGCATCTTTCTTGGGAAAAAAAGAGCGAGCCGCCGACATGGGCCGCTTTTCCCCGCGTCTGGCCTTGCCGTCCGCCCTGAAACGTGAAATACTGCACAACGAGAGCGACAAAAATGTCGTTAAACGCGACAAATCATTCAAGAGAGAAGCCGATGGAACTGTTCGCGTCCGCTCCCGGCCTTGCCGTGGAGGAAAGTTACGTCAGATTGCTCAATCACCTGCCGGGGCTCGCCTACCGCTGCCGCGTGGGCCGCACCGACCCCATTGTATCGGAACGCCTTGAATATACGTTGGAATTCGTCAGCAAAGGCAGTTATGATCTGCTCGGCATCCCCGCCGAGGACATGGTACGGAACAACAACAATACCATCGAGCGCATGATGCATCCCGACGATCTCCAGAAGACGCGCCGGAACATGTATGACAGTATTGTCGCGCACCAGCCCTATCAGGTGATGTACCGGGTTTCACTCCCGTCCGGGCGGCTGAAATGGATATGGGATCAGGGCGAGGGGGTTTTCGACGCCGACGGCGAACTGCGCTACCTCGAAGGGCTGATGATGGACATCAGCGAACAGAAGTTCCAAGAGCTTGAGCTCAAGGAAGAAAACCGCCAGCTCAAGGCTTCCGTCAGCAATCTCTACGGGTTGGGGAACATCGTCGGCAAAAGCGAGGCCATGCGGCGGGTATACGGCCTCATCCTCAAGGCTGCCGAAACGGACACCAACGTCATCATTTACGGCGAGACAGGTTCGGGCAAGGATCTCGTCGCCAAGGCCATCCACGAGTACAGCGCCCGGAAGGGCAACTACGTCCCGGTCAACTGCGGGGCCATCCCCGAGCAGCTTCTCGAAAGCGAATTCTTCGGGCACACCAAAGGGGCCTTCTCCGGAGCGCACGCCAACAAGGAAGGCTATATAGGCGCGGCCCACAACGGCACGCTGTTCCTTGACGAGATCGGCGAACTGCCCATTCATCTCCAAGTAAAACTGCTCCGGGCCATCGAAAACAAGATGTATACCCCTGTCGGCAGCAACACCCCCAAGGTCTCGTCTTTCCGGCTGGTCGCGGCCACGAACCAAGACCTTTCAAAAATGGTTTTGGAAAAAAAGATGCGCTCGGATTTTTATTACCGCGTACATGTGCTTTCCATCACATTGCCGCCCCTGCGCGAGCGGCACGGGGACATCCCGCTGCTTGTCGAGGCCTACATGGAGCGCAAAGGCATCAGCTGCGCCCTGCCGCTCCAAGTGCGTTTGGCGATGGAACATTACGACTGGCCCGGCAACGTGCGCGAGCTGCACAATTTTCTCGACCGTTACACGGCTTTCGGGGATGTGGCCCTTGAGTCACTCGGCGATGCGGGCAAGACGGAGCTGCTTTTCCCCGCCCTGCATCACGAGGGGCTTACCCTTGAGACCGCCACGCTTCAGCTTGAGGAGCGGCTCATCCGGCAGGCTCTTGAGCGCTGCCGCTGGCGCAGGGGCGACGCCGCCGAGGCTCTCGGCCTAAATCTGCGCACCCTCCAGCGCAAGATGAAACGGCTTGGCATGGGGAGATAGGGGAATGAGAAGATAGTGGCATGAGTCAGGGATTAAAAACTTTTTAGATAGATAAAGGGTGTTCCGCTTGGAAGGCGCAGCACCCCTTTTTTTAGGAGGTGAGGCGGGGAGATAACCAATAGGGCGGCAAGATCCTCCTTAACTCAGGGAAAGCCGCCCCCCCTCACCTTTCAGGAAAGGAATGTTCCGAAAGAGACGGCGGGAAAGAAACGTTCCCGCTACTTTGAAAGCAGCTCCGGATGCTCCCGCTTGGCCTCGGCGTAGCGGTCAAGAATGTCGGACAGCACGAAATGTCCGTTCGCCAGCGCGGTGCGGAACAGGGCCGTCACCCCGGCGATCTTGACGTCGCGCGTGCTGAGCGGCTCGTCCACGGTGCCCTTTCCCCCCGAGCCGGAGGACAGCTCGCACAGGCCGAGGAAGAAGAGCGCATCATGGAACCGGGCCTGCGCTTCGGCGTGCGTCCCGCTCCGTACCGTTTCCCAGAGCCGCTCGGTGAACGTCCGCAGGCCGTCCTGATTGTCCCTCAGGTCCGATACCGGGACTTCGATCTGGGCATACGGAGGCGCGGAATGCTCCTCCAGCCAAAAAGCCGCCCGCTCCCAGCCCAGCCAGAGCGCTGCGCAGAGCACCGGCACGGCGGCAAGGAACAGGCCGCGCCTGAGCCGCGCCTTCGGCGTCATCCGGGCGCGGTTTCTGATCCATTAGCGGATTTCAACAAGCGCGCCCAGCAGAAGGAGTAAGAGAAACGGGGCATAGGTCAACGGATCTGCGTTCATGCGGCCTCCTCGTCATTCGCCGCGGCCGGATGCGGAACCTGCACCCCGGAGTGGGCAGCCCTGCGTGCGGCAATCCCATCATACCCCTTCGGGCCACCGCGCGCAACGAACAAACGGGAGGACTCGCCGGACGTCTGCGGGCTTCGGGGCCCGGCACGCGTGCGATCCGGAAACGGTTGTCCGGTCCCCATGCGCCAGCCCGACTATCGCCATGCCGTCTTTTCCGTGATGAAAAGAATACTCCTGACTTCCGGTAAAACCTCCGAAAACACGCAGGGGCCCCTCAACATGCCGCCGCTATAGACGGCTTCATCAATTTCTAGAATCATTCCTCCGCTTTCATCAAAGGCGACAACCCAAACTACGTCCAAAACAAATGTGGCCTTTCTCTGGGGAAAGGTTCCCTCTCCCTCCCAAGACATTTGTATGGGTCGACGGCGGGACGGGTGGCGTGTAAGGCCGTTTCGGATGCGGACGTCTCCCGGCTACATGGATAAAAAATACAAGAAGATGAAAACAGAAAAGACGAGGAAATATCCCCTTGTCTTTTTTGCCTGAAAATCTTTGAAGGAGCCCGTCACACGGAGCGAACACTCCCATATCACGGGAAAATACCGAACAGGGATTCGATAAACACAAAAGTCTTTGGAAAGGGAGGGATGGGGTTTGGGGAAGGGAGGGAAAAGCTTTTCTTCAGAAAAGTTTTCC
>ERZ827194.34-NODE-34-length-167556-cov-17.0622_pt1 | contig 167556 bp, 146 predicted proteins | sample MGYA00519777_ERZ827194 | MGnify/ENA primary metagenome ERZ827194 (study PRJEB31778, sample SAMEA3449277) | human gut metagenome | biome: human gut; feature: human-associated habitat; material: faeces | place: United Kingdom | collected 2010/2012 ...
TGGAAGCTGTAAATAAAAACTCCCCCTCACAGCCGGGGTTCCGATTCGTTCGGAGTCGGTTGGGAGGGGGCAATCTGTTTTTCCGGGGGTTCCATGAAAAAAATGCAACCGAGGCTTGCCAGCAAATTGCAAATTTTCTGTCTAATACCTTGATATTGCATTGTATATAGCATATAACATAGGTCAACAGCAATGAAAGGAGTTGACAATATATGGCTACCACTACTAATTTCAGCGTCCGCATGGACAGCGATATTAAAAAGCAGTGCGAAACTCTGTATGGTGAATTGGATATCAATCTGACCACTGCTATCAATGTGTTTCTCCGTCAGTCGCTCCGGGGCGGCGGTTTTCCTTTTGATATTCGCATAGAACAGCCGAACAAGGAAACGATTGCGGCAATGCTGGAAGCAGAGCGCATTGCTCGTGATTCATCGGTAAAACGCTATTCTAATGTTGAAGACGCGTTAAGGGCGTTAAAAGAATGAACAACACACACTACAACATCATCTGGACAAATCCGTTCAAGAAAGACTACAAGCTGACAATAAAACTGCCAATTATTGAATTTTACTCCACAAGAGCTGTGTACTTTCTATTATATCCTCATAGCTGATATCAACTGCATACGGATATTTCTTCTGATAAGATTTCCAAAGTGTATGTAACTGCACGTCATCACTGACGGCAGCCATAATTTTTGGTGCTTCCTCTTTCAGATTTTCGGTGCTTCTTTTCTTACAGGTTGCCTCAAATGCCTTTTTCAGTACATCAGCATCGATGTCCTGCTCGTAAATAGAAAGCAAGGTCTTGATATCGTAGAAATCTCTCATTCTGGTATTCAAAAGACCTCTTGCTAGAACCGTCTGAAGTTTTTCTGCCAGAATTGTTTCCAAATTATACGACCAGAGGCTGATGGAACGGTCATCCAAGAGTAATTTATATTTGTACTCGATTGCCCTTGGTGTAATAACATCTCCTGTAGAAATATCAATCTTCATAGGTGTCACGAGTTTTCCCATCACGGCATTCATGATAAACCGAATACCCGGATATTCCATTTCATCCATGATGTTGGAAACTTCCTTGACTTCAAAGGTCACCCCATCCCCCAGATTGATGTCTTTGATATCATCCACAATCCGTTTGGCATCTTCCGTCGACAGATTCTGGTTTTTGATGCTCGTATCAATGTCCATTGTAGAGCGGAGTGCCACACCTACCATTGCGGTCACCAGCATTCCGCCTTTAATGATGAAATTGTCTTTATACTGCGAACTGGCAACTCTTTCAAGGAAACGCTCCATCATATAGATTCACATGAGCGTTCTATCATCTGCCTTGTTTTCTTTTGCTACGTTCTTAATTCTTCCCTTAACCTGTTCTGGCGTCAGCTGCATTTTACAATAATACCCCCATATATCTGCGGATCACATTGTCGACCCGAAACAGCTTTGCATATTCCATAAGTCGGTTCAAATCTTTATCTTTTCTGGAAACATATGTCTTCAGAACGGAATTGAAATCCTGTGCTTCAATACTACTCCGGCTTCTCATCAGGTCACAAATCGTCCGTTCCAGATCATACATTGGAATCATATTCCCGTCATTGTCTTTCACAATGATCTTTCCGACATCCAGTAATTCCCGTTTTACTGTATATACTTTACAACTTCCATCCGCTGTAAGCCGGTGTGCATTGTAACCGCTGTACATGGTAAGTGTGTGGACAAACGGTTCTCTGTCTATCAGACCATGATAATAAAAAGCCTCGTCATGTGAAAAAACAGCATTCGGGCATCTCTTATAAAGCACATACAACTCATCGACCCAATCCGATCCCGTAGAATAAACACCACGGCTGACCGGCTCCAATCCGTTTTCTCGGACATATTTGTAAAACTTAAATTTTGAAATTCCAGATTTTTCCGCAATTCTCAGCGTAAGGTAATCATGATTTTGAACTAATCTTGTCATCTCATTCATAGAATCACCATCCTTCCGTGCTTATATTGTAATCGAAATAAGCACAGTAGTCAAGCAAAACCAAACAATCGTGCTTATTTTATATTTAATATATGCACGGTCGTCGAATTTTATTCTGTCAAAATTTGTCAAAATCAGCTTGCGAGGCCAGCTCTTTGTACGGATAATCATCGTTCTACCGCTCCGTGAACCTATCATTGACCAACCCAATGGTCAGCAGGTCCAGGTCGGCGATGCTGATACCGAGCTGTACACAACGCAGTAAAAAGAGCGGGGTGGTCATTTCCCGCTCACTTTTTCGAGTTTCTTTACACCTCCCCAAACAACCTCTCCCCATACACTCCATTTTTGATCAGCTGTTCAAAGGACTTCACTACAAATTCCTTATCTTCCTTATAAGTCACGCCAAACCATTTGTCATGGGATTCCAGAACACGGACGGATACCTGACCCTTTTGGATCAGTTCATCAATACAGCCCGGCAGGAGGTATTCCGCCTTTAAAAGCTCCGCCTCACTGTGCTTCTTAAAAAACTCCTCAAAACCCGTCTGGAGCAGCTCCATAAATTCAGGTGTCAATCCCCACATATTCATGGATACACAGGAATCTGCATCAATGGAAGCAAGAACGCCATCCGCCTCCACTGCCGCCCCCTCTGCTGTCTTTACAATGCCTGAGGTCTCATGAACAGCTGTCAGATATCCGTTCTCATTTGTCTCGCAAATGCCCCTTGTCACAGCTCCATTCTCACTGAGCGTATTTTTTAAAATAAAACCGGCCATACAGTATGCGTTTGGCTTTTCTGCTGAATACTGTGTCAGAAAATCGTGAACTTTCACAAATGCTTCTTTTCCATAATAATCATCCGCATTGATGACTGCAAAGGGCTCATGGAGCACCTTACGGCAGGCCAGGACCGCCTGGCCCGTTCCCCAGGGCTTTGTACGGTCTTTGGGGCAGGACACGCCCTCCGGAAGCGCCTCCCGCTCCTGATAGGCATATGCGATCTCCACACCCAGCTTCTCACAGATCTTCTCAATCCGGCTGCCGATTGCTTCCCTGAAAGCCTCTTCAATATCCCTGCGGATGATAAACACAATCTTGTCAAACCCGGCTTCAATGGCATCATGAATCGAGTAATCCATGATAATCTCCCCATTCATTCCTACCGGTGCCAGCTGTTTTATCCCACCGCCGAACCGGGAGCCAATCCCGGCAGCCATGATGACCAATGCTGTTTTCATACTCATATTCTCCTTTTAATACGTTGCAGTTGCTTCCGGCACTGCCAGCTCTGCGATCTCATCGGATCCGTATACCTTGATTGTTCCATTGCCTGCAACTTCCCATTTCTGGTCATTTCCGTCTGTAACTTTTGTATTTTTCATTACCTTTCCGGATGAATTCACCAGATACTTCTTTCCGCCCGCTTCCAGCTGGAAGACTTCATATTTTGCAGCCTTATCTGCTTTCTGCAGCTTTCCTTCATAGTAAAGATAACCGTCCTTTGTTCCGGTATAGCCTCTTCCATCATTGTCAAAATAGTACTGAGACTTCCCGCTGCTTATACCATCATCAATCATTACCTTTCCGGTCACACACTTGCGGTCTCCCTCTGCAGAGCCGCAGTAGTAAAATCCGTCCTCGCTGCTGCTCACACCGGAAATCTCCACCAGACCATACTGGGCTGCGCCGTACATATCAAAGACGTACATATCATTGTGGATTTCTTTTCGCTTGTATTTATTTTCTGATGCATGAACCGGCTCTCCCGAATTATCAAAATAGTACCATTCCTTCTGTCCGCTGCCGTCCAGGTCTGCAGGCCCATTGATGTACAGCCAGCTTCCTTCCACCTTCTGCCCTGCAATGAACTTCTTATCTGTTTCAGAGGTGGGCTGATAGAAATAACGGTAACCGGAAATTTCAGGCGTTTTGGAGCTTAACTTCACCCAGCCCGGATACATGATTCCATTGCCGTCAAAGCAATAGGTTACTCCATCTACATTCGTTTCCTTTTTGCCGCCGGAGGAACGGCGTTTTTTACCCGTGGACTGATTAAAATAAAACCATGCATACTGTCCGTTGTCGTGAACGTAATCCGTTACATCATCGCTGTCATCGATCCAGTTCTCCGGAATCTCCAGCCATTGCCAGCCCAGCGCCCTTGCACCATCCTCACCACAGTAATAATAGGAATTGTCGCTGTCCCCATTATCATCCAGCTTACTGTCTGTCAGCCAGCCTGTACGCATCACGCCGCCGGAATTAAAGCCATAGTTCTTTCCATCGATCTTATACCAGCGGTCCATGGCAATATTTCCATTATCCAGGGCATAATACCAGTTATTGTAGTCGGAATCTCTGGAATCAAGACCGCTGATCACAAACCATTCATCCCGTTTCATCACGCCGTCTTCTCCCAGATAACGTCTGTCACCGCTGGGCAGTGTGATCCAACGTTTCCGGTAATTATAGCCATTCACGTCAAAATAGTAGGTTTTTCCGTCAATGTCATGATAGCCGTCCTTCAAGACTGCACCGGAGGTCTGGGCGTAATACCAGCTTTCCGTCACAACCTGAGTAGCAGCATTTACATTTTCAATCTTAAACCAGCCGTCATCCTGTAGAATGCCTTCCTCATCCAGATAGTAGCGTTCCTTCTTCGGATCCACATACCAGCGCTTTCTGTAATTCAATCCATTGGCGTCAAAATAATACCAGTTTCCGCCTATCTGGGACCAGCCATTTCTGGCAATCACTCCATTTACATCCGCATGATACCAGTTGGCATACTCCTGCCCAGCGGCATTTGTTCCGCGGATAGCAAACCAGCCGGTCTGGAGCGCACCGCTTTCATCCACATAGTAACGCCTGTCTTCCTGAGTCACCCACTGCTTTCTGTAATTTCTTCCACTGGCATCAAAATACATGGTCACACCGTCAACCTCATGCCAGCCATCGGTAAGCAGAGAGCCGTCCTCCTGCTGGTAATACCAGTTAGAATAGGGCTTTCCATTGCTGTATGTACCTTCTATCACAAACCAGCCATTGGCTCTTTTTGCGCCGTTTTCATCTACATAATAGCGTTTTCCATCCAGGACAAAATTGCTGTTTACAGCCGCATTGCCGCCTGCATAGAAATAGTAGGTCTTACCGTTAATCTCATACCAGCCGTTTACATATATTTTTCCGTCTTCCCCGGCATAATACCAGGCAGTGGACGGCTTACCTGAAGGCAGACTGGGATTATTGGTCACGCTGAACCATTCACCGGCATAATAGGTTCCATCTTCCTTTACACGGTATCTGCCGCCGTTTTTGCTCTCCCACTTATCCTCTGCCAATACGGTTACAGGAGTCAGCAGCAATATGCCTGCGGCAGCCGCAATCACTCCCAGCTTCTTTCTTCTGTTCATTTTCAATCTCCCTTGTAATCGGATTTGCGCCCTTTACTCTACCGTAACAGATTTTGCCAGATTTCTCGGCTTATCTACATCCAGTCCTTTTGCCACACTGACGTAATATCCAAGCAGCTGAAGAGGGATCACTGCCAGACTGGCAGAAAAATGTTCATCGGTTCTGGGCACATATACTGCAAAATTTACCGCATCCTCTATATCATATTTTCCATAAGAAGTCAATCCCATCAGATAAGCCCCCCGGCTTTTGCACTCGGCCATATTGGACAGCGTCTTTTCATAAAGCTGGCTCTGTGTGAGCACTCCGATCACCAGCGTACCGTCCTCGATCAGGCTTATGGTTCCGTGCTTTAACTCCCCTGCTGCATAAGCCTCCGAATGAATATAGGAAATCTCCTTCAGCTTCAGGCTTCCCTCCAGGGAAACTGCGTAATCGATCCCTCTTCCAATAAAGAACGCATCCTTTGCCATTGCGTATTTCGATGCAAACCACTGGATCCGTTCCTTATCCTCCAGGATTTTTTCCATCTTCCCAGGCAGAGACTGCAGCTCTGCGATCAGCGCTGCACACTTTTCCTCTGAAAGCTTTTTCCTCACCAGGGCAAACTGGAGAGCCAGACAGTAAACGGCGATCAGCTGGGTGCTGTAGGCCTTTGTCGTTGCAACGGCAATCTCCGGCCCCGCCATGGTGTAAAACACATGGTCTGCCTCTCTGGCAATGGAAGAACCGATCACATTTACAATCGCAAGCGTCTTTACCCCATACTCCTTCGCTTCCCTGAGAGCGGCCAGACTGTCCGCCGTCTCTCCGGACTGGCTCACTACGATCACCAGCCCATTTTTATCCAGAAGAGGTTTTCTGTAACGGAATTCGGAAGCCACATCCACACGGACCGGGATCTCTGCCAGATCCTCCATCACATACTGAGCCACCGCCCCCACATGATACGCAGAGCCGCAGGCCACAATATAAATCTGGGATATGGCGCAGATCTCTTCCTCTGTCAGCCCCATCTCCGTCAGATCCAGACGGCCGCTTTTCAAAACAGAATTCAGGGTATCTGAAACTGCTTTCGGCTGCTCATGGATCTCCTTCATCATGAAATGCTCAAAACCGCCTTTTTCAGCCGCTTCCGCATTCCATTCGATCTGTGTCATCTCCCTGGTTATCTCATCCCCATCCAGGTTGTAAAAGGTAATCTGCCCTTCCTTCAGGCGGGCCATCTCCATATTTCCGATATAATATACATTTCTCGTATATTTTAAAATCGCAGGCACATCAGAAGCCACATAGCATTCGCCGTCTGTGACTCCCAGGATCATGGGGCTGTCCTTTCTGGCCACATAAATTTCTCCCGGATACTCCTTAAACATCACTGCCAGAGCATAGGATCCCCGAATCCGCACCATAGAATGATTGATCGCATCAACGGGAGTTCCCTCATACTTTTTATAGTAATAGTCAATCAGCTTTACAGCGACCTCCGTATCGGTTGAAGAATAAAAGGTATATCCTTTTTTTACCAGCTTATCACGCAGCTCCTGATAATTCTCAATAATTCCGTTGTGGACGCCTACTACATTTCCATCATCCGAGCAGTGAGGATGAGCGTTGGTTTCCGAAGGCTCTCCATGAGTCGCCCATCTGGTGTGCCCGATACCGCAGGTGCCCTTTAAGGCCTCTCCGTCATTCGTCTTCTCTGCCAGCGCCTTCAGGCGCCCTTTTGCTTTTACGATCTGAACCGGGGCGTCTCCATCCCGGACAGCCAGACCTGCCGAATCATAGCCTCTGTATTCCAGTTTTGATAATCCATCCAGAAGGATCGGGGCCGCCTGATGATTTCCTATAAATCCAACGATTCCACACATATTTCTTTCTCCTTAATTGACACTGAAAAGCATCCTGAGCTTTCATTTTTTATGTTTTGACTGCCATTTGCATGCGCATATTTTAAACCTCAGGCTTCGTATTGTCAAATAGAAAGCTCCTCCTAATATCCCACCTGTCGTATTATAGAAAAGATCTGAAAACTGGAATGTTCCGCGTTTCAGTAACAGCTGCACTGTTTCAATGGTCAAAGACATGAAGAAACCGCTGAGTGCCAAATACCGGAAAGCTGATCCCGGCAAATACTTTTTCCACCGTTTTGTCAAAAGTATCCCCAAAAGAAACGTAAACGGAAAAAGAAGCATCACATTTTCAATCGCCTCTGTGGTAAGGTTTCCTTTTTCGGTATATAAGCCCCAGCCTCCAAATATCTTGTCTAACGGATCTTCCCAACGTTTCCTTGCAATCCAGGTACGAAACAATACCATATATGTGTAAAAGGTAAATATCGCAGTCCAAACGCCCTGATAAACCATACCGGAAACACCCGAAAAATTTTTTGACCTGTTTTTATGCAGACTAAAAAACAGCCGGAGCACCATATAGCTTATAAATGCCAGAAAAGAAACAATACATGCCGATGGAAAGGATGCAGAAATTGTTGAGCAAATACTTTTTTCAATGCTTCGGTAAATACAGTATAGTTGATCCATGTATGCTCCCTTGTAAAAATATTTCTGCTGAATTTCTTCTTTTTCCTATAAAATATACGCAGAACAGATTCTATATATCACAAGTCGGAAAATAAATCAGCCCTGTACACTCCTTTTTCTAACATTTTTTTAAAGCTGTCCTTCACAGCTGCGACATCTTCATGGTAGGTCATGCCGTACCAGGTATCGTTAGTTTTCAGGACCTTTACGTTCATCTTGCCTTCACTCAGCAGTTCACCGATGAAGATAGGAATCAGATATTCTGCTTTTAGAGGATTGCCCGGTACTTCCTTCTCAAAGAACTCTTTGAAGCCTTCCTCCAGTACGTCCAAAAAATCTGGGGTCAATCCCCACATATTCATGGAAACAAGAGAATTCACATCGACAGCCATGCCGTCAGCTTCCGCTTCATCCGCAGTCTTGATGATGTTCTTGGTTTCCACAACCTCTGTCAGATTGTTCTGCTCGTCCATCTTGCAGATACCACGAGTCACACCTCCGTTATCAGACAGAGTATTCTTCAGAACAAAACCTGCCATGCAGGATTTGCCACCATTTACCAGATACTCATGGACAGACTTGAAGCCTTCTTTACCATAATAATCATCCGCATTAATCACAACGAACGGAGTCTTGATGACTTTCTTTGCTGCAAGCACAGCCTGACCGGTTCCCCACGGCTTCGTGCGACCTTCTGGTAAAGTACCAGGGATGTCCTTAATATCCTGAAAAGCATAGTCCACAGTTACATTATGAGAAGAGCAGATTGCGGTGATGCGATCACCTATGACCTCTTTAAACTCCTTCTCAATATCCTTGCGGATAATAAATACTACATGGTTGAAGCCAGCTTCAATCGCATCATGGATTGAATAGTCCATGATGATATGTCCTGCATCATCCACCGGCTCCAACTGCTTGATTCCTGTTCCGAAGCGGCTGCCGATACCGGCGGCCATGATAAGTAATGTTGTGTTCATTTTGTTTACTCTCCTTTCGAGGTACCAAAATCTCGGTTATTTTCTTTATGTAAAACTATCAATCTTGCTCGTTGTCACTTAAAATATTTTTTGCGAGTGTCACGCTCTGGTAATAAATGAAGATTTTTGACTAATTTTAATTATGCCACCTAGCACTTTCAATGCAGCTTTTCTAAAAGGCCTTAATATCCATTGTGCTAATACATCAATCGACAAGCAACTAAGCATTGCGATTAATGCAATAGCAATATTTACTAGTGGCCAACACCATTCTCCTTCATATATGCTATAGTCAAAAACAACATTTTGTATAATTTTCCGAAATGCACCTTCAAAAAGATACACTGCAAACACATGTTTTGCAACTCTATTAATGAAATTCGAATGGAATTCAACCTTCATAAAAAGCATCATCAAAGCCACTGCTTCTATTACAATAAAAATACTACAGTCCCTTGCAAAAGGAATATGTGGCTTCCCACCTGTAGCGATACTGATTAAAGAATTTAGTAAAACATTTAATACTGTTGTTGTTATCAAAATCTTTAAAAGCACTTTCTTATCAAACTTTTCACTCAAGCTGTATTTTCTAATATAGGAACCCAGAAAATACAAAAGAAGCATATTTATTACATTCTTTCCCCCTCCACCTAGAACGCTGTAATATAATACAGTAGGTGCAATAAGAAACACTGCTGACATAAGTATGATTAGTTGCCTATGTTGTGGTTCGTTCATCAAATCAATGGCCTTATTGATATATGGTGAAAAAACCATTAATACTATATAGCAAGAAATAAACCAATAGCAATTCGTTGAAATAGGAATAAATGATTTGATTATGTTTAATATAGACGCTTTTCCAAAATAACATCCCACTAATGCGCTTAAAACCGCATAAAGAATCACTGTCGATTCCAATTCGATCAACTTTTGAGCGCTTCGTCTTATTCCAAAGTATCCTGATATCAAAACAAAAATTGAAACTCCGGCATTAAAAATCCCATTTTCAATCTGTGTCCAAACAAATACTGATTCTAAACCTCGCTCCATTGCCGGCCCATTTGTATGCATGATTACAATTCCCAGCATCGCCAATATTCTAAGCATTTCAACGCTTGAATTTCGTTCTTTTTTCATATATTCCTAGTATGATAATTAGGCAGTTAATTATCACATGTTTCCTTTCTTTTAATATCGTAGTTCAACACATTCAGATATTGTAGGCTTTCTTGCAGATACCACGAGGCACGCCACCGTTATCAAACAGTTTATTTTTCAGCACAGAGACTGCCTTGCCATATTAATCATCTTCATTAATCGTAATAAAAGGTGTATTGAGAACTTTCTTTACTACAAGCACATACTGAGTAGTTCACCGATGACTCTTTAAGTTCCTTATCAATATCCTTATGAATAATGAATACTACATGGTTGAAGCCAGCCTCAATCGCATCATGGATTGAATAGTCTCTGACGATATGTCTAGCATCATCTATCGGCTCTAACTGCTTGATTCACAGTTCCGAAGTAGCTGCAAACACCGGCAGCCATGATAAGTAATGTTGTTTTCGCCTTTACTGATTTCATCTACACTTCTTGACAAGGCTTATAGTCAATCAGGATAATCTTTCAATTTATTACTGATCTTCGGTATTTTCATGACCACTAAACTCAATGCTTCATGCTTTGCAAGCCAGCGGCGAATCCTAATGTACCTAGTCTTTTTTCTAAATGCATTTTGAATGGCATAAGCTCCACCAAACTCGGAATACATTTTACGAAAAATATTATATTCATTTGGTTTACTTAATGGGTGTTCTAGCGAATGGTTATACGGTATGGCTTCTGCCAATTCATGCCTTTCAAAAAGGACGTTTTTTTGTATTAGTTCCCACAGTGCTCTTCCCATTGGTGTATTGACCAAAACCAAATTAATTCCATACGGATGTTTTAGCGCTGTTTTTTCTATATTTAATCCCCAGAAATCACCTAATGATATATCACCTATTCTTTCTGTTTTTGCATAGCCGCATGAATAACATGCTTCTCTCATAATATACCCTTCTACAAAACCATTAAACCAATAACTACGACGATATGGAACTTTAATTACGTTTCCCGACGATGTGGTCAAAGATAGACAATATTTTGTATTTTCACGAAATTTCACATTCACAACTTGTTTCTCTGTTTCCAATGAAATTCCTTGTAGCAAGCAATCCCGTGAAGGTGCACCATGACACAATATATCAATCAAGTACAATCCCTCTACGCTTTTCTTAAAAAAATTGCGCACACCTGCAACTTGACATGGGACACCAAAAAAAACAACTTTCTTGCCTGCTTCCAAGTCTTTTTTTATGTGTTGCATTGCATCATTCATATGGCTTTGAACATATTTAGAGCCTTGAATAAGACATAAATCTTTTTCAGAATCCACACGAATGATATTTGCGCTTACCCCATCCATTCCTGTTCCATACACTATTCCGCCATTAGATAAAATCACCTTTGCAATTTCCATAGAAATGCCACCAGAAGTTGACTGTTTGTAGATTTCCAAATTCTTACTATATGCTGCATAAACAGCTTCTGGTTTCACTCCTCGAACGGGGGAATTAGTTGGACATACTTTAGTGCACATCCCACAATCCACACATTTTGTCTGGTCTATCATGGGATGTAGCTCACCAAATTCATTCACTTGCAGTGATATACTCTGTAACGGACATATCGATACACATGCAAAACAGCCAGTACAAGACTCTGTAATTTTAATCATTTCAAGGCCTCCATCAAATAATTGAAAGACTTTTGACGGGCCACATCAATTCTCTCATCTGCCGCTTTCCATTTGCCCATGTCAATGCTTTTTAATTGATCCACTGACATCTCCCAACGTTCATCTAAACCAGCGAGCGTAAGAAACTCTTTGATTCGAGTATTCTGTGTAGGTCTATTATTGTCCTTTTCAAAAACCACAAAATCCTTATGCAATAAAGTTGATATAACTGTTGCATGGAATGAATCAGTAAATACAAATTGCGCATTCTGAATACAGAATATAAATTGATTCGGATCCACATCCCATATTGCATACTTTTGTAAATCTTTATCTGCCTTAAAATCAAATCCACAATTCACAACTGCCTTTATTTCCAAACCATGCTGCTCTGCATACTCAATTGCTTTTTTACGATGAACTACCTTATTTCCAAGAAAGTAGCAAAAAATATACGGCTTATTCCCCAACTCAATGTTTTTTTGTCTTTGTAAAAGTGCACTTCTTCCTAACAACACTACAGGATCAACCACCGTATAAACATCACGTTTTATGATTTGTGATAGTTGTTCTCTACATTGAACATCCCGAATAGAAATCGCATCAAAGCTTGAAAGCGATTTTCTATATATATCATAATACTTCTCGGGTATTTTGGTCACACTCAAACTTGATCCATATGATACCTTTTTCTTTCCTACTGGAACCCATTGCAATAGATATGTTGGGTCAAGAGCTTCAGGGTTCCATACTTGGTCACTACCAGACATAATAATATCATACTTTTCTGATACCCTTCTCAATTCAACTTCTGTTTGTGCGTTTACAGACGATGAAAAGGTTAAATTCCGATTTGTAAATTCCTCAAATGCTAAAGAACGTATCTCAAAACTTTTTTGTTTTGCACGTTTTATACAAAAATCTTTTATCTGACTATATTTCATCAAATAGTTTTTAGGTTGAAAAACTTTTACTATTTTTCCGATTTTCGATTTCTGCTCCTGTCTTTCTGGATGATGCCTCAATATATCACACTCAAATTTTTCAGTCGACTTAGATATCAATCCTGTAATTTGTGGATTGCAAATTATTGAGCTCAGCGAACTTGCTTGTAAAGATGTCCCATAATTATTATTTTCATACCATGTTAATAATAACAGCTTCTTCATATTGCCACCATTTCTGCGCCTTATTTCAACACGCCAATTTTCAACCCAATTTTCAACAGATATTCTAGCGTTCGACGCACCTTTCGCTTGTACTTTCTAAGGATAGTCTTTTGGGGATTGCGCTTTATGTACTCCTTGACCAACATTTTATAGTCTTCATTTTTTATACACAACAACTGTGCCTCGGGGAAAAATTCCTCCCACGTTTTGTGAATCATCACGTCTTCATAAACTTTTATGGATTCTTTTACTTTTCGAATCGCCTCTGCTCTACTGCACCATGCAATGTAATAGTCAAAACATCCCAAGAGGTAGCACCCTGTATAGTGTACCAGATATTCTTCTGGGAAATTCTCTCTTCCATCAAAATAACTTATAATGCCGTTTAATACATACTTCTGCAATTTATGCATGTCAGGATAATACTTTGCACATAAACCGCCTCGAAGATAGTAATAATTGTACACAATCCGATCCGTACAAATAATTTTCCCTGTCATATTCTTGATAAATGCCAGATTAAACATATGGTCTTCTCCAAAAGAAATGTTCGTATCGTATGCAATACCATTTTCGACAATTACCGACCTTCGAAATAATTTTGCCCACGGAAACCATATCTTTGGATCAACTTTTCTAAAATTATCGTTTATCTCTGCTTTGCAAAATTCCATATTCGGTTCAAGGTATGCCTTTTTCCCAATCCTCACCTGCATATGAGAACCAACAACCAAGTCAACACCCTCTTGCATCAGATCAAGCATGCTTTTCAATGCATTTTCCGGCAAATCGTCATCTGCATCGACCATAGTTAAATACTTGCCTGTTGCCTGCTTTAATGCTGCATTCCTGGCTGCTGAGACGCCTTTATTTTCTTGGTCAACAATTACTACTCTTGCGTCTTCTTTGGCAATTTTTTTTAAAACTGACAGTGTTCCATCTTTCGAGCCATCATTCACAGCAATAATTTCAAAATCCTGAAACGTTTGTCGTTGAATCGACTGAATGCAATTTTCTATAAATTTTTCCGCATTATAAGCTGGAATTATCACACTGACTTTATTCATCAATATCCCTCCCTGATTTTTTTGAAGCAACTATCTTTAACACCTTGTCAAGCATCTCTTTCACATCTTGTCTGTATATTGCCAAAACAATACACAGACAAAGAATTTGAGTCAAATACAGCAAAGAACTCTTTTCAATCGTTAATACTGCAAAAGCTTGCGCAACAAGAACAAAATACGAAGAAATGTCTTTTTTTAAGCCGACTTGAATTTCCCCCAATTTTATGGTTTGATCCAACCGAACTCCCCACACAACGATATACGAAATCAGCGATCCAATCGCTGCTCCAATAGGACCTACAATTTTAACAAAAACGATATTGAGGCTCAAATTAACAACAGCGCCAGACAATGTGGTCATAGAAATCAAATTCGTTTTCTTTTGCGCAATCAGAATACCGCCTAATAATCCCGCCAGAGAGTTAAAAATGACCGATATGATCAGAAATGGTGCATATCTCCACGCATCATAGAACTCATCGGAAAACAATATTCTTGCAACGATTTTGTTTACCGCAATAATACATGAGCACAGAATGACAAAACCCAAATTATAAACTCTGTACACCCTGTCGTAAAATTCATCCCGATCATCTTCCTGGGATTTAACTGCGGATATCGTCCATGCCTGATTAAAGATCGTTTGAAAGACAAGCATCAACGAAGGGATCTTATATGCTACAGAAAACACGCCATTTGCAGCACTACCACAAATAGCAGTAATCACATAGCGGCTCGACAAATTGTTGATCCATGCTCCAATATTTTGAAGAATCATTGGCGCACTGTATTTTACCATATCTCTCTGTAGATTGCTGCGTTTCAAAGCCGAAACATCGAAATATCTCCAAACTCTAATCCGTATAGCCAGGTAAAGACAGGCCATCGCAAATGCACAGCAATAGGCCGCAAAGTATCCCGTCAATCCCAACTTTAACCCAATCAAAAACAAAGCATTCAATGAGACTAGCACAAAAGTATTGATCACGCCAGCCACTGCAACATCATACAATCTTTCTAGTCCTCTTGCAAACTGGTTGAAAAGATCGAAAATCATACTCAAACTAAAGTACAAGAGAAAAAAAATGGGATACATTGTAAACAACTCAATGGATCCCGTCCACTGGTTTATTAAGATCAGTCCAGAACATAACATGATGGCTCTGAAACAAAACTTAAATCCTATCGTAAATATCTTTTCCGGTTCGCTGTTTTTTTCCAGAGCAAATCGGATTACAGCATCCAAAATATTCATAGATAACAATGGAGTAAGCAACAGAATGGTAGTAACATAAAAATCATACATTCCATATTCTTCTGTTGTCAGTACCCGAGTATAGAGTGGTACCATCAAAAAAGACAGTATCTTGCTCCCAAAATTGCTCAGGGTCATTATCCCTAGATTTTTTAATAAGTATTTGTATTTTCCCATAATCTTTCTATATTCTGTTCGCCTGTGTATCGTTCTTTTTATCTTGTGGTTTATCCATGACGTTCATAACAGCTGCCAATGCTATTGCACCAATCATGCCTGCAGAAGCAGAGAGAATTGCAGAACCGATAGCATGAATTATGTATTGCATGTATCCAGCATATAAAAATGCTTTCTGCTCAGAATTCAATTTCATCAACTTGAACGAGAAGAAGATTCGTACATAAATTAATATATACAAAATTGAACCAATCCAGCCAAACTGTCCAATTGCCATTGGCCAAAACGTATCGCTCAAGAAAGAGCCATCTTCAGTATTCATTCCAAATAGGCTGTTAAATCCATATTGATAATATAATCTCGAATAATTTCTAGCAGCCTGATCCGAACCAAATGTAGCAAACCCGGAACCCAGTGGGAAATATGTATTTGCTGTCTTTCCTCCGTAGTAGAAGAACAGATATCTGGGTGCATTTACATTCATCAGATATGTTTGAATCTGGAAGGTTCCCAAAAGCAACACTATTACAGCCATAAACACCACTGTGCTTGTTTTAAGATGTGCTCTTTTTTGAAAATAAATCAAAAGAAATATAAACATTGCAGAAAACAGCAGCGGAGAACTTTTTGTCGCCAAGATCAGTCCAACGCACACGGCTGCATACGGTAAGCGATTGTTATGTTTGCTCTTTGAAATTGACAACACAGCAATTGCGACCAACGCAACTGCAAGAAATTGAAAGCTCATTGGAAATATATAATTAAATCCTTTAATTCCGTATCTTGTACTATTTGTCATCCCAACATCTACAAACTGTGATACAATAGCAAACACCCCTGCCAAATAGCAAAACCATTTTGCAAGTGGGCGCAGCGCTCTGGACATATCACTATATGCGTCCAATGAAATATAGTACTTAAAGGCAAAGAGCGTCCATAAAAATTTTGTTTCTGCAATGATATCTACAAAAACTGAAAACCACGAATAAGCCAGTTTACTTGTTATATTCGATAAAATACCAATCGCTATCACTCCACTGAGAATCACCACAGATACTTGATCTACTGTATCCAATCTTCTTTTTAAGAGTAGCAGCATAACATAAAACGCACATATGAGTGCCAGAGCTTCATCAAAATAGCTTCTACCGCCACGCATTTCAAAATAAATCAGTGCTCCTATTACAAAGATGCTGATTACTGCGTGAGAGTGGTAGCTCCTACGACCTATTTTCACATACCAGCTCATACCATCACCTCATCTTTCTCAATCTCTTTTATATCGTCAAAATGCGATAAATAGAAGCAGCAGTCTCTTCGCAATACAAAATGGAAACTGTAATTTCTCTATTAATCATGGCTTTCAAATAGAACTCCCAGCTTCTCTGCAGTTGCCCCACTTGAAGTCTCCACCTTATATGTTAGCTTGTGAATCGGTGTCAGCCGCATAATTTGTTGACAACGATTTTCATCATAATGCTTTGGCAGTTCCTGCATCAGCAAATGAGAATCAATGTGATTTATTGCCGGAACTTGTTCCCATAATTCTGGATTCGCATCTGTTACCATACGGAAAAATATATGCATCAAAAAGTAGTTCTTAATATAATTGTATTTTTTCCAATACGCATAGAGTAGGCCTTGTGTTTCAAGAAGAATTTTATTATTTGTGTACTTACTGAAAATCAGCCAGCTACCCATATTGATCATTTCCATGTCCATCCAACCATTTCTATATACAAAGAAATTGGAATCATCAATATAGGCTGAAATAGTGCCTGTCATATACGTCGTGCTGTCAATCCACAGTCCACCATAACGAATAAGCAACTCAAGTCTCAAAAGATCAGATAGATGTGTATTACTAATCATTCCCTCTTTCCATTTTCTAACAATATAATCAGGGAATTGCACATATTCGTTCATATTTTCTGCAGTAATAACCGTTATCTTCCAGTCTTTCATCCAGTAACAGACAGATGCATAACAATCCTGAACAATTTGAGGTGCGTTCTCCATTCCCTGCAGCCAGCAGATCCAAACCTGTTTCTCCGCCATATCACAATTCTGTTCTTTGGGAAGCTCAGCCTCGATTTGTTTCAAATCATTTTCAAAATGTTTTTTAAGACACGAATAGGATTTATACATTGTCAGCTGACCCGCCAGGTATTTATCTGCAAATCCAGTCTTTGTCAGCGAATAGCCAAAAACATCTGTAAACAGTGTTCTTTGACTTATACTCTTTTTTATCAATTGTTTTATCTTCATTATCTTCCACCCTTGATTTTTTTCTGGTTCCTTAGTTTCATTGCCTTTATCGGTTCAAACCAAAATAATAGCCACCACTGCTTTTCGGCAATCATATAAATTACTACTGGCACAAAAACACTTACACAAAAGCCAATCATAAAGTGAAGAACTCCTGAAGAGATACCGATTTTCAACAACACGGTTCGAATGCCCGCCGCCACAATTGTATGTAATACATATACGGGCATAAAATACTTTGCGCTATGATTAACCAATCCAACTGTCTTATACTGCTCTTTGCTTTGAAAAAAGTATGTAATCACAAGCACAAAAATACTGGCAAAGATAAATTGAGCTTTCGCATTATCGGTCGGTGTACCATATACAAAGTAAGAGAGGATGCATGCCAATATCACCATCCCAGCCGCTATCCCATCAGCCAGTTTACTTTTCTTGAATAGAGTCGCTGTAATCAGCATTCCTATGCAAAACCAAACAGCACTTGCCATCACTTTTGCAACCAAATCCGGAATGTCCTTATCCGCAAGCCACCATACATAAGTAATCTTCATGAAACACGCTATAACAACCATGCTGAACAACGTTTTTCTTTTTCCTTTTCCTGTCGCCGGAGGAATCAGACAGAACAACAAAAAAAGCGTATACAAATACCAGTATGGTGCGATTGGTTCTATAAAAAGTGTTTTCAAAAAAGGGGGCGCTGCATTGTTTACATCTGTGGCAAATACATTCTTCAATAAAAGTGTAATAGTTGAAAACGTCACATACGGAACACCCAATGCAAAGGCTTTTTTCTTAATATTCCCTATGTGTTTTTTTACATTCCATTCGTTCGGAGCAGTAGTCTGATATAAAAAACCACTACAAACAAAAAAAAGAGGCACATGGAATGTATATACCGTTTGGATTGGCCAGCAATATAAGATATTGTTCTCGTTGATCCAGCCACCTGCCATCATCGACATATAGAGATGTCCTATAACAACGAGCAAACACGCAAACATTTTCAGATTATCAATCCAAAGATACCTTTTAGGTTTACATTTTAAGGTTGTTAAATTACTGGACATGAAGCATTTCCTCTACTGTACAGGGTTCCCTCAGTCCTTTTTCTAAGAAAGGAGCTGAAAACGCCCTTGCTTTTTCTTTTGCACTTTCATAAGTTCCAATTACCCGTGCAGGAACGCCTCCAACAATACTGCCCGAAGGAACATCTTTCGTAACAATTGCTCCTGCAGCCACGATACAATTATCCCCGATTGTAACTCCATAATTGATAATTGCATCCGCACCTACATACACATTATTTCCAATTTCCACTTTTCCGAAACGGCAAAGATACTGATCCGTTTTTTCTTCATGATTAAACACCGTATTCAGCGCACTATGGGTTACAATTCTTACTCCTGCCGAAATTGCCACATTGTCATGAAGATAGACCAGAAACGGTTCTGCGGGTAGTATATTCGACTGAAAATAACAGTTTTCACCTACAGCACCAAACATACCATGCTTTTTAATATACGCCATCTTCTTCCATCCATCGCGGATTGTCAGCATGTGAATCTGCCGCCAATAACGGCGAAATTTATCATATACTTTATAAAGTCCCACCTATCGCTGCCTCCTTACTTCTTATAGTTCAACATTCCCTTTACATTGAATACGATTCTTTCCCAAGTGATTTTCTTCCTATTAAACCACAGCACCTTCGCATAATATTTCACTTTACTGCGACGGCTTTTCTTCAGAATTAAATCAGGGGTCAGCTTAAATAGCTTATCCGTTGTAGTATCTGCATAAATCAGATAATCTTTTTGTTCATCGTACTCTTTAATGGCAAAAGTTGTCGGGCGGCACCAGTAGTGCAGGTACATATACTCTTCTTCCATTATTTTACCGTGATCCAAGTAATGGCGAAGAAGCGTCCCATTGTGCCATGTAAAAACCTGATGTTCATTTTTGTACGCATCCTCTTCCTTACCCCAGTCAAGGAAGAAACCGTAATCATATTTCAGCAGGTTTGCGAAGTCAATTTTTTTATAGACCGGAATTTGAAGTGCTTCATAGATATCATCCATTCCCGGTTCATCAAAAGCAAACCCTTTATCAACCGAGTAAACATCTCTGTAGTACATTTTTCCATCAGCATGTGTTCTATAGCGAGCACACACCTCAGGCGTATTTTTATAGAGATTGGAGTGTCCATTAAAACCAACTTTTTCATATTGACTAAGAACTTCATCCGTATAAAACTTACGGATATTCCCCCAAACCAGATCTATATCACAATGTCCCCAGAAATCGTAGTCTTTCAGCTCGTCTGCAAAAATCTCACCATACGCCGGCTTGAAATCGCAGAGCTTATATGGGCGCTCCAGGAAAATCGGAAAATCATAAATTGCCTGAGCCTTTTTCTTCATCTGATCGAACGTCCAATATGTAACCTTCACATTTTCCGGGTAATCATAAGGCGTTTTGTCATCTGTAAAAATCAGCCAGTCAATCGATGGGTTACACTTACAGCTTAACAGCCAGAATTGAAACCCCTTTGGGAACTTTCCAAAATAGGGTACAACATACGCTATTGAATACATTTTATCCTCCATAATCACATCATTTTTTAACTTCCAAGAACTGTTCTACCCTTTGTTTTGTAGAAAGTTTGTATCTGTATTTTATGCAGCTTTCAATATACATTTCACTGTTAGAAACCACATCATTCAAATCGGATTCATCCCACTGCTTCTTTGCAATACCAAGTTGATATTCCTTAATATATGTAGAATTTAGCGGAACGTCTGTTGTGACAATAGGCGTTCCAACTGCAATTGCTTCTACAATGGAAATCATATTGTTGTCTTTCACCGTATTGACGAGCAATGCCTTTGACTTAGACAAAATTGGAAGTAGCTCATCATGCGTCATCTTTCCAGTGAAGATAACATTTGAACCAATTCCCAGAGTCTGCACCATTCTCTGAAGTTTTTCTTTCAACTCACCTTCGCCTATAATGTATAATCGGCAGGTCGCATCGTACTGGTTCAGATACTTGGCAAACTTTTCAAGTATCCCATCGATTTTCTTTCGATCAATCAGTTGCGAACACACCACGAAACTGTTATCTTTTTCTGTAAGCACCTTAAACTTATCAAGATTGACGCCATGATCGATTACATTTACATCCGTGTTCAAGCAGTATTTCTTCACAAAATCTCTTGCCTCAACTGAACGTGCAACAACCTTGGCATTTCGCATGAAAAGTCTTGCTATAGCTCCATACCATATCTTTGACGGGATTTTCTTCATAATGGCATTATGCTTTGCAAGTTCATGCCAGATAACCGTTTTATCTGGTGCTGCTCGATATGCCATCAACGAATTCAGTGAGAATACTTCGCTTGTGATAATTAAATCGTATTCTGTATGATGTTGTTTTACATACGGATATGTCTCCGGCATAAAGGGCAAACAATGCGGCATACAGATTTTTTTACATTTGCATTCCCACCACAATACCTCAAACGGATATGTTTCGCTTTTTGTCGGTTTGAATGGCTCTCCTCCAACCAACGTTACAGAATGCCCCAATTCATGGAATGCCAAACAAAAGTCATACATCATTGTATCTTTTATTGATGTTGCTCTTTTTATATTTTTTGTTTCTGATGTGTACATAATCGGATTAATAACTAGTATTTTCATTAAATATCTCCCATCACCTGCTGACAGAAGACATTTAGATGCTTAATCAACCGAATTACTGTGCCATACTCCATGGGGGATGTAAGAACAATCCCCCCGGTATGTACACTACTGCAAGAATTTTATGTCTTGATTTGCAAACCGAGTGGACAACCTTGACTCCTGCAAATCTTCCATATACGATATACTGTAGCCTACCCTTGATTCTATATCTAATCTTTAAGTCTGGCTCCATGAATACCTCTGCTCGATGCATACACCCAACCGACAAAGCAATATTATGCTTGCGACATTTATTGGTCAATCCGCCTTCAAGATAATTTCCGATGTAAATGGCTTTATTAATATGTATCAGAATCATCCCCAGGGAATTTCTCATTTGACTATTCAGGAAAAGGTAATTCCTTTAAGCAGTATGTTTTCCACTGTTGCTCTTATAGATATATCGTATTGGAAATTCACTTTTTCTTGTAACTGAGTAATTAGATTTTTCGTACTATCCGCGCTTCCGTCATCAACTACAATCCACTTAAAATCTTTTACAGTTTATTTATGCAGAGAATCCCAAAGGCTTTGTAATTCCCTACTCCCCCCTCCCGATTAAAAGTGGGTGTTAAAACTGTTATCATCATGGTTATTGTTTTCCTTATTTGTTCTCCATCTGCTGTGCGATATCAGCATCCACGATTTCCTCTCCGGTCTTATGCTTCAGTTGCTCCTTGGATGCTTCACTCAGACCATTGTTGATCACACAGTTCATATCACAGGTACTGCACTTATCCAGTTCCTCTTTGGTGACTTTGCCATCACGGTAGTCACGACAAATCTTCAACTCGTACATGCTGTACGGATGCTTGGTAAACAGAGCCTTGAACTTATGAATCAGAACCCAGGTAGCAGGCTTCCAGATATACTTGTGCATTGCCGGAGAAACAGAACCGATCATCCAGCAATCACGGTCGCAGCAGCGAACCTTTGCACGAACATTCTCAGCCTCCGGGCTATTCCACAGTTCATCCCAAGTCTGATTGTTCAGGTTGCCCATGACCTCTTTATCCTTGGTACCATTGCAAGGCATAACATCGCCATACGGGTCGATGAAGAAGGTATCAAAGCTCATGTCGCACGGCAGCAGCCGCTTCTGGCCGTAAATGTAGTTGATAAGACCATGGTTAAAGTAGGCACGGAACCACTTTTTCGGGCTATTGCTGCGAAGCAGTTCATTGACCAGATTCTCGAAATTCTTTGCAACCATCGGACGGTCGTGGATGATGTTCTTGGCCTCAACGAAGTAGAAGCTGTTATGCAAGGAGGCGGTAGCAAACTCCATGCCCATCTCATCGGAGATCTTGTACAGCGGAACCAGGTCAGGAGCATTTTTATCTTGAACGGTCATACCGAAGCCAACATCCTTCATCCCCATCTCACGTAGCTTCTTCAGCGTGCCGTAACCACGCTGATAACCATTCTGCAGACCGCGTATTTCGTTGTTGGTCTGCTCCAGACCCTCGATAGAAATACGAATACCAATCTGCGGGAACTCTTTACACAAGTCAACGATACGGTCAGTAAAGAAACCGTTGGTTGAAATAACGATACGGTCAGATTTCTTGTACAGTTCACGCACGATATCCTTCAGGTCGGTGCGGATAAACGGCTCGCCACCGGTGATGTTGGTGAAGTACATCTTCGGCAACTTCTTAATGGTCTCGATACTGATTTCCTCTTCCGGCTTAGAAGGTGCTTTATAGCGGTTGCACATAGAGCAACGAGCGTTGCAGCGGTAAGTGACGATGACAGTGCCATTTAACTTTTTTTCTTCAGACATGATTAATTCTCTCTTTCATACATATAATAAATTTCTCTAGTACCACTTTTGTGATGCAAGAAAAAAAAATCGCTCCGGCAAGTGTTAAAACAGCCGTCACGCCATATGAAATGGCGTTCGACCCAAACATGTGGTTTATCTTCAGCCTCTCCAAAACTCGGTAAATCATCATGTGGCTCAAATAAACCTCAAAGCTAATAGAACTCAGTTTTTTGACTATTTTGTTTTCTCCTGGTTTTCCACTATCAATTATAGAAAAGATAATAATCGCCACTGAAAAAACAGTCATAATCAAATCATTTTGATTCAAAAAATAATATGCAATGGCAGTTATTGCGAGAAACACAAATGCAACAATTCTAATATTTCTCAACCGCCCCAGTTCATCCCGATAAAGATAAATCAGGCCACCTGCCATAAAGAATATTGCACTGTATAAGATATTTTCTCTCTCCATGAAATTTTCCATTACATGCTGCTCATCAAAAAAATATACTCGACAAAGGATGTTATACACTCCAGCAATAATAAAACCTAACCATGCTCTTTTCTTTGAAAACAGCAAAAAGCAGAAAAACGGAAATAACAAGTAAAAAACAAATATCACTGCCAAAGTCCAACTCACTCCCACAACAGAAATCTGTGGGTTTGGCAGTAACCCCTGCAACATTGTAAGGTTAGCAAAAATCTCATATACACTATTCGCACTTGGCGAAATCACCAAATCCAAAATGCAAAGCAATGCGAAGAACGGCCATAGTTTTTCATACCGGCGTTTGTAAAATGTTTCTATATTAATTGTTCCTGCTTTGAATTTTTCATAATATCCACAGCACATTCCAAAAGCACTTACCATCATAAACAGAATGGTAAAATTGCCAGCAGTTCCAATAATTTTTTCGAATAAAAATCCGCTTAGACCGTAATTTCCATTTGCAAGCACATGCATTAGAACAATGCCCGCTATTGCTATAACACGAACTACATCTAGCCCTGGATAATGATTATTTTCACTTTTTCTTTCATTCATCCTTATTTATTCTCTCCACCATACACCTTCATAATTTTCTCGTAATACTCATCGATGGTATCGAAGTTGATGTCCTTACAGTTCGCACTGTACTCCGCACACAGCTTCTTATCAGCCCAGAGCTTCTCGATCTTCTTCTTCAGATTTTCGGCATTTCCGCTCTCGAACAGCTCGCCGGTCTTACCAACCTGAATCAGCTCCGGGATACCACCAATGTTCGCTCCCAGCACCGGTGTGCCATACATCTGGGATTCCATTACGGAGAACGGGCAGTTCTCGTACCACTCGGACGGATAGATGGAGAACCGTGCCTCACGGATGAGCTTTTCCAGTGCCTCGCCTTTCTGGAAACCAACGTTCTTGATATTCTTAATACCATTTACCGTCTCTTCCAATGGGCCAGTGCCGGCGAAGATGAACTGAACATCCGGCAGTTCCTTACAGACCTTGATGAGTGTGCCGATGCCCTTTTCTTCAGAAAAGCGGCCGAAGTAGAGGACGTAGTCCTTCTTCTCCGTTTCTTTCCACTCCACCTTGTCGATGAAGTTGTGCATTGCCACGGTCTTGGTTGCAAACAGCGGATTGCTGTCCATCTTGCTCTTCATGAACTCAGAGCAACAGATCATCGTGTCAATGTACTTGTAGGTACCCTTCCACTTCCAGAACTCAGCTTCCATCATTCCGATGGCAGATTTCGCCGTGGAACCGTGAATGCATTTGCCTTTCATGCAGTTCACGAAATGGCCGCCGAGGCACTTCTCACAGTTCTGGTGGGTGTTCGGATTGTTCAGCATGTGATTCGGACAGACAAGCTGGTAGTCATGTGCCGTGAAGATGATCTTGCAATCCCTTCCGGTCTCCTTGCGCCACTTCACGATTTCCAGGATGATGGAAGGTGTCAGCTGGTAGTTAAAATTGTTCAGGTGACAGACATCCGGCTTGAAGTCGTCCAGAACTTTTCTCAGCTGCACCCGTGCTTCCTTGCTGTAAATGGTCTTGATCGGGTAGGTTAGCTTGCTCAGTTTGCTGCCGCCGTGGAAATCCATATCAGATGTGTAAGCATTGACCCGGTTGCCCACGCAGCGGCCCTCATGCTCCATACCGAAGTACTGAACCTCATGTCCATGCTGCTCCAGCGCCTCACCAAGCTTAAATATGTAGGTTTCTGATCCGCCATTTGGATATAGAAATTTATTGATAATCAACGTTCTCATATACTTTTTCCTTCAGAAAATCTATTTCATATAGATTTGCAGTGTCTGTTTCACGGTATCATCCCAGTTATATTTTTGGCAAATAAAATCAGCCGCTTCTAATTTCATCTTTTTTACCTTTTCTGGATGATCACAAGCATCCTGCAATTTTTTTCTCAAATCATTCTTGTCCGATTTTTTGAAAAGAAACGCTTTATCCTCAACTACTTCTGCGCATTCCGGAATATCCGATGTCAGGCAGCAATTTCCATAACTCATAGCTTCCAACAAACTAAGCGGCATTCCTTCCAAATCAGATGGGAGTGTATATAAATAGGCATTGCTATACAATTCCTCCAATACTCCTCCCTGTACAAAACCAGTAAATATGATTCTTTTATCAGTTCCTGCAAGATTTTTCAATTCCTGTTCAAAATCAGCTGTATCACTAGCACCTCCTGCGATTACCAGTTTTTTATCTGTTTCAACTGCCTTAAATGCCTCAATCAGATAACGAATTCCTTTTTCAGGGACAAGACGTCCCAAAAAAAGAATATACGAATTCTTTTTCAAGCCAAATTTTTCGGTAATCAATTTCGGCTGACGTACAGCTGCACGTTCTATTCCATTCGGAATAAAACAGGTTTTACGTTCGTACGTTTTTTCAAAATAATCCTGCACACCTTTACTGAGAACGATGATTTCATCTGCATACTTTACCGCATTTCGTTCTCCTTGACGAATAAATTTAGAGCCAAATCCACTTTTCCACTTTTCACGTGACCAGTCAAGTCCATGAACTGTCACTATCACTTTTTTCCGAAACAATTTAGGGATCCAGCAAAAAAAGGCTGGTCCCTCTGCATGAATATGTACCACATTATAATGCCCTAAAGCAGCAAAAATCGCTGCAAAAAAGGAGGAGGATACTGCTGCGAGTCCCTTTTTTTCAATTGTCGGAACCTTTTTCAGCCGAATCCCTTTATACTCTTTTGCTGCTTTTGTATCATACTCAGCGCCGCTTACATGGTGTCCGGCTCTGTTATAACAGGTAACCCGGTTTCCTTTATTAACCATCCTGGTACACAATTCTTCTACAACAATTTCAATACCTCCTTCTCTCGAAGGAATTCGCTTATGCCCAAACATTGCTATATCTAAATTACTTTTCATAAAGCGTTCCATACTCTCTTTACTCAGCCCCTCTATGCATTAACACAACCAGAACCGTCTGAAGCAGGATTTTAATATCCAGCCAGATGGACCAGTTGTCAATATATTCCAGATCCAACTTCACTACATCCTCAAAATTCTGGATCTCACTCCGTCCGCTGACCTGCCACATTCCCGTGATTCCTGGCTTTAAGCTTAAACGTCTCTTGTGATGTTCTTCATACTGCATAAATTCATCCAGCGTCGGCGGTCTTGTTCCCACCAGACTCATATCCCCCTTCAATACGTTAAAGAACTGTGGAAATTCGTCGATACTGGTTTTTCTTATAAATTTTCCTACTTTTGTAATTCTGGGGTCGTCCTTCATTTTAAACATAAGGCCGTCCATCTGATTCTGTGCCATAAGCTCTTTTTTACGTTCTTCCGCATCCATATACATGGAACGGAATTTGTAAATGGAAAAACGTCTTCCATTCCTTCCGATCCTGGTCTGTTTAAAAATAACGGGACCGGGAGATTCCAGATATATGGCAGGTACAACGAAAATGGATAAAATACAGGTGAAAATGATTCCCACCAGACCGCCTGCTATATCCATCAGGCGCTTTAAAAACAATTCTGCGGGTTCAAAAATTCTTGGACTGTATGTAAGCACACGGTAAGACCCGAAATTTTCGATCGCTTTCTCTTTTTCTGCCATTCCAAACGTATTAACCGTAACGTGGACAACAATTCCCAATGCCTCCAACCGGCGGATTAAGTCATTCAGTTTTTCACGTCGCATGGTGGGAAGGCTTAAAAGAGCCTCGTCTACCACCTGTTTTTTCAGATATTCCGTCAATCCGTCTGAATCAGACCAGAGATAGCTTCCGTTTTCATTTCTCCCTACCTGGTTCAACTCTATCTTTCCGTGAATGTGCATAACCGCAATGGCAGACACATCATAGTCGTATAGTCTTGCGTTAACTACCTGATTCATTACCTTCAATACATTTGTATCTGATGCGCAGATCAACAGACGCTTTCTGTTTTCCTGTTTTCCATAATACCGAAACAGCGCCGTCTTAATCGTGATCCGTCCCAGATACATGGTCAATATATTGAAAAGAAAAAATAATATGTAAAACTTGCGGGACGAATTGTCTCCAAGTTTAAATGCAAAAAGAATAAGTGTCAGCACCATAACCATATAAAAGTTATCCGTGATGACTACTCTCAGTTCATTCCATCGGTTTCGCTTCATTATAGGCTGGTCCGGCTGATAGAATAAAATAACCACAATGTAAATAAAAAGCATCAAAATACAGCCGTACCAGTTTCCCAGCTGGAAGTCCCCTGCATCCAGAGAAGCAAATCTGCCCAGCAGGGCAAGTATAAATGATACAACCACAGCAATGGCGTCTGCAAACATATAAAATGATTTGTTCCGGATCAGCATAATCAATTACTCCTCACTGTGGTTCTTTTTTAAAATTCCTGTCCCCATAGCTGTCACAAAACCAAAACAGGACGCCAGAAAGAGCAGTTCATATGCCAGTATGTCCCAGTGGATCCTGTCCTGAGCATACTGGACGTCCTGTAATGTAATACAGTTTCTGATCTGAAATACAGACCATACCATCAGTACAACCATCAAACATTCCATCATTTTTCTCATACTTGCAGATTTCATTAATATGTCCCCCTTTTCCTTTGTGTGTTTTCAAAACAGCGTTTTGTGACTGCGCCGGCCTCACGATCATGGAAACCGGCGCATATTATCCTTACACGCTCTGTCAGCGCTTATAGATAACCGAAAATGTTCCCGAGTTCGGGATGGTCACATGGATCATCTTCTTTGCCACATCCACAGATGTAGGCGTGATCAGCTCCCACTTGGAAGTCATGTTGTTGTAGAAGAGCACCTGTACGGTTCCCAGACCCTCTACCAGATTTGGGACATACACAGGCATATTGGTAGCTCCTGTTTTTTCCACTCTGGTTCCGGCCTGATAGGTCATAACTGCGGTGGTTCCTACCAGGGCATTGTAGCCGCTTAAGTCCAGACCGGTTCCGGCCTCTGCCAGACCGGTTCCGGTATTAATGGCATTAATGGTGGATACAACGGTTTCCGGAAGTCCGCTTACCGCGCTTTCGCTTCCCTGTACAAACTCGATGCCTGTATCTCCTACTACGGCCTGGCCGCCGCTCTGGCTGGCTGTTCCGCTTTCAGTGGGAACCGTAATCTGGGCTGCGGTCTGTCCTCCCGGCGTGGCGGCTGAGGAATTTCCTGTGCCTGACGCTGAGGAAGATCCGCCTGTTACCTGATCCACGCGCTCTCCGATGTCATAATCGCCGTCGCTGTCCTCATTGGGGATCACAACTCCGGTTCCCGGACTGTTTGCCGCAAATACGGCTGCATACTGTGAAACCGCAAGAGCTGCTGCCATTGCAATAACTACTGCCTTTTTCTTCATGATCGTTCACCTTTCCTTTCCTGATAAATTTGTTCTATTCTTCAACCCTGTAAAACAGGTCTAGAACCATTTGTGTTACTCCTTCCGGATCCGGATGGTATTCGTCATAGATCCTTGTCTCTGCTCCTTCTCCTGGAAGTGTGCGGATATCATCTCCCCCCAGCTGCTGGCTGCTTCCAATAAATGCCATCATCATATCCAGATACTGATCCTTGGAAAGATTTGTTACCATATAGGGAGCTGCCGTTTCCAGAAGCTTTAATGCAACTCCCTCTTCCCGTGAGGCCTTTTTCTTCACGGCCTCCGCATAACCGGCGATATATCCCTTCTGGCGCTCCAGACGGGCTACGGCGCTCTGGCTTTTTCCTGTATCCCTGTAGCGCAGGAAAGCTTCGGCCTGATCGCCCATCAGGGTTACGGAGGTTCCGGGTTTAAAGGCCGGATCTCTTTTTTCCAGCTCCGGATCGTCAATGGTTACGGTTACGCCGTCTACCGCGTCATTAAGAGGTTTCAGCGCTCCCATGCTTACAGCCATGTATCCGTCGATCTGAAGGCCGTCCAGAAGCTCTGTCACCGCCCGGCACATAAACTGGCAGCTTTTTTCTCTTCCATCCCCATAGGCATAGGCCAGTGTGAGATGCTGTGTATCATAGCCCAGGATATTTCCGCTCAGATCTGTAAGGGGAATGGGGGTCATGGTGTCTCTTGGTATGGCCAGAACCTGTACCCGGTTTCTGGCCGTGTCCTGGGCGACCAGAAAGATGCCGTCGGACTGTCCCCCCGCTCCCGCTGTTTTCGTCTCTGTCAGAGGTTCTCTCCGGTCGATCCCCATGCACAGAATGGCTTTTACATAGGTATTCCGGCGATAGGTTTTTCCTTTGTATTCGATGGTGTTTTGTACCTGTCCGTATCCGGCTTTCCCCTCTTTCTGTGATGTACCGGCCTGCTCTCTCCAGAGCTGTGCCTCGGCGGCAGCCAGCTTTTTTTCCTGATACAGATTCCAGGAAACAGCTGCAAACAGGATTGCCAGAATAACCGCTGCTGTAACCAGCCATTCTCTCTTTTTCTTATCTGCTTTCTTCAATGTTTTCTCTTTCTTTTGGGGAATCGTATCCGTAACGCTCGTACTTACCGTATTTTCCGTAATATTTCTTATAATATTTGCCGTAATACTTCTTATAGTAGCCTGAGCCGTACTCTCCTCCCACCCGGTTTAAGACTGCCCCCAGGATCCGGCATCCGCTCTTTTCCAGCTGGGCTTTTACCTTCTGAGCCATACGGTAGCTGATGCCCCCGCTTTCCACTACGATCACAGCTCCGTCACACTGATTTGCGATGATCGCGCCGTCAATAAGGTTTAACATGGGAGGGGTATCGATTATGATGTAATCATACAATTCCCTTGCATTTTCCAGCAGGACTTTGAACAGTTCATCCTCTAACAGCTCTGCCGGATTGGGAGAATAGGGGCCTGCCAGGATCATGTCCACATTTTCCATATTTGTATGGTAAATAACTTCTCCAAGCTTTTTCTGGCCGCTGAGATACTGGGACAGGCCGTTGGGACGGCCGCTGATCTCATGACGCTTCACCAGTACGGATTTGCGGATATCCGCGTCTACCAGAAGAACCCTTTTCCCGATACTTCCCAGAGAAGAAGCTACGGCTACTGTAGTAGCACTTTTTCCTTCTCCCGATACGGTACTTGTAAAGAGAATGGTTTTTAAGCTGCTGCCGCAGAACTGGATATTGGTACGCAGTGTCTTAATGGCTTCTTCATAGTAATAATCATTTCGTTCCGTATTTTTTAATTCCAGTCTCATCTCCATTTTTTACACCGCTCCCTTCGTTTTCTTCTTTTTTCTTCCCTTTTCGTTTTCTGATTTGCCGGTTTCATCCACATCCGGAATAGAAGCCAGTACAGTAAGTCCCAGATATTTCTCCACGTCTTCTTCTGTCTTTATAGTGTCGTCCATGATCACTCCCAGACAGATAATTCCGCTGATCAGTACGGCTGCTGCCAGACCGCCCATAGCCGCATTCTTTTTCACATTTGGAGAACTTGGTTTTTCTGCCGGTACGCCTTCCTCGATGATCTTGGGCGGAACCATTTCCATAATATCGCCTATGTAATCGGAAGAAGTCTTTGCCACCTCTTCTGCCAGCACCTGGGCGCGGATCGGATCTGTATCCGATATGGTAATAGAAAGCACACGGGTATCTGCCGGGTTTCCAATGCTGATCTTGCTCTTCAGCTGATCCACGTTCATATCCAGCTTCTGTTTTTCAATCACCTGCTCTAATACCGGACGGCTGGTTACCAGTACGCTGTAGTCCTTGGTAAGCTGGCTGCCGATCTGCAGGTCTGCCAGTGAGGTAAGAGTTGTTTCCTTTGAAAGTACATAGACCATTGCGGTGGATTTATAAATGGGCGTCAGCAGGATCTTGCTGTACAGCCCCGCTCCGAAAGCTCCTACGATCAGCCCCAGGATGATCAGCCACAGCTTCTTTTTTAAAGCATAGGCCAGTTCCAGCAGATCGATCTGCATCTCGTCATTGTCATCAAACTTCTTTTCCATGGTATAACATTTCCTTTTCTTTTCATAATAGTTTTGCTACAGTACCTTGTTTTCCAGAATATATCTCTGATTTTTCCCAAATATGGCGGCCGCATCCGGACAGCCGCGCTTTTTTGACAGTTTTTTAAATGCCTCTTCCAGCCTGGGCGGCCTTGTATCCGGCCGGTGCATATCGCTGGCGGCAAAGTGGATCCTCCCCTTCTGGATTTCTTTCAGGCACCAGGCTGCCGTCCGGTCAAACAGACCGCCTGTCAGGCTTTCTGCATTGACCTGCAGACAGGCTCCGCTCTGGACCAGCTCCTCGGTCCTGCCTGTTTCACGAAGGCAAAGATACCGCTCTGCGTGAGCCAATACGGGAATAAATCCGGACTGGACCAGTTCCCGGACTGCCCGTCTTATGGTCTGAAATCCATCTCCCGGTTTGAATTCCACCAGAGCATACCTGCTTTCTGCCAGTGTGAGTGCTCTGCCCTGTTCCAGATACAGCGGCAGTTCTTCAAAATACCGCAGTTCCTGTCCCAGGCTTATTTCAAGTTCCAGCCCTTTTCTGTGAGCCAGCTCCCGGACGCCTGCTTTTAGTTGTCTTAACTGCTCCATATCCGTCTTTCTGGAAAAATGGGGGGTTGCGATAATATGGCGGACTCCCTGCGCCCAGGCTGCCTCCAGCAGATGGCCGGTTTCCTCCCAGTTTCTGGCTCCGTCGTCAATTCCCGGCAGAATATGAGCGTGGATATCTATCATTTCCAGTTGATCCGTCATTTTCTCTTTCCGCCTTTTTTCCTCTGACTGAGAATCGTCTCATGAACCTGATCGGAAAGTCCGTTCATAGGCGTTTCACAGTACTGGCAGTAAAGGTTGTTTAAATAGGGCACTACCTCCTGCCCCCACTCGTAACCGGACATATAGTTTCCCAGAAACAAGGGGACATAGTCGGGATTCCCTTCCACAAATTCGTATACGTCACAGATAAAGCTGCTGGCGTCCACCGCAAAGCTTCCTCTCTTTTTGATCAGCATGCCGCCAATCCCGTTATTCTCCAGTATTTTTTTCAGCCGGTAATAAATCACCCGAAGATTATTTTTGGCGGTCTGTTCCGGTGACTGTTCATACAGCAGCCAGGCCATCTGTGATAAGGATACGCTGCTCCCTCTCTTATCCACCAGAACCGCCAGCATTTCCTTTGCCTTTTCACTGGAAAAATGGACTTGTTTCCCGTCTACAAATACATCGAACCCGCCAAAGGTTTTTATAAATATGTTTTGCCCTTCCCTCTGACTCATTAAATATCTCTCCCGCTTTTAATCGTATTCTTAATAAAAACTTAATTTTTATTAACTATCCTTTAATAAGATACACCATGAACCTTATCAGTACCGTTACAGTTTTGCATTGTTATGCATGTTTCCTGTATTTTCGTAACATTTTCAAAGTGTTTTTATTTTAGTACCGTTTTTTTTACATAATTTCCAAAAAAAGGACTGCAGGTATTCTGCCCTGCAGTCCTTTTTCCCCCATTACTTTATTATTCGTTCTGTGCTTCCCTTATTTTCCGGGTTTTAATTTCCTCAAACTTCTGGAGCAGATATGACAATGTAACCTCTGCCCAGCTGTACTCCGGCATATATTCGCCCATAAAGTAACGGTCTTCATTCTCCTCCAGCATCTCCCAGCAGTCGCACCGGATCCGCCGGCGGTTCAGCGCATAAAATCCGCGGCCTTTCCTCACGATATCTCCCAGCCCATAGCTGACGAGCGTTTTCTTGAGCCTGGACCACGCCACATGAACTGCCTGTCTGGCCGTTTCATCATCTTCCCCGTCCGAAAGAATCTGGGCCATCTCATGCAGGCTGATTTCCCTGCCACCCTGGTCTACCAGAACTGCCAGCAGTTCTTTTGCTTTGGCATTTGAAAAATCAATCTCTTTCCCCCTATAATACAGGTCAAATCCCCCAAATGTTTTAATGTAAACCTTTTCTGCGTCCACTAAACTTATTTTACGGTACATTTATATACCACCCCCCCCCCGGTATTTCCGGAAGCAAGAACATATTTTTATACTAACACAGAAAGAGGTGTTTTTCCAGTAAAAAGATAGTTAAATTACTAATTTTTGAACTGTCACAAATTTTGCGACAGTTGCAGGGGTACTTTACAATTCTTCATTCAAAGCGTTATTTATATGCTTACCAATCGTTTTTATATCTCTACCAAATAATTCAGCCATTTGATTTCTATTTAACCAAACTGTTTCTTGTTCTACTGCAACAGGAAGCGTTATCATTTTATCACATTTTCCCACCATAGTCTTGTGTTTTATAATGAGTTTTTATTGAGAATACAAAAAGGATGCCAGTCAATATGCTTCCCTGATCTGACATCCTTTAATGCTTTATTTATATTCTTCAGGCCTCTTTTCCCTTCAGATATTCATCAATACCCTTCGCGCCTGCCTTACCTGCCTCCATAGCCAGGATCACGGTAGCTGCGCCTGTTACGGCATCGCCGCCGGCGTATACGCCTTCCTTGGTGGTCTTTCCATTGCTTTCATCTGCAATGATGCATTTCCACTTATTGGTCTGCAGTCCTTCGGTTGTAGAAGAAATCAGCGGGTTTGGTGAAGTTCCCAGAGACATGATCACCGTATCTACCTCGATGGTGTAGTCGGAGCCTTCTACCTCTACCGGTCTGCGGCGTCCGGATGCATCCGGCTCGCCAAGCTCCATCTTACGGACTACCATGCCGGTTACCCAGTCATTTTCGTCGGTCAGGATCTCTACCGGATTGGTAAGAAGGTCAAACTGTACGCCCTCTTCCTTTGCGTGGTGAACCTCTTCCACACGAGCCGGAAGCTCTGCCTCGCTTCTTCTGTATACAACATGTACCTCTGCGCCCAGACGAAGTGCGGTTCTGGCAGCGTCCATGGCTACGTTTCCGCCGCCTACTACGGCTACCTTTTTGCCCAGGAAGATCGGTGTGTCATAATCGTCTCTGAATGCCTTCATCAGGTTGCTTCTGGTCAGGTATTCATTTGCGGAGAATACGCCGTTGGCATTTTCACCGGGGATTCCCATGAACTTGGGAAGTCCTGCGCCGGAGCCGATAAATACGGCCTTAAAGCCCTCTTCGTCCATCAGCTCGTCAATGGTTACGGACTTTCCGATGATCACGTCTGTCTCGATCTTAACGCCCAGCTTCTTTACATTTTCAATCTCAGGACGAACGACTCTGGTCTTTGGCAGACGGAATTCCGGGATACCGTAGGTTAATACGCCGCCCGGCTCATGAAGTGCCTCAAAAATCGTTACCTCATAACCCATCTTTGCCAGATCGCCCGCACATGTCAGACCGGAAGGGCCGGAACCGATGACAGCTACCTTGATACCGTTGGTCTTTTCAGGCTTTACGGGAACGACGCCGTTTTCTCTGGACCAGTCCGCTACAAAACGCTCCAGCTTTCCGATGGAAACCGGCTCGCCCTTGATGCCGCGGATACATTTTCCCTCGCACTGGCTCTCCTGAGGACATACACGGCCGCAGACAGCGGGAAGGGCGCTGGACTCAGCAATGGTAGCGGCTGCATCCGCAAATTTGCCCTCTTTTACCTCTGAAATAAATTTGGGGATATTGATGGATACGGGACAGCCCTTTACGCACTGTGCGTTCTTGCAGTTTAAGCAGCGGGACGCCTCCTCCTGTGCTTCTTCCTGTGTATAGCCAAGGCAGACCTCTTCAAAGTTAGCTGCTCTTACTTTTGGCTCCTGTTCTCTGATGGGTACTCTCTTTAAAACGTCCATTATTCGTCACCTCCGCAGTTTCCGCAGCCGCCGTGATGGGTGGCTCCTTCCTGAGCCTTAAGGATGGCTCTGCCTTCCTCTGTCTTGTACATCTGCTGGCGCTTCATGGCCTGGTCGAAATCTACCAGATGGCCGTCAAACTCCGGTCCGTCTACACAGGCAAATTTCACCTCTCCGCCAACGGTTACACGGCAGGCGCCGCACATGCCGGTTCCGTCTACCATGATTGGATTTAAACTTACAATGGTCGGAATTCCCAGCTCCTTTGTAAGCTTGCATACGAATTTCATCATGATCATGGGGCCGATGGCTACGCAGACGTCATACTTCTTGCCCTGATTCTCCACCAGATCCTTGATCACGTCTGTTACCATGCCCTTGCGCTCATAGGAGCCGTCGTCTGTGGTCACATAGAGATTTCCGGCTACTGCCTTTAATTCATCCTCCAGGATCAGCAGATCCTTTGTCTTGGAGCCCTCGATCACATCCGCCTCAATGCCGTGCTCATGCATCCATTTTACCTGAGGGTATACGGGAGCAGAGCCTACGCCTCCTGCCACAAAGAGATACTTTCTCTTCTTTACTTCTTCGATGTCTTCCTTTACAAACTCAGATGGCTGTCCTAAGGGGCCTACGAAATCCTGGAAATAATCTCCGGCTTTTAATTCCGCCATGCGCTGGGTAGATGCGCCTACGGTCTGGAATACGATGGTCACCAGTCCCTTTTCTCTGTCAAAGTCGCAGATGGTCAGAGGAATACGCTCTCCCACCTCGTCAATCTTTACGATAACAAATTCTCCCGGCTGGCAGGCTCTGGCTACTCTGGGCGCCTCTACGTCCATGAGATAGATCTTGTCCGCCAGACATTCTGCCTTAACGATCTTGTACATGATTTTCCTCCTCTTTTTCACTCATACCCCAAAACCGCAGATGCGCTTCTAATGGCATGTGTATTTATAAGACTCAGCTCCTCGGTTCTATTCGATCCGGATGCTGTAGCTTTTCTCCCAGGTTCCCCAGGCTTCCAGCTTCTGGATGCCCGGCCGGTCTTTTAATTCTCCCTTGTATCCGTCGGGAGCGCACAGGCCGTACCATGGCTCCAGGCATACAAATGGATGGGTTGCCTCGATGGTCCATACGCCCAGGTATGGAAAATCGCCGCAGTCTATGGTCACATAGGGCGTTTCGTCAACCAGAAGGCCCACGCTTGAAATCTGCGCCCCGTCAAACATATAGGTAAGGACCTGGTCAAAGAATCCCTTTGTCACCGGAACCTGACCGTCCTTAAGCTTTAAGCTGCCGGTCTTTTCCTCCACCTGATATCCCTGGTCATTGGGCGCCAGATAGTGAAGCTCCTCCTGATGGTTTCCCGCTTCTTTTCCTTCTTTATTAAATACCAGCGTATAATCGTAAATGGTCTTTCCCTCAGGTACCTGAAAGGCCGGATGGCCGCCGATCATAAAAAGGAGCTCCCCGGAATCGGGATTTTTTACTCTCCACATCACTTCAATGGTCCGCCCCGTAAGCCGATGCCCTATCTCCAGCTCAAAATGGAAGGGGTAAACCCCATAGGTATCCGGCGTATCCTTTAACCGGAACCAGCATTCATCCATATCGCAGAGCAGAGGTTCAAATTCCATATCTCTGGCAAATCCGTGGGGCGTAATACCATGCTCTTTCCCCTCATGGGTATATTTTCCCTCAAAGTTCTTTCCTACAAACGGGAAAAGTACAGGCGCATGGCGATTCCAGACTGCCGGATCTGCTCCCCAGAGAAGCTCTCTGCCGGCCTTTTTGTCATAAATCCTTGTAAGCTCTGCCCCGTGACGATCCACGGTGATCAGCAGTTCCTCATTTTCAAGTGTAAATACGGTTCCATCATTCTTCATAAGTCATCCCCCCTTTCTGATGTCTGCATCATTGAATCTGTTGTGAAAATGTATTGCTGCACAGACTTCATATTATCATTTTCCAATGAATGTTACAACTGTTTTTAAGGATTTTGTCACATCCCGGTTCTCACATAGCGGCAAAAGGTATAGCAGAGGTCAAAATAAGTCTGTTCTTCCCCCTCCTCTGCCAGTTTCCAGTCCGGAGCCTGATCCAAATCCACAGGGAAACGCAGATCTGCGTCATAAACATAATCAATGGCAGTGAGATGAATGGTATCGCAGTAAGGCAGGAACTGCCGGTAAATGCTTTCTCCGCCCAGGATATAAATATCCTTTGGATCAAACTCCTCTAAGTATGCAAGGGTCTCTTCCATACTGCGGAAGACCACAGCGCCTCTGGCCTTGAAGGACGGATCTGCGGAAAGAACCACATTGGTACGCCCTCCCAGGGGCTGACCTCCGGGCAGTGTTTCCAGAGTTTTCCTTCCCATCACAACCACCTTCCCGGCGGTTTCCTTTAATAAAAGCTGGCGCTCCGCCGGAATATTTACCAGTGGGCGGCCATTTTTCCCGATCGACCAGTGTTTATCCGCTGATACAATAAGGTTCATCTGCTAAATCCCCCCTTTCCCGTCCGATACCGGTTGCTGCTCATACAGGCGGAATTCGTAGCGGATCCCATTGTCCTCTCCCGTTCCCAGCACTTTTGTCTGCTTCCATCCCGGTTCCCGATCCAGATCCGGAAATACCGTATCCGCAGGAAAGGTATGGAAAATGTGGGTAATATAAGCTTTTTTACAATAAGGAAGAAATGCTCTGTAGACCGTTCCGCCTCCAATGATAAAAACATCCTCGCTGTCATACTGCTTTAAAAGCTCCAGCGCTTCCTCCACGCTGCCGCACAGAGTTACACCCTCAGGAGCATAGTCCGTATTTCGGGTGAGCACAATATTAACCCTGTTTTTTAAGGGCTTTTTGCCCGGAAAGCTCTCCAGGGTCTTACGCCCCATGACTACCACCTTTTCCTTCGTGGTTTCCCTGAAAAATTTCATATCCCCCGGAAGATGAGCTAAAAGCCCCCCATCCTTTCCAATGGCCCAGTTTTCATCTGCTGCTGCTATCAAATTCATGCACATATCTCCAATCTGCCGTAATGTATCCATTCTATCACATTTGCCTAAAAAATACATAACAAAAATCTCCCAGAATCATCATCCTGAGAGATTTTATTATGTATTTTTCGATATGCCTGGCTTCTGGAGTCTGGTGTCCAGAGCGACTTTGAAGGCCATTAGAAAATTTCAGCCCCTTAGTTTTTCTTATGGCCGGAAACCGGAGCTCTGGACACCAGACTCCAGACCTCGATGCTATTTCAAAGCACTCCCTTTGCCCTCTTTTCCTCATAATCCTTCAGAGAAGCCAGCGCTTCTCCTGCCATCGGATACAGAGCGATCAGATTGAAGATCGTCATCAGGCCAACGCCTACATCACCCAAATCCCATACGATGGTGTAGGCGGCCAGTCCGCCGATAAAGAGCATCACCAGCGCCAGAACCTTATAGGCGGTCTGGGCGGCCCAGCTGTCTCCGAACAGATAGGAAACATTGCTGCGGGCATAGTACAGGATTCCAAGGAAGGTGGAAAAACTGAACAGCCACAGGATCACTGCAATAAAGATCACACCGAACTTGCCAAGATGATATCCCATGGCAGCCTGTAAAAGATCCATTCCTGCCAGAGAGCCGGTAATCTCATCCGGAGCCAAGAGCATTAAGAATGCGGTACAGCTGCAGATTACAATGGTATCAATAAATACGCCCAAAGCCTGAACCAGTCCCACCTTGGCAGGATGATCGGTCTTTGCGGTAGCTGCGGCGCAGGGAGCGGAGCCGGAACCGGCCTCATTGGAAAAGAGGCCGCGCTTTACACCATTCATGATCACTGCGCCGATTCCGCCGGCTACTGCCTGACGCAGTCCAAAGGCCTCTGAAAAGATACGCTCCAGCACAGCCGGAATCTGGCCGATGTTTAACAGAATCACTCCCACTGTGATCAGCAGATACAGACCGGCCATTACAGGCACAATGGCATCCAGGGCTTTTACCGTGGCATTTTTACGAAGAACGATCACAGCGCCCAGGATCACCAGTACAATGGTGCTGTAAAGAGGCGGAATATTAAATGCATTTTCAAAGGAGGAGGCCACTGAATTGCTGATTACCTGGCTGATGCCGCACCAGCAGATCAGGCCTGATATTGCAAAGAGCACAGAAAGAGGGAACCAGCGGGTCTGCTTCTTATTTTTCTGGAAAAATTTATGCATATAGTAGGCAGGACCTCCCCGGTATCCGCCGTAAAGAGGATCCTCTTCCTTATAAAGCTGAGCCAGCGTAGCCTCAATAAAGGCGGTAGTGGAACCCAGAAGGGCTGTGACCCACATCCAGAATACGGCTCCGGCTCCGCCTGCGGAAATCGCAGCCACAACGCCTACCAGATTTCCCATTCCTACACGGGTGGCAGTGGAAACTACCAGCGTCTGACAGGCAGAAAGCGCGGTTGTTTCTCCATCCTTCCGCTCCAGAGTAACCCTCAGCATATCCTTAAATAAACGCAGGGAAAGGAAACGGGTCCGCAGAGTAAAATAAATACCTGTAGGGATCAGCAAAAGCACCAAAAGAGAAAAGCTTATGCCTGCGCCCCCAGGCAGAGGCAGGGTGATCAGATCTCCCCACAGAAACTGATACACCGTTTGAATTAACGTAACCATAGTTTTAGACACTCCTTCTATATAGAACATAGATTTTTTCTGTGTTCCAGTATATAATAGTTATTATCATTTGTAAAATTGATAGTTTAAATCTTAACTATCTATATTTTCGATTGTTAGCAGGATAAAGCACAGGAGCGAAAGAAATGAACATAGATACGAAAAATATGGAAACCTTTATTCAGGTAGCGGAACTGTGCAGCTTTACAAAAGCTGCCAAAAAGCTGGGCTACTCCCAGTCTACCGTGTCATTCCAGATCCGCCAGCTGGAAGAAATGCTGAATGTGCGGCTTTTGGAGCGGATCAATCATACGGTCGCACTGACAGAGGCCGGCCGGAAGGTGCTCAATTATGCCCATCGTCTGGAACAGCTGACAGTGGACATGGAAAAAGAATTAAGGCCGCAGCCCTCTGTAAGCGGCCATGTGCGCATGGCTCTGGCAGATTCCCTTGCCTGCTGGATCCTGCGGGAGCACTATGAAAATTTCCGTGCTGCCTATCCGGGAATTACTCTGAAAATGGCAACTGCAAGCACGGAGGAGCTGTTCCGGATGCTGAATCAAAATGAAACAGACCTGGTCTATACGCTGGATCATCATGTTTACAACAGCGACTATATCATCGGTGCGGAAGAACGGATCCAGGCCCATTTCGTGGCAGCTCCCGGCTTTCTTCCCTTTTCCTCTCTGACTGTACCGGTCCGAGAACTGATCACCTTTCCATTTCTCCTGACAGAAAAGGGGATGAGCTACCGCCGTCTGATGGACGAGCATCTGGCCCGGTTCTCCCTGGAGGTACGCCCGGTTCTGGAATTTGGCAGTGCAGATCTTTTATGTACCCTTGTGACTCAGGGCGCCGGAGTGTCATTTTTGCCTGATTATGTAACAGAAGCCGCCCTAAAAAGCGGGCGGCTGGTACGACTTTCTGTGCCGGAATTTAAGCCGGAGCTTTGGAGGCAGCTTCTCTACCACAAAGACAAATGGGTATCTCCGGCCATGCAGACGGTGATCGAATATTTTTCCGGCCTTTCCCCGGCACATACGGATGCTTCCGATCATATGCTGTTGTAAATGGCACTTTCAGGAGATTTTTATGAATCAATCTGAATCCTCCACCCCCGGCGACCGCTTCGCCCAGATCCTGCAGTTTCAGACACCTGCGGCTCTGGCCTGGATCCGCGGAAACACGCCCTATGCTCCCGGCTTAAGCGGTATGGTGCGTTTTTATGATACGCCTTACGGCGGTGTTTTGATCGAAGGGGAATTTTTCCGGCTCCCCAATAAGGGAATTTCCAGCTCCACCGACTTCTACGCCCTGCATATCCATGAAAATGGAGACTGCTCCGCGGGATTCACACGAACAGGCGGCCACTATAATCCCACAGGCACATCACACCCCTGGCATTCCGGCGATCTTCTGCCTGTTATGGGAAACAGCGGGTATGGATGGCTTTCTTTCTATGACAAGCGTTTTACAGTAAAGGAAATCATGGGACGGTCTGTGGTCCTCCACAGCGGACTGGATGACTTTACCAGCCAGCCGTCCGGGAATTCTGGGGTTGTGATTGGGTGCGGGGTGATTAGGGAGAGGTAGGATACAGCTTTTTACCACTCTCCCTTGCTTATCTGCTACACTGACATATATAAATATGAAAAACACCGTATCCATCTTTTTCATCTGCTGTGAGATCTTTCATGGATACGGTGTTCAGTTTTTAATGTCTACTCCTTTTACTCTGCTTTTTCAGCAAGCTCTACTGCTGCCTTTCCATCCATGCGTCCATATACCCGCATATCAATCAACGCGCAGCGTTTTCCATGCTTTCTGCAAATTTCCTTAATATCGTCCAATTTAAAACGAACCTGAGGCCCTACCAGGATCACATCATAATCATCTACAATTTCCTCAAGCGCTGCAAACGGACCTGCATCAATTACATAATCTGCCGGAGCACTTTTCTTCATATTATTTACCAGCAAACTGGTGGACATGCCCGCTGAACAAACTAAATGTATTCTCATAATCATTCTCCTTCTTCACATAAACATTGTTTATTCTGCTTTTATCTTAGCTTTTAATACTGCAATTTCTTCTTTTAAACTATGTATTTCTTTATAAACCTCTACCAAATGTTCTGAAAGATCCTGTGCCGTCATAGCCATACTGAGATGATCCTGAGAATGAACCAGAATAATATTTACTGGAACTATATTGCCTGATGCCTCCTGTGTAATCATCTCTGTTTGAAACTCATGTGCCTCCAGCAAAAGGGAGGATGCTTCCTTCATATCAGCTTCCGCCTGTTCAAATTCACCATTTTGAGCTGCTTTAATCGCTGATATGGAATATCCCTTGGAATCTCCTGCAGCAGCAATAATCTGAAAAGATGGGCCATAATCTGCTTCTGTCATGTTATCATTTCTCCTTTTTTCATTCAGCCTTTATTATCCGAATGGTATCATAACTGCATACACTGCAATTACTGCTATCACCGAAGTCCATATAAGCTTCTCTTTCTGTGTAAACTCTGTTTTGGGACGCCAAATACAAAACAGTGCCACAGGAACCAGCGGCAAAATCAACACACATAAATATGTCAGAATCTTATAAACAGTGAAGGGACGAATCTCATTTGGATCTGTTTTATTTAACTTTTCCCTTAATTCCTTTATATGTTTTTGTGTTTCCGTCATTGGAACTGCCGATTTTGCTTTCTGCTTTATCCTGTTTGACATAACTGACACCTCATTTGAATTCTTTCTTATTTTCATACATAAAGTATCTGTTTGCAATGGTTTTTTGATAAAAGTATGCTGATTTCTTCAAATGACGGTCTCTGTTATGTTCCAGATCTATTTCAACCAGACCATATCGATTTTTAAATGCATTCATGGGGGATACATTATCTGTAAAAGCCCACAACATATATCCCAAAATATTAGATCCGTCTTTTGCTGCCTGTACTGCCCAATATAAGTGCTGTTTAATAAAATCAATTCTGTAGTCGTCCTGAATTATACCGGATTCATCCCTGAACTTCTGCTCATCCTGCACACCCATTCCGCTTTCAGCTACAAACCATTCCGTATTTCCATACTCATTTTTCATTCTCATGCCAAAATCATAGATAATCTTAGGCCAGATTTCCCAACCTCTAAATGGATTCATCTTTTTTCCCGGCATATCAAAGTCTTCATAATAAAAATCCGGATGAAAAGGGGCCCCTTCTTTTACTGCACATGTTCTTTCCTTTACCCTATTTGGATGATACAGATTAATTCCAACCCAATCAAGGGTATTTTCCTTTATAAGTGCCAATTCCTCCGCTGTATGCTCTACTTCAATCCCATGCTTCTTCAACAGTTCAAAAAATCCCTCCTGATACTCCCCCTTTAAAGCCGGATCTAAAAATACCCTGTTGTAAAACAAATCGTACATATCAGCTGCATCGCAATCCCCTTTGGAATCACTTCTTGGATAAACAGTCTCAACATTGATTATACTTCCAAATTTACATTCCGGCCTTTTATAACCACTTTTTTTATAGGCATCCATAACCGCTGCCGTAGCCAATGCTTTATAATAATTCCATTGCATCCACATGGCAGAATCCTGATGATGAGGCCACCTTACTGCATCCAGATAGCTTCTGGTCTGAATAACAATCGGCTCATTAAAAGCAAACCAGTATTTTACCCGATCTCCAAAACGCTCAAATGCTTTTAGGGCATATTTTACAAATAAATCAACCACATGTCTGGAACTCCATCCATTATACTTATCCAAAAGATAGGTGGGAAGTTCATAATGCTCCAAACACACCATTGGCTCAACCCCATTCTCAATACAGGTATCCAGCATATCTGAAAAATAGGCCGCATACTCTTCATCCACTACTGCATTCTCATAATCTGTCAGGAAACGGGCCCAGTTAATGGATGTACGGTAACTCTGGATTCCTATTTCTTTCATATAAGCAATATCTTCTTTATAACGCTCAATAAAATTTGTGGCCACTGCTGGTCCATAGCCATCATACCAGATATGTGGCTCATTTTTATACCAGGAATCCATCTGACTGTCCTGGCCTTCTTTTTTTCCCATCCATCCTTCTGTCTGCCAGGCACTGGCTGCTGCACCCAGAAAAAAACTTTTAGGCAATTGAATTTTTTCTATCATAATATACTCTCCTCCCTTTTTCGGTCCTACTGCTGTGTATCCTGAGCCTTATTTGCCAGAAGAACAAACGGAGCGTAAATAAGAACTGCCATAACAATACAGATAATCTGTGTAACAATCGCACCAATACTTCCTCCGGTAGATAACCATGCACTTAAAATCGGTGGGGTTGTCCATGGCATTGCATAAACACATACACCTGCAAAACCAATTTTTGTCATAAAATAAGCAAATGTACCTGTCACCAACGGAGTAAGAATAAATGGAACTACAAGCAATGGGTTTAATACAATAGGAAGACCGAAAATCATAGGTTCATTAATTTCAAATATTGCAGGTGCTGTTTCCAACTTTGCAATTGCACGGTAATCCTCTCTCTTTGACAGTAACAGAATGGCAATTACAAGTCCCAACGTACAGCCTGAACCTCCCAGCGACATATATGTATCCCAGAAGGACATATTAATAATATTCAATTTGGATATATCCTGGATACCCTGAGCTACCATATCCGTATTTGCCAAAATAGCTGCATTTAAAAGCGGATCTCGAACTGGTTTAATAATCTGATTGCCATGAATACCAATACTCCAGAATGCCTGTGATACAAACATCAAAATCAACAGCCCTGGAAGTCCCTGCATAACCTTCTCTAATGGGGTCTGAAGGAATGTGTAAATGATGGAGTAAAGACTCATTCCGATGAACTTTGTAGTAACAAAATTAAACAAAGCACAGATCAGAATGGTAACCATGGACGGAAACAGTACATTAAATGAATTAGAAACATTACCTGGAACCGAATCCGGCATATTAATCTTCATTACTTCACTTGTAACCAGTTTTGTATATATTTCAACTGAAACAAGTGCAATGACAATTCCCAGAAACAGTCCCCTGGATGCTGTATAATCCTTACCGATTACATTTGCTACCTGAATAACTGCACCCTCGTTTGTAATTTCTACAAAACTGGGCAGACAGCTTACAAATGAGCAGAGTGCAATAATTCCTGGCATAAATCCCTGCATCTTATTTAATTTACCCAACTCCAAACCAATCAGAACCACTGCTGCCACTGTAAAGAAATTAAGAGTTGCATAATTGGCTGCGTTGAACCAGTCTGTAAACATTGACAGCCACTGCATTCCCGGAAGCTTCCCCAGACTAATACCATTTCCCTCTGTAGCACATACTACATTGGTAATCAATGTACAGAAGGAACCTGTGATAATAACTGGTATCAAAGCTGTAAATGCATTTTTAATTGCACACATATGTTTTTGTGTCGCAATCTTATTCGCTGTAACTAACAATTTTTCAGTAAGTTCATCTGAAAACTTCATGTTTTCTCCCCCTCTTTTGACTATTTTTACTCATGAGCTTGTTTTTAATATATACCTTTACTTTTTATATGTCAAGCTTTTTATTATCAAAAGACATATCTTTTTATTTTATAAAATATGTATATTGTTTTCTTGTCGTATAAGCAACCAAAAAAGGCATATGCGGCTCATATAAGCCACATATGCCCCTAAAGCTTTTTTATAAAAAATATAATAATCTATCGAATACTAATTGTCTTATAACTAAAATCATCTCCTATGTGATGTTGTTCTGAATACTCAAACGGTACTCCGTTATCCAGATACCCTGTTTGGATAATAGAAAGAACCGGGTCTGTGTCTTTGAGTCCCAACCATTTTTTATCAAAATCATCCGGTCTTTGCGCCCGTATAATACGATGGGCACTCTGTATACGAAGTCCCAAATTGTTCTCTATGTAACTATAAATTGAGTGATATAAAATATCCCTCTTTAATCCGGGTATCAGATCAATCGGCATATACACAAAATCAAGTACTCTCCAATCTTTATCATCATACCTGTAACGAATCAAATGATATACAAAGGCATCCTCCTCTATATTCAGCTTATCGGCTATAAACTTTCCTGCATTTATCACCTCAAACAAAACAATATCGGATTGGATCGTTGATTTATCCTTATTAATATAAAGCCCATTTAACTGAGTTGAAATCTGTCCTTTATGATCTTCCAATCCTTTTACAAATGTGCCTGACCCCCTTTTTTTAATGACCAGACCTTCCATTACCAACTGATCAATTGCCTTTTTAACTGTAATTCGGCTTACCTTATATGTTTCACACATTTCGGGTTCTGTAGGAAGCTTCGTACTAACTGCATATGTTCCATTTTGTATTTTCTTTCGAATATCTCCTGTTATTACTTCATATTTCGTCATAAGCAATCCCCTCATATCATACTAAAAGATATATCTATAATCTTTTTATTAAATATATGATTATGTTTTTTAGAATTATACATCATATCTTATTTACAAACAAGTAATTTATAGTCTTATTACCTCACTTCTGCTGAAATGCACTCTCATAACAGGCCACCTGTACCCATTCCTTCTATTTTTCTTACAAATAAAAACCTGCCGACAAATGCCTTTACCTATGCATTTCCCAACAGGTCCTTATTCTCTAAAAATACTTCTTGCTTCCCCAAAGATTACTCTTCTTCAGATCCAGATATTCATTATAGGCCTTTTCAAGGATCTGCTTTTCATTGGAGAATTTCAGCAGATGGTAGGCTTCGTAAAATTTGTAATATCCGGAATCCAGAAAGTACTCTTCCCGCTGTGGTTTGCTGTAATAGCTGTCGGCCATCATCAGATACCAGTGTACATCCTTTTCCACCACATCCTGTGGGGTATTGAAGGTATACTGGCTTTTGCCGATATATTTGATGATGGAGGCGCTGACTCCGGTTTCTTCCTTGACCTCTCGCAGCGCCGTTTCCTTATATTCCTCTCCAGCTTCTACGGTTCCTTTGGGAAGAACCCAGCCCTCGTACTTGTTTTTGTAATTCTTGTACAGCACCAGGATCTTTCCTCGAAATATAACCACACCGCCGCAGCTCGTTGCTTCAATCATTGCAATCCCTCCTGGTTTTGGTGTGAACCTGGCTGCCCTGCGCAGCCGTGACTGGTTTTAGTATACAACGTTTGGAAGGGATATGCAAGAATTTTCACTTTCCCTGTTATATCTGTTCTAATACCTCCTGCAGGTCCAGCGTCTTCATTCCATTTTCAAGTTCAAAATAGGGCACTCCGATTTTTCCCTCTTTCTTTGGCCCGTCAAACAGAGCCTCCTCATCCCTGATCTTTAAAAATGCCTTCATTTCCGTCAGGCTGGCTGAGATATTTCTAAATTCCAGGTCTGCTCCCTTATCCTCCAGCTTGTAAATTGCATATAATGTATCTTTGCAGAGATGGGTTCCGTACATGATTACTTTCATTTTTGTGCTCCTTTTTATCTCATTTTTTCATAATGTAACAGCTGTCCTATTATCTGTCAATAGTATCTAAAGGAGCAATACATCCCCGGCTAGTTCCCTCTTGACAAAATCCGCTTTCGGATTTATACTCTCCTATACAAAAACCGAAATCGGATTATCAATTTATAAAGGAGCCTCAGCCATGTGCAGCAGCCATACCGCAAAAGAATTAAATCTTAAATTTAACCAGTTATACCGCCGTCAGTGCAATCTCTACCACACCTATGCAGCGGCCTGTCATCTTTCTGATACTGCATTTTCCATTCTTTACTGTCTCTGTGAAACAGAAGCAGATGAACATACCACACCATTTACTCAGCACGAGCTGGCTGAGCTTTGCAGCCTGCCCCGCCAGACAGTGAACTCTGCCATCAGTGGTCTGGTAAAAAATGGATATGTAAGTCTGGAGCAGTTAGCCGGAGCCGGCAATACCAAGGCAGTATACCTGACAGAAAAAGGGACTCAGCTCTGCCGGCAGATTGTAATCCCCCTGATTGAGGCGGAGCAGCATTCTCTGGCACAGATGACCGCAGAAGAGGTAGAGCTGTGCCTGAAGCTGTCTGTCCGCCAGTTAGACCTGTTTGAGGAGGAGCTGGCTTTAATCCTTCCGAAAAAGGAACACCCCTCCGGGGAATAAAGGAGAATTTGACATCATGCGATATTTTATACGATTTCTGAAACCTTACCGAATGACCTGTGTCCTGATATTCTTTACTGTACTTTTAGATGTGACCGGAGCCCTTCTGGTACCTACGGTAACCGCCAAAATGTTAAATCTTGCCGCAGCAGGCGCAGGGCTTATGCCGATCCTTCACGAGGGTCTTATCATGCTGGCTATCTCCCTGATGGCCGGTTTCGGCGCTTTGTGGGGAAGCTTTCTCTGTGCGCGCCTGTCTGCCAGACTTGGCCGGGACATGCGTGTGGCTGTCTACGAAAAAAGCCTGAGTTTTTCCGCAGCGGATTTTGAACGGTTCGGAACAGCTTCTATGGTAACCAGAACTTTAAATGACATTAACTCTATCCAGACTGCCTTTGTCATGTGTATCCAGATGGTTCTTCCCGTTCCGATCATGTGTATCCTGGGCATCGTTTTTGCATTTCGAATCCATCCTTCTATGGGATATCTGGTTACAGCCATAGTAATTTTTCTGCTGGCAGCAGGCTTCTTTATTATCCGCAGGGCATCCCCTATTTTTGAACGGCTTCAGCGGTTTTTAGACCGGGTGAATACGGTTCTCAGAGAAACTATCACCGGTGTGCGCGTGATCCGTGCCTTTGGAAAGGAACACCATGAAGCGGGACGGTTAAACCGGACCTTTTCTGATTATGCCGATTCTGCCATCCGGGCCAACCGGCTCTTTGCGGCACTGGACAGCATTGCCAATGTAGCGATCAACCTGACGGTCGTTGCAATCCTGTATATAGGCGGCAATCTGACCGGAGCCGGGGCCATGGAAATCGGCGGCATTACAGCTGTGACCGAATATGCGATCTGGATCCTGTTCTATATCATGATGGCACAGATGGTTATCATTATGGTACCCAGAGCCCTGGTGTGTATTGAGCGAATGGCTGAGGTGCTGTCACTGGAACCGGAGATACAGGATAAGCTTCCGGTTCCGGCTAAAACTGAAATCGTGAAACCTGATCCCCATACATCTGAGGCACTTGATTTGGGGGGCGCTGCCTCCTCCCACACTCTCCTGTCCTTTGACGACGTTACCTTCCGCTTCCCGGATGCGGATGAGGATACCTTAAGTCATCTGGCCTTTCAATGTGAGAAAGGCACTACAACTGCCATTATCGGCGGTACGGGAAGCGGAAAATCCACCATTGCAAAGTTGATTCTGCGCTTTCACGATGTTACCTCCGGACGGATTTGTCTGGATGGAACCGATATCCGGGAACTTCCCCAGAAAAAGCTTCGTGACGCAGTATCTTATGTACCCCAGAAAGCCTGGCTCTTTTCCGGCACCATTGAAGAAAACCTGCGGTATGGAAATCCCAACGCCTCGGAGGCGGAGCTGCGGACAGCTCTGGATACAGCTCAGGCGGGCTTTGTATATGACCTGCCGGATGGCCTGGCTTCCCATACAGCTCAGGGGGGCACGAATTTTTCAGGCGGACAGAAGCAGCGCCTTTCCATCGCCAGGGCACTGGCAAAAAAAGCCGCTGTTTATATCTTTGACGACAGTTTTTCCGCTCTGGACGCAAAGACAGACGCAGCTCTCCGCCATGCTTTAAAGGATGCCACGAAAGATGCGGCTGTCATCATCATCGCCCAGCGTGTAAGCACCATTCTTCACGCGGACCAGATCCTGGTGCTGGATGACGGGAAAATCGCAGGACTGGGCACTCATTCCTGGCTTTTGGAGCACTGTCCGGTATATAAGGATATTGTGCGTTCCCAGCTTCGTGACGCCTGATTTTGTCATATTTTAAGGGAGGTTCATTGATTTTATGGAAAATGACCAGAATTATTTTGATACAGAAGTATTTGAAGCAAAGCATATGAAAAAGACCATTCTGCGCTTTATCCGCTCTATGGGGAAGCAGAAATGGAGACTGACCGTTGTATTTATCTGTATTGCCTTTTATACCTATTTTACGGTCATGGCGCCCTTATACAGTGCAGATGTGGTAGACCTGATCTGGAACCAGATGAAGGAGGCAATGCATACCGGACAGCATTTTCAGATCACCTGGGAGTTTGGCGGAAGGCAGCTTTTCTCCCTTCTTCTCATGTTTTTAGCCTGCGGTATCTTCTATTCCCTCCAAAGCTTTCTTATGGCAAACTTTGCAGAAAAATTGAATCTGCAGCTGCGGGGGGAGATCAGCGAGAAGTTAAACCGTCTTCCCTTGTCCTACTTTGACCGCCAGCAGCCGGGAGCCATCATGAGCCGGGCCACCAATGACCTCGAAAAAATGTCCGAGGCTCTTCAAACAGGACTTCTGCGCCTGTTTATGGCTGTTGGAACCATCCTGGGTTCTCTTTCTATCATGGCTTACTTTGACGGATTCCTCACTGCGGTCTTTTTGTTCTTCACCGCAATTTCCCTGCTGGCAGCCAAAGCCGCTTCACAAAAGACCCTGCGCTATGCGGCCAGACGCCAGGACTGCACGGGAAAACTCAACAGCCTTATCGAAGAAGCATACAGCGGCCGTATGCTGATCAAAGCCTTTAACCGGGAAGAGGAAAGTCTGGCCCAGATCCGCCAGGCCGCTGTGGAGCTGGCAGACGCTTCCGAAAAAACAGATTGGATCATCAATGCCATTAACCCCGGAATCCGCGTTATCAACCGGTTCGGACAGGTTGCTGTGGCTGTTTTGGGAGGTGTTATGCTCTTAAAGGGCCACCTGACCCCGGGACGGTTCCAGGCGTTCTTCCAGTATGCCAATCAGGCCGGAGAACCCATTACCGAGCTGTCCTATATGATCAATTCCCTCCAGTCTGCCCTTGCATCGGTGGAACGGGTCTATGAGCTGCTGGACGAAGAAGAAATCCTACCGGATCCTGAGCATCCGGCCTGTCTTCCCGCCCCAAAGGGCCATGTGGACTTCTCTCATATCCGTTTCGGCTACACTCCGGAGCGCACCCTCATGTCTGATATCAGCTTTTCCGTAAAAGAAGGGCAGAAAATCGCTATCGTAGGCGCTACGGGTGCGGGAAAAACCACGCTGATCAATCTGCTGATGCGTTTCTATGAAATCGGCGGCGGAACCATTTTACTGGACGGCGTAGACACCCACTCCTTAAGCCGGGCCGGCCTTCGCCAGGCCTTTGGCATGGTACTGCAGGACACCTGGCTTTTTGAGGGGACCATTGCGGAAAATATTGCCTATGGAAAGCCGAATGCTTCCAGAGAAGAGATTATTGCTGCTGCAAAGGCAGCCAGAGCCGACTTTTTTATCCGTACGCTGCCTAAGGGATACGATACGGTTCTTGGAAGCGATGCGGAAACTATTTCCGCAGGACAGCGCCAGCTCCTTACCATCGCCAGGGTCATGCTCTGCGATCCTGCCATCCTGATCCTGGATGAGGCTACCTCTTCTGTGGATACCCGGACGGAAATGGAGATCAGCCGTGCCATGAACACACTGATGAAGGGCCGTACTTCTTTTGTGATCGCCCACCGTCTGTCTACCATTGTGGATGCGGATCTGATCCTGGTAATGCGGAATGGTACGATTATCGAGCAGGGGAATCACAAACGCCTCCTGGAATCAGGAGGCGCTTATGCGGAACTGTATAACAGTCAGTTTGCTTAATTTAATTACTGATTTAAACCATTAAATATCTTTTCAGCCGTAATCGGAAGCTCTCTGATCCGGACGCCGACTGCATTGTATACTGCATTGGCAATGGCCGGGGACGGAGTATTGATTACGATCTCACCAATGGACTTGGCGCCAAAGGGGCCTGTCGGCTCATAGCTGCATTCCAGCTCTACCTGCACCCTGCCAATGTCCAGACGGGTGGGAAGCTTGTACTGCATCAGGGAATTCTCGCAGACATGGCCGTTTTTCAGATAGGTTACATCCTCGTAAAGAGCCATTCCGATGCCCTGTACCAGTCCGCCCTCTGTCTGTACTCTTGCCAGATTTTCATTTAACGGCGTACCGCAGTCAACGGCTGATACAAACTGGACCAGATCGATCTGCCCGGTTTCCATATCTACCTCTACTTCTGCCGCACCTGCCATGAACGGAGGCGGAGATACGGGAGATGTACAGGATTCGGTTGCCTGAAGTGCCTCGTTATTAAAGCACATAGCTCTGTTTCCGATATCCAGAAGAGAAATCTCATTTTCAAATCCTGAGCCTTCGGGCACCGGAGTGAGACGCTTTACGGATTTTCCGGTAAATTCCAGTTCATCCTCGCCGCAGCTTAAGTATTCTGCGGCCTTCTTTATAATCTTTTTCTTTAAGGTCTCGCAGGTCTTAACCACTGCGTTTCCGGTCAGGTAGGCCGTACTGGAAGCATAGGAACCGGAGTCATAGGGAGAAATATCCGTATCTACGCCGTAGACAACGATATCATCCATCTCACAGTTCAGACACTCTGCCGCTACCTGCGCCAGGGTGGTATCGCAGCCCGTTCCCATATCGGATGCACCGATGGTCATGGAATAAAAACCGTCATCATTTACCTTGATGGTTACAGAAGCCACATCTACCTTTGAAATAGATGAACCCTGCATAGCCATGGCAATTCCTACGCCGCGGACTTTTCCATTTCCCATATCCTTTCTGGGATACTTCTCATCCCAGCCGATCATTTCCTTTACACGATCCACACAGCGGTCCAGCGTGCAGCTTTCTGCCGTTTCTCCGTAATATGCAGGCATTACCTGTCCTTCACGGATCATATTTTTTTCACGCAGCTTAACCGGATCCATATGAAGCTCTGCAGCCAGCTCGTCAATGGCAGACTCTACGGCAAAAATACCCTGGGTCGCACCATAGCCGCGGTATGCGCCTGCAGACATACGGTTGGTGTAGACTACATCATAGGCAAAGCGGAAGGCCTTTGGAGTTCCGTACAGAGGAATAGATTTGTGTCCGGAAAGTCCTACGGTCGTCGGCCCGTGCTCGCCGTAAGCGCCTGTGTTGGACAGGGTGTAAACGTCGATTGCCTGTAAAATGCCTTCGTCGTCGCAGCCTAATTTTACCTTTACTTCCATCTCATGGCGGGGAGAGGAAGCAATCTGGGACTCGTAGCGGCTGTAAACGATCTTTGCGGGCTTTCCTGTCTTCATGGTAACGATGGCAGGGTAAACCTCTGCGATTACAGTCTGCTTGGCTCCGAAGCCGCCGCCGATCCTGGGCTTGATCACACGGATCTTTGACTTTGGCACATCCAGCGCATGAGCCAGGATCCGGCGCACATGGAAGGTAACCTGGGTAGATGCGGTTACAACCAGTCTTCCGTAGATATCCATATAGGTGAAGGCCCGGAAGGTCTCCATCATGGCCTGCTGATTTGCCTTTGTATGGTAAACACGTTCAATTACATGGCTGCTGCCTGCAAATGCGGCTTCCAGGTCTCCGGCCTCATCCTTACCACAGGCACAGAGATTGCGCATATTGTCAGCGCCAACGGGACAGAGGGCCTTCCAGTCCTCCTCAGGATGAACTAAAATGTCTCCGTCCTTTGCATCATGCATATCAAGAACAGGCTCTAATACCTCATATTTTACCTTGATCAACCGCATGGCCCGGTCTACACAGGCCTCGTCCTCACCTGCTACAATGGCTACCGCGTCGCCCACGAAGCGCACTCTCTGATCAAGGATCAGACGGTCATAGGGGCTGGGCTCCGGATAGGTCTGTCCTGCCATGGTAAAGCGCTTCTTCGGCACATCCTTCCAGGTAAGGATACATTCGATTCCCTGTACCTTGGAGGCTACGGCGCAGTCGATCTCACGGATCAGCGCATGGGCATAGGGGCTGCGCAGAACCTTTACGATCAGGCAGTCCTTCATGGCAAGATCATCCGTATACACCGGCTTTCCCGTCACAAGAGCTTTCGCATCTCTCTTGATCAGGGGTGCGCCTACTACACGCAGCTTTTTGGCCTCAGCGGGCCGCTTCTGTGAATATGCCATCAGTCCCTGCCTCCTTTCTGCTTTGCATCCAGATACTTTTTAACTGCACGAAGCTGGGACATATATCCGCTGCAGCGGCAGAGATTTCCGGCTAAATACTCCTTGATCTCGTCCTCTGTAGGATCCTTTAACTCCCGCTCCATGGCCAGTACGTTCATAATAAAGCCCGGGCTGCAGAAGCCGCACTGCTCTCCGCCCTCAGCGGCTAAAAACATGCCAAATTCCTCTGCCTCCTTCTGAAGTCCCTCCAGAGTAGTTACATGACGTCCATCCGCTCTGAGAGCCAGAGTGGAACATGACAATACGGGCTTTCCGTCCAGCCAGACAGTACACAGGCCACAGTTTGCTGTTTCACAGCCTCTTTTTACGCTGTAGCAGCCCAGTTCACGCACCAGATCAAGAAGCACCGTATCCGGACGCACCTCTGCCTGAACCTGTTTTCCATTTAAACGAAAGCGAATCTCCATTACCGGCTCACACTCCTTCCCTTTAAGCGCTCCATGAGGCGTCTTACATACACAACTGCCAGGCTATGGCGGTACTGTCCGCTGCCTCTTGTATTATCTCCATAGGAAACTGCGTCTGCTGCCTGCTTTGCCATTTCCTTTATGGTGTCAAAATTATCTTCTGTAAATTCTACTAACGCTGCCTTTGCCGGTCTGGCTCCGATGGATACGAACCACTGGTTGCCCAGATTTGCAGCGCAGACTGCAAGCAGCGGGAAATCCGTACTGGAATTTCTCTGGCTGATATAGGCAGCCTTTCTTCCGTCCTTTTTGATCACCACACGGACAAGGATATCTCTGTCATCCCTGTGAACCGGACGGGCTGCGAACTCTTTGATCGGCACCATGCCGCCGTGGTACAGCTCTACATAAGCGTCAAGAGCCAGCAGGCAGGTAAGGATATCGGAAAATCCGAAACGGGCATATACGCTTCCGCCTACAGTTGCGCAGTTGCGCATCTGAACTCCTACGATATGTCTGGTGCACTCCTTAAAAATGCCTCCGAAATATGTATTCAGTCCTTCATGAATTTCCAACTGTCTCAGGCTGCACATAGCTCCTATGGAAAATTCCTCTTCATTTTCTTCAATCTGATCCAGCCCAAGACCGGATAAGTCGATGACCATACGCTTTGTCACGTTTGTCATCTTCAGCCACACCATGCCTCCTACTACCAGGCTGCTGCGTTTCTGGCACAGCTCGTATGCCTCAGCCAGGCTGGTTACCTTAACATAATCATCTGCTCGAAACACCTGATCGCTCCTTTCGTCATTTGCAACGTTTCCTTTTGTATCAGACAAACAGAGGCATTATAGCACGAAATACCGCTGTTTTCTACATAGTTCGCTATTTTTTCAAAAGATATGCGTCAAACATGGCCCTGGCAACAGGCCCTGCTATCTTTCCTCCGCTTCCCGACTCCTCCACCAGCACTGTAACTGCAATCTTTGGAGCTTCTGCCGGGGCAAAGCCCGTAAACCAGGCATGCGTTTCCTTTCCGGTTTCAAATTCCGCAGTTCCTGTTTTAACTGCAGCGGTGTAATCCTCTGTACGAACCGCCGAGCCTGTGCCCACATCCGTCACAGCCTTCATAAGCTCTGTGAGCTTTCCCGCCTCATCTGCCGTCATCAAAGAACCATAGGCCTCTGGAAGAAACTTCTTAACCTCTTCCCCGCCTGCACTTACTACCCGGTCTAACAGATAAGGCTTCATCAGCGTTCCCCCATTAGCCACAGCCGAAGTGATCAGGACACTGTGCAGGGGCGTGATCAGGGTAGTTCCCTGTCCGATGGAGGTCTGCAAAATCTCCCAGATATCGGCTCCGGCTTTCATATTGAAGCTGCTCTCTTTATAAGGAAAGCCGGAAAATGGCAGCGGCCGGTTATATAAGAGTTCCTCTGCCGTAGCTGCAAACCGGTTTAAATCCAGTTCCAGACCCATGCTTGAAAATGCTCCGTTGCAGGAATTGGCAAAGGCCTTTACAAAATCCTGGCTGCCATGAGCCTCGCTGTGAAAGCATTTGATGGAATACTCTCCATTGTGATATACGCCATTGCAGTCAAAATGAAAGTCTTTGTAATTGTCCGGATGCTCCCTGATATATTCCAGGGCAGTTAGGATCTTAAAGGTAGAACCGGGAGCATACAGCCCCTGGGCCGCGCGGTTTAAAAGCTGGCTTTGGGTATTGGCGCTATCTGTGAGAGCAGCCCAGTCCGTAAGCAGCGTATTGGGATCATAGTCCGGCTTTGACACCATCGCTAAAATCTTTCCCGTGTCCGGCTCCATGGCGATCACCGCTCCTCTTCGGTCTCCCAAAGCGGAATAGGCGGTCTGCTGAAGATTGATGTCCAGAGTGGTTACCACATCATCTCCCAGATTTTTCCTTCCGCTTAATTCATTTACCGCCTGCTCGATGAGATTTACATGGGATGTAAGGAGATAAAAATTTGCCAGAGACTCAATTCCTGTCTTTCCCTTGGTGGAATACCCTACTACATGTGCAAATACATCCCCATGGTCGTAAACCCGCAGCTCATTTCCATCCTCATCCTCCTCATTGTGAGCCAGAACCGTACCGTCAGACGCCAGGATCTTCCCCCTGTGAACCCGGTCGGAAAAACGGTCCAGACGGGCATTGTAGGAATTATTGATCACCTCCTGTCCTTGTATCTGTATAAAATACCCTACATATAAAATAAGTGCCAGAAACAGCAGGGCAATTCCATAGGTAATCCTGAGGATACTGCGGTTTGCAGGAGATTCCCCTGTCTGTTTTTTTCCTTTTTTTGCCATCAGTCCTCAGCCACCCCCATCTCTTCTTCGTCATTTCGTTTAATAATATACAGTCCCTGGATCATGGCAAAGAGCATAAAGGTGCTCACAATGGAACTGCCGCCATAGCTTACAAAGGGAAGAGTCACGCCGGTAGACGGGATAAACTTCGTCACGCCGCCTACGGTTAAAAATACCTGCGTCACATACTGGATTCCCAGCCCAAAGGCAATCAGCTTGTAAAACATGGCCTGCATCCGGGAAGCGATCATCATAAACTGGATAAAACAGCCCAGACAGATTAAAAGCAGGCAGACGGCAAAGATGCCTCCAAACTCCTCTCCTATGGCCGCAAAGATAAAATCCTTTTCCACCACTGGGATTTTTCCCGGCATTCCCTGGCACAGCCCCATGCCAAACCACCCTCCTGTACCGATGGCAAACAGCGACTGGGTGATCTGATAACCCGTATTGTCAATATCCGCCCAGGGATTTTTCCAGGCAGCCACTCTGCGCTTTACATGGTCAAACAGGCCAAAGGCAGCAGCGGCCGCTCCGCAGCCAAGTCCAATCCCGCCAAACAGATACAGCTTCTTTCCCGTGGCGATAAAAAGCATAAGCACATAGCTTACAAACAGGATCAATGCTCCTCCCAGATCCTTTGACAGAACCAGGATCAGCACATGGGCCGCTGCGGCGGCAGTTGTAATACAGACTTGTTTCAATTCCGTGGACTGGTAAAACATGGAAGCCGTAAAGAGCACAAAGGTCAGCTTTACAAATTCCGAGGGCTGGATGGAAATTCCTCCAATGGTAAAGGAAAGCTGCGCTCCAAAGCTCTCATCCCCTCCGATCCAGACCGCAAGAAGAGCCAGGATCCCCACCGCGGCGTAAATCCACTGGAATTTATAAATCTGCCAGAACCGCTCCATGATCCACGGGATCAGCCAGGAAACAACGGCTGCCCCGCAGATAATTACAAACTGCTTTAGAGCCTTATCTAAGGGATCTGCACGAAACATGGACAAACGGCTCAGCATAATCAGGCCTACGGCCAGAAGCATACAGGTGTTATTTACCAGAATCCGTGAAACATTCCGGTAAAAACGCCGCGTAAGGAAAATATAAACCAGGAAAAACACAGCCTGGGCTGCATAAAAGGCGGCTAAAAGCCCCGACGTCTTTTCATCCTCTGCCTTTAAAAACAATGTCATATAGGCCAGAAAATGCATAAAAAACATTACATGGTTCTGTCTGGCGCAGAGCCTTAGCTTCCGTTCCCGATCCGGGAAGGAAAAATAGCGGAAATTCGCCCAGGTGTAGACAGCCATGAGAAAAATCATCACATATTTGGACAGTTCCAGGATCAGATTAACCATACCCTATTCTACTCCCCGCCTGAAATGGCCTCTGGTAAATTCTGTAAATGGAGGCTCTGCATTTTCTCCTCTGATAAACTCTGCTGCAAAGGCATTTAATACTGCCTTTGTCTCCTCCCCTGTTTCTATTGTAAAGCACAGGCGCAGTCCCTCAGGAGCCAGACGCTTTACAGAATCTGCGCAGCCGTGAAGGGACACGGGAAGAGGATTTAAAATCGTATTATAACAGAACGCACAGTGATTCTGAACCGGCAGCCGTGCTCCGGTTCTGTCCTTCATCCACAAAAGAGAGGGACATTTACTGCAGCCTTTTACGGTCTTTGTAATGCACTGGGCCGATACCATCATGGGCGCCCGGCCATAAACAATCAGCTCTGCCGGAAGCCCCTCTCTGCGGCAGGCCTCAAAAACAGGCTCCAGCTCTCTGCTGTTCAGTTCCCATGGCGCAGTGATAAAAGCAGCCTGCTCCTCCTTCAGTGTGTGTACTGCCCCATGGTTCCATGCATAGACGGAGGCGTCAAAGGAAGCAGAAAGGGAAATCTGCTCCTCTCTCATCCACTGTATTTCTTCAAAGGCACGGATTAAAAGGCCGTCAAAACCTGCCTGCTCCAGACAGGAACGGTATGTTCGGAAAAATCCTATGGCATGGGTCCTGAAAATGTGCGGGAGGGTAAGATAGCACTCCTTTCCGGCCTGATGGATCAGCTGTACAAATTCTGCCCAGCGCTCCGGCTGAAAGGATGAAGCATCCAGACAGATCCTCCTGACCTCCGGCACGGCAAGCGCTGCAGACAGCTGATCCCCGGTTTCTGCGGATACCGTAAGATACATCGGTCTTTTACCTGCACTCTCATCCGGGACAGGCCCGGCGCATCCAGCCGCCCGGCTGCTTTTCTCACCGGAATCTGCACCGTTCTGAACTTCTCCCGCCTCCGGCGCCTTTCTTCTCCACTGATTGTGGATCGCCTCTGTAAGCGCCTCAAAGCCCTCTCTGCGCAGTTCATTTAATGCCTGAATGGGAAGAAACAGCGCTCCGCATACCTCTGCCTCAAGCTCTGTAAATTCAAAAGCCGTAGCCCCTGTTTTCCCCAGCTGGCGGATCACCTTTTCTCTGGTCATTGGCTGGTTTTTCGCAGCCTGAGGCTCCTGTCCGGAAACCGTCACAGAAATATCCCCGCAGGTCAGCGTAAGCACGGACGGAAGTCCCTCCGCCAGATATGCATACCCCTCCACAGGCTCTTTCTTCTCTGTTTCCACATATTCCCGGTCCAGAAAGTCAAAGAGTTCTTTGTTCGTTTCCCGAAATTCCGGCTTTTCCTTTAAAGCGATCATGTCGCGGCCATTATGTCTGGTGTAGTAGCCGGAGGTAAAGCCTCCCCGGTCAAACAGATCCAGAAGCTCTTTCTTATCCTCCGGCTCCACATAATACCCTTCTGAACCGTATTCCAGATACCGGTCCAGATACTTCCGGTAAATCCGCACTACCCCGGCCGTATATCTGGGGCTCTTCATCCTTCCTTCAATCTTCAGTGAAAATACACCTGCTTCCAGAATCTGGGGCAAAATATCCAGCGTGCACAGATCCTTCATGCTGAGGACACACTTCTGATCCTCTTTATTGACAGCTGTTCCGTTTTCCTGCCCATATACCCGGTAGGGAAGACGGCAGGGCTGGGCACACCGGCCCCTGTTTCCGCTTCTGCCCCCGATCAGGCTGCTCATAAGGCACTGTCCGGAATAGCAGTAGCACAGCGCCCCGTGGACAAAGGTTTCAATATCCATTCCCGTCTCATCATAGATCCGGCGGATCTCCTCTAAGGATACCTCTCTGGCCGGCACTACCCGGCAGCAGCCCAGACGCTTCAGCTCCTTTGCCCCGTAAACACTGGTAATGGTCATCTGGGTGCTGGCGTGAAGTTCTATTCCCGGAAAATGCTCCCGAATAAAGGACAGGGCTCCCAGGTCCTGAACGATCACACCGTCCAGTCCGGCTTTATAATAGGGAAGCAGATACTCATATAATTCTCCCAGCTCATTCTCCTTAAAGAGCGTATTTACGGTCATATAAAGGCGGCAGCCATGGAGATGGGCGTATTCAATGGCTGCGATCATCTCATCCTGATCTGCATTTTGAGCATAGGCTCTGGCTCCAAACCGCGCTCCTCCCATATATACAGCGTCAGCGCCCGCTGCCACTGCTGCCTTTAAGCTTGCAAAGGAGCCTGCCGGAGCAAGCAGCTCTGCTCTTTTTTTCTCTTTCATGTTATTTCCGCCTTTCCTGGTCTTTTAACGGATCCAAAACCACATTTCTCCCCCGTTCTCTTCAGGGATAACGAAAGGATGCCCCATACGAATCCATGAGACATCCCCCCGATGCTGTCTTTTTTGTATCCTTCTATCTGCGGCCTCTGTGAAAGCCTGCCTTTCTGGCTGCCTGAAGCGCTCTTCTTGCCAGCTCTTCATCGGAAACAGGCCGAACCTCTTCTTCAGGAGCAGCCGCCGGTTCAGAAACCTCCGCTTCTTCATTCGAAACCTCTGCCGCTTCCTCTTCTGCGGTCTCTTCTCCTGTCTCTTTCCCAACCTCAGGTTCTTCCTCCAAAACAGGATTCTCCTCAACAACAGGCTCTTCCTCAGAAGCAGCCGCTTCTCCCACTGCCCGGAGTTCGTTCTCCTGATGAAGCATAAGGGCTTTCATCTGCTCCGCCTCTGTCACTGCCTCAGCCCGCTCCTGAGACAGCCTTTCATTCTGGCGGGTAAGATTTCTGTTTTCCCGTTCCAGCTTCGCTAAATGTGAAGCCGTCTCCTCCAGCTGCACCTGGCGCTCCTCCAGATCCTTAAGCACAGCTTCCAGCTTCATCTGAGTGCTTACCAGCTCATGCTTTAAGCTGTAGCTCTCCTTTTCCATCCGGTTGCGTTCCTCTTCCATCTGTTCCGAATGATCCAGCGCCTTAAAATAATCGTCTGCAATATTTAACTGGATCATAACCTGCTGATAATCCGCACTCTGCTTGGAGAAACCCGGAATCCCGCGCAGCTGCATATTCTTTTCATTTACATAGCTGGCCGTCCGCTGAAGATAAGCCTCGTCCTCGCTTCCGCCCAGAGTATATATTTTTCCGTCGATTAAAACCTGTGTATAATTCTTTGTTTCCATACTTCACTCATTCTCCTGTCTGATCCGGGGAAACGTTCTTTCCCTCTAACAGAAGCTTACCACATTTTCATCCCATTTCCAAGCCCAAATGACGATAAGCGCTCTCTGTGGCCATCCTTCCTCTGGGCGTGCGGTTGATCAGGCCGTTCATCAGAAGATAGGGTTCATACACATCCTCTAAGGTTCCGGCGTCTTCCCCCAGAGCCGCAGCCAGCGTATCAAGCCCTACAGGGCCGCCGGAAAACTTCTCAATGATCATAAGCAGGATATTTCTGTCATTCTGATCCAGTCCCAGCTTGTCCACATCCATGATATCCAGAGCAAAATCCGTCACTTCTTTCGTGATCGCTCCGTCATATTTTACCTGAGCGAAGTCTCTTACCCTTTTTAAAAGGCGGTTTGCCAGTCTGGGCGTACCTCTGGACCGTCTGGCAAGCTCTAATGCCCCTTCCGGATCGATCTCCACTCCCAGCACCCCTGCGGAATGTATGATAATGGTCTTAAGCTCCTGGGGCGTATAAAATTCCAGGCGCTGAACCACTCCGAACCGGTCTCTTAAAGGAGCCGTAAGAAGGCCGGCTCTGGTAGTAGCGCCCACCAGAGTAAAATGGGGTAGCTCCAGACGGATGGAGCGGGCCGAAGAATCCTTTCCCAGCATAATATCTATGGCAAAGTCCTCCATGGCTGGATAAAGTACCTCCTCCACCTGACGGTTTAAACGGTGGATCTCATCCACAAAGAGCACATCCCCCTCCTGAAGGTTATTTAAGATCGCAGCCATCTCCCCAGGCTTTTCAATGGCCGGGCCGCTGGTTACCTTCATCTTCGTTCCCATCTCATTTGCAATAATCCCGGAAAGGGTGGTCTTTCCAAGGCCAGGGGGGCCGTAAAACAGCACATGATCCAGCGCTTCCCCTCTGGATTTGGCTGCCTCAATATAGATTTTCAGAGTGGATTTGATCTTCTCCTGCCCAATATAGTCCTCAAGGCACTGAGGACGCAGCGTAGTCTCAATACGCACATCCTCCTCTGTTGCCTCTGTTGTTATGATCCTGCGTTCCATAAGTCCCTCATCATTTTCCAATTATTTCCTTTAAGTTCTTCCCTTACAGAAAGGTCAGAAATTTTAAAGAAGCCTTAAGCACATCCTCTGAATTCATTCCCTCTGTCATTTCCACGCGCTTTACCGCCCTGGAAGCCTCTGCCCCCGTATAGCCAAGGGCCGTAAGGGCCTCCACAGCTTCTTTTGCAGCTGATGCCAGCCCGGAAAGTTCCTCGGTCCGGACTGCACTGCCGTTTCCGCCCCCAAAGCCGGAAATCACCTCTTCCAGATCCACCTTATCCTTTAAATCCAAAATCAGCCTCTGGGCCGTTTTGGGGCCGATACCGGGTGCCCTGGAAATGGCCTTGGCGTCGCCGCTTACAATAGCCGTCCGCAGGTCGCCGGGCCGCATAACAGACAAAATCCCCAGAGCGCCTCTGGGGCCGATGCCGTTTACGCTGATAAGCTGCTTAAACATCTCTCTGTCCTGCCGGTTAAGAAAGCCGTAAAGCGTCATGGAATCCTCACGGACCTGAAAATACGTATGAACAATCACCGGAGAGCCCAGAGACGGAAGCTCTTCTAAGAGGGACAAAGGCACACGGATCCCATAGCCAATGCCTCCTGTCTCCACTATGATCATGTCCTCTTCCACTGCTTCCAGGGTTCCTTTTATATATGATATCATCGATCCAGTTCCTTTTCTCTGTGCGTTCTGCCGCTCCCGGCAGCTTTTATTTCTGACCTTCATCATAACATACCGCCACACGCAATGCAAGTGGTGTATCGAACGTATTTTCTGTTTTTAAAATACACCTTTGACAGATGCTTGCATATTTCCCTATTTTCCGCTAAACTGTCCTCAGTAACTATATCAGAAAGGAACACCATGATCACCATTAAGCATCCCATTGATTTTCCGGAGACCTATCCCCTGGACCGGATCGGGCCAAAAGAACAGCTGCTTTTCTTCGATATTGAAACAACCGGATTTTCCGGAGACACTTCCCAGCTCTACCTGATCGGCTGCGTGTACCATGACGGCTTTGGCTGGAAGCTGATCCAGTGGTTTGCAGATACCAGACAGGCGGAATCAGAACTTTTAGATGCATTCTTTGTCTTTATAAAACGTTTTAAAACCCTGATCCACTTTAACGGCGACCGGTTTGACATTCCCTATCTGGAAAAATGCTGCCGCAGGCTGGGTCTTTCCCACAGCTTTGAGGGCATGGAAAGTATGGATATCTACAAAAAAATCCGTCCTTACCGGAAGCTTCTGGGATTAGAAAGCATGAAGCAGAAGGCCATTGAGCAGTTTTTAGGCATTTCCCGTGAGGATAAGTACACTGGAGGACAGTTAATTGAGGTCTACCGCGATTATCTGCACACCCATGAAAAATCGCTCTATGATCTGCTGATCCTTCACAATGAGGATGATTTAAAGGGAATGCCCGCTATCCTTCCCATTTTAAGCTATGCAGATTTCTTTTCATCCCCTCTTTTCCCTCAGGCTCCTGAATTATGGGAGGGTGACTGTACAGAACCCACGGACACGCCCTTTCTGCATCTTACGGGTACCGCCTCTGTTTCTGTTCCCGTTCCGCTGGAATATTCTTCCGGTCCGGTGAGTCTGGAGCTATATGAAAATAAAGCCGTCTGCACCATCCGCCTCTGCCGCAGCTGCCTTAAATATTTTTATCCCGATTATAAGGATTACTACTATCTCCCCTTTGAAGACACAGCCGTCCATAAAAGCGTAGGGGAGTATGTAGATCGGTCTGCCCGGAAAAAGGCCACTGCCCGAACCTGCTACACAAAAAAAGAGGGCCTGTTCCTCCCTCAGTTTGGCCCCTTTAAGGAACCTTCCTTCCGGGAGGATTACAAGTCCCCTCTCACCTATGTGCTTTATGATGACTCGCTGTTTTCACAGCCCCAGGCCGCAGATACCTACTTCAGTCAGCTCTTTTGCTGGCTTTTGGAACAGTAGGGCTGAAAACATTACGGGTGATGAAAAATCCCCTCTAACAGAGCTCCGGCTGCGGTAAAAAGAAGCAGAAGAAAAAAAGCTGCCAGATGAAGACGGTGTTCCCGTCCTCCGGCCCAGCCTGCAAGGACTGCCCAGGTAATCCCATAAATCACCCCCTGTGGAAACAAAAGCCAGAGAAACACTGGAAGTCCCCAGACGCCCTTTTCCAATGTGAGAAAAGCCAAGGCCCCGGAAAGGCACATTCCGCCCCAGCAGGTAATGCAGCCAAAAAAGAAGGGGCTGCAGATCGTTAGACCTGCCACCCATCCTGCAGCCATCTGAAGCAGCCGCTTTGCCAGCAGACTCACAACGCCGGCTTCCTTCATTGCCTGTTCCAGCCCCCCATCTTTCAATGTCTCTGTCAGGCAGGAAATCATCCCCTTCCCCCAGAGATCCTCCCTGCCTTCTCCTGCAAGCAAGCCCCTTCCCAGTGCTCCTTCTCCAAATAAAAGCACAACGGCTGTTCCCCCTATGATCCCGGCTCCAAAGCAGAATATAAGCCAGTCCTCATAGGAAAAACGCCGCTGTCTGAAAGCTGTCACCGTTCTGGCTGCCAGCGCCATTTTTTTCCCTCTGATCTTCATTCCCGTTTCTCCCTGTTTCCCCTTAAAACAGGTGTATGCGGCCGGAGGGATCCGTATGTATCAGGGAGTCTCCCAGTACAGGATTCCGTTTCGGTTCTCTCTTAAGGCAAAGTCCTCATCATAGAGGTATTCCAGACAGGAAAATACGAATTTCATCCACACCGGCTCCCGTGCTGTACAGTTTCACTTCATAAATTCCCGGCGCACGTTCTTCCATCCTGCTCACCCTTCTATTTTATACAAACTCGTCCTTCTTATCCACACTCCGGTACTTACGTCCGTAAGCCATAATGGCGGCAATGGTCTTTCCGTCTGTGATTTTTCCCGTAAAGATCAGCTCCTCTAAATCCTTAAGCTCCCAGGCCTCTACTTCTATGACCTCATCCTCATCCAGATGCTGATGGCTTGGCACCAGATTGTGGGCAACAAAAATATCAATGGCCTCATCGCAGAAGGCTACCGTAGTATTAACACTGATCAGATATTCCAGTTTTTCTGTCTTAAAGCCCGTTTCCTCCTCCAGTTCCCGGTACGCACACTCAATTTTGGGTTCTTTGGGATCATCCAGCTTTCCTGCCGGGATCTCCAGAGTAAAACGATCCAGTGCGTTTCTGTACTGGCGCACCATGAGGATTTTTCCTTCATCCGTTACCGGCAGCACTGCCGCAGCTCCGTCATGGTGGATATAGTCCCAATGGGCCTCATGGCCGTTGGCAAGAACCGTATCCTCGTAAATCTTTAAAATATTTCCCTGATATTTTAGCTGCCGATCCAGACGGATCACCGGCATTCCTTCATTTTCTGGTTTCTGTGCCATGTTTTTTCCTCCCCTATTTCATTTTCTGGCTTTTTTCATAGCAGGCGTCTGCCGCTTTGATCACTGCATTGCGAAATCCAAATTCTTCCAGAGCAGATACTCCCGCAATGGTGGTTCCGCCCGGAGAGCAGACCTCATCCTTTAACTGCCCCGGATGCTTTCCCGTTTCCAGTACCATTTTCGCGCTTCCAAGAACGGTCTGGGCTGCCATTTCACAGGCTGTTTTACGGGGAAGCCCATATTTCACACCGCTGTCTGCCAGTGCCTCGATAAACATGTATACAAAGGCCGGAGAGCAGCCGCTGACGCAGCCCACAGCCTCCATCTGGCTCTCCTCTATCAGCTCCACGCCGCCACAGCTTTTAAAGACCGCGCAGATCTGCTCCTTTTCCTCCTCTGTAAATGGATCAGTGCCAAAGGCGATCCCCGTCATTCCCGCTCCCAGCATAGCCGGAGTATTTGGCATGGCCCGCACCACACGGATCTCATCTCCCAGCCGCTCCTTTAAACTGGAAATGGTCTGTCCCGGAGCCAGGGAGATCACCACCTGATCCTCCTCTAATACCTCGCGGATCTCATCAAATACTACATCAAAATACTGGGGCTTAACCGCAAGGATCAGATATTTGCAGCTCTGCGCGCAGGCCCGGTTGGACTCTGCATGAGGCACGCCGGTAGCTTCTGTAACCGCAGCCATCTTTTCTGCATGAGCTGCCGTAAAAATAAATCTTCCCGGCTCACAGGTCTTTAAAAGACCGTGCAGGATCGCCAGGCCCATATTTCCCATTCCGATAAAACCGATCTCAGCCATTTTAAGACCTCCTTATTCTGCATCCTTTAGTATGTTACAAAAATCAAAGGTAGCGAAGTAATCCTTTGGCGTCTCTGCCCTCCGGATCATTTCTGCCGAGCCGTCTTCTTTTAAAAGAAGCTCTGCTGATCTTAATTTTCCATTGTAATTATATCCCATGGCAAAACCGTGGGCTCCAGTATCATGGATCACCAGCAGATCACCCTTTTCAATCTCAGGCAGCATCCGGTCAATGGCAAATTTATCATTATTTTCGCACAGGGAACCCACTATATCATACATATGGTCACAGGGTGCATTTTCCTTTCCCATCACCGTAATATGATGGTAGGCGCCGTACATGGCGGGACGCATCAGGTTTACCGCACAGGCGTCTACACCCACATACTCTTTATGGGTATGCTTCTCATGGATGGCCTTTGTAACCAGACAGCCATAGGGGCCCAGCATAAAACGGCCCAGCTCTGTGCACAGCGCTACATCACCCATACCCGCAGGCACCAAAACCTCCTCATAGACCTGCCGCACCCCTTCGCCGATGGCGCGGATATCATTAGGCTCCTGATCCGGACGGTAAGGGATGCCGATACCTCCGGAAAGATTGATAAAGGAAATATGAGCCCCCGTTTCCTCATGGAGGCGGACTGCCAGCTCAAACAGGATCTTTGCCAGCATGGGGTAATACTCATTTGTCACCGTGTTGCTTGCCAAAAAGGCATGAATGCCGAAATTCTTTGCTCCCTTGGCCTTTAAGATCTTAAATGCCTCAAATATCTGTTCCGTTGTCATACCGTACTTGGAATCGCCGGGATTATCCATAATATCATTGCTGATCTTAAAAACACCGCCGGGATTAAAGCGGCAGCTGATGGTCTCAGGAATATACCCCAGCGTCTGCTCCACACACTCAATATGGGTAATATCATCCAGATTGATGATCGCCCCCAGCTTTGCAGCATAGGCAAATTCCTCCAGAGGCGTATCATTGGAAGAAAACATGATGTCGTTTCCGGAAAAACCGCAGGCCTTTGACATCATAAGCTCTGTCATGGAGGAGCAGTCCGTACCGCAGCCATACTCCTTTAAAATATTTAAAATAAAGGGATTAGGCGTAGCCTTTACCGCAAAGTATTCCTTATATCCCTTATTCCATGAAAATGCCTCCTTTAACTGTCTGGCATTTTCCCTGATCCCTTTTTCATCATACAGGTGAAACGGCGTTGGATACGTCTTTGTAATCTCCTCCAACTGCTCTTTTGTAACAAATGGTTTCTTCTCCACAGCAAATTTCCTCCTTCGTCCGCTTTGCTCCAAAACTGTAAAAAGTCTGTCTGAAAGCACAATGTCCTTGCCAAACATTGTACTCCCGGGCAGACTTCTTTGTCCAGTTCAATTTTTAGTTAATTTCTACCACACGCATGATGTTGGTCTGGGCAGCCTCCTCATGGCGTCTCGCATAGCTTACCACACCGGCAGTCAGTACAGCCAGCTTTCCGCTTTCCACGAAATTCTTTTCCTTAAGCTCCTCAATGGAATTTTCGATCAGCTCATCGGTAGAATCTGCGCGGCGGGACCATACGGGAGTTACGCCCCACTGAAGCTGCATCTGGCGTACCGTAGACATACTTGGGGACATTCCCAGGATACGGGCAGCCGGCTTCCACTTGGACAGCATCATAGAGGTAAAGCCTGTAATACTTGGAACAATGATATAATCAGCGCCGATATCATGGGCAGTGGAAACAGAAGCGCAGCATACAGCGTTAGAAACGTTCTTCATGTTCTCTGCGCTTACCTTACGCTGGCGGTATGCAGTGTAATCCAGATAGCTTTCTGTCTCCTCAACAATGGAACTCATCATCTTTAACGCCTCAACCGGATACTTACCCATGGCAGTCTCGCCGGAAAGCATCACGGCGTCTGTACCGTCATACACAGCGTTTGCAACGTCTGTTACCTCTGCACGGGTCGGTCTTGGGTTACGGATCATGGAATCCAGCATCTGGGTTGCAGTAATAACAGTCTTGCAGGCCACATTACACTTGCGGATGATCATCTTCTGAATATTTGGAACCTTCTGAGCCGGGATCTCAACACCCATGTCGCCGCGGGCAACCATGATGCCGTCAGCCTCAGCGATAATCTCATCCAGATTCTCAATTCCCTCTGCATTCTCAATCTTTGCAATTACCTTTATGGAAGAGCCTGCCTCATCCAGCATAGCCTTGATCTCCCGGATGCAGTCTGCCGTGCGGACAAAGGAAGCTGCAATAAAATCAAAGCCCTGCTTGATGCCGAAACGGATATCTTCCTTATCCTTCTCAGTCAGAGCCGGAAGCTTGATGCTTACGTTAGGAACATTTACGCCCTTTCTCTCGCCAAGCTCGCCGCCGTTTACAACGGTACATACGATATCTGTATCATTTACCTCATTTACCTTTAACTCGATCAGGCCGTCATCGATCAGAATGGTGTTTCCTGCAGAAACGTCCTCATTTAAGCCGCTGTAATTGATATGGCCGATGGTATCATCGCCAACGATTTCTCTGGTAGTCAGCGTATAGATCTGTCCCTCTTTTAAAGTGACCTTCTTTCCGTCCTTTAAAATGCCGGTACGGATCTCCGGTCCCTTTGTATCCAGAAGGGCTGCAACCGGAATATCCAGTTCCTTGCGCACTTCCTTTAAGATTTCCAGACGTCCCAGATGCTCTGCATAATCACCATGAGAAAAGTTAAAGCGGGCAACGTCCATGCCATTCTTTGCCAGCCCCAGCATAACATTCTTGTCATTGGTATTGGGACCCATGGTACAGATGATCTTTGTCTTTTTCATTTTAATCCTCCATTATTAAACGTAAGTTGTGTAAAGCGATCCGGCGCAGGCTTTAATATGTGGGGAAGCTGCTTCCGGGAATTTATGGAAAGAAGCAAAACCCGGACTATTCCTCAGGTTTTTCTCCTTTTTTGACATGTTTGTGCGTGTATAAATGATCCATGCAGTACTCATAACTGCCTTCGCATTTGGAACAGTAGCGGAATTCCATCCCAGGGCTGTCCTCTGAGGTGCGTCCGCAGACTGCACAGCGGTGGGTATTTTTCACCACCCGGATCTTTTCCGTCTTTTTCTGGAACTCTCTGGAACGCTTTTTCTGATAAACCGGGCCTTTTTTTCCAAAGGTAAGCCATCCAAAAAAGATACCCATAAGAGCGATGCTTAACAGGATCTCTATCCGGTCGATCAGGCTGCCTCTCACAAAAGAATAGATATACATTACCCCTTCAAATACGGCAATCCAGCTGGACTTTAAGGGAATAAGCATCATAAAAAGCACCTGCATATCCGGAAACATCAGTGCGAACACAAAGAAGAATGAGTACACCAGATAATTGGGGAACAGCGGCAGAGGCATACCTGTGATCAGGTAGATTAGCACGGAAACAGCCGCATGAAGCAGTACGCCGGATATAATATAACAGTTAAACTTAAACCGTCCCCAAACCTGCTCTACCAGCAATCCAAAAAGCCGGACACAGTAAATGCCAATGGCATTAAAAATAACTAAGCTGATCGCATCTCCACCCGTAACTGCCGGCGGATATGCAAGAAACGTTACAATTCTCCAGATCTGCCCCCGGACAACCAGCGCAGGATTCAGGATCAGATAGCCAAAAAACTCCGGAGAAAGCAGATATGTCACAACGCCCAGGATCTGCAGGCCGCATACGATGTCAATGATACTGCCTCCCATCATACGCCTCAGACTGCGCTTTGCATTATTTACAAAATGATTCATTTAAAATCCCCTCATTTCAAAACAGATCCTTCTTATTAAAAATATACGCCACAATTAAGGACAGGGCCACTGCAAATCCCAGGACGATCCAGAATCCATAGGGGCTGTCTGCAAAGGGCATCCCCTTTGGCAGCACATTCATGCCGTAAAAGCTCGCTACCATAGTCGGGATGGACAGGACAATGGTCACTGTGGCCAAAAACTTCATAACAATATTCAGGTTATTGGAAATAACGGAAGCAAAGGTATCCATAGTACCGCTTAAAATTCCATTATAAATACTCGTCATCTCCATGGCCTGCTTGTTCTCAATGATAACGTCCTCCAAAAGATCTGTATCCTCCGGATATTTCTTGATCTTGTCAAGCTTTAACAGACGCTCCAGCACCACTTCATTGGAACGGAGAGACGTGGTAAAGTATACCAGTGATTTCTGCAGCTCCAAAAGCTCGATCAGCTCTTCATTTTTCTGAGCCTGATGAAGTTTGTTTTCGATCACTTCGCTCTTCTTGTCAATGATCCTCAAATACTGCAGATACTGAGTGGCATTTTTATAAAGAATCTGCAGGATAAATCTGGTTTTCATAAATGTATGGAAATCTCTCACCCTGCCGTCCATAAAAGCGCTTAAAATGGGCGTTTCCTCCAGGCAGACCGTGATCAGCACATCCCTGGTAGTAATGATCGCCATAGGGATCGTAACAAACCAGTCTTTCCCGTTTCGCTCCTCTATAGATGGTATATCCACCAGGATCAGAGTGTATTCATCCTCTGCCTCAATACGTGAACGCTCTTCTTCATCCAGAGGCGCTTTTAAATGATCCGGATCAATGCGGCAGGCATCCGCTACATCTATGATTTCAGAAGCGGTAGGGTTCGTAAGAGCGATCCAGCTTCCGGGCTGCATCTCTTGCTTTTCATGAATCGTACCATCTTCGGTTTTAAAAATCCGTATCATGCGAACTCTCCCCCATTCTGAAATTTTACCCCCTAATTATAGTGACTGCCTACGATTTTGTCAAATGGATTAGAACTCCATTTTACATAAAACGCAATTTTTACAAACATCCTACAATTTATTAACGTTTTTTTAACGTTCTTCCCTGATTGTATTTGCCTTGGATTTGTGCTACACTTTAGCGTGAACATTTTTGTCTGTTGCTTTTGTCACAGTTTTTATACGAATTTTATTATAAAATATACGCCGAACCAGTGCAGCCCATGTTATTTGGGGCTGCCTCTTTCATACAGAAGAGTCCTGGATCAGACTACAAAGGAGGGCAGGGTCAAAACCCGTATCTATGAATCAGATGAGTACAACTTACCGTTTAGGTGTCGATATCGGCTCCACCACCGTAAAGGTGGCTGTGCTGGATCAGGAAAACCGTATCCTTTTTTCCGACTATGAACGCCATTATGCCAATATTCAGGAAACTCTGGCAAAGCTTTTAAAAAAAGCGGTATCACAGACCGGAGATATTCTTGTTATTCCTGTGATCACCGGCTCCGGCGGCCTGACACTCTCCTCCCATCTTCATATCCCCTTTGTACAGGAGGTCGTAGCCGTTGCCTCCTCTCTTCAGGATTATGCGCCCCAGACTGACGTAGCCATTGAGCTGGGCGGTGAGGACGCAAAGATCATTTATTTTACCGGCGGAATCGATCAGCGCATGAATGGCATCTGTGCGGGAGGCACCGGCTCCTTCATCGACCAGATGGCCTCCCTGCTTCAGACGGACGCCTCCGGCTTAAATGAATATGCCAAAAATTATCAGGCGATCTACCCCATTGCAGCCCGCTGCGGTGTATTTGCCAAATCGGATATCCAGCCCCTGATCAATGACGGCGCTACCCATGAGGATCTGGCGGCTTCTATTTTCCAGGCAGTGGTAAACCAGACCATCAGCGGCCTGGCCTGTGGCAAGCCTATCCGGGGAAACGTGGCATTTTTAGGCGGTCCCCTCCACTTCCTTCCGGAGCTGAGAAAGGCATTTGTCCGTACCCTTCACCTGACGCCGGAGCAGACCATTGCCCCGGAGCACTCCCACCTGTTTGCTGCGGTGGGCGCCGCTATGAACCCTAAAGAAGATCAGACGCCCCTTTCCATAGCGGATCTGATCAAAACCCTTTCCTCCGGGGTGCAGATGGATTTTGAGGTAAAGCGCATGGAACCTCTTTTTAAAAACCAGGAAGAGTATGATGCTTTTCTTGCAGACCATGCTCACAATCATGTAAGATCCTCGGATCTTTCTTCCTATGAAGGGCTTTGTTATCTGGGTATTGATGCCGGCTCTACCACTACAAAAGTGGCCCTTGTAGGCGAGGACGGCTCCCTTTTATACCGTTTTTATGAAAATAACAACGGAAGCCCTCTTGCAGCAGCCATCCAGGCGGCCAGAGAGATAAACGAGCAGATGACAGACAAGGCAAAAATCGCATGGTCCTGCTCCACGGGATATGGAGAAGCCCTGTTAAAAGCCGCTTTTTTGCTGGACGAGGGAGAAGTGGAAACCATTTCCCATTACTATGCGGCCGCCTTCTTTGATCCTGAGGTAGACTGCATCCTGGATATCGGAGGCCAGGATATGAAGTGTATCCGCATCAAGGACGGCACCGTAGACAGCGTACAGCTAAACGAGGCCTGCTCCTCCGGCTGCGGTTCCTTCATCGAAACCTTTGCCAAAAGCTTAAATTACAGTGTAGCGGATTTTGCAAAGGAAGCACTTTTTGCCAAAAATCCCATCGATCTTGGCACACGCTGCACCGTATTTATGAATTCCAATGTAAAGCAGGCCCAGAAGGAGGGAGCGACCGTAGCAGATATCTCTGCCGGACTGGCCTACTCTGTGATTAAAAACGCTTTATTTAAGGTAATCAAAATCACAAATGCCTCTGATCTTGGAAGCCATGTAGTGGTGCAGGGCGGAACCTTCTACAATGACGCCGTGCTCCGCAGCTTTGAGCGGATCTCCGGCTGCCGGGCTGTCCGTCCTGATATCGCAGGCATCATGGGCGCCTTCGGAGCAGCCCTGATCGCCAGAGAGCGCTACCACCTGGGCGGTGAAAAAGAAACCTCTACTATGGCTTTAGACAAGATCATTTCCTTAAAATATACCACCTCCATGGCCCGGTGCAAGGGATGCAATAACCACTGTGTCCTGACTGTGAACCAGTTTGGAAGCAGCCGCCGGTATATTTCCGGAAACCGCTGTGAACGTGGCCTTGGAATAGAAAAAGCCAAAAAGGAAATTCCGAACCTTTTTGACTATAAATACCGCCGGATGTTTGACTATGAGCCCCTTCCCATGGATGAGGCAGACCGGGGCTGCGTAGGGATCCCCAGAGTTTTAAATATGTATGAAAATTTCCCCTTCTGGGCTGTATTTTTCCGTAAGCTGCGCTACCATGTGATCCTCTCTCCTCAGTCCACAAAGCAGATTTATGAGCTGGGTATTGAATCCATTCCCAGCGAATCGGAGTGTTATCCTGCCAAGCTGGTCCACGGCCATGTATCATGGCTCATCCGCCAGGGTGTGAAGTTTATCTTCTATCCCTGCATCCCCTATGAGCGCAACGAAAGCCCGGAGGCCGGAAACCATTATAACTGCCCCATGGTCACCTCCTATGCGGAAAACATTAAAAATAACGTAGAAGCCCTGGAAGAGGAACAGGTTCGCTTTATGAACCCCTTTATGGCATTTACAAACGAAAAAATCCTTACAGATGCGCTGGTAAAGGAATTTTCCAGTTCTTTCCAGATCCCTGCGGCTGAAATCCGTATGGCAGCCCATGCTGCCTGGCAGGAATTAACCACCTCCAGAGAGGATATCAAGAGAAAGGGCGAAGAAACCCTGAAATGGATGAAGGAACACGGCAGACGCGGCATTGTTCTGGCAGGACGTCCCTACCATGTGGACCCGGAAATCCACCACGGAATCCCGGATGTGATCACCTCCTACGGCTTTGCGGTGCTCACGGAAGATTCTGTTTCCCATCTGGGAAAGGTAGAACGGCCTTTAGTGGTAACAGACCAGTGGATGTACCATTCCCGCCTCTATGCGGCAGCCAGCTTTGTAAAAACCCAGGACAATCTGGATCTGATCCAGCTCAATTCCTTTGGCTGCGGTCTGGATGCCGTTACCACAGACCAGGTTTCCGACATCCTCACACGATCCGGAAAGCTTTACACTGTGCTTAAAATCGACGAGGTGAATAACCTTGGCTCTGCCCGTATCCGGATCCGCTCCCTCATTGCGGCCATCCGTGTGAGAGACCAGCGCCATTATGAGCGCAAAATCATTTCCAGCTCCTATAACCGCGTGGTATTTACAAAGGAAATGAAGAAGGACTACACCCTTCTCTGCCCCCAGATGTCGCCCATCCACTTTGATCTGGTAGAGCCCGCGATCCGAGCCTTTGGCTACAATATCGAAATCCTTCAGAACCACAATAAAAATGCAGTAGATGTGGGGCTTCGCTATGTGAATAACGACGCCTGCTATCCCTCTCTCATCGTCATTGGGCAGATCATGGATGCACTTCTGTCCGGAAAATACGATTTAAACCGTACAGCCATCTTTATGACCCAGACCGGAGGCGGATGCCGCGCCTCCAACTACATAGGCTTTATCCGCCGTGCCCTTGAAAAAGCCGGCATGAGCCAGATTCCTGTGGTTTCCATCAATGCAAACGGCATGGAAACCAATCCGGGCTTTTCCATCACCCTTCCTCTGCTTACAAAGGCTATGCAGGCGGTGGTATACGGCGATATCTTTATGCGGGTTCTCTACGCGACCCGACCTTATGAAGCAGTTCCGGGAAGCGCAGATGCGCTCCATGAAAAATGGAAGAAACGCTGTATCGCCTCCCTGTCCAAGCGCTCTGCAGCTATGATGGAGTTTGGCCGGAACATCAAGGGAATCATCCGCGATTTTGACCGTCTGGAGCGAAGGGATATCAAAAAGCCAAAGGTAGGAATCGTAGGAGAAATCCTTGTCAAATTCTCTCCCCTGGCAAATAACCATATCGTAGAGCTTCTGGAAGCCGAAGGAGCGGAAGCCGTGATGCCGGATCTGATGGACTTCCTGCTTTACTGCTTCTACAACAACAATTTCAAGGCAGAGCATCTGGGCAAGAAGAAGTCCACTGCCCGGCTGTGCAATGCGGGAATTGCCCTTTTGGAATACTTCCGCCGGACAGCCAGAAAAGAGCTGGCTGCAAGCAGACATTTTGCACCTCCCGCAGCCATCAATGAGCTGGCTGATATGGCAAAGGGCTTTGTATCCCTGGGCAATCAGACCGGAGAAGGATGGTTCCTTACAGGAGAAATGCTGGAGCTAATCCACAGCGGCGTGAAAAACATCGTCTGCACCCAGCCCTTTGGCTGCCTGCCAAACCATATCGTAGGAAAGGGCGTGATCAAAGAGCTTCGCAGGAATTATCCCGACTCCAATATTATTGCCGTAGACTACGATCCCGGTGCCAGCGAGGTCAACCAGTTAAACCGCATCAAGCTTATGCTGGCAACGGCGCATAAAAATCTGAAAAAAGAGATGGAACCGAAGGTTCAGGTGTAAAATTAAAGAGGATCTGCCGCACCCGATGGATATGGCAGGATCCTCTTTTTCTTTTGTATGTTAATCTTTTATTTTACCCTTCATACAGCGGATACTTATCGCAAAGTTTTGCAACCTCCGCCTTAATATACTCTTTCTTATTTTCAAAATCCGTTGCAGTCAGCCAGATACATTCTGCGATCTTTTCCATGTCCTCTTCCTTTAAACCTCTGGTGGTGACAGCCGGTGTACCGATGCGGACGCCGGAGGTAACAAAGGGGCTTCTGGGGTCATTGGGAACGGTATTTTTATTCAATGTAATGCATACCTCATCACAGCGGTTCTGAAGCTCTTTTCCGGAAATATCCAGACCGCGCAGGTCAACCAGCATCAGATGATTGTCCGTACCGTCGGTTAAAAGTTTGAATCCCTGCTTTTTAAGAGCCTCTGCAAGGGCCTTTGCATTTAAAACAACCTGATGGGCATATTCCTTAAATTCAGGCTTTAAGGCTTCGCCCAGACACACTGCCTTGGCTGCGATCACATGCTCTAAGGGGCCGCCCTGGGTTCCCGGGAAAATGGCTTTATTGAAGTTAAACTTCTCGGCCGCCTCCTTATTTGCCAGGATCAGGCCGCCTCTGGGGCCTCTGAGCGTCTTGTGGGTGGTAGTAGTCACTACATCTGCATAGGGAATGGGGCTTGGATGCTCTCCTGCTGCCACCAGACCTGCGATATGGGCCATATCCACCATCAGATACGCGCCTACCTCATCTGCAATCTCACGGAAGCGCTTAAAATCAATGGTTCTGGCATAGGCGCTGGCTCCCGCCACGATCAGCTTTGGCTTCGATTCCCTGGCCTTGCGCTCTACCTCGTCATAGTCAATGAATCCCTGATCGTCTACGCCGTAGGGTACAATGTTAAAATACAGACCGGAAAAATTCACAGGGCTGCCGTGGGTCAGATGACCGCCATGGTCCAGATTCATGCCCATAACCGTATCCCCCGGCTTTAACATGGCAACGAATACAGCCATATTGGCCTGAGCGCCGGAATGAGGCTGTACATTGGCGTAATCACAGCCAAACAGCTTTTTCGCACGCTCGATCGCCAGGTTCTCCACGACATCCACACACTGGCAGCCGCCGTAATAGCGCTTTCCTGAGTACCCTTCTGCATACTTATTTGTAAGAACCGTTCCCATTGCCATCATCACCGGCTCCGAAACAATATTTTCCGAAGCGATCAGCTCCAGATTCTGTCTCTGACGCCTGCACTCCGCCCAAATCGCCTCGCCCACTTCTTTGTCATAGCCTGTAATAAAATCCATAACTGTATTTACCATTGCAGCCTACCGTCCTTTCCGCTCTTTTCTGCGATTATAACCTATCTGATTATAAAATGCAATACTCCCTGATACGGACACATTTTCGTTTTTGTCTGCAAAATGACTGTCAATTCTTAAATTTCCATGCTTTTATCACTACCTGAAGGCTCCGGTTTCCATTATATTCATTTACAGTGGGATAATAAATAATGTCAATCTGACGGTTTGAACCCATTTCCTCCATAAAGGCATCTCCATCCCCGAACACAATCCCATCCATGGAAAAGCCCCGTTCATTTACAAGAGAAAGACGCACTACATTGCGGTTTTTTCCCATTACACGGGCGCTTCGTATCCCCATGGCCTTCTGAGCAAACTGGGGCTTTTCATTGCCCTGTCCAAAAGGCTCAAGCCGTTCCAGATCGCAGATCAGCTCCTCCGAAATATATTCAAAGGGCATTGCCACATCAATCCATACTCTGGGGATAAAATCATCAGGCGTAAGCTTATCTGCCGCATTTTCATTGAGCCGTCTGCGGAATTCTCCTACATCTGCTTCTTCCAGCGAAAAACCGGCCGCCATGGGATGGCCTCCGAATTTCAGCAGCAGATCCTTTACCTCTATCAGGGCATGGAACATATGGTAGGCCTCGATAGAACGGCCGGATCCCTTGGCGCATCCTTCTGCCCTTGTAAGGACAAAAACAGGCTTATTGTACCGCTCTCTGATCCGTCCGGCTACAATTCCAGCCAGGGACTCATGGCAGTCGGGCAGAAAGACCACTAAAACCTTGTCATCCTTAAGCTCTGTTTCCACCTGAAGCGCCGCCGCATCCACATTCTCCTGCGTCATAGCCTTTCTCCGGTCGTTTAATTCCTTTAATTCCTCTGCAATAGAATCCGCCCTTGCAGTATCTTCGCACAGCAAAAGCTCCATGGCCAGTCTGGCTGTCTGAAGCCGTCCGCTGGCATTTAAACAGGGCCCCAGGACAAAACCAATATGGTACGCACTGATATTTGCCGGATCCAGCGCATTTTTATAAATCAGGCTTTTAAGGCCCGGATTTCCGGTCACAGCCAGACGCTTTAAGCCCTCCTTTACCACAATCCTGTTTTCATCCTTCAGCTTCATCACATCTCCCACCGTAGCAATGGCAGCAAGCTCCAGAAGTTCAAGCCATTCCTTACGGCTGATGCCGTATGCTTCATAGAGAGCGCCAACAAGCTTAAAGGCCACCATGGCTCCGCAGATCTCCGGCCACGGATACCGGCTGTCCCTGCGCTTGGGATTTACAATTACATCTGCGGGAGGCATCAGGTCTTCCCCTGTTTCCTCATTGGTCTGGATATCGTGGTGATCTGTAATGATCACCTCCAGCCCCAGCTCCTTTGCCAGGGCAATCTGGCTGATGGCGGCAATGCCGTTGTCACAGGTTACAATGGTCTGTATCCCATCTGCCGCCGCAGCCTCAATGATATGCTCGTTGATGCCGTAACCGTCCCGGATCCGCTCTGGGATCACATAGTCCGCACAGGCTCCGATCCGTTTGAATCCCTTATATAAAATAGCGGTGGAACATACGCCGTCGATATCATAATCCCCCACAATCCGCAGGCGCCGTTTTTCCTGTACTGCCCTGCTGATCCGCCGGACCGCCTCCTCCATATCGGGCAAAAGCCCGGGGGAATAAAGATCCTCCAGGCTTCCATTCAGATAGCGGTCAAATTCCGCTTCGCTTTCAATATCCCTGTTTCGTATAATTCTGGCTGTCACCGGACTGATGTGAAACCGTCCTGCCAGCGCATTAAAATCTGCTTTCTTCGCATGAAGCATCCAGATTGATCCTGTCATCCTGCTGTCCTTTCTCTTATGTCATTTCTGGGGATTTTTCTTACCCCTGCCCATCCCCCGTTTCATTTCCTCCGGGAATCATCCTTCCAAGCAGCCCGCCAGTCACAGCCGGCAGCAGCCATCCAAGACCGGGAGCATAGCCTGGAAGATGCCTCATACCTTCCGTTATGCCCGGAATCGCAAGAGCTGCCTGATCCATGGTCCAGACAACGCTTACCGCCGCCGTAAACAGGATTGACAGACGGTACACCCAGATCCTGCGCCCTGTAAACCGCTCCATAAAAGCCAGAGCAATGAGAACAATCGCGATCGGATAAACGGCATTTAAAACAGGAACGGAATATTTCAAAATACGGTCCAGTCCCGCGCTGGAAATCAAAAGGCTGATAACCGCAAAAACCACCGTCCATATCCGATATCCAACGCATGGCGCCAGAGTAGAAAAAAACTGGCTGCAGCAGCAGATCAGTCCCACACAGGTATTCAGGCAGGCGATAAAAAAGATAATCCCCAAAATCACCATTCCCGAAATGCCAAAAAGATCTCCGGCCACAAAGGTCAGGATTCTGGCTCCGTTGGCGCCTGTTCCCGCCTGCTGTCCTACAGGGCCTCCAATATAGGCCAAAGCACCATAGACCAGAGATAAAAGGATCCCCGCCATAAGTCCGGCCTTTATCGTTTCCCGGATTACGGAATCCTCTCTGGAAATCCCCTTATTTCTTATATTAAGAGAAATGATAATGCCAAAATTTAAAGCCGCAAGCGTATCCATGGTCTGATACCCTTCCATAAAGCCTCTCACCGAAGCTCCTGCCGCAAATTCTGCCGCTGTCTCGCCCACCCCCTCCATGGGCCAGATCAGCCTTCCCGTAAATAATACTGCAATCAGGATCAACAGTGCCGGACAGGTCACCTTGCCCAAACGTTCTGAAAGGGTTTCCGGATGAACGGACAAAAGAAGGGCAATGGCAAAAAACACAAAGGAATATCCCAACTGAGCCCAAAACTGAACCGTCATGCCCGTATGGCCCAGATAATCTCCCAGCTGGACTCCCGCACCGCTGAGAACGGGAAGCAGCGTCATCTCAAAGGAAGTGCTTGCAGTTCTGGGAATCGCCAGGAAGGGGCCGATCGCCAGATACGCGGTTAAAGTAAATAAAAGCGAAAATCTCCCGCCCACTTTTCCCGCCAGCTTTTCAAGTCCTCCTGAAACAGCCACCGCAGCCACTCCCAGAACCGGAAGCCCCACTGCGCTGATCAAAAAGCCGGCCATAGCCGGAATCACCTGAGCACCTGCCCGTGCAGCCAGATCCGGAGGAAAGATCAGATTTCCCGCACCGAAAAACATCGAAAATAAAGTAAATCCTACCAGAAGCAGATTCTGGATGGAAAGCTTTTGTATTGTCATAAATCTCCACCTGTTCTGTATCCGATTGCGTCATTTTTTATCGCCGCTGCCTGCAAAAATATCTGCAGAGCTTCTTATCATCATACCATATTCCGGGGCAGGTTTCAACTGCGGCAAAATTCCTGCAGGTAAAATTCCTACACAGTTTTTACACAATTCTGTCACAGTTTAATCGTATTCTATTCTGGTATATGAACTACATTAAAGTGAGGGAACACCAGATTATGACCAATGAACAGTATTACAGCCTGATCCAGTCCTATGAGGATGCCAGAAAAATCCTGATTTCCCGACTGGAAATACTGGATCACAGCCTGTATGGGAACCATACCGAAAGCGGGCCTGTCCATACCATCCAAAGCCGGATCAAGTCAAAAGACAGTATTGAGGAAAAGCTTAAGCGCTCAGGAAAAACAAACAGCATTGCCAATGCCAGAGATTATCTGTTAGATATCGCCGGAATCCCGGTTTATTGCCTTGATACAATGGAATATTTTCCCGTAGAGGTTCAGCTGCGCACTATGTCCATGGACTTCTGGGCCAGTATGGAACACCGTATCTGTTACAAAAAGAATCCTCATGGCCGGGAACAGCTGAGCCGGGATTTTAAAATTTATGCGGATATTTTGGAAGAAATCGAACGACAGCTGGAAGGCTACAGTGATGTAAAGAAAAAGATAGAATAATTGCAAAAAACCTCGTAAGCAAAACACCTACGAGGTTTTTATCATGCGCCAGAGAAGATTCGAACTCCCGACACTACGGTCCGTAGCCGTATGCTCTATCCAGCTGAGCTACTGACGCATCTTTCATTACTTTGGCTTGTCTGCCTCAGCAACGTAGATTATTATATGCGATAAAACTCAAAATGTCAACTACTTTTTTCATTTATTTTATTTTTTGTTTTTTGTCAGTTTTACATCTCCATAAAAAGTTGTTTTCCGACAGCTGCAGCAGATATTTTCTTTCATTTGATTTATTTTGACACAGAATCTTTATTTACATTCTTTTCTGAATCATTTATAATTTATTTATATTTTTTTTAATATTTTAAGGAGGGTTTCTTATGGTACTGCAAACACAAGCTCTTATTATCGTAGCTGCCTATCTGATCGGCATGCTGTTGGTTGGCTTCATCGTGGGGAAACTGAAGATCAAAGACAGCAGCGACTATATGCTGGCCGGACGGCGTATGGGACTTTTTATGGTGGCATTCTCATTGTCAGCCAACAATATCGGCGGCGGTTCTACTACAGGACTGGCGCAGAAAGCCTACGGCGAATGGGGAATGAGTGCGATCTGGTATGTACTGACCGCATCCATCGCTATGATCCCATTGGCTTATTTCGCCCCGAAGATCCGCAAAACCATGGCTGTGACCATTCCTGAGGTTGTAGGACGCAGATTCGGAAAAATATCCAGTACTCTGACTGCGGTTTTGAGTATCCTGTCCCTTTTCTGCCTTACCTCATCCCAGATTGTAGCCTCCGGCACTGTAGTAGCCAGCCTGACCGGAATTCCTACCAATGTAGCTCTGCTGATCGCAGGCGCTGTAGTGATTCTCTATACTACCTTTGGCGGCATGATCGCAGACCAGATTTCAGATTTGGTCCAGTTCGGCATCATACTGATCGGTCTTGCTGTTGCCACCCCCATCGTAATCCACGGATGCGGCGGATGGGACGCCATTTCTGCGGCTCTTCCTCCTGCTCATTTAAGCTTTACGAAAATCGGCTGGGTAACGATCATCGGATACATCTTCAACTATTTCTGCACCTTCCTCGCAGGCCCTGAGATGGTATCACGTTTTGAAACTGCAAAAAGTGAAAAGGTCGCAAAGGAAGCCGCCTGGCTTTCTGCTGTACTGATGGCGGCCATGTCCATTTTCCCGACACTTCTGGGCCTGGCAGCTCTGGCTACCATGCCGGAACTGGCCGACGGCGGAAAAAATGCCATGATGGCCGTTACCTCCGCCCATGCTCCCGGAGCCATCGTCGGCATCATCTCTGCCGCTATCATCTGCGCCACCATGTCCTCTGCGGACTCTAATCTGTTATGTATGTCCACCATGCTGATGAATGACCTGTATCTGAAATACGGCGGCAAACAGCTTAAGGATAAGCAGGTTATCGCCTACACCCGTACCTGCAACGTTGTGGCAGCAATCATTGCCATGATCATCTCCATGGCAGGAATCCCCATCGTAACTATGAACACCTTTGCCTTTGGCATCCGGTGCGCGGGCCCCTTTGCAGCCTACGGACTTGGCCTGATCGTACCAAAGGCGACTAAAAATTCCGGTATTCTCTCTTTGATCGGCGGAACGATCGGTTTCTGCTTCTGGCAGTATCTCAGCGGCGGAGGCTTTAAATTTGGCATTCTTCCTGTGGTATTCGGCTGTGCAGTCAGCGTAGCTGTATTTTTCCTTGTAAATGCCATCGAATGGAGCCGCGGTGTAGAACCCGCCCCCTCTGCCTATATGGATGAGAAATAATCTGTTCTGAAACCAGAATTACAAAAAGCGCCGTCGCTTCCTATCTGCTATGGAAACTACGGCGCTTTTTTACTGGGCTGGCGGGATTCGAACCCTCGTATGCAGGAGTCAAAGTCCTGTGCCTTTACCGCTTGGCGACAGCCCATTATATTAAAAAATCCTCTTCTCATCATCACGAAAAGAGGAAAGGGTGAGTAGAGGGATTCGAACCCTCGGCCTCCAGAGCCACAATCTGGCGCGATAACCAACTTCGCCATACCCACCATATATCATTCAATTAGAGCTTACGCTCAATGAGCCTGAAGGGATTCGAACCCCCGACCCACGGCTTAGAAGGCCGTTGCTCTATCCAGCTGAGCTACAGACTCATCCGTGATGCTTGCCGCATCAACGTGTTATACTTTATCATACTTTATCAAGAAATGCAAGCACTTTTTTAATATTTTTTTAGTTTTTTTATTCTGAAATTTTATCCCGCTTTTAACCGGGATTTCACTTACATGTCTCCACATATTTCCCGGTCTGCGCTATGGATCATACAGCTGATCCTCTTATATACCAGAGCAGTCAGAAGAGAAACGATCACTCCTTTTAATAAATTAAACGGAGCTACACAGAAAATCGCCAATCCCCACACACTGCTTACCGCCGGATTAATTGCAGCCCCCGCTTCCAGGATATTATCCAGAGGCATGAACCGGGAATAAAACGGAATCATTACAAGGGCATTGATCATCGCCCCCACTGTAGCCATTAAAATAGTCCCCACTGCCATTGCCTCAATTGCTCCTTTTTTCGTCTTACGGAGACGGTAGATCATTCCTGCAGGCACGACCATAGAACAGCCGATCACAATATTAGCAAACTCTCCCACAAAACCGGTAGAAGTCGGTTTGAGAAGAAGCTTTACCAGGATCTTCACTCCCTCCATCACAGCACCTGCTACAGGTCCCATAGCAAAAGTTCCCACAAGTACCGGAACTTCAGAAATATCAAGGCCGTAAAAACTGGGAGCTATAAAAGGAAGAGGCACCTCAAACAGCATCAGAACTGCCGCCAGAGCTCCAAACATTCCCATCAATACTACCTGCTTTGTTTTCATCTTCATTGTCAGATCCTCCTGTTTTGATGTAATCTGCCGGGGTAAAGAATGCCAGCAGCAGGCTTAACCAAAACATCTCCGTTTTCTCTCCCACTGACAAAAAAATCCCGGCTGATCTTGGATCCTCCGGGATAAAATACGCATTTTATACAGCAAATCTGCATCCAGGTCTGCTCTGCCCATCTTCTCTCATCCAGACTGTAACTGTCGGTTCCGGAATCACACCGGATCAACCGCATATGCGGGTCGCGGACTCTACCGCCGGTAGGGAATCTCACCCTGCCCCGAAGAATGTATCTGATGTCAGTATACTCCCGTCAGGGCATTTAGTCAAGCTGTTTTTAGGCACAAAAAAAGCAGGTGATGGGAATCGAACCCACGTATCTAGCTTGGAAGGCTAGTGTTCTACCATTGAACTACACCTGCACGAACAAGAAGTATTATAAAACAGGATGAGGGAATTGTCAACTGTTTTTTCAAAATTCCCTCATCTTTACCAGAAATAAACCAAAAAGAAAAAATCTTTTTTCAATTTCTCACGTTTATCTATGGCTAGTCTGAACTGTTACTAAATTCACGCAAAAACAGGCGGGTAAGGTCTGCGGCCTCCTTTCCTGCCTGTTTTTGCAGTGCTGCAACTGAACTATAAATTTATGTATCTTACAGCATAATGTACTTCCCGATAAACAGCACCGCCAGCACATACATCAGCGGGCTGATCTTCTTTTCCTTCATTTTTCCGGTCACTACATTGATTACAACGTAGGAGATAACGCCCATTGCAATTCCTTCGGAAATGCTGTACATGAAGGGCATTGCGATGATGGCAACGTATGCGGGAATGGCTTCTGTGAAGTCATCAAAGTTAATCTTTGTAATAGAGGTCAGCATCAGAAAGCCTACTACTACCAGAGCCGGAGCCGTTGCAAAGGACGGGATGGCCAGGAAAATCGGGGACAAGAACAGGGACAGTCCAAAAAGGATTGCAGCTACAACTGCGGTAAGTCCCGTACGTCCGCCCTCTGCCACGCCGGATGCACTCTCTACAAATGTGGTAGTGGTGGAGGTACCAAGCATAGCGCCCACAGAGGTTCCGATGGCGTCGGATAACAGGGCGCCGCGGATCCTTGGGAGCTTTCCATCCTTATCCAGCATATCTGCCTTGGAAGCCACGCCAATGAGGGTTCCAAGGGTATCAAACAGGTCTACGAACAGGAATGCAAACATGACTACAAAGAAATCCAGGGATAAAATACCGGAAAAGTCCATCTGCATTAAGGTAGGCGCCAGACTGGGAACGCTGATTCCATTGGAAAAATCAGGCAGCAGACTGTACATGCCAATCTCAGGATTTACCTGATAGATTCCAAGAAGCTGGCAGAGAATGCCAAGGCCCCATGTGATCAGAATACCCCAGAGGATGTTTCCTTTTACGCCCTTTACAACCAGAATACCTGTAACCAGAATACCCACCAGAGCCAGAACGACTGTGATCCCTTCACTGTTAAACAGACCATTTGCTACGGAGCTTTTAAAAGAATACACGCCTACCAAAGTCGCGCTGTCTACTACAATATGCGCATTCTGCAGGCCGATAAATGCAATGAAAAGTCCGATACCCACAGATACCGCATGTTTTAAATTCATAGGGATGGCATTGAAAATCGCCTCGCGTACATTTGTCAAAGACAGAAGGATAAATACGATACCTTCAATAAATACGGCTGCCAGAGCGGTCTGCCAGCTATACCCCATCTGCAAAACAACAGTATAGGAAAAATACGCATTTAAGCCCATACCGGGAGCAAGTACAAAGGGATAGTTGGAAAATGCCGCCATTAAGAGCGTCGCGATCAGGGCTGCCAGAGCGGTAGCGGTAAATACAGCGCCGCTGTCCATTCCACAGGCGCTCAGTACGCTGGGATTAACTGCCAGAATGTAGGCCATTGTCATAAAAGTGGTAATTCCTGCGATGACCTCTGTTTTTACATCTGTCTTATTTTCCTTCAGGTGAAATATTTTCTCCAGATCCATACAAGTTTCCTCCTACTTTTTCATTCCATGTTCCGTTTTGCCGCTCTTTTATGAAAAAGAAACAGCCCGGATTTCCTGCAGCTGTGTATCTATCAGGCCACAGGTATTTAAACGCAGCTTTGGAATTACGGGAAGGCTTACAAATGCCAGAGTCATAAAGGGATCGATCCCCTCTCTGACACCCAGACCGGCCGCCAGTCTCTTAAGCTCCTCCAGCTTTTCATCTACTGCTTCTGCTGCCATTGGGTTCATCAGTCCGCCGATTGGAAGAGGAAGAAGCCCCAGTACCGCTCCGTCCTTTACTACGGCAATCCCTCCCTGCGCCTTTCTCACCGTCTCCGCGGCCAGAGCCATATCCCGGTCACTGACGCCGGCTACAATGAGGTTATGGGAATCATGCGCTACACTGGTCGCCACTGCTCCGGCCTTTAAGCCATAGCCTCCCAGAAATCCAATCCCCTTATGTCCGGTTCCTTTATGGCGTTCCAGAACAGCCAGCTTTATAATATCCTCCTGAGGATTTACCCCGGGAGCAAAGCCAGGAAGCTGTACCCAGGCTGCATTCCGCTCCTTTGTCAAAAGTTCTCCTGGTGTAAGCTCAATCACCCGACAGTAAGCCCCCTCCGGCTCCAGCCTGAAATCCTGCTCACAAACTTCCTTCATATGGAAGGAATGATGCACGCGGTCAAAGGACGGGCTTTCGGATTTCTCTCTGCGCTTCTCTTGTGAGATCAGCTCTCCCATCTGCGCCGCCAGCTTCCCGTTTTTATAGACCTGCACTGCTTTTATCTGCTCCAGATCCTCTAAAACCACCAGATCTGCCCGATAGCCCGGCGCTACTGCCCCATTTTCACGAAGACCAAAATACCGGGCCGGATGAAGCGTTGCCATCTGAATCGCTGTCACCGGATCTGCTCCCAGCCGGACTGCTTTTCGGATGATCCCATCCATATGGCCCTTTCTCTGCAGATCTCCCGGATGTTTATCATCCGTAACAAACATACATCGGTTTGCATAAGGCTGCTTGCATAATGAAATAAGTCCTTCCAGATTTCTGGCTGCTGTCCCTTCACGCACCATGATCCACTGTCCCCGCCGGAGCTTTTCCAGCGCTTCTTCTACTTCAGAGCATTCGTGATCTGAAGCCACTCCCGCAGCGCAGTAGGCATTTAACTGATATCCTGAAAGTCCGGGAGCATGGCCGTCAATCCGTTTTCCCCTGTCCGAACAGCCCTTAAGCTTAGCCAGAACGCCTTTCTCTGCCCTTACAGTACCGGGAGCATTCATCATCTCTGCCAGCCCCAGCACCCTGGGATTTTCATAGTAGGCTCTTAGATCCTCTGCACGGAGCACAGCCCCGGACTCCTCTAAATCGGCTGCCGGTACGCAGGATGGAAGCATAAAAAACACATCCAGCATCAGATCTTCTGTTTCATAAAGCATGTAATCGATTCCCTCTGTGCCTGCTACATTGGCAATCTCATGGGGATCTGTAATCACTGCCGTGGTACCGTGGGGCAGAACCGCCCGTTCAAACTCAGCCGGCCTTACCATAGAACTTTCCAAATGAATGTGGCCGTCTATAAAGCCCGGGCAGATAATCTTTCCTGACAGATCCACCTCCGTTTCTCCCTCATAGGAACCGACTCCTGCGATGTATCCAGCTTCTATTGCCACATCGGCTTCCTCCAGCTCCCCGGTAAATACATTCACTACCCTGGCGCCCTTTAACACCAGACCTGCCCTTTTTTCACCCGAAGCCGCCAGAATCCGCTCTCTTAAGGAGCTGCTGTCCTGTCTACTGCTCTTTCCTTCCATGAAGCTCTGTGCCTCCTTTCTGCGCTCTGAAACACCATTTTCCAGGTTTTTACTCTCTATCCGCACAAAAAAACCACCGCTGCCTTCATGCTTTCACAGACACTCCCGCTGTGAAAACTTATAGACAACTATTTGCGGTAGTTGGTAGAAACGCTCAACCAATTATGAGCATATATAAGCCTTGTCAAAATTCAACTATTCACGTTCCATTTCTTTTATTTTTTTAATCATATCACACAAGTATTGTATCGTCAACTCTTAAAAATATTCCTTTTTTTCAGACGCTGTTCCCTGACTGCAAGCAAATACCTGTTCGTGTGGAAGCAGCCGCCCTTACTATCATTTCTACAAAAAAGAACCGCTCCCTAAAAAGCAGTTCTCTCCTGTTTACAGATAATAGTGGTTAAATGCCGCCTCTCCGTCCTCCCCGATCTCCATGATCATATAGGACGGCCGCCTGCCCTCCTGCCTGGGGTAAGACAGGCTTCCGGGATTAAGCACGATCAGATCTTTTTGTCCCTTCTTCCGGTCAATCTCAAAAAAAGGCCGGTGGGTGTGACCGAACATAGCGATATCAAAATCTCTTGACCTTGCCTCTTCTTTTAAATACTCTGTGCTTAAAGACACATGATAGTAATGGCCATGGGTTAAAAGCGTTTTGTATTTTCCGATCATAAGATCCCGTTCCCGCTCCAGATGGGAAAAGAAGTCATTGTTTCCCAGAACCATCTCCAGTTCACAACCCGGTTCGGCCCAATGAGCGATGTACTGTTCGCTTCCTTCGGCATCTCCCAGATGGATCAGCATATTAAAGGGCTTTTCCTTTTCCATGACCCACTGGAGATTTCCATCTTTTCTGTGCGTATCACTGACAATCAGTATTTTCATCCCCTGTTTCCTTCCTTTATCTTACGCTATTCTCCCACCTGTCACCGCAATCTCCTGCTTCAGCGCGCTCTTCATGGCCTCTAATGCCTTTCCTCTGTGGCTGATCCTGTTTTTCTCCTCCATGGTAAGTTCCGCAGAGGTTTTTCCAAATTCAGGAAGATACAGGATAGGATCATAACCAAAGCCGCCCGTTCCGGCAGGTTCCTTTGCGATCACACCTTCCATATATGCCTCTGTCTGGATCACTCGTCCATCGGGCAGCACAGCTGCAATATTGCAGACAAAGCGGGCGCTCCGCTCCTTTCCCTCTGCCCCAAAAAGCCGGTCTATGATATTTCTGTTTTTAATCTCATAGGAGGTATCCTCTCCCATATACCGCGCAGAATAAACGCCCGGCTCGCCGCCGATATAATCCACTGCCAGACCGGAATCATCTGCCAATACGATCCCGCCTGTATGCTCCCAGACAGCTCTGGCCTTGATACGGGCATTTTCGGCAAAAGACGTTCCATCTTCTGTAATATCCAGAGAAACTCCTGCCTCCTTCATGGACAGCACAGGAAGCCCCAGATCGGACAAAATGGCCCGGATCTCCCTCATTTTCCCCTGATTCCCTGTTGCAAAAATGATCTTCTGTTCCATAATCCTCTATCCTTTTGTATTGGTATATGCCTTCAGGCAGAGGTTGCATTTCTGAGTTTCCTCCACACGCTCCCAGAGACTGCCGTCATGGCTCAGATATCCTTCTCCGTCTGTAAGATCGACTCTGGCGATCCCGTCTCCGGCATCATATTCGATCGCTGCCGGATGAACGGTATCCGGAGTTTTTATTTTAACTATTATAGCAAATTTTTCTCCTGCATCCAATAGTATTTTTTCATCAAAAGGAACCGTATAATAGCCGGAATACATCAGTTTTCCCCTGGCTATGGGCCTTCGGTCATTCAAAGCCCGATCCATACGGGCGCTCTGGCTTTCCTTTTCAGCCCCGGAAATCCCCTCCTGTACTTCCGGCAGATATCTGGCCAGATACATTTCATACTCCGTATCGGGTCCGGTCGCATAAAATCCGGCGGCTTCCAGTTCTTCCTTCTCACCTGCCCGGAAGGTATTGGTCGCCCAGACGGTATCCTGACCATAGCCGATCTGCCCTACCCAGCCGCACAGGTCGCTCTGATAGATCTTTTCATAAAGCCCGGCGGACTCTGCCCCGGTGTATACAATGTTGTGAACACCGATATTGGTATCGTAATAGGACACATAAAAATAGCCTTCATCGCCAAAGTTTTCTCCCCAGCTGTTGGTACAGATAAATGCGCCGTCACCCTCCAGATCCATATTGAAATTTTCTTTTGGATAATCATCATCCCAGCCAATGATAACAGAATCATGGTTCGGCTCGTTCGTTCCCACATAGCAGTAGGAATTCGTATCCCGGTTGTAATACACGGATTCACTGTCATAATCCTGCATGGAAGTATAAAGGGAACTTTGAACTCCTCCCTCCAGATATACAGCCCTCTTGATCGCCTCATAATCCTTAGACGGAAGGATCTGGATTTCCTGTACATGAAGCCTGGGCTTCAGGCCGCAGGGGGAAACGCCGTCTCCATAAGGATCCTCGGATTCCCACACGGGTCCCTGCCAGCCCAGAAGATATGCCATGGACATGGTATATTCTCCGCCTTCATCCTGTCCCAGCGTATAATTATTATGCATGGACATATGATCCACTGAAAATGACTCATTCTTCTCAGGAAGAAGCGACGATTCCAGTGCCGTCAGGGAGGCAAAAGCCCAGCAGGTTCCAAGAGAGCCCTGATTTCCAATCTGGGGCGCATGTCCTTCCTCCCTGTAATCATAGGAACGGGGCAGAATTGTATCCTCAGGAAGCCCCCGGTTCCAAATCTGGCAGGAAGCATCCTTCTCTCCCACCTCCGGAAGGGCAGAAAGGCTCTGCTCCGTTTGTTCTGTTTCCTGCTCGCGGACATCTTCATATCCGAACGAACTATCTGGACTCCTTTTATCTGCCAAAACAGCGCAGCCTGCCGTCATAACAGCTATGCAAACGGCCAAAACAGCCCCCAAAGCCCTCCTATTCCTGTTTATCAATTTTCTTCTCCTGACTGCGTCTGGGAGGCTTCGGCCCCATAAACTGATAGAAATAGGTTTTCAGCATGCCGTTATAGATCTTTCGGTTCTTATCCGCCTTGCGCCCAATGCATTTTTCCGTATCCTCATAGGATGTGATCAGGTACATAGACCAGGCGTCCAGAGCGGCAAACCGCTCTCCGATTTCCCTGTAGAGAACCGGAAGATTCTTCTTCTCTTCAATCCGCTCTCCGTAAGGAGGATTAGAAATAATAAAGCCATATTTTTTCGGATGGCTTAAAGCGCTTACAGGCCGCTGCTGGAAATGGATCATATGGTCCACGCCTGCAGACTGGGCATTTAAGCGGGCGGCCTTTACGATATCCCCGTCAATATCATAGCCCTGAATATCGACCTGCACGCTGTCATCCACCAGATCGTTTGCCTCATCCATAGCCTCATACCAGCATTTGCGCCCGATAATATTTTTCCAATCCTCTGCCAGGAAAGACCGGTTCATGCCCGGAGCTATATTGGCGGCGATCATAGCAGCCTCAATAGGGAAGGTGCCGCTGCCGCAGAAAGGATCTACCAGGATCCGATCCTTATTCCAGGGTGTTAAAAGGATCAGGGCCGACGCCAGTGTTTCCGTAATTGGTGCCTTGCTGGTAAGAGTACGATACCCCCTTTTGTGAAGGGAATCTCCGCTGGTGTCAATTCCAATGGTTACAATATCCTTGTACAGAAAAACCCTCAGAGGGAAGCTGGCTCCATTTTCCGGGAACCAAGTCACCTTATAATGGCTCTTCATCCGCTCTACCATGGCTTTTTTCATAATAGACTGAATATCGGAGGGGCTGAACAGCTTGCTCTTGATGGAAGACGCCTTTGCCACCCAGAATTTTCCATCTTCCGGAATCAGTTCCTCCCATGCAATGGCTCTGGTGCCCTGAAACAGTTCTTCAAAGGTTTCTGCCTTAAAGCTGCCCGCTTTCAATAAAATGCGTTCTGCTGTCCTTAAAAATACATTGGCTCTGCAGATTGCCTCGTCATCTCCGATAAAGGTTACTCTTCCATCTTCTACAGAAGCGATCTCATATCCCAGATCCAGGATTTCTTTTTTTAGTACTGCCTCCAGGCCGAAATGGCAGGGGGCGATCAGTTCATAGGTCTGCTTCAACTGGTTCTCCTCTCTTTTACAATTTCATTTCCTTAACCGCTTCACCGTCCAGTGTACGGATGGTAAATACGCCGTCCTCCAAAATACCATATGTATGCGGATTTCCTCCCTTGGGAATGGACACGGAACCGGGATTTAACACCCTGATCCTGCCGCAGTCTCCCTCTGTCTCCTCAGCCTTTAACAGATGGGTATGGCCGTGTATGAGAATATCACCTTCCTGCATAGGCGGAAGATTGTCCTGATTAAAAATGTGTCCGTGGGTAGCATAAAGGGTCTTTCCCTCCACAGAAAAAAGGGCATAATCTGCCAGAATGGGGAATTCCAGAACCATCTGATCGACCTCCGTATCACAGTTTCCCCGAACAGCATAGATCTGGTTCTTTAATGGATTCAGCATGGCAATGACTTCTTTGGGAGCATATTCCTTTGGAAGGTCATTTCTTGGGCCATGATACAGAATGTCTCCCAGCAGCACCAGCCGGGAGGCACCGGATTCTTTATAAATATCTAACAGTCTCCTGCAGTAAAAAGCAGAGCCGTGAATATCAGATGCGAACAATAATTTCATGAGATGATGGTTCCTTTCTTTTTTAGTAATAAGGTGAGGCGTTTCAGGATGGGGCTTCTTATCCGGCTGTGGGCCGGACAAGAAGCATCGAATGTTCATCCGATGTGAAAACAGGCGGGAACCCGTGCTTACAAGCAAGCTTGACGCACGGGCTCCCGCCTGTTTTCACGCCGTCCTGAAGTGTTTCCTCTATTTTAAATCCCACATAGGTCTTCTGTCAACGTATTTCCCCCTGTAATCCAACATTCCTCCTGCCAGATCAGACACCTCATATCCCAGGCGCCAGAGGTCTCTGCAGACCACCATGCTCTTGGCGCCGCGGTCGCAGTAACATACGATCATGCCCTGTCTGGGGAACTCTTCCAAACGTTCTCTTACCTCTTCATATGGTATATTCACACTGCCCAAAATGCGGTTCTCACCATACATCCACGGTTCTCTCACATCTGCCAGGAGGCGGACGTTTCCCTGCTCCAGCCATTGATCAAGCTGTTTGTACGAGATCATCGGAAAATCATTCATCACTCCACCCCGCTTTCTGTTTTCCTTCTGTCTGTGGCGTGTCCTACTGTAGTATATGCGTCTGCTCCGGACAGGTTCCTCACGAAGAAGCCTAAAAAAACGGCATCTGCAAAAAGAGTTCTCTCTGCAGATGCCATTTTTATGCGGATGCCTATCTTTCTGATCTCAAAGATCAGTCGTTAGAATCGTTTCTTGCGTTGTTTCTTCCGCAGTTCTCGTACTTATTCTCAGCGGAATTCTTCATGTTGTTTTTAGAACGGCTGTTGGATGCATTGTTAGACGCGTTGTTGGAAGAGTTATTACGGCTGTTGTTCTGTGCGTTATTCTGGCTGTTGCTGTAGCTGTTCATGTTGTCATTTCTGCTTGACATGGCAAATACCTCCTGAAATGATTTTCCTGACAGGCGAAACAATTTCCGCCGCCGGGATGGTTTACGATACACCCTCTAGTATGGCGGAAAACTGTGGTTTTATACAAATTCCTCAAAGCGGTTGCTTTTTTGAAATTTTTGTATTATAAATGAGTATGAGGTAATGCAGTTTCCCTTAAGCTGCACCCTCATCCTTATTAATTATTTATACTCCCCTTTGAGAAAAGGCCAGGATAGCTCCCCTATCCCGGCCTTTCTCTCTATCTTTTTATCCTAATCCTTTGCACGGAATCCGAACCGTGCGTGGGTTTCCCCGTAATCTACTCCATAATACTTCTGATCTTTACCGGATTTCTGTAATTCCAGTTGGAAATCGTAATGCCTGTGCGCTCCGTAGAAGCGTGGACGATCTTTCCTTCTCCAATATACATGGCAACATGGTCAATGTTGCTTTTGCTTCCGTAAAACAAAAGATCTCCCGGACGCATCTGATCTGCACTGATTTCTTTTCCCTGAAGAGCCTGTCCTCTGGAAGAACGGTTTAATGTAATGCCTGCACCGTGCTGATACACATATCTGGTAAAGCCGGAGCAGTCCACACCTGTATGAGGATCGCTCCCGCCGTATTGATAGGGGCCTCCTACAAACTGCAGGGCATAGTCTGCAAGCTGCTGTCTCTTATAGGAAGCGGATGACTCCCTGGCCTCCTTCTGGATCATGGCGATCTCGCCTTCCTCTGCCTCTTCCACCACTGCATTTTCAGAAACCGGAAGATATCCTTCTGTATCGTGAACCCGAACCTTCATCCAGCCGTCTCCGCAGTCCTCTAATACTTCATATGTACTGCCGGCCTTCGCTGTAAAAAGAACCTCCTCGCTGTCGCGGTTCTTATTGATATTTACGCTTTCCGCTGTCACGGTCGCCACATACGTACCTGCTGCAAACCCTGGCCCAATGGCTGCCATAGAAGTAAGAGGAGCCGCAAATACCAGCATCCCGCACACAACACCTGTTCCAACCAGTTTCCTGAAAAAATTATGCATGTTCTTCGTCATCCCCGTTTATTACAAATCCGATTTGAATTGTTACATATTTGTTACGTTCATTACGATTTTATTATAACATACATAAGATTTTCGTCAACCTGTTTATATTTTTTTAAGATTTACTCCAAAACACTTACAATCTTCACAGGCTCCCGGTAATTATAAGGAGACAGCTTAATGCCTGTTTCTTCTGTAGAAGCATGAACAACCTGCCCATTTCCCGCATACATAGCCACATGATTGATCCTGCCAAAGGGACTACTGTAAAAGATCAGGTCTCCCGGCTGCATCTCTTCTTCGGAAACTTCCGTTCCGCAGGCAGCCTGTCCTGTGGAAGAATGAGGAATCTCCACAGAAGCGCCATACTTCATGACATATCGTGTAAAACCGGAGCAGTCTACTCCCTTGTTCGGATCGGTTCCGCCGTATTTATATTCGCCTCCCAGAAACTGAAGAGCAAATTCCACTACTTCCCGCCGCTGTCTGGCCCCGCTGTCCACAGTCTGACGGTTTTTTTCTACCAAAGAGGCATTTCCTGCCGCAGAAATGTATCCCTCCCGGTTTCCCATGCGGATCTGTACCCAGCCGTCCTGTTCCTTTTTAAGCACCTCATAAGTCTGTCCTCTTTTTACCTGACCTACGGTTTTGGAATCCTTGCTTTTATATGTATATACATCCACAGATGGAGCCTCAATGGTCACCATATAAGAGGATCGGGTCTGCACCTCTGTCCTGGCCGCCGCCATGCTCTCCTGCGGATCCATCATCATAAGTCCTGCGAAAATAAATACTCCTGCTGCGGCCTTCACTGCAAGCCTGCGAAATACATCCAGCTTCAAATCTTAACTCCCCTGACTTTTAGAATACCTGAATCGGCTGTAATTGTTACAAAATTGTTACACAACGTAATAAAGTATATTCTTTCTGTCAGGATTTGTCAATGGAAAATGGTGGAATTACCTCTATTTTCCATCTATCTCCTCGGCCCTCTGAACATCCATATGATCATAAGTATCACAAGAACCGGCCAGATGTGGGCCAGTATAAAGCCGGCCAGGCCTACGATGCCGAAAAAGACGCTCATTATAAGAAAAATCACACAAAATACTACAAGGCCTGCGCCCAGGCGCACATACCACTTACTGAAATCCAGAAAATGAATATGGCTGTGTCCGGTATAGGGGTTTTCCTGACTGCCAAAGGGACTCCGGGAACCGGTGCCTGCTTCCCTCTCCTCTGCCGGACCGGAGCCGTATTCATCATAGCCGTCCGGACGATCCTCCGTATCATATGCCGCATCCACAATGGTTCTGGCAATAATCCTGGGGCCTCCCAGGCTTTCTGTCACTTCCTCTTCCGTACTTCCCTTTAACACCTCCTGAGAAATATAATCATCATAGTATCGGATATTTTCCTGAATGGCTGAATGGGTCACACGTCCCTCAAGCTCTTCCTTTAATCCCTGTAAAAATTCATTTTTGGTCATCTATTCTGCCCTTTCTTTTATTAAGCCTTCCCGGTATGCTGCCACCAGTTCTTTTAAATCCGCAATCTGTGCCTTGAGCTCCCGTCCCTTGTCCGTATCTGCCACCATAATCCGGCGGGGCATCCTTTCAACCATAGATACCTTGGGCGTACTATCCTTTTTAGGATCAAAGGGCATATGCTCTGCCAGCGACAGCTGATGGGAATTATAAATCAGCGTATAGCCCGCAATGCCTGTGGTGCTCTGATAAGCCTTTGACAGCCCTCCATCAATGATAAAGAGCTTTCCGCCTGCTTTTACCGGCTTTTCACCGTCCTTCAGCTTTACAGGCACATGGCCGTTGATAATATGGGAGCCCTCCACTGGGAGGCCGAACTCCTCTAAGATACGGCAGCAGACCTCTTCGCTCTCGCTGAGCTTATAGTAAGGATTCATATTTTCCTTATGCGCTGCCCTATCTTCTACAAAATAATGTTCAAATGTGGTCATCTTATCCTTACCGAACACAGGAGACTTGGCTCCGCACCAGAGGTACCACATAAGATCTAATGCTTCCTGCTTTTCCTGCTGTCCGTCCGGCATAAAATAGGCGTTGTGGATCTGACGGCCTAAGTAATCCATCAGTTCTTTTCCCCTGTATTCCTTTCCTCCAAAGGTAATCCTTTCAAAGGTACCATCCTTTCTCATGGGAATACAGCCATGGTAAAGAAGGTTGGAATTGCAGCAGGTGTAAATGCTCCCGTGGGAATAGAGGAAGCGCACATGACGATGGAGAACCTCGCTGTGGCGGAAGGAGGCGGACAGCACCCGCAGAAGCTCCTTCTCCCCCCTTGTAAGTTCCAGCGGATTTCTTGGATCGATCGTCGGAAAATTGGTATCCAGCATGGGATAGGCCCTTCCTCCGATCGTTACGGTTCCCTTTTCATAATCCACAGCCGGAAGCAGGAGCCGATCCTCCATCCCATACTCCGGATGGCGCATGATCATAGCTCCTTCCACCTTGAACTGAATGACAGCGATTGCCTTGTGCATCCTGGCAGCCAGTCCGGAATCCACTGCGTCGTAAAGATTTTCATCCAGGATCCTGGGCATAAAACGCTCGCACGGATCATCCTGATATACCCGCGCCGCAAACATGGAAAGCGGGCGCAGATTGATACCGTAGCCATCCTCCAGCACATCAAAGCTGTTGTAGCTTATAGCGATCCGCAGTACATTGCAGATACAGGCCAGATTGCCCGCAGCAGCCCCCATCCAGGAAATATCGTGATTTCCCCACTGGATATCCACATCATGGAAGCTCATCAGCTCCTGCATAATGATATCCGCCCTGGGGCCTCTGTCAAAAATATCCCCAATAATATGGAGATTATCAATGGTAAGATTCTGGATCAGCCGGCAGAGCGCTGCTATAAACTTATCCGCAATACTGGTGTCTATGATCGAATGGATAATCTCATTGTAATAAAGCTTTTTATTTTCATCATTTCCATCCACATGAAGCAGTTCATCAATGGTATATGCATATTCCTTCGGCATCTTTTTGCGAACCTTGGAACGGGTATACTTGGATGCCACCTCCCGGCAGATCTGTACCAGCCGGTAAATGGTGATACGCTGCCAGTCCTCCGTATATCTGCCCTGCTTCATCATCCTGGGCAGATGGCGCTCCGGATAATAGATCAGGTTTGCCAGCTGCAGCTGCTCCTCCTCCGGGATCACATATCCAAAAGTTTCCTTGATCTTCTCCCTGATAATGCCGGAGGAAGACCGAAGCAGATGAATAAAGGCTTCATATTCTCCATGAAGATCGCTGAAAAAATACTCCGTTCCCTTAGGCAGACTGCAAATTGCCATCAGATTTACGATTTCCCCTGTCGCTTCCTTCACAGAAGGAAATTCCCGCGCCAGAAGCTGCAGATATGCCACGTCTCTCATAATACATTCCCCCGTACGTCGATTGTTTGAGTTTCCGCATTTTGCAGTGTGCCCTGGAGTCTGGTGTGCAGGGTGACTTTGTAGGTCATTAGAAAACCGGAACCCTGCACACCAGACTCCAAGGTGCGGTGCGAAATGCGGAAACTCAAAACTGTACACTTATTGCAATTTCGCTAGGATTATAGTACCATATTTGTAGCATATTTTAAAGTTTTTCCCATAAAACATGATTTAAAAATTTATGACAAACTCTTTTGGAAAGGAAAATCTATGGAAAAATTATATGTATTCGGAACTGGAAACGCCCAGGCAGTGCACTGCTACAATACCTGCTTTGCCTTAAAAGATGAGGATGAATTTTTTATGGTCGACGCCGGAGGCGGAAACGGAATCCTTAAGATTCTGGAAGAAATGAATGTGGATCTTTCTCATATCCACCATATTTTCGTGACCCATGAGCACACGGATCACATTTTGGGGATCGTATGGATGATCCGCATGATTGCTGCTGCCATGAAAAAAGATGCCTATCGGGGACAGCTTCAGATCTACTGCCATCCGGATCTTACCGAAACTATTTCCACCCTCTGCCGCCTGACATTGCAGGGGAAATTTTACAACATGATCGGAGAACGGATTTTCCTTGTTCCTGTAGAGGATGGAGAAACCGTACACATTCTGGATTATGATGTGACATTTTTTGATATTCTCTCTACCAAGGCAAAGCAATTCGGCTTCACCACGGTTTTGAAAAACAGGAAAAAGCTTACATTCGCCGGAGATGAACCATTAAACCGCGAATGCGTATCCATTGTAAAGGGAAGCTCCTGGCTGCTCCACGAAGCCTTCTGCCTCTACAAAGACAGAGACCGCTTTAAACCATATGAAAAGCATCACAGCACCGTAAAGGAGGCCTGTGAACTGGCCGAAGAGCTTAAAATCCCCCATCTGCTTCTGTGGCACACCGAAGATAAACAGATCTCTGAACGCAAGGCGCTCTATACGGCAGAAGGACATACCTATTACCGGGGAGAACTGTATGTGCCGGATGACCGTGAGATCATCGCACTGTAAATCCGGCTGCAGGATCTCCTTGATACAAGTTACAGCAGCGAAAAAATGCTCCGGCAGTCTCATAAACTGCCCGGAGCATTTCCTATATCACTGTACTGTCTCACTCACCCACAGCCATCTCATAGATGCGGATCATGTCTTCCTCATCCAGTTCCCGGATGCCTGTCAGCCTGCGTGCTCCACCTCCGGAGCATTTTTCTGCCATCACCTTAAAGGATGCAGGATCCACGCCCAGCTCCTTTAAGCTCACCGGCATATCCAGGGATTTAAAGTAATCTTCCGTTTCCCGGATACCGGCCTGCGCCGTACGCTCCGGATGTTCAAAATCCATCTCCTGATTCCATACATTCACTGCATACTGCGCAAAACGGTTCACATCATTCTGATATACATATCTGGCCCAGGAAGCCCAGAGCGCCGACAGGCCTGCACCATGGGCGATCCGGTCGTCCATTCCCGACAGCTCATGCTCTAACTGATGAACCGGCATAAATACCTGTCTTCCTGCTCCGGTCAGGTCATTGTGGGAAAGGCTTCCAGCCCACATCAGTGCCGCTCTTGCCTCATAATCCTCCGGATTTTCATGGACAATTCTTCCTGCTTCGATCACAGCCTTTAACAATCCCTCCGCCATACGGTCTGTAAGGCTTGTATCATGTCCCAGACTGAAATACCGCTCCAGAGTATGCATCATAATATCCACTGTGCCGCAGCCTGTCTGGAAGGCATTTACGGTATAGGTCAGCTCCGGGTTACAGATGGAAAATAAAGGCCTGTGAGTTACACTGTTAAAACCTCTCTTTAGGCCGTTTTCCTCGTTAGTGATCACGCAGGAGGCGCTCATCTCACTGCCTGCGGCAGCCAATGTAAGAATAACACCAACAGGGAGGGCCTTCTTCGGAACAGCTTCCTTCATATGGAATTTCCATACATCCACATCAGGATTCCCTACGCCGTCTGCTATGCACTTGGAGGAATCGATCACGCTTCCTCCGCCTACTGCCAGGATAAAATCTACCTGTTCCCTCCGGCACAGCTCAATACCCTTTCTTGCCATGGAAAGAACCGGATTGGCCTGAACGCCTCCTAGCAGCACATATCCGATCCCTTCTTCCTCCAATGACCTGCAAACCGTATCAAGAAGACCCGTCCGCTTCACGCTTCCTCCGCCAAAATGAATGAGAACCTTCTTAAAGCCATACTCCCGGATCAGCTTTCCCACCTTAAGATGGGTATCCTTTCCAAAAATCATCCGCGTCGGTGCATAAAATTCAAAATTTTCCACGTTTACTCCTCCTTGTCCTATGCCGCCTCATGCAACCCCACATGGCTCGCATTCTGTCCTTATTTTACCACATACGCATCATTTTCTCAATTTAATTTGGCCGTCTCTTCCCCACCATCATATTTTCCCATCCCACCCCATAGACTGTTCTCAGAACCTTATTCTAAAGAGGTACTTTTGATGAAGCTTTTCCCTCATTTTATTTCCCATATTTCTAGTTTTTTCCACAAGCACTCCCAGGCGGTCATTTGGGCAGAGCTTGCAGCACTTGTATTTCTGTTCTCCGGCCTTTTTCCGGCCTTTCACCAAAAAGCCTTAAACGTTCTTTCCGGCCGCCCTTTGGCATCTTCCTCCGATGCCTCAAAAGCCCCGGCAAAAAGCAGTATAAAGTGGGTGGATTTTAATGTAACAGCCGAAGCCTTAAATCAGGCCTTCCGCTATGATGTAGATACCGTTCAAAGCCCGATTCATCTAAACTGGGTCGATCTTCTTGCTCTCCTTGGCAGCCGGTACGGCGGAGATTTTTCCTCCTACCGACCAAAGGATATGGAAGCCATGGCAGAAGCGGTATTAAAGGGTGAAACGACAATGGACACACTGAAAGAAAAATCAAAGAACTTTGACTACTACAGAGAAGCATACGGAGCCGTCCTGGACGGAATGGTAGGAGTATTTAAAGCGGAAATCCCTGTAAGCGAAGCCCCGCCGGAATATGTCTCTGAAAATCAGGATCAGGACTCTGGCACCATCTGGGTCACAAAATACGGCCTGAAAGCCTTTTCTCCCATCGCCAAGGGCTTTCCCTACAATGATTATGATGATTTCGGGGCAGCAAGAAGCTATGGCTTTAAGCGCCAGCACCTGGGCCATGACATGATGGGGCAGGTAGGAACCCCCATTATCGCCGTAGAGTCCGGCTATGTGGAAGCCATTGGCTGGAACCCCTATGGCGGCTGGAGGATTGGGATCCGCAGCCTGGATCAGAAACGTTACTATTACTACGCCCATCTGCGCAAAAACTACCCCTACCAGTCCAATCTCTCTCAGGGTTCCTATGTCCAGGCCGGAGACGTGATCGGCTATCTGGGCCGCACCGGCTACAGCACTACGGAAAATACCAACAACATCGACACACCACACCTCCATTTCGGACTGGAGCTGATCTTTGACGAATCCCGCCGCCAGGAGGGAAAGGAGGTGTGGATCGACTGCTATGGGCTGATCCAGTTTCTGGAACGCAGCCGCTGTGAAACAGTCAAGGTAGAGGGCACCAAGGAATGGATCCGCGTCTATGGCATGAAGGAAGCGGATCCACAAAGGGGCGGCAATCCCCCCGAAGAAGGCAGTTCCCCGGAAGAAGGCAGTTCTCTGGCTCCTTCTATGACAGGCGGTGGATAAACAGCCCGCTTCTGAGTTTTGGCTCAAACCAGGTGGATTTAGGCGGCATCAGCTGTCCTGCATCCGCCACCGCCAAAAGCTCTGTAATGGAAGTGGGATACATGGAAAATGCAAGCTTCATATCGCTGTCCGCTCTGCGTTCCAACTCCTTTAATCCCCGGATTCCTCCGATAAAATCAATTCTGCAGTCTGTTCTCGGATCACCGATTCCAAGAACAGGTCCTAAAAGCTGATCCTGAAGAATGGATACATCCAGCCCTGCGACCGGATCTTCATTCTCATATTCCGGCCTTATCTTCAGACCGTACCATTCTCCCTCCAGATACATTCCAAAGGTTCCCTTCTGATCCGGGGCAAAGGCCTCCTTTCCCAAAAGATGAATCTCAAATTTTTCTTCTGCTTTCTTTAAAAATCCCTCTTTTTCCAGACCGTTCAAGTCCTTTACCACCCGGTTATAGGGCAGGATCATCAGCTCATCATCGGGGAACAGAACAGACAGAAAATAGTTAAAGGGCTCTTTTCCCGTGTAGTCCGGTTTTTCCTGCCGTCTTTTAAGTCCCGCCTTGACGGCTGAAGCCGCTCTGTGGTGGCCGTCTGCAATATAGGCCGCAGGAAGCTTCTCAAAGGCCTCCTCTACTGCCTTTACCATCCCGGGATCACCTATTTTCCATACCCTGTGGCGGATACCGTCCTCTGATACAAAATCATACAGAGCCTTCTCCTTTTTTGCCTGCTCCACCAGGCGTTTTAATTCCTCCTGCCTGCGGTAAGCCAGAAAAATAGGGCCTGTATGGGCGTTGGTGGCATCCACATGGCGGATGCGGTCCTGCTCCTTGTCTTCTCTGGTATTCTCATGCTTTTTGATGACCCCGTTTATATAGTCATCCACTGCGCAGCAGGCCACGATCCCGGTCTGGCTGCGTCCATCCATGGTAAGCTCATACAGATAGTAGGCAGGATCGGGATCTGTTACATATATGCCCTCTTTGATCTGGCTGTCAAGAAGCTCCCTGGCCTTTTCATATACCCGGTCATCATATGTGTCTACCTCTGCCGGAAACTGTGTCTCCGGACGGTCAATATTTAAAAATGAATATGGGTTCCCCTTGACGGCCTCACAGGCCTCCTGCCGATTATATACATCATAGGGGAGGGCTGCTGTACGGGCCGCCATCTCCCCCCTGGGTCTGATACAGATAAATGGTTTTACTGCTGCCATAATTTTTCTCCTCTTTCTATTCTCCCTGTCCGCAGAGGCCAGAGACTCAAAAAGCCCTCACAGCCATCCGGCTGATCGCAGAGACCAAAAAGCCTCCACAGCCGGCCGGCCATGAAGGCTCTTACAATTCACACTGCCGATGCCTTAACATCACAGGCTTCATTATCACTTATTTTACCTTGCGCACCCTGAGCACACCCTCGATGGCTTTTAATTTCTCAATGGTAGCCGCTTCCGGCTTATGCTCCAGATCCAGAAGCGTATAAGCATACTTATCACGGCTCTTATTTGTCATGTCCGTAATATTTACGCCCTGGGCTGCCAGAATTCCCGTAATCTGTCCAATCATATTTGGGATATTCATATGAAGCACCGCGATCCGGCTCTCTGCCTGGCATACACCCATATCGCAGGCCGGGAAATTCACGGAATTGCGGATGTTTCCATTTTCCAGATAATCCGTCAGCTCTTTAACAGCCATCACTGCACAGTTATCCTCAGACTCCTTTGTGGATGCTCCCAGATGAGGCGTCAGGATCACACGATCCATATTGGCTGCTTTGGGATTGGGGAAGTCGCTTACATAGCGGGCCACCCTACCGGATGCCAGCGCCTCTGCCATATCATCATCATTTACCAGTGTGTCTCTGGCAAAGTTTAATACTACCACGCCATCCTTCATCATGTCCAGCTTTTCTTTATTGATCATGCCCTTTGTAGACTCCATAAGCGGCACATGAACGGTTATGTAATCACACTCCTGGAAAATGGTGTCCACATTGGTAATATGCTTTACATTTCTGGAAATCCTCCAGGCGGCATTAACAGAGATATAGGGATCATAGCCATATACATCCATTCCCAGATGGGTAGCTGCGTTTGCCACTTCTGCGCCGATGGCTCCAAGACCGATGACACCCAATTTCTTTCCCTTTATTTCACAGCCTGCAAAGGCCTTTTTGCTCTTTTCCGTTGTTTTTGCAATCTGGGGATCTGCGGCATTTTCCTTACACCATGCAAGTCCTCCTGCAATATCTCTGGAAGCCAGGAAGAGCCCTGCCAAAACCAGCTCCTTTACGCCGTTTGCATTGGCTCCCGGAGTATTAAATACCACGATTCCCTTTTTGGCACATTCATCCAGAGGGATATTATTCACACCGGCTCCGGCACGGCCTACGGCCAGAAGTCCTTCCGGAAGCTCCAGCTCATGCATGGAGGCGCTGCGCACCAGAACCGCATCTGCCTCTGCCATCTGATCGGTAAAGGTATAATCTGCCGGGAACAGCTCGGTTCCGCAGGCAGCAATTGGATTTAAGCACTGAATCTTTTTCATTTCCCCTGCCCCCATTTCTTCTCAAACTCATCCATAAAGGCTACCAGCTTCTCCACGCCCTCCATGGGCATTGCATTGTAAATGCTGGCTCTCATGCCTCCTACGGTGCGGTGTCCCTTTAAGTTTTCAAGACCCGCTGCCTTAGACTCCTTTACAAAAAGCGCATCCATTTCCTCATTTCCCGTGATAAAGGGAACATTCATAAGGGAACGGTCCTTCTTTTCCACTGTTCCCTTAAAGAGACGGCTCTGATCCAGGAAATCATAGAGAAGCTTTGCCTTCTTCTCGTTGCGCTTTTTCATTTCCTCCAGACCGCCCATTTCCTTTAGCCACTTAAATACCTTGCCGCAGATGTAAATGCCATAGGTAGGGGGGGTGTTGTACAGGGAGCCTGCATCCGCATGGGTCTTGTAGCGCAGCATGGTGGGTGTTCCATCCAGTACATCCTCTCGGATCAGATCCTCTCTGATAATGGCAATGACCGTTCCTGCAGGTCCTACATTTTTCTGGGCACCTGCAAAAATAAGGCCGTATTTCGTCACATCCACCGGCTCAGATAAGAAGCAGGAAGACTGGTCTGCCACCAGATCCTTGCCCTTTGTATTGGGAAGGGTCCAGAACTTGGTTCCGTAAATGGTGTTGTTCTCACAGATATACACATAGTCCGCATTTTCTGAAATGGGAAGATCGGAACAGTCAGGAATATAGGAAAATGTCTTGTCTGCACTGGATGCAACAGCATTTGCCTGTCCGTACATCCCGGCTTCCTTATGGGCCTTTTTCGCCCACTGTCCGGTGATAATGTAATCTGCTACCCGGTTCTTCATCAGGTTCATGGGAACCATGGCGAACTGCTGGGATGCGCCGCCCTGCATGAAAAGCACCCGGTAATTATCAGGAATCTGTAAAAGGTCCCGCAGATCTGATTCCGCAGCCTTGATAATGTCATCGTATGATTTTGAACGGTGGCTCATCTCCATCACTGACATTCCAGTGCCTCTGTAATCCAGCATCTCTGCTGCAGCTTCCTTCAGAACAGCCTCCGGCAGCACAGCCGGACCTGCGGAAAAATTATAAACTCTGCTCATCCTGTCTCCTCCTTATTCTGGGTGCCTTTCATTTTTTTTCCCTGCACCTGTATTTATATATATGCAGACAGTTTTTCACTATGCAGACTGTCCGCCTATATTCGCTTTATCATGATGTAGTGATAATGCGTTGAAAACACTATACTCCTTTTTTACGAAATTTTCAAGCATAAATTTCAGAATATTTTTTCTTTTCTCTTAGTATTTCCAAAAAAATACAGCCAGATCAGGAAGGCGACTTAATACCTTCCTGCCGGCTGTATATTTACTATCCAATTTTCAAATCTGTATCATCAAAGGCATCTGCAATGGGTGCTCCCGGAGATACCATGGGAAATACCTTGTCATCACAGCCGATCTGACAGTCGATCACAACGGGAATATTCAGGCTGATGGCCTCTCTTAAAACCGGCTCCAGCTCCTCCTTCTGGGTCACACGGTACGCCTTTGCGCCCATGGCCTCTGCAATCTTTACAAAGTCCACTGCATCATTGAGCACCGTCTGGGAATAGCGCTTTCCGTAAAAGAGCGTCTGCCACTGACGCACCATTCCCAGCACATGATTATTTAATATCACCTGAATCACAGGGATATTGTAACGGGTGGCAGTAGCGATCTCGTTCATATTCATGCGGAAGCAGCCGTCTCCGGCAATATTGATCACCGTCTTGTCCTTACAGCCCATCTTGGCTCCAATGGCTGCTCCCAGGCCATAGCCCATGGTTCCCAGACCGCCGGAGGTTAAAAGGGATCTGGGATAGCGGTATTCATAATACTGGGCCGCCCACATCTGATGCTGTCCCACCTCAGTGACGATCACAGCGTCTCCCTTTGTCATCTCATTGATGGTCTGTATGATAAACGGCCCTGTAAGCACAGACTTGTCGTAACGCAGAGGATACATATCCTTCATCCGCTCAATATGGGCGATCCATTCGTCATGGTTGATGGGATCCAGCCTGGCATTGAGCTTTCTCAAGATGACCTTGGCGTCTCCGATGATCCGGGCATCCACATGGATATTTTTATTGATTTCCGCACGGTCAATATCAATCTGGAGAATTTTGGCATTTTTTGCAAATTTGGAGGCATTTCCCGTCACGCGGTCGCTGAAGCGTGCTCCCACTACGATCAGCAGATCTGCCTCTGTGATACCGAAATTTGAGGTTTTTGTGCCGTGCATGCCTACCATGCCTGTATAAAGCTCATCGGTGCCGTCATAAGCACCCTTTCCCATCAGGCTGTCCGCCACTGGAGCCTGTATTTTTTTGGCAAATGCCCGCAATTCCTCCGATGCATTGGAGATCACAGCTCCGCCTCCTACAAAAATAAAGGGCTTCTGAGCTTTGCGGATCATGGAAATAGCCTGCTCCACATCCTCCTCTAAAATGGAATCGCTCTGACGCACAATAGGCTCCGGAGCCTGAGGCTCATATTCACATACAGCCGCAGTCACATCTTTTGTGATATCGATCAGCACCGGGCCGGGACGGCCGGTCTGGGCTATCGTGAAAGCACGGCGAATCACCTTTGCCAGCTTATTTATATCTTTTACAATGAAATTGTACTTGGTAATGGGCATGGTAACGCCTGTAATATCAATCTCCTGGAAACTGTCCTTTCCCAGCAGGCTGTTAGCTACGTTGCAGGTAATGGCAACTACGGGAACGGAGTCCATATAGGCGGTGGCGATTCCTGTTACCAGATTGGTCGCACCGGGGCCGGAAGTAGCCAGACACACTCCTACTTTTCCTGTGGCTCTGGCATATCCGTCTGCCGCATGGGAAGCGCCCTGCTCATGAGAGGTAAGAATATGGGTAATCTCATGCTGATGCTGATACAGCGCATCGTATATATTCAGGATGGCTCCGCCCGGATAGCCAAACACCGTATCCACTCCCTGTTCCTTTAAACATTCAATAACGATTTCTGCCCCCGTCAATTTACTCATAGTCCTGTTACTCCTTCTCAAAGGGATTTTGATTTTATCTTCTTACTGCTTTACCTGAAGGATAGCGCCCTTGTCCGCGGAGGTCACAAGGGAGGCATATCTTGCCAGATACCCCGAGGTCACCTTCGGTTCTCTGGGCTGCCATTTTGCCCTTCTTGCTTCCAGCTCCTCATCGGATACAAGGACATTCAGGGAATGATTGTCAATATCAATGGAAATCCGGTCCCCTTCTTCCACCAGTGCAATAGGGCCGCCCACTGCTGCCTCCGGGGATGCATGGCCGATGGAAGCGCCTCTGGAAGCGCCGGAGAACCGTCCGTCCGTGATCAGAGCTACCGTAGAGCCCAGTCCCATTCCTGCAATAGCGGAGGTAGGATTGAGCATCTCTCTCATACCGGGGCCGCCCTTGGGGCCTTCATAGCGGATCACAACTACATCTCCCGCAACGATCTTTCCTCCCTTGATGGCTGCAATAGCATCCTCCTCACAGTCAAAGACTCTGGCCGGACCTTCATGCTTTAACATCTCAGGCGCAACGGCAGAACGCTTTACCACGGCGGAATCCGGGGCCAGATTGCCCTTTAGGATGGCGATGCCGCCGGTCTGGCTGTAGGGATTTTCTACCGGGCGGATCACCTCTGGATTTAAGTTTGGACAATTCTTTATATTTTCTCCCACGGTCTTTCCCGTTACGGTCATGCAGTCCAGATTTAAAAGTCCCTTCTTGCTGATCTCGTTCATCACCGCATAGATGCCTCCGGCCTCGTTTAAGTCCTCCATATAGGTAGGGCCTGCAGGAGCCAGATGGCAGAGATTCGGGGTACTGGCGCTGATCTCATTGGCAATATCCACGTTTAAATCCACGCCCGCCTCATGAGCAATGGCCGGAAGATGGAGCATACTGTTGGTGGAGCAGCCCAGGGCCATGTCCATAGTCATAGCATTCATAAAGGCTTCTTTTGTCATAATATCCCTTGGTCGGATATTTCTGCGGTACATCTCCATAACCTGCATGCCGGCGTGCTTTGCCAGCTTAATACGTTCGGAGTAAACAGCCGGGATGGTTCCGTTGCCCTTAAGCCCCATTCCCAGAACCTCTGTTAAGCAGTTCATGCTGTTAGCTGTATACATGCCGGAGCAGGAGCCGCAGGTAGGGCAGGTTTTTCTCTCGTATTCTTTTACGTCTTCCTCGGTAATGGTTCCGGCTGTATAGGCACCCACTGCCTCAAACATACTGGAAAGACTGGTCTTGTGTCCCTTTACGTGGCCTGCCAGCATGGGGCCGCCGCTGACAAATACGGTAGGCACATTGATCCTGGCTGCAGCCATCAGAAGCCCCGGCACATTTTTATCGCAGTTGGGAACCATAACAAGGGCGTCAAACTGGTGGGCCAGCGCCATGCACTCTGTAGAATCTGCAATCAGGTCTCTTGTTACCAGAGAATATTTCATGCCGATATGGCCCATGGCAATGCCGTCGCAGACTGCAATAGCCGGAAACACCACCGGAGTACCTCCTGCCATGGCTACGCCCAGTTTTACAGCCTCCACAATTTTATCCAGATTCATATGGCCCGGCACGATCTCATTATAGGAGCTTACAATACCCACCATGGGCTTTTTCATCTCTTCTTCCGTCATTCCAAGGGCATTAAACAGGGAGCGGTGAGGCGCCTGCTGCATACCGGTCTTTACTGCATCACTTTTCATATGTCCGATCTCCTTTTATGGGGTTATTTCTGTATTTAAGCCTCTGTCCGGCAGATGCGCGCTGCAATCTGATCGCCCATTTCTCTGGTACCCACCTTTTTGCAGCCTTCAGCCATAATATCGCCTGTGCGGTATCCGTCCTCCAGTACCTGGCGGACTGCCTCCTCCACTGCATCAGCCTCCTGATCCAGGTCAAAGGAATACCGCAGCATCATTGCGGCAGAAAGTATCGTCGCAATGGGGTTTGCAAGATCCTTTCCCGCAATATCCGGCGCGGAGCCGTGGCTTGGCTCATAAAGGCCGAAGCGAGTTTCATTTAAGCTGGCGGAGGACAGCATACCGATAGAGCCTGTGATCATGCTGGCTTCGTCGGAAAGAATATCGCCAAACATATTTTCCGTAAGGATCACGTCAAACTGCCCCGGATTCATCACCAGCTGCATGGCGCAGTTGTCCACCAGCATATGGGACAGCTCTACCTCCGGGTAGTCCTTTGCCACTTCCTCCACTACCTTTCTCCAGAGCCTGGAGGAATCCAGCACGTTGGCCTTATCCACGCTGGTAACCTTTTTGCGCCGCTTCATGGCGATATCAAAGGCTTTTACCGCAATACGGCGGATTTCCTTCTCATTGTAGGTAAGGGTATCCACGGCTGTCATAACCCCGTCTACCTCTTCTGTATGACGTGCTCCGAAATACAGGCCTCCCGTGAGTTCCCTCACGATCACCATGTCAAAGCCGTCTCCGATGATTTCTTCCTTTAAGGGACAGGCCTTTGCAAGCTGGCTGTAGAGATAGGCCGGACGGATGTTGGCAAAGAGTCCCAGTCCCTTGCGGATGGCTAACAGCCCTGCCTCAGGACGCTTATCCGGTGCCACATCATACCAGCGGGAATTTCCCACATCTCCTCCCACTGCTCCTAAAAGGACTGCGTCACTCTCTCTGGCAGTCTCCATCGCCTCATCTGTAAGGGGCACTCCATATGCGTCAATGGAACAGCCGCCCATCAGGATCTCTTTATATTGAAAGCAATGACCATATACTTCTCCCACACGATCCATCACCTTTTTGGCTTCTCTTACAATCTCAGGACCAATCCCATCTCCGGGAATCAGAGTTACATTATAATCCATTCCAGCATTCCCCCTTTATTACTATTCACTCAGGTTATATCTTTCCTATCGCTGACAATTTCTTTTTATCATATCTCATAAAGGGGTGTATTTCAACCGTTCTGTCTGAATTTTTGTACTTGCAAATATACAATTTTGGAATTGCCTGTATAATCAAAGGTTATACCGCATTTATCTTCTACCTGAATTCCCGGATCATGCAGTACTGCTTAAGGTCAAAGTTTTTCTGTACAATTCCAAAGATCTTAAAGCCGAAATGTTCGTACATGGGAACATTGGCCGGATTATGTGTTTCAAGAGACACCATCAGGTGATGAGACTGAGCGTATGCAATCACCTCTTCCATGAGAACAGCCGCCAGCCCGTGGTGCTGCATAGTGGGGCGTACTGCCAGATAGATCACATGAAGGCGTTCCTCCTGATGAAGCTGATCGGTCCAGCGGGAATTTAAATAATCCCGCCCTTTTACAAAATTCCACAGTGTCTTTAAACTGGGATCTTCTTTTATCAGATACTCGTCCGTTCTCAGGCCGGCCCAGGCCTCTGCCAGATAAAAGGTCAGAGGATTATAGGGTTCCGATTCATCTGATACGACCAACAGAGCATTCATATCAGGACTTTCCGCAAAAATTTCACAGGTTTCAAAAAATTCCGTGAGATCGCATTCAAACAGCTCCGGAAGCAGCCTATTTCTTGTTTCCTGATCCGGGATCAGCTGGCAGTACAGAGGATCTCCAGAAAAACATTCCACCAAAAGCTCCTGAAGCCTGGGCAGATCCTCTTTTTTTACCCTGTATAATTTATCACTTTCCATATTACGAAAACTGCACCTCCCTGTCAAAAACCTTCAGGCACTCTTCCATCTGTCCGATCAGCTTTTCCACAGAAGCTTCCATATACCGGATATCATCCCGGTAGCACTGTTCCTGGTTTCCTGCTACCTTAAGAAGTCTCTCATATTCATTCTTCAGATCTGCCCCATGGCCTCCAACTGTTTCCTGAGCGTTCTTCAGATCAGTCACAAGTTCAAACAGATTTTCATGGCGTATGATACGTCCTGCTCCCCATTTCAGCCGGTCTGCCGGCTGATTAAGCACATATTCCGTAAAATACCTGAACACCTCACGGTCAAATTGGAAGGCATAACGATTATTGTCAATCCCATATACGGCATCCAGACTGCCCTGAGCATCTCCCTGGCGCAGACAATCCAGTGCCTTGTAAATAGCTTCCAGATTGCTTCCTGCTGCTTCCTGAGGAAACAGCACTTCGTCATGCCAGTTCAAACGCACAAAATAATCCTGTTCCTTTCTGAATATATAAAGCAGGCGGCGGTTAAACTCCCGGCAGCAGCGCTCTAATTTCCGCAGATCGTTCTCTGTTCCTTCCCCCTGTCCATTCTCCCTATCAGCTTCCAAAAGCTCACCATATCTGTGGTTCACAGCCTTTACTCTGTCGTACAAATCTTCTGCCAGTTTCCCTGCCCGGTTCAGCTTTTTTAAAAGTTCTTCCTCACCGGCTCCGGTTCTGCCGCACATATCCGGGTCTACACTGGCTTTTACTGCCTGAAACAATCGTCCAAAGTCCAGCGGAACCACTGCCGCCCGGTCAATGGCAAGTACCAGTCTGCCATAGAGCTCATGGTGGAAACGGAATACGTCCTCCTGATAATACTGTTCATTGTCAAACTGGGAATGGTAATGGGTCTCCATAAACTCTCCCGCACTAAATTCATTTACCATAGACGGGATTCCCGCAATAGCCATGGAAAAATCATCTGACCAGGTCTGGATGGGATATACCACTTCCAGCCCTTCCGGATAAGCAGTCGGTATGTTGTTAATGCGTTTTACAAATTCTTCCATAAACGAAGCATATTCATATGTACACCTCACTCCGTCTTTCGGGCCGTGAGCATGAGCCGGAAGTTCGAAATTTAAGTCTGCAAACACCTTTCCCTGCCATTCCGGCCGGGCTGTGAAGACCTGCTCATAGGCTCCGGCAGACCAGTCATATTTGGAATTCACTACGCCCCACTCCTCCGCAGCCAGCGCGCAGAACACCAGCGTCTTATTCGGCTTATATCCTGTCTTTAAAATAGCCCTTGCAATGCCAAACATCATGGCAACTGCCGCATTATCATCCTGAAAGCCCGTAAAATAGGAATCGTAATGGGCCGATAGCAGGATCATGGAATCCGTCTCACGCCCTGGGATGCTTCCTACAATATTAAAGGTTTCCTGATCTCTGATGACCGAAGAACAGGCGTCAAACAGCACCGTTGTCTCCCCATATGCCCGGTGTCCTTCCGCTGCCGCCAACGCCAGATCTGCTTTGAGCACAGCTGCGTCCGCCTGAGAAATAGAAAAAGCAGCAGCCTCCTTCGGTCCTGCGATATCCTGCGCATTTAAGGCCGTATTATGTATTTCCCCATATCCGTTATCCTGAACTGCGATCAGAGCCGCCGCTCCCTTTAAATGAGCCTGATAGACCGGAAAATTGATCCACCACTCTTCTCTCTGATTGATATCAATGAGGACCAGTTTGCCTGTGACATCTATATTTTCATACTGTTCTGCCGTTCCCCGGCCCAGATATACCATGGAAAACTTCTGAAAGCCTTCTGTATGAAACTCTGTCTGGTATGCTCCCAGCTGAAATTCATGCTCCTTTCCTTCACGGTCTTTATAGCGCAGCACTGCATGGTGGAAATCCCAGCTGTCCACGCAGATCTTATCCTTATGCACATCCGAAAGCCCCAGACGCTTCATTTCCTCAAACAGAATATCCCCGGTCTCAAGCTCTGCTTTGGATCCGGCAGTCCGGTATCCCAGTACAGGATTGGTTTTTGGTTCCTCCATCCTCTTTGCCAGACGGTAGGAATATTCTGTATCGACTGCTTCGATCAACTTCTGTTCCCAATTCTTCCATTTATCCATTTTCTGTTACCTCACTTGCTTCTTGCCTGTTTTGTAAACGCTTTAAGGAAAAAAGGCGCGGCCGGAGCTTCCTCCTGCTGCACCTGATGTTCCATTTTTGTTGACAGCCGCCTCTCTTCTACTGAGCAATTTTGGCTCCGTCCTCTCCTACCAGATAATGATCCGGAGTAATGCAGTTTGTGAGCATATCTCCATTTTCAGAGCAATAATACTCCTTTTCATTCCAGGGAATCCATCCTGTCTGCATATAGCCCTCTGCGTCAAAGAAATACCACTTATGTCCAATTTCCAGCCAGCCTCCAGCAGGATACGTTCCGTCTCCCTGATCATACCACCATCTTCCGTCTTCTGTCTGTTTCCACTCACCGGCTGCTCCTGATCCTCCCTCTACTCCTGCACCATCCGGATTCTCCCGGAAGGCAGCGGCCTGCCCACCATTTACATAGATGGTGTTGGAGGAAACCCACTCGCCCTTAATGGTCGGATCAAACTTATTCACAGCACGGACCTTTACCATGTAAGATTCATTTGGCTTTAACATGCGCTCCCGGCAGTTGATGCTGTTTGTCTCCGTTGTCAGGGAAGCTCCTACAATTTTATCTCTCCTGTATACTCTCACTTCATAACTTCCCGCTGTGCCGATGACAGGCCATGACGCAATCCCTTCCTGAGAAAGCGTTACGCCTTCCATATCCTTTAAGGAATTCTGCATGGAAGGAAGGGTAACATCCAAAAGCAGTGTTTCACTGGAATCCTGTCTGGTAGCCTTTTTAAACTCAGCTCCACCCTTCAGGGTAATCTTATCCGTTCCAAGAGATGTAAAATAATAATCGTCATTGGCAGTAAGCATAATCCGGATTTCCGGAACCGTATCCTCCGTCCATCCAAACCCTTCGTTCATTACCTCATAACCGTCTACATTGTAACGGCTGCTGCTGCTTTCAATTTCAATCGTCTCATCGCCATAATCTGTATCTGCCTCAATATCCGCCTTGATCGTCAGTGAAATAGATGTGATCTTTTTACGGCTTGCTCCATAAACAGGAACTGTTATACAGGCTGCCAAAAGTCCTGCAGCCAGTCCAAAGGCCAGCCTCTTTTTTAAATGTATCATATGCAAACCTCCCTGTTCTTGTATATATTAGATGCGATCCTATCACTAGAATATAAATTTTCACATGGAGTGTCAATGAATTTTTCCTTACAATTCCATTTGCCTGTCATTCCTTTTTATCGCGTTCCCACACAAAAAAAGCTCCGCCAGCTGTTCTCCTGACGAAGCTTTCTTCCTATTTCGCGTAATCGGTTACCCTGGATTCACGGATCACATTTACCTTGATCTGTCCCGGATATTCCAGTTCGCTTTCAATGCGCTTGGATACTTCCCTTGCCAGCAATACCATATCGTCATCGCTGATCTGCTCAGGAACAACCATAATACGAACCTCACGGCCTGCCTGAATAGCAAAAGATTTGTCTACTCCCTTAAAGGAGTTTGTGATATCTTCTAACTGTTTCAATCTGTTTGTATATGTCTCCAGCGTCTCACGTCTTGCACCGGGTCTTGCAGCAGAAATCGTATCTGCCGCCTGAACGATACAGGAGATAAGGCTGGTAGGTTCAACATCGCCATGATGGGATTCTACCGCATTCAATACAACTGCAGACTCCTTGTACTTTCTGCACAGGTCTGCTCCCAGCTGTACATGGGTGCCTTCCATATCATGGTCAACGGATTTACCAATGTCATGTAACAATCCAGCACGTTTTGCCAAACGCACATCCACCCCAAGTTCTGATGCTAAAAGCCCCGATAACTGTGCTACTTCGATGGAATGCTTTAAGGCATTCTGTCCATAGCTTGTCCTGAATTTCATCCTTCCAAGCAGCTTTACCAGTTCCGGATGAATTCCGTGGATACCAACTTCGAGACAGGCAGCTTCGCCCTCTTCCCGCATATTGTTTTCCACTTCTCTCCGTGCTTTTTCTACCATTTCCTCGATTCTGGCCGGATGGATCCGTCCGTCCACAATCAAACGCTCCAATGCGATTCTTGCTACTTCCCTGCGGATGGGGTCAAACCCGGATAAAACAACCGCTTCGGGAGTATCGTCGATGATCAATTCCACACCTGTCAGTGTTTCCAGAGTACGGATATTCCGTCCCTCACGGCCGATAATGCGGCCCTTCATCTCATCATTGGGAAGCTGTACCACAGATACTGTAGTTTCAGCCACATGGTCTGCCGCACAGCGCTGGATGGCTGTGACAACCAGATTCCTGGCTTTCTTATCAGCTTCTTCTTTTGCCTTGTTTTCAAGTTCCTTGATCAGTTTAGCTGTGTCATGTTTTACGTCTTCTTCAACAGATTTTAAAAGATAATCTTTTGCCTGTTCGGAGGTCAGACCGGATATCCGTTCCAATTCCTGTATTCCCTGCTCATACTGGGCTTCTACCTCAGCCGTTCTTTTGCCGAGTATATTCTCCCTTCTGATCAGATCTGCCTCCTTCTTTTCCATGGCATCTGCCTTCTTTTCAACGTTTTCTTCCTTGCTCAGCACACGCTTTTCATAACGCTGAAGTTCCGCTCTTCTTTCCTTGGTTTCCTTTTCCAGTTCATTCTTTGTCTTTAAAGATTCTTCCTTGGCTTCCAGGAGAGCTTCTCGCTTCTTTGTCTCTGCGGTCTTTAAGGCTTCGTCAATGATCTCTCTGGACTTTTCTTCCGCGCTTCCTACCTTTAATTCATACTGCTTGCGCTCATAGGAACGACCGGCGGAATGGGCAATAAACCAGGTGATCACAGCCGCGATTGCCGCACCGATCATCAAAGTGACCACTATCTGTAACACAGGAGCACCTCCTTATTTAGTTTTCATTGTACAAAATACAACATATTAATTTTATACTTTTTTGTAAAGAGTGTCAAGTCTTGATTTCCCCGGCTTTTGTGCATCCTGTAAAACATTTTTCCTGAAATTACGGCTTCTTCTACTCCTCTTGCCCACTTTGAACCTCTTGCATCACCCTGCGGATCACGTCATAGGAAAAGCCCCGTCTTCCCAAATACGCCCCCAGGCGATTTTTCTCTTTGAGATCAGAAAGATCTGCAGTTCGAAGGCGTTTTTTCAAAAGATTTCTGGCAGCCGCAAGGTCATCCTGAGCGCTTCCTTCCAGAATCCTGGAAATATCCTGGCGGTCCACTCCCTTTTGCTGCAGCTCAAACGCTATCTGGCGGCGGCTTTTTTTCTCCTGATTCATACGGATAAAATTCTCTGTATAGACTCTGTCATCAATCAGACGGTATTCCTTCAGAAATTCCATCACCCTGTTTATAACCTTTTTCGGATATCCGTCACCTGAAAGCTTCGTTTCCATCTGTGCTCCAGTCCTTCCCTGAGCCTGCAGAAGGTAAAGAGCCCGCTCTTTTGCCCTGGGAACCAAAATCTCTTCTACGATCCGGAGATATACAGTTTCCGGCAGTTCAGAGCCTTCCTGAATATGAAACCGCTCTGCCTCCCCTCTGTATAAAGGAAAAGCAAAGTCCTCCTCTTCCAGGAAGACTTTGCACTTTCTCTTATCCACAGGGGTCACCGCTGTGACCCTCATGCTTCTTCATCCGCTGCCGGTTCTGCCGCAGGATCTTCTTTTGCTTCACTTTGAGAGGATGCAGGACGGACATTCTCTGCCTGCGCTGCCTTTCTGGCCTCTGCCTCAGCCTCCTCTGCTCCCGGAAGCTGATAGCGCACTCTCACCTGTGCCTCGATCTCTGCACAGATCGCAGGATGCTCTGCCAGATACTGCTTAGCATTTTCACGTCCCTGACCGATTTTGGAACCGCCATATGCAAACCATGCACCGCTCTTTTCCACGATATTTTCCTTTACGGCCAAATCCAGGATATCGCCTGTTTTGGAAATCCCCTTTCCAAACATGATATCAAACTCTGCCTCTTTAAAAGGAGGAGCAATCTTATTCTTCACAACCTTTACGCGGACCCGGTTTCCTACAACCTCCCCTCCCTGCTTTAAGGTCTCTATCCTGCGGACGTCCATACGGACAGACGCATAAAACTTCAGAGCGCGTCCACCAGTAGTAACCTCAGGATTTCCAAACATAACGCCGACCTTTTCACGAAGCTGATTGATAAAGATAACCACACAGTTAGACTTGCTGATAATGGCAGTGAGCTTTCGAAGGGCCTGAGACATCAGACGGGCCTGAAGTCCCACATGGGAATCCCCCATCTCTCCGTCAATCTCTGCCTTTGGAACGAGAGCTGCAACAGAGTCCACGATCACGATATCCACAGCACCGGAACGAACCATGGTCTCTGTGATCTCCAGAGCCTGCTCTCCGTTATCCGGCTGAGAAATATAAAGATTATCAATATCTACGCCAATATTCCGGGCATAAACCGGATCCAATGCATGCTCCGCGTCAATAAAGCCCGCAATACCGCCCCGTTTCTGTACTTCTGCCACCATATGGAGCGCAACCGTGGTCTTACCGGAAGACTCCGGACCGTATACCTCGATAATCCTTCCCTTGGGGACACCGCCCAATCCCAGTGCAATATCCAGACTGATCGAACCTGTGGGAACCGTTTCTATATTCATATTCACACCGGATTCCCCCAGCTTCATCACAGAACCCTTGCCATAGGCTTTTTCAATCTGTGTGAGGGCCGCATCCAGGGCCTTTAACTTTTCTTCCTGATTCATATCTCTGTTTACGCTCATCTTTTCTTCCTTGCCCATATTTTCCTCCTAATGAAATCTCTCTTTCCGTCTGAAACCGGAGACGACGCTTCGTTCCGAACAAATGTTCTTTTAATATAATCATAGTATAGAACCATCCAAATGTCAACGGATTTTTAGGGTGTATTATTACGTTCTGGTGCAGAATACCGGGGAGAGTGATCTGATTCTGCACGACAGAATGTACGGCTGCGTGCTGTATGGTAAATCCGGGCGAAGAACCCTGACACGGATGGTTTCTCCATCCAAAGACTGGAAAAGCTGTGAAATGATGCTGCAGCACAGGACAGATGGCCTGTGCTGCAGGTTCAGAATAGCATAGATTTCCTGTTTTTGCAAGGGTCTTCCCGACCAGAAGTTTTCCTTTCATCTCCCTTTCATCTTCCTCTGCCTCCAGAAAGGACAAAATAGGTTCCCGGAAAATTTTTTTTCATTGAGCTGCTTATGATACAGGTGATGATAATGATAAAAACAGGCATCAGGATGAACATAAAAAGAGCGCTGGCAGGTGTGGAGGGCAGAATGAGGGCCGCCGTTTTATTGAGCAGGCGGACCCAGGGAAAATGAACCGCATAAAGAAAGAAGCTGTTTTTTATGAGGTCTGCGGCAGGCGGAAGGGGAATGATGCGGATCAGGCATACCGCCGTGCATACCCCCCACAGGCGTGTAAGAACCGTGTGAAGAGGATGGCCATGGAGAGGAGCAGCCGGAAGGCCTGTAATCTGAAGCAGCCAAAAGAAAAACGACAGAATTGTGATCTGGATGAATAAGTGCTTCCACCGTTCCTTAAGAGACTCCGCAGGACGGCGCTCCAGATAATTTCCCAGCTGTTCCCTTCTCAAAGCAAAAAAAGCTGCCGCAGAATAATAAAAAAGAGCATCCAGATTAAGCCAGGGAAACGACACTCCCTTCCATAGACACAGGATCAAAAAGAGCAGAAAAAGGAGACCTCTTACGTTTTTTTTCAAAAGAACATACAAAACCGGAGCCAGGAGAATAAGCAGGATCAGCTGAAACAGATACCAGAACACAGGATTATAACCATAGTGCAGCAGAGCTTTAAGAAACTCCCCGGCAGTAAGCGGAACCGGCGGCTTTCCAATGATCTGACAGATAGCGGGAATCCTGGTTGCCGCAGCATAAGCCCCATAGTACAAACTATTCCAGAGAAGATAGGGAAGCAGGATTGTTCTTGACCGGGATCTCCATTTGGAAAACAGGCTGTTTAGCTGGAAATTTCTGTAAAATAAATACGCAGATATCATAAAAAAACCCGGCACTGCAATCTGAGCCAGCTGACTGGCTGCCAGATGTTCCAGCTGCTGTACCGTTTCCAGTTCCTGTTCCCCCGTTACAAAAAGTTCTCCATTTAAAGAGTGGGCCCATACGACCAGAAGACTGAACAGAAAACTGAGCCAATACACCTTATTTCTGAACCAGTCTTCTTCTGAAATTGTGTTTTGAACCCGTTCCTCCATTTTCCCACCATCCATTTTCCCGCAGCCTCCTAAAGGTGTGTACAAAAGTCGATCAAAGTCAGCTCCTGTATCTGCTTCAAATAGATGAAATTCAGATACAGAACCAAAAAGGGCCGCTTCCCGCAGGAAACAGCCCCTAAACATTGCCGCCTTAGAAATCAGCTTCTATACTGCTCCAGCAGACGGTTAATACGGCTGGTAGGTGTGAGAAGCTCGCTTAAGGAAGCATCATGGTTCAGATTGTCAATGATAAGGGCAATATACTTGCTCATATCTACATTGATATAGTAAGGACGCTGTAAAAGATCCGGCGTCTGATATACCAGATTGGTTGTCAGGATCCGGTCAATAAAGCCCTTTTCATAATATTCGTCAAATCTGGCAAGTCCGTTTGTAAACAGGCCAAAGGTAGAGCAGATAAATACCTTTCTGGCTTTTCTGCGTTTTAATTCCTTGGCTACATCCTGCATGCTCTCGCCGGAGGAGATCATATCGTCAATGATCAGAACATCCTTTCCCTCTACGCTGGAGCCTAAAAACTCATGAGCCACGATGGGATTTCTTCCGTTTACGATCTTCGTGTAGTCGCGACGCTTGTAGAACATACCCATATCCAGTCCCAGCATATTTGCGAAATAAATAGCGCGGCCAGTACCGCCCTCATCTGGGCTGATTACCATCATATGATCGCTGTCGATCTTTAAATCAGGCTCATTTTTAAGCAGATGCTTTAAGAACTGGTAGATCGGCTGTACCGTCTCAAAGCCCTTTAAATGGATTGCATTCTGAACTCTGGGATCGTGGGCGTCAAAGGTAATAATATTTTCCACGCCCATATTTACAAGCTCCTTCAGTCCCAGAGCACAGTCTAAGGACTCACGGCCGGAACGCTTGTGCTGGCGGCTCTCATAGAGGAATGGCATGATCACATTGATCCTGCGTGCCTTTCCTGCTGCAGCTGCGATGATACGCTTTAAATCCTGAAAATGATCATCCGGAGACATATGGTTTGTCATTCCGAAAAGGGAATAGGTCAGACTGTAATTACATACATCCACCATGATATAAAGGTCATCGCCTCTTACGGATTCCTCAATAATTCCCTTTCCTTCGCCGGAACCAAAGCGGGGGGTAGATGCATTGATAATATAAGAATCTCTCTGATAACCGGTGAAAGCGATGGTAGATTTATGCTCACTCTCCCGCTCTCTTCTCCAGTCTACCAGATACCTGTCCACCTTATTTCCCAGCTCCGTACAGCTCTTTAAGGGAATCAACCCAAGAGGGCCCACCGGAATGGTCTCAATGACTTTCTCTTCATATAACATGATTTCTTTATCCTCCTGTTTGTACTGCGCGCCAAAAACGCACCTGCCGTTCATTATTATCTTTATACCATCTTTGCATGCATTTCGTCAAGCTATCCCCTCTTTAAAACACGGATATCCCTGCCGTAAAGGGGAATGATCCGATAGCGCATGATCCGGGAGGTCACACGATCCGTGTAGGAATCCCGAAGCTGCTTTAAAGACAGATTGGTGGAAATAATGGTGGAACGGCTCATATTCATACGCTCATTGATGCAGTAAAAAAGCTGCGAAGAGGTAAAGCTGTTATTGAGCTCCGTTCCCAGATCGTCAATGATCAGCAGGTCGCAGTCCAGAATATAGCGATATGTGTCCCTCATATCCTCCGGGGTATCATAGTCGAATTTATTTCTGGAAAACACCTCAAACAGATCGCCTGCCGACAGATAGATCACCGAATGGCCTGAATCAATCAGCTCCTTTGCAATACAGTTTGTAAGAAAGGTTTTCCCCACTCCTGTACTGCCTGTAAAGAGTAGATTCTCCTTTTTTCGGTCAAAATCTGCAGCAAATTCCCGACAGCCTGCCACCACCCTGCGCATATAATCTGCATTGGTCAGCCCAAGCTCCGGAATGATTTCACTGCTGTCATAATAGTCATACGATAATCTGGAAAAATTTTCCTGATCCAGCACATGATCCAGATTGGACTGGGCATAGAGCAGCTTCATCTGAGCCCTGAGAAAGCAGTGACATTTGCGGCCCTGGCGCCAGCCTGTATCCTCACAGTCCGGGCACCTGTAATGAAGCGTAAGATAGTCCTCCGGATATCCTTTGGCGCGAATTAAAATAGCCTTCTGCTCCCTTAAATCTGCCAGTTCTTCTCTAAGCTCCGCTAACGCTCCCGTATCCCCGGCCAAAAGCCGCTTTGCCCCGGCCACAGAACGGCTGGCAATCTCCGCTTCCAGTTCCCGGACTGCCGGAATCACCCGGTAAATTTCATTTCTTCGTGCTTCCAGCTGATGCTGGTTTTCAAGCTGCTGCCTGCCATATTCCCGCATGATTGCGTCGTACTGGGAATTACTCAGTGCCATCTCCTGTTCTCCTTCCAGTCTGTAACGCCCTCCCGGGGCGGTTCCTTATGTACGGGGTCTTCCTCCGCCCACCCATTCCTTCACCTGTTTCAACATCAGGGCATCGTAATCTGTATCCCTCTGTTTAAAATTATGGAACTGGTTTTGAGAGTTCTTTTTCCCTCCCCCATCCTTTGATGCGCTGTTATAGCGCTGAAGCCGCTTTTCCTTATCTCCGCCATTTTCCTGTACCAGAGCCTGACGTCTGACATCCAAAACACGGACATCCTCCATTTTCTTTACGCCGGCTTTCTTCCAGTCTCTTAAAATACGGTCTGCATACTGAAAGCTGGGGCTGTGGATGGCGGTAATGGTCCGGCTGCAGGCCTCTAAAACGATTTCTCTGGCAAACCCGTACTCCTTAAACCATTTGTCGATCATGACCTGCTCAGGAGGCGCTGCCTTGCGGTTGTTAATTCCAAAGGCCCGCATGACCGCAAAGGAATCTTTCGAATAAGCTGCTCCCAGCTCCCGTGCCTCCTGAGATGTTTTAATCCCTTTTTCATGCCAGCTCACTGCTACCGTCTCCAGATACCGAACCGAACTGTGGCCGTTCTGGGCACAGTATTCCACAAGATATTCCAGGAGCTCACTGCTCATTCCAAGGCCCTCATAGAGCCATGCAAATACCTGACAGTCTCTTGGTGTAAAAACTTTATTTAAATATTTCTGCGCAATATAAAGAAGCTGGGAAAACTCCTCATCTCCGCAAAGCCGGTTTACCTGAGCCGCAGAATACACCGGAGCACGGTCTGCGCTGGCAGCCGTTTCCTCCTTAGCCTCTGCGCAGGAAGCAGCCGGATCCGCAGCCCAAGGAAGCTCCCCTTCCTGCTTTTTCTCATTTTCTGCCCCGGAAAGAATCCCCAGTTTTTCCCAATAGCTTACAGCACGCCGCACATCGGATTCCGTATGATCGAGAGCATCCGCTATAGACTCCACGGTAAGCTCTTCACCCTGATGACGCAGAATATAAAGATATACTTTTACATATTCCCCATTGGCACCGGCCATATATTCATCTATAAACGCATCTGCCACCATGGTAGCCCCTATGCTCCAGCGGTCCTTCCAGTTCATACTCATTTTCACCACTCCTTGCTGCATTTTCCCTTTTTCTGTCCGGGAAATGTTTGCAGACAGTATATCATATCCACTGCTAAAAGAAAATAGGGCCTTCTTTCCACTGCTCATTCTGTGGATAATGTGGATATTGTGGAAAAACCATCCCCCATCTGGTCTCATTCCCCCATAAGCTGTCAATTTTCCGCATAAAACCGTGGTTTTCCAAATCTCCTATCATCCTTTCATATCAGATGATTCATCCACAGTTTTTAGCTCTGTTTCGTGTTGAAAACTATGTGGATATTGTGGATAACTACAGCCCAAGGAGCTTTTCTCCCACTTTTACAATATCTCCGGCGCCCATAGTTATCAACAGATCCCCGTGTATACAATGTTCCAGAATAAATGTTTCAATCTCATCAAAGGACGGAATATAATGGACGCTTGTACCCAGCTTTTCCAGCCGTTCTGCAATATCCCTTGAGCTGACTCCCAGTGTATCCGTCTCTCTGGCTGCAAAGATATCTGCCAGTATCACCTCATCAGCACCTGACAGAGCCTGCGCAAATTCATCCAGAAATGCCTTTGTACGGGTATAGGTATGGGGCTGAAATACTACCCAGAGGCGCTTATGGGGATAATTCTCTGCCGCCTTCAGAGTAGCACTGATCTCCTGTGGATGATGGGCATAATCATCAATCACCGTTACTCCGCCGATCTCTCCCTTTTTCTCAAACCGCCGGTCTGTTCCCGTAAATTTTCTGAGGCCTGCAATTACGCCGTCAAAGCCTACACCTAATTCCAGAGCGACAGCAATGGCTGACAGAGAGTTGTATACGTTATGCTCCCCTGTTACTCCCAGAGAAATCCGGTTTACTACCTCTCCCTGCACAATCAGGTCATAGGACGGTCTGCCAAGTTCGTCATATGTAATGTTTCCGGCTGTATAATCACTGGACGGATCCTTTCCGAAGGTGATTACGCGGCAGTTCAGTCCCCGAGTAATTTCCTCCACCCGGTCAATATCTTTGTTGATCACCAGAAGGCCTCCTGCCGGAAGCTTCTCTGCAAACAGACGGAAGGAATGACGGATATCCGCGATATCCTTAAAGAAATCCAGATGATCCTCTTCAATATTTAAAATCACCTCAATGGTGGGATAAAAGGATAAAAAGCTGTTTGTATATTCACAGGCCTCTGTGACAAAGAATTCAGGCCCGCCTACCCGTATATTTCCGCCGATATCCTTCAGGATACCGCCTACAGAAATCGTAGGGTCTGTGCCGCCGGCTAACAGAATATCTGTCAGCATAGAGGTAGTGGTCGTTTTTCCGTGCGTACCGGCTATGGCTATGGACTGCTTATAATTACGCATCAGTTCCCCTAAAAGCTCCGCTCTGGTAAGCTCCGGAAGCCCCTTTGCCCGCACTGCCATAAGCTCCGGGTTGTCGCCATGGATCGCCGCTGTGTAAACCACGGCCTGAATCCCCGGCTCCTGTTCAATATTGGCGGCCCGCTGGCCGTAATAAATCCGCGCCCCCTTCTCTGTCAGATGTCTGGTAAGCTCCGTTTCATGGGCGTCAGAGCCGGATACGGTAAATCCGGCGTCCAGCAGGATCTCTGCCAGCCCGCTCATACTGATGCCTCCGATCCCAATAAAGTGAATGTGTTCCGGTTTGTCAAAATCTATCTGATACATATATTATTCCCTTTCCCTGTGATACGGTATGTATTTGTCTGCTTTCCTTATAATTATATCAAAGTCCGCCGGAAATGTCATATGAAATTATAAAAGCATTCCATATACCCGATAGCCTTTTTACTGCCGCGTTTTATTTCATACAGCATCTGATCCGCCTTATCGGCCAGATCTTTAAATGTCATGCTCCGGCACAGCAGCAATCCCAAAGGATGAAGATACTGCTGCCTTTGTTCATCTTATTTTATCATAAACATATTAAAAAACATAGTTTGCTGTGAGAATACCATAAAACATGTAATGCTGAACGGTTACTAAAACATTCCTCTTGACCTGCTCTGCAACTCATGCTAAACTAGGAGACGCTGTAAAGCCCAAAAATAAGGTCTAAAGGGGCTTTCCGCCGATTTCCGGCGTAAAATGAATCGAGTGTTCGAGACCTTCCACTCGTAAAACAAAACTAAAGGAGACAACTAAATATGAACAGGAAAAAAACAGATTTTCTGGTACACGGTGCATTGATCGCAGCCGTGTATGTGGCGCTGACTATGATGTTCGCTCCCATCAGCTTCGGACCGGTGCAGTTTCGCATCTCTGAAGCGCTGTGCATCCTTCCCTTCTTTACACCGGCAGCCGTTCCGGGACTCTTTTTAGGATGCCTGATCTCTAACCTCTTAGGTACAGCCGTGCTCATGGATGTGATCTGTGGCAGTATTGCCACACTGATCGGTGCAGCAGGCTCCTATGCCCTTCGGCATCACAAGAGGCTGGTATGCCTCCCCCCTATCCTGGCAAATACCCTGATCATCCCCTGGGTGCTGCGGTATGCCTACGGTTCCCCAGATCTGATCCCTTTTATGATGCTCACCGTAGGGATTGGCGAGATTTTGGCCGTTGGGGTTCTGGGAAATGGCCTCTTAGCTATACTGGAGCGTTATAAATATACGATTTTCCGCCAGAGCAGAGCATAAAAGAATGCCGACGCCTTAGCTTGTAATTTTACAGGTTAAGGTGCCGGCATTTTTATTATTTATAATGCATCTACAGCCGCTTTTTCAATCATCAGCCCTTTTTTATAATTTTCCATAAACTGATTAAAGCCCTCTATATCTTCCGGTTCCGGAGCTGCTGTTACGCTCTCTGCCTTTTGAAAAATCCGTTTTTCCAGATAATCCTCTAAAGCTTCCCCTTCTTTTTTATTTATCATATACAGTGCCAGAACTGCAATCCCCCAGGCGCCCCCTTCTCCGGCTGATTTCATAACAGATACGGGAGTGTTCAAAGCGGCCGCAAGGATTTTCTGAGCCGTTCCCTCCGTTTTAAAGATGCCTCCGTGGCCCCATATCACATCTACCTTCACGCCCTCTTTGTCAAACAGCAGGTCATTTCCGATCTTAAGAGTACCAAAGGCTGCATATAAATGGGTCCTTATAAAATTTGCCAGATTAAACCGGCCGTCCTGCCGGCGCACAAACAACGGACGGCCTTCTGCAAAGCCGGCAACCGATTCTCCTGAAACATAATTGCAGGCCACCAGTCCTCCGCAGTCCTTATCGCCCTCCAGAGCCTTTCGGAAAAGCCCTCCATACAGCTCATCCCCGCTTATATGAAAGCCAAAGGTATCGCTGAATTCCTTCAGAATATTCACCCAGGCGTTCAGGTCTGAGGTGCAGTTGTTGCAGTGTACCATAGCCGCCGGAGCCCCCTGAGGCGTTGCCACAAGGTCAATTTCAGAATATACATTTGAAAGCTCTTTTTCCAGTACGATCATGGAAAATATGGAGGTTCCTGCGGATACATTGCCTGTGCGCGCCTTTACGCTGTTTGTTGCAACCATCCCTGTTCCCGCATCTCCTTCCGGGGGGCACAGGGGGATTCCGGCCTTCAATGTTCCTTCCGGATCTAAAAGCCCTGCACCCCCCTCTGTAAGAACGCCTGCCTGCTCCCCTGCCAGAAGAGGCCGGGGCAGGATTTCCCTGATTTTCCATGGAAACGACCGGTCTGAAATCTTTTGGTCAAAACAGTCCAGCATATCCGTATAATAGTTTCCTGTTTTTGCGTCAACAGGAAACATTCCCGACGCATCATCCACACCCAGTACCCGTTCTCCGGTAAGCATCCAGTGCACATAGCCTGCCAGCGTGGTGATGTATTTAATATCTTTTACATGAGCTTCTCCGTTCAGCACCGCCTGATACAGATGAGCGATACTCCAGCGCTGGGGGATAGGATAATGGAAGTCTTCCGTCAATTCCCGCGAAGCCTGCTCCGTTATGGTATTTCTCCATGTGCGGAATGGTACCAGAAGTTCATCATTTCCATCAAATGCCAGATAACCGTGCATCATGGCGCTGATTCCAATTCCGCCAATGGTTTCTATCTCTGCCCCATATGCTTCTCTTACCTTTGTTTTAAGATCGCCATAGCACTCCTGCATTCCCTTCCAGACTGCTTCCATCGAATAGGTCCATATCCCGTTTTCCAGCCTGTTTTCCCACTGGTGGCTGCCATCCGCTATTAATTCTCCCTCTTCTGTCAGAAGAACGCCCTTGATTCTGGTGGAACCAAGTTCAATTCCCAAAACCGTTTTTCCTGACTGAATCCTTTTTTTTATGTCCTCTATCCTGATTTCTTCCAATTTTCTGCTCTCCTTTAACGGTTATCTGTAAAATATCATACGTTTCATTTCATCTATTGCATAAAATTATAAAGATCTGATTCTATTTTACAAAACAGGGATCAGCGGTACAATTCCATAATCTTGCCACTCTTATTCTAAAGTTACCTATTTCGATCATTTTTCATTGTTATTTTTCCAAAATACGATATAATTTTATGATATCAGAATCAAACATTCAGAAAATCAACACAAAATGCGAGGTGAAAATTTTGAATCTGACAGAAACATGCAGACAGCTTATATCCGCTGCCCGGAGGAACCTGCAGCCCGGTCATCCTCTTGGAGCCAGAATGATTTCAGTCGAATATTCCAAATCCGCAAAAGAAATCAAAACATATCCCCTGCTTTCTTCCCAACGGATTTTCTTCCTGTGCTGGGATTTCTGCGGAAGAAATCAGCTTCGTGCCGCCATGTATCCCGCACCTGATAGGTTCTGCTTCTGCTTTACATTTGAAGACGGAGTAAAAACGCAGCTCCACACCCATGACTACATTGAACTGGGATACGTTGTAAAAGGTAACTTCAAACAGAAAATTTCCGGGAAAGATATTATATTTCAGGAAGGTGACGTCTGCCTGATTGACAAAAACTGTATCCATCAGGATTATCTGTCCTGCCAGGATTCCATTGTACTGTTTTTCGGAATTGAAAACAGCATATTTGAAGAGGTAATGAATGAACATATTACAACCGGCAAAATTATATCCTTTCTTCAAACTGCACTGATGAAACAAAGCGATCTACAGCAGTATATTCATTTCCACTCCACAAGGGATGCCAGAAAAGAGATCGAGCCCTGCCTTTCCCTCCTCCTGACAGAACTGTATGAAAATAAAATCGGTTCCACCCACATCTGCCACGGGCTTCTTCTGCGTATTTTCAGAATTTTAAGCATGCATTATGATTTTTCCCTTACCAGAGAACGACAAAAAAATATAAACTGGACTGTCTTTGAAGAAATATGCAGCTATATCCAGACCCACTATCAATCCGTCACAACCCATGAACTGATGGAACGGTTTCATTTTCAAAGAGATTATTTCAACCGGCTGATCCGCAAAAAAACAGGGATGACCTATTCGGAATATCTTCAAAACATCCGTCTGGAACAGGCAAAACGTCTTCTGATTGAAACAGAATTAACAATATCCGAAATCTCCGAACAGGTAGGCTACCATAATAAAGGCTATTTCTACCAGCTTTTTGTAAACAAATATAATATGACGCCTGGAAAATACAAAAAAAGGATGCTGGAGCATCCCTGTAATCCTATGCCCCAACATCCAGAATAGCTTCTGTATATACTTTTCCCGCAGATATTTTATCTCTGATCCATCTTCCCGTCCAGCGTCTGACGCACAATGCTGTCCATCATATCCGCTGACAGCATACCGCTCACATATCCAAATACATTTCCATCTCTGTCAATCATAAAGGTGGTTGGGAAGGACATGATACCATAAGAGGCAAACAGCTCTCCCTCTGTATCCATCAGTACCGGGTAAGTATATCCTTTTTCTTCCATGAATGCGGCAATTTCTTCCTCAGAGCCTTCCTGTCCCATATTGGGCGCAGCAACGCCCAGAACAATTACTGCATCCTCTCCCTCTGTGGAGGACTTTTCATACAGCTTCTGAATATCCGGCATCTCAGCCTTACAGGGCGGACACCAGGTTGCCCAGAAGTTCAGAAAAATCGTCTTCCCTCTGTAATCCTCCAGTCTGTGGATATTTCCGTACTGATCCTCCAGTTCAAAATCAACTGCCGGGATCACGGGACGCGCATCGGCTGCCGTTCCACCGGAAGCCTCCTCTGCAGTTGTGCTTTCAGACCCGCCTGTCCCGGGCTCTGTACTTCCGCCTTCGTTATCTGCTTCTGCTTTCTCCGGCACAGTGCTTTCTTCCATACTCTCTGTCTGACTCACCTGAGTTCCGGAAATACGGGATAAATATCCGGTCACATCATTCATTTTCCCGGTAAACATGAGGATTCCCATCAGCACCATGAGGATACCGCCGATTTTTACTGTATACTGCACCACACCTCTGCATTTCTTAAAGAGCTCCAGAAGCTGAGTAGTAAAGAGGCCCACAAACAGAAAGGGCAGAACAAAGCCCATAGTGTAAACGCCGATCAGAACAAAGCCCTGAGCCTTGGTCGCTGCAGATGCGGCCATCAAAAGGACGCTTGTAAGAGCCGGTCCTACGCAGGGCGTCCAGGCAAAGCTGAAAGTAAAGCCCATAAGCAGCGCTGTAACCGGCGACATGGCAAAACGATCCAGCCTGAAGGGCAGGCGGTGCTCTTTTCCCAAAACGGAAGATATTCCAAATATTCCCATCTGATACAAGCCAAACAGCATGACAAGGATACCTCCGATCCGTGCAAACATGGCCTGATAGCTGTGGAAAAATCCACCCACTGCGGACACGCCAAGCCCCAGCAGGAAAAAGGCAAAGCTGACCCCTGTCACAAAGAAAACCGTGTGAAGCAGCACCTTGCTCTGTTTATAGTGCATTCTTCCATCTTCGCCCTTTACGGCTGTTCCGCCGGACAGATAGCCGATATAAAGGGGAAGCAGCGGCAGTACGCAGGGCGAAAAAAAACTTAACAATCCCTGTAAAAATACAGTTACCGCAGATATGCTTACATCCAGTGTAAATCCCATAAATAACCTCCAATCCTAAAGTGTACTCCTTTTATACTCTGATTTCTGCCATTTTGTCAAGTGAGCTTGTCACAGACTTATGCTTCTGCGAATTTTTCACAAAATGTTCAGATGAACCCATCTTGGCATATATCTTAAAAATATGGTATAATACAGCCTCAAGAAAGGAGATTTCAGATATGAAGCATTTTACGGCAGCCGCCCTTTCAGCGGTGCTTTCCATTTCTATAGCAGCCGTTTCCTCCCCTCTTTCCTATTGGGGAGCAAAGGAAAACAGCCGGGAATTTTCTCTTTTTTTCAGTGGACCCGGCGTAGAAGCTGTTTCTTCAGGTGATGAATATTCGGAATATCAGTGGGCACTGCATAATACAGGCCGTCTGCAGAGAACTGAGCGAAAACTAAATATCAGAACCTTAGACAGCATCTATGTACACTATGGCGAAAACGGAGTCGACGGCATCGCCCTGCCGCCTCTTGGCCCCAGTAACTATGACGCCATTCAGACAGACGCTGTAGCTGGAATTGATATCAACATAAAAGAAGCCTGGCAGCTCTATGAGCAGGAATCCAATAAACGCCCTGTCACTGTGGCTGTAATCGACACAGGAATCGACACCTCCCATAAGGATTTAAAAGACGCCATCTGGGTCAATGAGGATGAAATCCCCGGAGATTCCATTGACAACGACGGAAATGGTTATGTTGACGATGTAAACGGCTGGAATTTTATTTCAAATAATAATCAGCTCTGCGCAGGCGATGAGGATACCCACGGCACCCACGGAGCCGGTACCATTGCGGCTGCAAAGGGAAACGGCGGAGTAGCCGGCATCGGAGACAGCCGGTATATAAAAATCATGGTATTAAAGGCTCTGGGAGGCGAAGAAGGAAAGGGTTCTCCCGAAAACGTCATCCAGGCAATCCGCTATGCAGAGGCCAACGGCGCCCAGATCTGCAATTTAAGCTTCGGCTCCGGACAGACCTCCCCAGAATTTGAGGCTGCAATCCGGGATTCCAATATGCTTTTTGTAGCCGCAGCCGGAAACGGCAATCAGTACGAAATCGGCTATAACATTGACGCACATCCGGTTTACCCCGCAAGCTTCCCTTATGATAATATTATCACTGTAGGAAACCTGCTTTTTAACGGTCATCTGGATGAAAGCTCCAACTACGGGCAGACAAACGTAGACCTGGCCGCTCCGGGAACCTATATCCTGAGCACCGTACCCTCCGATACCTACGCCTATATGAGCGGTACCTCTATGGCAGCTCCCATGGTCGCAGGAGCTGCTTCCCTTCTCTACTCCGGCCGTCCGGATCTCAGTCTTTCCGATGTGAGAACCGCCCTGCTGTCCTCAGTCCACAAGCTGGCTCCCTTAAAGGGAAAGACTGCTTCCGGCGGTATGCTGGATGTGGCGGCGGCTATGAAGTGGGGGAGATAAATATGTCTAAAAAAACAGCCTCCTGGCTCCCGGCGCATCAATGCACCGGAAGCTGGAAGGCTGTTTTATTTTACATATGCAGTTTTATCCCGTCATTTACACAGGGTAAGCCTTATTTTCCTTATCAGCTACAGTCACGTCTACCTTTTTCTGCTGTGCTTCTCTGTACTGGAAGAACTCCTTGGCTACAGCCGGGAACAGAGCGTAGCTTAATACGTCCTCATCCTGCTGCTTCCACTGAGCGCATTCCTTCTCAAACTGAGGAAGCTGAGGCTGGATCAGATCTGCCGGACGGCAGGTGATCGGCGTCTCGTCACCGATGATCTTCTTCTGTACTTCCGGATTAAATGGCTTTACAGTCTGTCCGAACTCACCAAGCATGATCTTCTTGGACTCCTTCGGAACCATCTTATAGCGCTCACCCATAAGCACGTTGAGAACTGCCTGTGTACCAACGATCTGAGAAGAAGGAGTTACCAGAGGTGGCTCTCCGAAGTCTTTTCTTACTCTTGGAATCTCCTCTAATACCTGCTGATACTTGTCTTCCTGTCCTGCTTCCTTTAACTGGCTTACAAGGTTGGAAAGCATACCGCCAGGTACCTGATACTGCAAGGTCTTGATATTTACACCCAGAACCTTCGGATTTAAGAGGCCGCTCTTTAAAGCTTCCTCACGAATCGGCTGGAAGTATGCCGCAATTTCCGCCAGAAGATTCTGATCATAGCCTGTATCATATGGAGTGCCTCTGAAGGTCTCAACCATAACCTCAGTTGCCGGCTGGCTGGTTCCCAGAGCCAGAGGTGACATAGCACAGTCGATAATCTCACAGCCTGCCTCTACGGCCTTCATATAGGTCATGGAAGCAACGCCGGATGTATAATGGGTATGCAGGTCAATCGGAAGCTTTGTGCCTTCCTTTAATGCCTGTACCAGCTCTGCCGCCTGATATGGAGTCAGAAGACCTGCCATATCCTTGATACACAGGGAGTCAGCACCCATATCCTCGATCTTTCTTGCAATGTCTCTCCAGTAATCCAGAGTATAGGCGTCGCCCAGGGTATAGCACAGAGCAATCTGAGCATGTCCCTTTTCCTTCTTGGTAGCCTTTACGGCTGTCTCCAGATTGCGAATATCATTTAAACAGTCAAAAATACGGATAATATCAATACCATTTGCAATGGACTTCTGTACGAAATACTCTACTACATCATCTGCATAATGGTTGTAGCCCAGGATATTCTGTCCGCGGAACAGCATCTGCAGCTTTGTATTCTTAAAGCCGTCTCTTAATTTTCTTAAACGCTCCCATGGATCTTCCTTTAAGAAACGCAGGCAGGCATCAAAGGTAGCGCCTCCCCAGCACTCTACTGCATGGTAGCCTACTTTGTCCATCTTATCGATGATGGGAAGCATCTGCTCTGTTGACATTCTGGTCGCAAGCAAAGACTGATGGGCGTCACGCAGGACGGTTTCCACGATCTTTACCGGCTTCTTCTCTATCTCTGCCATAGTTAAAAATCCTCCTTAAATACTGTGATAAAATTCCCTTTTATACGCCAAAGATTGCCATAAAAGTACCGGCTGCTACAGCCGTGCCGATCACGCCTGCAACGTTTGGTCCCATTGCGTGCATCAGCAGGAAGTTGGTAGGATCATACTCGGAACCAACCTTCTGGGATACGCGGGCTGCCATAGGTACGGCAGACACGCCTGCGGAACCGATAAGAGGATTGATCTTTCCTCCGGTCAGCTTGCACAGAAGCTTTCCTAACAGGATACCGCCTACGGTACCGAAAATAAATGCAACCAGACCTAAAAGAACGATCTTGATGGTAGTTACATTTAAGAATGCCTCTGCACTGGTAGTAGCACCTACGGATGTACCCAGCAGGATAACGACAATGTACATCAGGGCATTGGATGCTGTCTCTGCCAGCTGTTTTACAACACCGCTCTCACGGAACAGGTTTCCTAACATCAGCATACCTACTAATGGAGCAGTAGACGGCAGAATCAGGCAGACTACAATTGTTACAATGATCGGGAATAAAATCTTTTCCAGCTTGGATACGGAACGAAGCTGTTCCATCTTGATCTTGCGCTCCTTATCCGTAGTGAGCAGCTTCATAAACGGCGGCTGGATAATAGGAACCAGAGCCATATAGGAATAAGCTGCAACTGCGATTGGACCCATGATCTGGGTCTGTCCCAGCTTACTGCAAAGGAACAGAGAGGTAGGGCCGTCAGCACCGCCGATGATGGAAATAGCAGCCGCTTCCTTTCCTGAGAATCCCAGGAAAATTGCCAGGAAATATGCGGCATAGATACCCAGCTGAGCAGCAGCACCCATAAGGAAGCTGATGGGGTTTGCGATCAGCGGACCGAAGTCTGTCATGGCTCCTACGCCAAGGAAGATCAGGGACGGAAGGATACTCCACTCATCCAGAGTAAAGAAATACCACAAAAGACCGCCGATGCCGTTGGACGTTTCTTCCGGAGAATACATGATTTCCGGATAGATATTTACAAGCAGCATGCCAAATGCGATGGGGATCAGCAGCAGAGGCTCAAATCCCCGGCGGATTGCCAGGTATAAGAAGACCAGCGCCACACCGATCATCACATAGTTCCCAATGGTCAGATGGAAAAACGCCATCTGTCCCAAAAGGTTTGTTACTAAATTGCCAAAATCCATAATGTTACCTCCATAATGGAATCCAACTTACTGCGGATCCGTGTTTCTGCTTAGTTCAGAGTGGCTAAAACTGCGCCGGACTCAACGGAATCGCCTGTGGATACATTTATGCTGGCAACGGTACCGTCCTGAGGAGCAACGATGTCATTTTCCATCTTCATAGCCTCAAGAACAAGAACAGTTTCGCCTTTCTTTACTGCCTGGCCTGCTGCAGCCTTTACAGCTACGATTTTTCCAGGCATAGGAGCCGTTACCTTAACGGAGCCTGCTGCGCCTGCAGGTGCAGCAGGAGCTGGTGCCGGTGCGGCAGCGGGAGCTGGTGCCGGTGCAGGTACGGGGGCTGCGGGAGCCGGTGCGGCTGCAAAAGCGGCTGGTGCGGCTGCGCCTTCTTCAACGGTTACTGCATATGCTTTTCCATTTACTGTAATGGTATATGTCTTCATGATCTGTTTCCTCCTTGATTTGAAATGAGTCTTTATCTTCTTCTGGAACTGCTTACGCGGCGGATGGAGCGTACCACCAGACCGTTGGGTGAAGTTCCCTCATAGGCCGCAATCGCTGCTGCCATCACTGCTACAAGCTCTGCATCATCTGCCAGCTCCGATCCTGTTGTCTGTAAAGCAGAAACTGCCGGTGCAGCAGAAACAGCCGGTACAGGAGCTTTCGCAGGTTCTGCCTTCTTATCAGCCGCTTTATTCTTCTGTCCTTCTTCCCATGCATGGATGAACTTAAAGCAGAAAATCAGAAGGCTGATAAATACCAGTACACAGAATACGGTTCCAAGACCGATGAGCGTATATACGCTGGCCGTCCTTAACAGGCCTCCGATGGAGCTGTCCTCCTCAACGCCTGCAGACATATCGGTAAACTGAGCCTGGATCTGCTGTGTTGCCATATTCAAGTTCATAACATACTTTTTGGTTCCCTCTGCAAACTCTACAGGAAGGATCACCGTATAGCTTCCGTCCTCCAGAAGCACCACAGAGCCATCCTCAATATCAACACTGCGGAGAGCGCCCATCTCTTCCCGCACATCAAGCTGGGCCTGATAAAGCTCTGCAGAAACGGTATCTCCCTGAGACTGGGCCAGCTTGCCCTGGACTACCAGCTGTTCATCGGAAGCGCCCAGAGTCTGAGCTGCGGATAAAAGAAGGGACTGTCCCATGGCGTCTTCCACAGGCGTACCGTCCATGCTGATGGATAAGCTTTCTGTTTCCTCCTCTGTTTTAGAGCAGGCAGACAGACTTACCAGGCAGGCAGATACTAAAACTGCTGCTGCCATCCTTTTAAATAATCGTCTCATATACATGTCACCCCTCTTTAAACCGTGCCATGCTTCTTTGAAGGACGGTCCTCACTTTTTGTATAAAGCATATCAAATGCAGCTGCCAGCCTCTGGCGGGTTTCCTCTGCCTTGATGATATCGTCTGCATAGCCTCTTCTTGCGGCAGCCACTGCTCCGGACTGAGTCTTTGTATACTCGGCAGTCTTTTCGCTGATCAGAGCCACTGCATCATCAGAAGCCTCGATTTCCTTTGCATACATGATCTTAACCGCAGCCTCAGGCTCCATAGTGCCGATCACTGCATTTGGCCATGCATATACCAGGTCGGTTCCCAGGCTCTTGCTTCCCATGGTAAGGCCTGCGCTTCCCAGTGCCTTTCCGGTTACTACAGTCACCTTTGGAACAGTAGCGTCTGCATAAGCGTAGGTTAAGCGGGCTGCTGCTCTGGCGATCCGTCTTTCGCTGCACATCTTTGCCTTATAGCCGTTTACATTTGTGAGGGTCAGCAGAGGAATACTGAATGCGTCGCAGAAGCTGATCAGCTCCACTGCCTTGTCACAGCCCTTGCCGGATAAAGCAGCCTCAAACTCATCTGCCTTCTTTCCATCCTCATAACGCTCTGTGCGGTTTGCCACACAGCCCACAGTCACGCCATTTAAACGGATGAATGCAGTTACCATAGAAGGTTCATAATCCTTCTTTACTTCCATTACAAAATGATTATCAGAAATCATGGATAATACCTGGATAGGATCTCCCGCCAGACCTTCAATGCCGCTGCACATACGGTTTAAATCATCCTGGCAGTCCTCCTCGGAAAGATCCTCTTCGTTATTAGCAGGAAGAATGGATACCAGAGTACGGATCTGAGACAGAATGGATGCTTCATCACCGGTAAAATCAACAACGCCGGACTCCTTGCTCTGGAATGCAGCTGCCGCTGTATCACATTTTGCCTTATAATTGCCCTCTAATGCATTGGGAGCATTTACAAAGAGCTGCGCGGACTTCTCTTCCATAAAGGTAAAATCTGCCATTCCGGCTGCCACAGCCATTCCGCCGCCGCAGGTACCGAATACTGCCATGATCTGAGGGATCACACCAGATGCCATTGCCTGGCTTAAATACAGCTTTCCAAAGCCATCCAGCGCATCTGTTGCCTCCTGCAGACGCAGTCCGGCACAGTCTACCAGACCGATCACAGGTGCTCCCATCTTCATAGCCATGGAATAAATGCTGCAGATCTTCTTTGCATGCATCTCACCCATGGAGCCTCCCAGTACGGATGCATCCTGGCTGTATACATAAACCAGGCATCCTCCGATGGTGCCGTAGCCTGTAATCACACCGTCAGCCGGTGTTTCCTGCTCAGCCATGTTAAAGTCCGTGTTTCTGGCGGTGATATACGCGCCGACTTCAACAAAACTGTTCTCATCAAGCAGGGATGCAATACGGCTGCTTGCTGAAGTTTGTGCTGAATTACTCATTTTCCAGTCCTCCATCATTCTAAAGTTTACAATACTGGCTGGAACTGCAACAAAAGCCCCTTACAGTTCCGCATAAAAACAAAAATATTGCCATATATGATTATAATAAGATTTTTGTCAAATGACAAGACCCCAGAACCATGAAATTGCCTGTTTTCGATAAATTATTAACAAATTTTTTCAAAAAAACGGGCGCAGTCCCCATGCCTGCATCCAGAGAGTTCCTCTCGCTTTATGCAGGTACATGAAACAGCGCCCATTTTTTATCTTTCATACTGTATATTTTGACATTTTTCAGCAAAACACTTCTGCATTTTCCATAAAAATACAATTACACCGTGAAAAACCGGTCATGAATGGCCTGTACCGCCTGATCTGCATCCCTACGGTCTACCAGCACAGAAATTTTGATCTCGCTGGTGGAAATCATATTGATATTGATCCCCGCATCATACAGCGCCTCAAAGAGCTTTGCAGCTACTCCCGGATTATTGATCATGCCTGCTCCTACAACAGAAACCTTAGCCACATCGCAGTTCGTCTCCAGACGGCTGTAGCGCAGCTCCTCTTTATGCTCCGTCAAAAGCTCTGCCGTTTTATTCAGATCCTTTTCTGCCACTGTAAAGCAGATATCCTTCCCTTCCTCATGGCCAATGCCCTGGAGAATAATATCCACATTTACATGATTTCTTGCCAACAGAGAGAACACCTTAAATGAGGTTCCGATCTCATTTGGCACGCCAATAAGGGCAATCCTCGCAATATCCTTATCCTTTGCCACGCTGCTGATATATGAACGCTCCATACGCTTTGCAACTCCCTTCACTTTTGTTCCCGGATGGCCTGTAAAGCTTGACAGGACCTCCATTTTTACATTGTACTTTCTTGCCAGCTCCACCGAACGGTTATGGAGCACCTGCGCTCCCAGCGTCGCCAGCTCCAGCATCTCATTATACGTCACCTCATCCAGCTTTCTGGCTCCTGCAACCTTTCTGGGATCTGCCGTGTAAACACCGTCCACATCCGTATAAATCTGGCACAGGTCGGCCCCCAGAACCGCAGCCAGAGCTACCGCAGAGGTATCCGAACCGCCCCGTCCCAAAGTGGTAATATTCTGGTTCCGGTCGATTCCCTGAAATCCTGTAACAATCACTATTTTCTTCTGATTCAGCTCCGCCTCAATGCGCTCCGTATCCACCTTTCGGATACGCGCATCTCCCGAAACCGTATTCGTGCTAATGCCGGACTGCCAGCCGGTAAGAGAAATCACCGGATATCCCAAAGCCTCAATCGCCATCGCACAGAGCGATACCGAAATCTGCTCTCCTGTAGACAAAAGCATATCCATCTCTCTGGCCGAAGCCTTTGGGTTAATCTCCTCTGCCTTCTGAATCAGATCATCTGTCGTATCCCCCTGGGCAGACAATACTGCCACCACCTGATTTCCCGCCTTATATGTCTCTGTAATGATCCTTGCAACATTGCGCAGCCGCTCCGTGTCAGCCACAGAGGTCCCGCCGAATTTCTGTACGATCAAACTCATATCTGTTTTCCTTCCTTAACCCCAAACCAGGGTAAATATAAAGAGCCATGGCCAAACGGCCACCGCCCTAACCTATACCATATTTTACTCATATGAACCCTTTTGTCAACTTGTTTCCTCTTTGAGTTTCCGCACTTTACACTGTGTTCTGGTGTCTGCAAAATACAGAAACTCAAGTTTTCCTCCCCGGAACACCTCCGCCGGAGATTGCGCCCCCTGTGCCAGCCTTCCCATGCCGGTCTGCCAGGGCGACTTTAGAGGCCATTTAGAAAGACATAGAGGCTGGAATTTTTCGTTAAGCTCCATATCAAACCTGTCTGAGCACGGCGAGTTTTTGATATGGAGCTTGCTTTTAGAAAAATTTCAGCCTCTTAGACTTTCTTATGACCGGAAACCGGAGCCATGGAAGACCGGCATGGGAAGGATGGTGTAGGGGGTGCAATCCCCTCTCCCATCACCCCTTGACCGCTCCCATGGTAATACCCTGAGTAAAGTAATTCTGGAACATCAGGAACACCGCAACAATGGGAACCGCCGCCAGAGCCGCACCCGCCATGATGACTCCGTAGTTGGTGGAGAACTCCTGCTGGAGTGTCGCCACGCCCAGAGAAATCGTCAGGTTCGTTCTGGAATTTAACATTACTAACTGCATGAAATAGTCATTCCATGTATTAATAAAGGTAAAGATCGCAAGCGCTCCCAGACCCGGCTTTACGATCGGCATAACAATGCTTGTAAAGGTACGGATTTCACCGCTTCCGTCGATCTTTGCAGCCTCCAAAAGCTCTGTAGGAACATTTTCACTGAACTGCTTCATGAGGAAGATACCAAAGGGCCAGCCGCACAAAGGAAGGATAACGGCCCATGGAGTATCATGGATCCCCATAAAGGAAACCAGCTTCATCAGCGGCACCAGGATTACCTGCTTTGGAAGGGCCATTGCGAATACAAAAATACTGAACAGCAGCTTATCGCCGTAAAAGCGCTTCTTTGCCAGCACATAACCGGCCATAGAGGCTGCCACGCAGACGATGATCAGCGTTACACCGGCGATAAAGATACTGTTGATCAGCCACTGGAGCGCCGGGTTCTGAAACAGCTTCTCAAAGTTTTCCAAGGTCGGGTGGAGAGGGAACCATTCCGGAGGCAGCTTGATCGTAACCTTCTGGGATTTAAAGGCTCCCGTCAAAATCCAGTAGAAGGGGAAAATAAATACCACACTGAGAAGGAGCAGAAGCACCATAGAGGCGGCATCCAGAATTTTCACTTTATTTTTCATCTTCTCATCCCCCTTTAATATTCAACGTCGCTGCCCAATGCCTTAAACTGGACAAAGCTGATAAAACCAATGATCAATGCAAGTATTACGCCCATGGCATTGGCGTAGCCATATTCGAACTTCTTAAATGCTGTCTCATACAGATAGTACATGATAGTAGTCGTTCTGTAATTGGGTCCGCCGGAAGTAAGCAGCTGGATCAAAGAGAAGCACTGGAAGGAGTTGATGGTAGTGATCACCACGATATACAGTGTGGTGGGCAGAAGGCTGGGCCATTTGATCTTCCAGAATACCTGAAAATCATTGGCGCCGTCTACCTGAGCTGCTTCTACATAATCCTTGGGAACATTTCCCAGAGAAGCGATATAGAGAATAATGGGCTGTCCTACGCTGGTAGTGATCAGTATAATCAGAATGGCCCAGAGAGCATATCTTTTATCTCCCGTCCACATAATGTTCTTTTCAATCAGATCCTGTGATTTTAAGATCCAGTTTAAAATACCGTTTAAAGGGTCGTAGATCCATTTCCAGACAACTGTTACCGCTACAGTACCCGTAACCACAGGCAGGAAGAACACACATCGGAAGAAGGATCTTGTAAATGGATTCTTCTCGTAAGTCATGGCTGCTACAAAAAGCGCAAACAGTACAGTAATGGGAACGGAGCCTACTACCAGAAGCAGGGTGTTCACCAGGGATTTCTGCCATACAGGATCTGCAAACATAGTCATGTAATTAGACAGTCCTGTAAAGGTCATTCCCTTCATATTATAACGGAAAAAACTGGTAACTACGCCCATTCCCATGGGAACCAGCACAAACAGCACAAAAAACAGCATGGCCGGCAGCAGGAATGCATAGGAAACCAGCGTTTCCCTCATTCTGATCTTATTGATTTTCCTTGACTTCATGGCAGTTCTCTCCTTCTAAAAATGACTCCCCATACTACAGGCTGTAATATGGGGAGAATACCTGTCTTATTGTGCGTTTACGATAGACTGGTTTGCCTTTGCTACAAAGTCGTCCAGAGCAGCCTTTGGCTCGGAATCGCCGTTGATCACTGCCTGGAGCATCGGGAACCAGTAGGTTCTCATCTCTGCAAAGCCCGGAATGGTGTTGTAGTATGGAGAATAGTATTTTGTAAGAGAAGCGTAGAAGGACATATCCTCATTTCCTTCATACAGATCGCCCATGGACTGGCGAACCGGGAATACGCTGGTCTTTACTACGTTCTTTGGTCCCCACTCTTCATCATTGCAGATGAAATCAATAAACTTCTTGGATGCCTCTGCTCTTGCCTCGTCGCCGTTGTCAAATACGCAGAAGCCGTTTACAAGATACTCTAATGCAGGTGTTCCGTCCTCAGATGGGAATGGAAGTGCGATTGCCTCGATTCCGTTCTCCTTTAATGTCTCTGCTCTCTGGCTTGCAAGTCCTGGAGACCAGAGGGTTGTAAATGCGGTATTTCCTGCTACAAACTGATCTACGTCCTCACCGCCGTTATACGCGGAGCCGTTTAACATATATCCGTTGTCTACCCACTCTTTGATCTTTGTCATGGCCTTTACGCCGCCTTCGTCATTGAGGGTGTATGTAGTAATCTCAGGATCTGTTACAGAACTGTCATACAGGTTTGTAACGAATGCGCGGATACCCTGGTCGCCTCCCTGTCCGGAGCAGTATACGGTGCCGCCCATAAAGCCTGCTTCAGAAAGCTTTTTCATCATTTCCTCAAACTGCTCTGTGGTCCAGGTGCGGTCGCCTTCCAGGTTGATGCAGTCCATAGCGCCTGCTTCCTCTAATGCATTCTTGCTCACTGCCATACAGAATGCTGCGCTGCTGATGGGATACATATAATAGCTGTCGCCGGACTTGCAGGAGTTGATCAGAGCCTCATTGTCTACGTCCTTTACAAATTCCTCTGTGAACATATCGTCCAAAGCTACCAGCTTGCCGTTCTGTGCGTAGGAAATGATACGTCCGGGAGCATCAAAGAGCACATCGCATACAGTGCCTGCCTCGATGGCTGCCGTGATCTTCTCCGGTCCTGATGTAAAATCGATGGTCTCCAGCTTCACCTTGATATCCGGGTTCTTTGCCTCAAATGCATCGATGATCTCCTGCTCATAGGTTCCTGCCGGATTGTCACCGTCCTGTGTAAAGGTCGGGAATGCCCACCATGTGATCTCTGTCATGCCTTCTGCCGTGGCAGTTCCCTCTGCCTTATCAGAAGCAGCTTCGCTTCCCTTTGCTTCCTCGGTCTTAGCATCTGCCTTTGTATCTGCTGTCTGCGCACTTCCCCCGCCGCAGCCTGTAAGTACGGATGCCGCCATAGCTGCCGCCAGTCCCAAAGATACTATTTTCTTCATACGAAAGTTCCTCCTTCTCGTTTCTCCCCGTTCCGTCTCTTACCCCCGGCGGAAACATTTTTTATTGTTAAACACATCATAGCATAATATTTTCTTTTTGTCAATTTGCCCGAAAAAAATTTCTTTTCGTTTTTTATTCCGTTTTTTTTCAGCAAAATAAATAAATTAAGGAGCTTCGTTTTTGCATTTTTATGCATCTAACGAAGCTCCTGTCTGATGTACTGTTCTATTTTATACAAATACTGATGCCGCCATCCTTTGGAAACGTCATTTTAAATCTCCTGCAGCGCGGCTATGGCAGCATCGATCATGGCAGCGCACTTCTTTACCTGCTCCATATCCTCAGGGATCAAACCGGGCATGGGTTTTCTCACGCTTCCCAGATCAAGTCCCTCACGAAGCTTTAAAATCTCCTTCATCACTGCATAAAGATTTCCATGGCAGGCGCACATGGCATAAATAATGGCATCCGCATCATACTGGATCTTTCTCGCCGCCTCATACTTTCCTTTCCTGCACAGCTCAAATATTTTTAAATACAGCTCAGGCATTACCCCGTAAGTACCACCAATGCCTCCGTCGGCTCCCATGGCCAGGCCGGATACCAGCTGCTCATCCGGTCCGTTAAATACAACGAAATCCTTTCCGCCCTCCATCTTAAACATCTGGATATCCTGTACGGGCATGGAACTGTTTTTCACAGCAGCCACTCTTGGATTTTTGCACATTTCTCTGAACAGAGGCATGGTAAGAGCTACGCCTGCCAGCTGCGGAATGTTGTAAATCACAAAATCCGTATTGGGAGCTGCGGCAGAAATGTCATTCCAATACTGAGCAATGGCATGCTCCGGTAAATGGAAATAAATGGGCGGAATAGACGCTACCGCATCCACGCCCAGGCTCTCTGCATGAGCTGCCAGCTCACAGCTGTCCTCCGTATTGTTGCAGGCCACATGGGCGATAACGGTCATCTTTCCCTTTACGGTTTCCATCACAGCTTCCAGAACTGCCTTGCGTTCCTCCTTGCTCTGGTAAATACATTCGCCGGAGGAACCGCCCACATAGACGCCCTTTACTCCTTTTTTCAACAGATGCTCTGCCAGGGCTTTGGTCCGCTCTGTGCTGATGCTTCCATCCTCCTCGTAGCAGGCATAAAATGCCGGAATAATCCCCTGATACTTTGTAATATCTCTCATAATGCTCCACCTTTCTTTCCTACCGGATATCTCCAGTATAACACTTTAATTATTTTTTTCAACAAAAATATAATGGTAAAAATTTTTTCTTTGGTCATTGTGTTTAAACCGTTCCAATGGTATGATAGGCGTAAGAAAAGGAGGAAATGCTTTATGAAAAAACATATTGTGTGCTTTGGAGACTCCAATACCCACGGATACTGCGCAGAAACCGGCGGACGCTTCTCTGAAAAGGAACGGTGGACTTGTCTTTTACAGGAGCTTTTAGGAACGGAATATCTGGTTCTGGAGGAAGGCCTGTCCGGAAGAACCTGCTGTTTTCCCGATCCTCTCTATGAAGGGCTTAACGGCCTTGATTCCATCTATCCCTGCCTGATGAGCCACGAGCCTGTAGATCTGTTGGTCATCATGCTTGGCACCAATGATACCAAGGAACGCTTTGGCGCATCCTCTGCATGTATCGCACTTGGATTAAAACGTCTGATCGAAAAGGCCCGGTCCATTTCTGACTGTTGGAGAAACGGCCCCAATATTCTGATCGTAACACCCAAAAATATCGATCCTGAATACGCCGGTTCCAGTGTAGGAAATACAATGGGGCGGGGCTGTGCAGAAAAATCTGCCGGACTGGGTTCAGAATATGAAAAAATTGCCCTTCTTACAGGGTGCCGCTATTTTGATGCCAACACGGTTGTGACGGAAAACAATCACATCGATTTCATGCATCTCACTGCTCAGGGGCATCGGGAACTGGCAGAAGCTTTGGCAAAACAGATTCCCTGTCTGATTCCATAAACATTAAAACGCAGTAACGTACCTGTCTCCACAAATATTGTGCGAAAGGCAGATAGGTTGCTGCGTTTTTGTTCATTTACTAGCAGAGCTTTTCCAATACCGACCCTGATGTCTTTTCATTGTTCACACTGCACTGTTCAAAGTAACGGCGGTAATATTCCGTATAGATCAGGTCCACCAGAAACAGCTGGCTGATCTCTGCCGAGGTAGACCCGCCCTGAAGAGGCCCCTCATTGGCTCCGGATAAAAGGGTGACATCCGAATAGGCGCTCAGAGGTGATTTCACAAAACGGGTAATACAAATAATCTTGGCGCCGGACCGCTTCGCTACCTCTGCCACATGGATGGTATCCTTGGTTGCTCCGGAATAAGAAAAAATAACCGCTGTATCCCGCTCATCCATAGTAGCCGCAGCCATGGCCTGCATATGGCTGTCCTGTATACAAAATACCTTGTTTTCAATACGCATAAACTTATTCATTGCCTTCATGGCGGTAAGCATACTGGCTCCTACGCCAAAGAAAAACACTCTTCTGGCCCGGTGGATCAGTGTGATGGCCCGGTCAATATCCTCCTCCTTTATCATGGAAAAAGTTTCATTCAGGGCATTGATATTGGTATTTAATACCTTTCTGGCCAGTTCCCCAAAGGAATCCTCCATAGAAATATTGTTCCCTGTAAACTGGTCTACCTGCTCCTGTCCCTTACTGATGCTTAAGGACAGCATCATCTTAAATTCCTGGTATCCCTTTAAATCCATAGTCTTGCAGAATCGGAACACACTGGTGTCTCCCACCTCACAGGCCTCCGCCAGATCTGTAATGGACATAAACAGAACGTCCCTTGGATTTGCCAGAATATAATCTGCCACTTTCTTTTCTGCCTTGGTAAACTGATTATATGCGGATTTGATACTCGTTATAAAATCTCCCTGCATACGATCCATTCCTCTCAATCTGTATAATTTCTTCCATTTTATCCAGTTTCTTTTGCCTTGTCCATACTTTTTCAGGCTTTTATCTGATTTTTCATTTATTGTAACTTTCCGTTTTCTTTTCTTTTTTCCTCTCTCCCCAGCCAGGCAGCTCCCAAAAGACCGGCTCTGTTTCCCAACTCGGCAGGAAGAATATTCACATCCCTGAAGCTTGGCATAATGCGCTCCATAGTACGCACTCTTACCTGCTCTGTTACATAAGGCTGGGCCATGACGCCGCCGCCTAAGATCACACAGGACGGATTAAAAATATGGATCAGCGTCTGCAGTCCGTTTACAATCTCATCGATCCACTCATCCACAGCCGCCTGCACCCCCGGCTGGTCGATAGCCGCAAATATCTTCCTCCCGTCTGTAAGCGCTGGATCAATGACCATGGCTCTGGCTGCAAGTGCTGTGGCTGAAGCGTATTTCTCATAGCAGCCGCTGAAAAACTCTCCCTCTTTCCGATCCTCAGGATGAATCAGAAGACCGCCAAATTCTCCTGCAGAAAAGGCGCAGCCATGGTACACCTTCTGATCCATCACAATCGCTCCGCCCACACCGGTGCCGTAGGTCAGACAGAGAAAATCCCTCTCTCCCCTTCCTGCGCCGAAGATTCCTTCACCCAGTGCGGCTGCATTTACATCATTTTCTACGGCTACAGGCACATGAAAACGCTCTCTCAACATGCGGCCGATCTCCATTCCCGTATAACCGGGAATGTTTTCATTGGCATAGCGTATCATTCCTCTTTGGGAATCTACCTGTCCGGCGGTGCTGATCCCAATGGCATCAAAACCATGATAGCTTTCCAGAATCTTTACAGCCTGTTCCACTACATGGGCACCTCCAAGCCGGGCATTGGTCGGAGTCTCCCTTACTTCTTTTATTTCGTCCTTTATTCCCGTCCATATCCCTGACTTAATGGCGGTTCCTCCGATATCCAGTGCTGCTGTCCCCATCGTGCTCCTCCTATCGGTTCTTCACTGCATCCATAAAACGGTTTGCAATCTCTAACGGTCTTGTGATCGCTCCGCCTACCACAATGGCAAACGCTCCCGCATCCAGCATTTTTACCGCCTGATCTGGGTAATGGATTTTCCCCTCTCCGATAACCGGAACGTCCACAGTCTTTGACAAACGGCTTACCAGCTCATAATCCGGGCCATCCATATGAGGAGAATCTGCCGTATAGCCGCTCATGGTAGTTCCCACAATATCCATTCCCAGCTTCCAGGCATTGACTCCCTCCTCATAGTTTGATATATCTGCCATAAGAATGGCATCCGGATATTTCTGGCGCACCTCTTTTATAAACTCATTTACGGTCTTTCCGTCTCCCCGTGCGCGCAGCGTACAGTCTAACGCGATCACATCGCTTCCAACAGCGACAAGCTCATCGACCTCCTTCATGGTAGGAGTAATGTAGCTTTCAAAGCCGGGATACTGGATCTTTACCAGTCCGATAACCGGAAGTCCTGTCTCCTCCTTGATCGCAGCTACGTCCCGGATGCTGCTGGTGCGGATCGCCGGAGTCCCCGCCATCTTTGCCGCTCTCGCCATCAGGTACATCACAGATTTTTCCTCCACATACAGAGGTTCTCCCGGAATAGCCTGGCATGAGATGATCATCTGCCCCTTGATCTGCTCAAATAGTTCCTGCTTGTTCATGTATCTCCTCCTGTTCTGCAACCACCCTTACAGACATTCCCCATTTTGCCCAAAAGGTCGATGCCATGAAATATTTCTTTTATAACTATATCATAAAGAAATATTTTTTTCAATTATAAATGTGTTGAAATATTTTTTTATTACTCATTTTAAAAACAGGACTGCCCTGAGAATGGCATCTCACAGACAATCCTGTTTCCATTTCAAACGTGTTCCATCAGATATTCGGCATCTTTGCCGTTGGCATCATCAGCACCTTTCCTGTGCCGCGGTATACATTTACCAGGCCTTCGCCCGAAGCTGCGGAGCCGATCAGGCTCTTTCCGGAGCGCTCTACCGTAAAGTCCAGGCTCTTGCTCCAGGCAATAGCATAATTGCCGTCCACCTTGAGCACATCGTTCTGAAGCTCAATCTCGATCAACTCCTCTTTCGGGCATTCAGATTCGATACAGAACACTCCGTTCCCATTCAGGCTCAGGTTAAACAGTCCCTCTCCTCCGGCCACTGCAGAAGAGAAATTGGAACGCATCACCGCTTTGTGCTGCAGGGTAGATTCACAGGCTAAAAACAGACCGTCATCCAGCACCACTCCGCCGCCCCACTGGGCTGCATCCATCAGGATCAGATACTTATAGGTAGGTTCCAGCACCAAAACGCCGCTTCCCGTATACTCCGGCTTTATGGCGGATTCTCCGGTTGCCTTGCCCCGGACCGCTTTGCCGAGGAAATCTCCCACGCCCTTAATGCCGGTGGTTGCCTTTACATCTCCTAACATCCACTGCATGGCGCCTGCCTGAATGGTCACATTAGACTGATCCAGGCTGCATACCAGCTGGCGCTTTCTCACATTCATCTGCGCGCAGTAATAAGCGGTTACTGCCGATCCGGGAGTCACGCTTAAGTCGCGCTGATATTCGATTACCTCAAAGGCTCCCAGCTTTGCAAGGACTTTTACATCATCATTGTCGGTGAAATTAGAAATACGGTACATAGATTTCCTCCTGTTCTCTCTGATATCGCAGCCTGCGGCAGATATCGTTTGATTTTATTTTTCCAGATTCTTCCACTTGAAGTTTGGAATCACATCAGACCACTTTTCAATTCCGATAATAGACTTGGCAAACTCTGAGGTTTCCAGAGTCGAATTTTTCTTGTCAATATCCCGGAATACCTGCCAGATCTTCTTGCGTTTCGTTGCTACGATCTTATCCGGCTGATTCATATCGCACTCCCACAGGCCGAACTTCAGTCCCTGCTTTGCCTCGCTGGGAGCATCCACCTGGCGGCTTACCGTATATGCGTCAATATATGGATTACTGTCTACAAGGTAGTAGGAGTACGCATAGGCAGCTGCCTGGATCTCAGGAATATCGCCTCTGGTGGGACTATAGGAGGTAAAGCCCTGCTCGGTCAGAATAATATGACGCACATTTCCCGAAGGAGCCTTCAGTGCCTCCTGGTTAAAGTAATCGGTAAGTACGTTCAGATTGGCAAAATTTATAACTGGTGAGTTAAAATCATTTGTAAAGAGCCCGGTAGCTTTGGGATCATCCCAGAATTCCGGCTCAATCATGGGACAGGGATACGGATGATAGGCCAGTCCCCATTCCATCTGCCCCTGAACATTAGCAATGGAATTGAAGCTGTCTACGATCTCCTTGCCGCCGTATTTCAGCTTTCCGTCAATCTCATTCATCCAGTTGTAATCCAGTGAGAAATACACCCGGTCATTGGCATTGGTACTCTTGATGGCCGTGTAGAAAATACGGAACGCCTGCTGGTATACTTTTACATAATTTGTAAGATCCATAGAGCCCATATAGTTCCACTGCTGATTATTGATCTCATTTCCAATGATCCAGTTGGAAACCTTTCCATGGTTGGAATCTTTTCCGCTGTAGTGGTCAGCCAAAAAGGCCGCAATGGCTCTGGTCTGCTCAAAACCGGCTTCGTTTGCCCCGTTGAACATATAATAAAAGGCATTGGAAGACTTCTTCGTACCCGGATAGATCAGATCCGGACGGTTGGGGTTCCAGTCATTTAAAATGATCACCGTGACGGTCATTCCCTTATTGGAAAGAGCGCTGATGGTCCTGTCATAATCATCCATGATGGCCTTGTTAAAATGATAGATCTTGCCGTCATATTCATATTCAATGCCTGTACCCATGATCTGTGAAAACGCAATATTGGTGGTTACATGCTTTACGCCCAGGTCAAAGGCATCCTCCAGCATATCAATTTCGATGTTCAGTCCCTTTTTAGTCAGAGGATCCTTGAATGCTTCCGTATTTTTGGCCACTGCCTCAGGATTGGTAATGTAATGAGGCTCGCTGATGGCTTTATACTCTGTGCCGTCATAAGCAGCTAGTACAAATTTGCTGTACAGGCGGTCTGCTGTGCTTCCGAAATTTAACGGCACCTGAGCAGAGGATGATATAAGGGCGTCTGCCGAAGCAATATAATCGGTTCTTCCATCCAGACTGTTCTCATAGGTCTGCTGTTCAAATATATAGACCTTTCCATCGGTGCCGGCTGTATCGCCGCTGGTGGAAAAGGCGATTTCCACATTCTGCTTGTCTGCCGTCACCTTACAGGAACGGATCTGGCCTGTGAGCGCAATATCCTCTTTTGCTGCCTCCTGTGCAGCTTCACCTGAAGCCTGTGTTTCCTCCGCGGATACAGACCTGGAAAAAGCACCCAGGCTTACTGCTGTCACTCCAAAAAACAGCGCGGCTGCCAGAGCCATGCCTCTGCTTCTTTTAAACAGTTTATGCTTCATTTTGAGATTACCTCCAGAATTGATGTGTGTACTTACGGATGACCCGTTTTGATGTCAACCTCTATGATACATAATCTATCTTACAAATTCAATTACGATTTTATTACATTATCTTAAGTCTTACTTGTATACCTTCTTTAAAGTAAATCCCCGCCCCTGAACCTCATTGATCTGATTGATGATCATAAACGCTTCCGGATCCTCATCCAGCACCAGCTGGTTCAGCCTTGGCAGATCCCGCTTGGAAATCACAGCCAGCACCATATCCTGTTCCCGGTGAAGGTAACCGGTTTCCATGTGGAGAAGGCTGGTTCCGCAGTCCAGCCGCTGGCTGATCAGGGCATTAATCTGTTCATGGCGTCGGCTTACTATCTTCACCTGCATCTTTGTCATGCCGGCCATGAGAACCTTATCCAGCACCAGGGTATAAGTCACGATCAGAAGAATGCCGTAAAGCACTGCCTCTGCGGATGAAGTAATGAGCTGCATTGCCAGGATCACGCAGTCCAGTACATAAAGAGACAGAGATACATTGATGCCGCACTTCTTGCGCAGGATCAGACAGGGGATGTCCACACCTCCGGTAGAAGCGCCTGCCTTTATGACGATCCCGATTCCCGCTCCAATGAGAATACCGGCATAAATTACGGCTACCAGCCGTTCTTCCATGTAAAAGCCATGTATTCCCGTGCGCTCCATTACTGCCAGGGCAGCGGGATAAAACACGGTGCTTAAGGCCGTGGTAAGGGCAAATTCCTTTCCTAACTGCCACAGCCCCAGACCAAAGACCGCAATATTAAAAATACTTACAAAAAGGCTCACAGGGATTCCCCAGAGCCGGTTAAAAAACAGGCCCATGCCCGTAGTACCTCCGGTTACAAGCCCATTCGGCATGATAAACAACACTACGGCCAAGGCATAAATCGCATTTCCAAATAAAATGGCTCCCACCCGTGCGGTCATACGAAGCCATTTTTGTCTGTCATTCTTCTGTTCCATTACAAGATTCTCCCTTATTTTATTTCCTATCACCGAGGGTATCATTTTTCATGGGAGCTGTCAAGAAACTTGCACTTGACAATCTCCTTCCTGCGTTTATAATACATTTAGAACTTTTGTATCTGTTTCCTTTTTCGGATGCTGAGCCGGTGTGAGGGGGAGCGCCCTGATGCTGCGTACAAAAGGATAGCGATGGGAGTCCGTGTTTCGGATTGAGAGGATGCAATCGAGCATCGACCGCAGAGCGCATATTCTGCGCCCTATTACAGCTGTCTGGAAGTTGCCGTCGCTATGCCTGTATTCCGGGAACATAGACTTGACGCACGCAGGTGCGTTTTTTTGTACCTTGAAATGCTCCCTGCCGGCATTTCCCGCAGCAGAAAAGAGGAAGGAATCTATGAACAAAAACAAACACGCTGCAAAACTGGTCTTTCTTGCCATGATGACAGCCCTGGGAGTGGTCATTTCCCCCATTCTCCGGGTAGAGGGAATGTGTCCCATGGCACATTTTATCAATGTCACCTGTGCGGTCATGCTTGGCCCCTGGTATGCCTTTGTGTGCGCCCTTGCCATTGGCATCATCCGCATGACCTGTATGGGGATCCCGCCTTTAGCACTCACAGGAGCTATATTCGGAGCCTTTTTATCCGGTATGCTCTACCGAATGTCCCGTGGCAGGCTGGTATGGGCCTTTGCAGGGGAGGTCATCGGCACAGGCATCATCGGAGCCATACTTTCCTATCCTGTCATGACCTTTGTCTGGGGAAAAACCGGCCTTACCTGGTTCTTTTATGTGCCTTCCTTCATTGCAGGCACGCTCATTGGAGGAACCATTGCATTTCTGTTTTTAAAGCATCTGCAGAAAGCCAGACTCTTATCCATGTTCCAGGAAACTCTGGGTTCCCGGACGTATGATTCCGGAGAGGACGTGGTAAATGATGCGCTGGGAATCGCATTTTCAGGCTTTATCGGCTATCTGGCTGTGACGGTAGCTGTCCATCAGCTTGTACCTCAGGGCGGTCCTGTGATAAACAGTCTCCGCTATATAGTTCTGGCCGGCTTTCTGGCAGCCGCCCTGATATACTGGAGCATCAAACGGCCCAAAGCAGCCTGAAACGCGCATTTTCCCATTTCCATACTTACATCAAAGGAGGATCTCATCATGAATCCTATCTCCCTCTTGCATAAAGAAGCACCTTTAATCCACTGCATCACCCACCCCATTGTAGTCAATGACTGTGCAAATGCAGTTCTGGCTCTGGGCGCACGTCCTATCATGGCGGAGCATCCCAAAGAAGCAGCCTCGATTGCCCAAATAGCCCGTTCCCTTACTGTCAGCCTGGGAAATATCACCGATGCCAGGGCCGAATCCATTTTTCTGGCAGGAAATGTGCGTCCGGCTGTCATAGATCTGGTAGGCATCACCTGCAGTGATTTCCGTATGAAGCTTGCCAGACGGTTTCTGGAAGAATGCCGTCCCGCTGTGATCAAGGGAAACGTTTCCGAGATACGCGCCATTGCCGGCGCAGGCTTCCACAACCAGGGGATCGACGTAAGCCGGGAAGACGCTGTCACTAAGAATGACCCAATGGCACAGTTTCGTCTGGCCCGGCTGATGAAGGAGATTGCAGACCGCACACAGGCCGTCGTAGCTGCCAGCGGTGAGGTGGATATTATTGTATCTCCTCAGGATGATAAAGCCTATTTTCTTGAAAACGGTTCTCCATCCATGGCCCGCATCACGGGAACCGGCTGTATGCTTACCTGCATCATGGGAACCTTTATGGCAGTAGTATCCCCCCTTGAGGCAGCGGTCTGCGGAGCTGCTGTCCTGGGAATTGCCGGAGAACGGGCCGATGCTTCAAAGGGACTTGGAACATATCACATAAGCCTGTTGGATCAGCTTTCCCTGATGACAGATGAAACGCTGAAATCTGAAATCCGTCTGCATTCTGTTGATCTTTCTTCTACAGCTTCATAAAACCGGACATCATACATCCGCCTGCCGCTCCTGTACTCAGGATCTCCGGCAGGCGTTCTTCATTTACTCCGCCAATGGCATAAACAGAAACACTGCTTTCCATACAAACCTGTCTTAAGAAGTCCAGTCCTCTCCCCGGAAGCCCTTTCTTACAATCTGTCTCATAGATATTGCCTGCAAACAGATAATCTGCGCCCAGCCGGACAGCCTCTTTTACCTCTTCCACCGAGTGAATGGATGTTCCCACACACTCTGCATCCAGCGGTCTCCCTTCCCTTCTCAATATACTCATCGGAAGATGAAGCTTCCTCATGCCCAGCTGTGCGGCTGCTGCAGGAGCTGTGTTCAAAATCAGCATCCGATCCTGTTCCCGGCAGATCTGATCCACTTCCTCTGCCAGCTTCCTGTAAATCTCAGGGCTTAAGTCCTTTTCCCTGAGCACTACTGCTCTGGGTTTGACACTTACAATCTTCCGAATCTGATCCAGATAGCTCTCCCAGAGTCCCATTCCCGGTTCAAAACAGCCATCTTCTGTCTGATCCGCCCCCTCCGGCACTCTGCAGAGCCTGTGATTGGTTACTGCTACCATACGTTCATACATAAGCTGCATTTCCCTTTCTGTATTATAAAAAGCCCCCGGAAACTCCGGGGGCCAACTCGTTTGGGCACAATATCCATTCAGATATATCATTTATCACGTTCGTACGGCCTGATGGCCTGTAACGATTTAATTACTCTACGATAGATACAACTCTACCGGAACCTACTGTACGTCCACCCTCACGGATAGCGAAACGCAGACCCTGCTCCATAGCTACTGGATGAATCAGCTCTACGGACATCTCTACGTTATCACCAGGCATACACATCTCTGTACCTGCTGGCAGCTCGCAAACGCCGGTAACGTCAGTTGTTCTGAAGTAGAACTGTGGACGGTAGTTGTTGAAGAAAGGTGTATGACGGCCACCCTCGTCCTTGGTCAGAACGTAAACCTGAGCGGTAAACTTGTTGTGGCACTTTACAGAACCTGGCTTGCACAGACACTGTCCACGCTCGATCTCTGTTCTCTGAACACCACGCAGCAGAGCACCGATGTTATCACCAGCCTCAGCGCTGTCAAGAAGCTTACGGAACATCTCGATACCAGTTACAACGGTCTTACGAACGTCCTCATGGATACCGATGATCTCAACTTCGTCGTTCAGGTTCAGAGTACCACGCTCTACTCTACCAGTAGCAACAGTACCACGGCCAGTAATGGTGAATACGTCCTCTACAGGCATAAGGAATGGCTTCTCTGTCTCACGTACAGGATCTGGAATGTAGCTGTCAACAGCGTCCATCAGCTCCATAACCTTGTCGCCCCATGGGCCCATTGGATCCTCAAGAGCCTTCAGAGCAGAACCCTGGATGATAGGTGTATCATCACCTGGGAACTCGTACTCATTTAACAGCTCACGGATCTCCATGTCAACCAGCTCAAGCAGCTCAGCGTCGTCTACCATATCGCACTTGTTCATGAATACTACGATATAAGGAACGCCTACCTGACGGGACAGAAGGATGTGCTCTCTTGTCTGAGCCATAACACCATCAGTTGCAGCTACAACCAGGATAGCGCCGTCCATCTGAGCAGCACCAGTGATCATGTTCTTAACGTAGTCAGCATGTCCTGGGCAGTCAACGTGTGCATAGTGTCTCTTCTCTGTCTGATACTCAACGTGAGAAGTAGAGATGGTGATACCACGCTCTCTCTCCTCTGGAGCCTTATCGATGTTCTCGAAATCTACCTTTGCGTTGCCTGCAACTCTCTCTGAAAGAACCTTTGTGATAGCTGCGGTCAGAGTAGTTTTGCCGTGGTCAACGTGTCCAATGGTACCGATGTTACAATGTGGTTTAGTTCTGTCAAACTTAGCTTTAGCCATTTTATAACGTCCTCCTTAATTTGCGCCCCTTTTAGGGCTGATATAGTTAGTCAGGCTATCAATCATTATATTCTATTTTACTTTGATTTACAAGCCTTTTTTACTTTTTGTGGTCAGCAAGAACCTTCTCCTGAACGTTCTTTGGAACTGGCTCATACTTCTCGAAGAACATGGAGTAGTTGCCGCGTCCCTGTGTTCTGGAACGAAGGTCTGTAGAGTAGCCGAACATCTCAGACAGCGGAACGTAAGCCTTAACCATCTTACCGCCGCCAATGTCCTCCATACCCTCGATACGTCCACGGCGTGAATTGATATCACCGATAACATCACCCATGTACTCCTCAGGCATGGTAACCTCTACCTTCATGATCGGCTCAAGCAGGATTGGATTACCCTTCTGCATAGCATCCTTGAATGCCATGGAACCTGCGATGTGGAATGCCATTTCAGAAGAGTCAACCTCATGGTAAGAACCGTCGTATACATCTGCCCAAACGCCCAGTACAGGGAATCCGCCCAGAACACCAGTCTTAGCTGCTTCCTCAATACCTGCGCCGACTGCCGGGATGTACTCCTTAGGAATAGCACCGCCAACAACGGATGAAGTAAACTTGAAGGTCTCTTCTGCGTTTGCTTCCATTGGTGTGAAGTGAACCTTACAGTGACCGTACTGTCCACGACCACCAGACTGCTTTGCATACTTGCTGTCAACGTCAACGGCCTTGGTAAAGGTCTCCTTGTAAGCAACCTGAGGAGCGCCTACGTTAGCCTCTACGTTGAACTCACGCAGCAGACGGTCTACGATAATATCCAGATGAAGCTCGCCCATACCGGAGATAATGGTCTGGCCGGTCTCTTCGTCTGTACGAACCTTGAAAGTAGGATCTTCTTCTGCCAGCTTGACTAAAGCGTCGCCCATCTTGTCCTGGCTTGCCTTTGTCTTTGGCTCGATCGCGATATCGATAACCGGCTCTGGGAACTCCATAGACTCCAGGATAACAGGGTTCTTCTCATCACAGATGGTATCGCCTGTACCGGTTGTCTTAAAGCCTACTGCTGCAGCGATATCGCCGGAGTAAACCTTATCAAGTTCATTTCTCTTATTAGCATGCATCTGAAGGATACGTCCTACACGCTCCTTCTTGCCCTTTGTAGCATTCAGTACGTAAGAACCGGAGTTCAGAGTACCGGAATATACACGGAAGAATGCAAGCTTGCCCACGAATGGGTCAGTCATAATCTTGAATGCAAGCGCTGCGAACGGCTCTTCATCAGAAGAATGACGAACAATCTCATTTCCGTCCAGGTCAACACCCTTGATCGCAGGGATGTCTAATGGAGATGGCATGAATTCGATAATAGCATCCAGAAGCTTCTGAACGCCCTTGTTTCTGTAAGCGGTACCGCAGCATACAGGAACTGCTGTACACTCGCAGGTAGCCTTTCTTAATACCTTCTTCAGCTCATCATTGGAAGGCTCCTCGCCCTCAAGATACATCATCATCAGGTCATCGTCCAGCTCGCAGATTTTCTCTACCAGCTCGGTACGGTATAACTCTGCATCGTCCTGCATATCTTCAGGAATGTCAACGATAGAAATGTCATCGCCCTTATCATCATTATAGATGTAGGCCTTCATCTCAAACAGATCGACGATTCCCTTGAAATCCTCTTCCTTGCCGATTGGCAGCTGAATGCAGATAGCGTTCTTGCCCAGACGGGTCTTGATCTGCTCTACAGCGCCGTAGAAGTTTGCACCCAGGATATCCATCTTGTTGATGAATGCCATACGGGGTACATTGTAAGTGTCAGCCTGACGCCATACGTTCTCAGACTGTGGCTCAACGCCGCCCTTTGCACAGAACACACCTACAGCGCCATCCAATACACGCAGGGAACGCTCAACCTCAACAGTGAAGTCTACGTGTCCAGGTGTATCGATGATGTTGATACGGTGCTCTAATGCGCCTGGCTTCGGCTTGCAGTTTTCCTGCAGAGTCCAGTGGCAGGTTGTAGCAGCGGAAGTAATGGTAATACCTCTTTCCTGCTCCTGAGCCATCCAGTCCATGGTAGCAGTACCTTCGTGAGTATCACCGATCTTATAATTTACACCAGTGTAATACAGAATACGCTCGGTTGTGGTAGTCTTACCAGCATCGATATGAGCCATGATTCCGATATTTCTGGTTCTTTCCAACGGATATTCTCTTCCAGCCAAGGGATTTTCCTCCTTAATTTAACGAAAAAAAGCCGGTCTGCAATTAGAAACGGTAGTGAGCAAACGCCTTGTTTGCCTCTGCCATCTTGTGCATATCCTCTTTCTTCTTTACAGATGCGCCGGTGTTGTTGGCTGCGTCCATAATCTCATTTGCCAGTCTCTCTTCCTGAGTCTTCTCGCCTCTCTTACGGGAGTACAGAGTGATCCAGCGCAGAGCCAGAGCCTGTCTTCTCTCAGGCTTAACCTCGATGGGCACCTGATAGGTAGCGCCGCCGATACGCTTTGCCTTAACCTCAAGTACAGGCATAATGTTGTTCATTGCTTCTTCAAATACTTCGATTGCATCCTTACCGGTGCTTTCAGCTACACGATTGAATGCGCCGTATACGATTTTCTGTGCAACACCCTTCTTGCCGTCTAACATGATATTGTTGATCAGCTTTGTCACAACCTTATTGTTGTAGATCGGGTCTGCCAGAACGTCTCTTTTCTGAGTATGTCCTTTACGTGGCACGTTACTTCCCTCCTTAATATGCTGCCTTTTATCTGAAATGATACAGGCAGTTTCCATTAACTCAACGGTACTCACATGTTTCCATAAAATGTGTTCGTGCTCGGTCTATATATTTCCTGCAACCACAGGTACAATATCACGGATCCGGCACTAACAAATGCGGAAATATCTTCCGCCGTCACTTTACTGCTGTTAGTGGTACTAATCTGGTTTGTTCCAAACTGCTTTGAAATTACTTCTTGTCTTTCGGTCTCTTAGCGCCGTACTTGGAACGAGCCTGCTTTCTGTTTGCTACGCCTGCTGTATCCAGTGTACCTCTAACGATGTGGTATCTGGTACCTGGCAGGTCCTTAACTCTTCCTCCACGGATCAGAACAACGCTGTGCTCCTGAAGGTTGTGTCCCTCTCCTGGGATGTAGCTTGTTACTTCGATACCATTGGAAAGACGTACTCTGGCGATCTTTCTAAGTGCAGAGTTAGGCTTCTTAGGGGTAGCAGTCTTAACAGCGGTACATACGCCGCGCTTCTGTGGTGCAGATACGTCTGTTGCCTTCTTCTGTAAAGAGTTGTAACCCTTCTGCAGAGCTGGTGCAGTAGACTTCTTTGCGCTGCTCTGTCTTCCCTTTCTAACTAACTGGTTAAATGTTGGCATCCTTTTCACCTCCTGTGATATTGACTGTTGGTTGCTGTGTCTTTCAGCTTTTGTGCACCAAAACATAAGTGTTTTGAACACACTTTTTCATTATAGCATAAGGCGTAAATCTGTCAAGTATTTTTTGAGGGTGCTCTTTTGCATTTTTCTATAAAACATTTACGCAATTTTTATTGCATCATCTGGTATTTTCATGGATAATCAAATATACGCAGCCCCTGCCCCGTTTTTCATTTCTTTGTCTGCGTATTCTATCTTTGGGAGGATTACTATGAAATTCGAGGAACATAAAATCGTTCAGCAGGTCATGCGCTCCAGGCAGGATCCTGAGGCAGCGGATCAGCTGATCCGATCCTATATGCCATTTATCAAAGCAGAAACCGCACGCTTTATCCACCGTCCTCCGGTTGAGGGACGGGATGATGAGCTGTCTGTGGCCATGTTTGCTTTTTATGAAACAATGACGGTTTATAATCCGGACAGAGGTCCTTTTCTGCCTCTTGCAGCAGCCGGAATCCGAAACCGCCTGATCGACTATTTCCGGAAGGAGCAAAAGCACAGTGGGCAGCTCTCCTTAGACCAGCCTGCGGAGGAGGACGGCTGCACTCTTTTGGAAAAGACCGATCCGGGAGTTGATGATATTTCCGATTATCAGGATCTGGCTGCCGCTCAGTCGGAAATCGAAACATTTTCCGCAGAGCTTGCAGGTTTTGGACTTTCGCTCACTGATGTGGCAGACAGCTGCCCCCGCCAGGAGCGCACCCTGGACGCCTGCATGAAGGTTCTGGATTACGCCAAAAAGCATCCGGAGCTTCTGGAACAGATGATCCGCAGCCGTAAACTCCCCTTAAGCCAGCTGGCTCTGGGCTCAGGGGCAGAAAAAAAGACGCTGGAACGTCACCGGAAATATCTCATTGCCATTCTTCTTGCTTTTACAAACGGATTTGAAATCATACGCGGTCATCTCTCACAGATGAAAAAAGGAGGCGCAGCAGAATGAAATATCTGATCATGGAATGTCATATGGCTTATGCAGTGGTGCTGGATGAGGACGGGCGTTTTCTGAAGGCCGCCAATATGGATTATGAGGTAGGACAGACGGTAGATACCATTATGGAAATCGTAGAACCCGGAGCCGCCTTTTCGGAAGCGGACTGCCAGTCTGATTCTTTTTACGATACAGTATTTGAGGAAGCGGTGGAAGTACAGCCTGCCGTCCGAAGGACCAGCCGCCTTTCCCGCTGGTTAAAGTCTGCTCTTCCCGCAGCCGCAGCCCTTTGCCTTCTGCTGTCTGGAGGCCACTATTTTATTATGAGCCCTTACGGAACAGTACGGCTGTCCATCAACCCGGAAGTAGAGCTGTCTGTAAACCGGCTGGATTATGTGCTTTCATTATCCGGCATCAACCGGGATGGAGAGGACTTGATCCGGGGATATGACTATAAAAGGAAGAAAGTCGAAGAAGCTGCGGCAGATCTGGCCGAGCGGGCCATAGATATGGACTATCTGGCTCCAGGCGGGACGATCTATGTAGGCGTTTCCTCTGCTCATGAGGACTGGGCGGATGAGATGAAAAGGGATCTCACCTGGGAGCTTGACGGTCGCCTTGGATCGGATATCCATATAAGTGCTGATCCCAAACCTGATGAGAGTCCGGAATCTGGTACGGCACGTGAAGCCGAAACCGCATTTCCTGCTGCTCCCCCCGTTTCCGAAACAGTGCCTGCCGCTGTGCAGACTGCCCCGGCGGCACATCAAACTGTCCCGACAGCCCACCCGAATGATAATTGGAATGAGGATTCAGATGAACAGCGGGATGAGGATTGGGATGATACCACCAATCATGGCTCAGACGATAATCAGGAGGACGACTGGGATGACGCAGCAGATGATGACAGCAATAATGGCAATGGGGACAATGACGATAATGACGACGATGATGATGACAGCAATGATTAAAATCGACCTGATATCAGGGACATATTAAACTTTTAAAAAATTATATTTTTTTCATTTCGACCCCGTTTTTTTCAAATGCACTCCGTATTCTGTCTATGTAAAGAAAAAACAATCCAAGCACAGGTGATAGATCAAGGAGGAAACTATAATGAGAAAGATGAACCTGAAAAAATCTATGATGGCAGCAGTTGTTGCAGCAATGGCACTTGTAACTGTAATCGGCAGCACGATTACCGCATCAGCATCCCCCAGAACTGCCAAAAAGATAATCGGCATTGAGCAGGCAAAGGAAGCCGCTTTAAAGGCTATGAAAATTAAAGAAGCGGATGCTGTGTTCACAGAACAGGAATGCGAACTGGACGACGGCGTATATGAGCTGGAATTCACTGCCGGAAAGTTTGAGTATGATGTGGAAGTAAACGCTTATACCGGTAAAGTGATCAAGGCTGATTACGAAAACAACCGTGACTGGGATGATCTGCGGGATGACCGTTGGGATGACGACCGCGATAACAGCTGGGATGATGACGACCGCTGGGATGACGACAGATTCGACGATGATGACCACTGGGACGACTAATCCGTTCTCTGTAAGACAGTGACCATCCCCGGCTCAAAGCCGCATGGCAAATGCTGACGCAGAAGCCTGCGGCTTTTTTCATGTGTTCCCACTTTCTTAAATTTTTTCTGTTTCTATGAAACTTTTATATGCTTCCGTTCGTCTAATTTATATTATATGAGGTGCAGAAGCCATTTGCATCCTAAACTTAAATATGATTTAGACAGGATGGACTACTAATGATATTTTCCAGCTTTGACTTTTTATTTCGTTTTCTTCCTTTATTTCTGATTCTTTATTTCATATGTCCGGAGAAATGGCGGAATCAGTGCCTTTTTGCCGGAAGCCTGATCTTCTATTTTTATGGAGCCAGACACTCCCCTCTTTATTTTGTCCTGTTTCTCCTTTCAATACCTGTAAACTTTTTCATCGGACAGCTTATTGGAAGAAAACGGGATGCAAAAGAACGCAGCTTCTGGCTGAATGCCGGGATCTTCTATAACCTGTTCTGGCTGATCCTTTTTAAATACAGCACATTTATAACGGAAAACTTAAACCTGCTCCTGTCATATACAAAAACAGGTCTGCAGTTTCCCGTCATCCGCCTGTCCCTCCCCCTTGGAATCAGCTTTTACACCTTTCAGGCCATCGCCTATCTGGCCGATGTATATAGGAAGGAAATCCGCAGTGAACATTCCCTCCTTCGCTTCTGTACCTGGTTTTCCATGTTTACCCAGGTAACCTCCGGCCCCATTACCCGTTATCAGGAAATCCGCTCTCAGCTGATCCGGCGCCGTTTTTCCATGAACCGTCTGGAAACCGGTCTTAGAGAGTTTACTATTGGCTTAAGCCTTAAGGTGCTGCTTGCCAATCAGCTCGGCAGGCTGTGGAGCCAGGTCGGAGCCATTGGATACGAAAGCATCTCCACGCCGCTTGCCTGGATGGGAATCATTGCATTCAGCCTTCAGCTTTACTTTGACTTTTACGGCTACTCCCTCATGGCCCAGGGAATCGGCTGGATCCTGGGATTTCAGATTCCCAGAAACTTTGCCTATCCCTACCAGTCTCTGACAATGACGGAGTTCTGGCGTCGGTGGCATATAACCCTTGGAAAATGGTTCCGCGACTATGTATATATTCCTCTTGGTGGCAATCAAAAAGGCTTTGTCATTATGGTGCGCAATCTACTCACCGTGTGGCTTCTGACTGGTTTCTGGCATGGCGCTGACTGGAATTTTCTTCTCTGGGGTCTTCTGCTTTTTGCTCTGATCTCTATTGAAAAAATGGGACTGGGACGTATCTTAAACCGTTTTCCAGCCGCGGGGCACCTGTATATGGCTCTTGTGATTCCTTTAAACTGGCTGGTCTTTGCCATTTCACAGCCGCCACAGATCCTTATTTATTTACAGAGGCTCTTTCCGTTTTTCACAGCCCCCGGAACCTACACCTGGTTTGAGGGAGACTATCTGAAATACGGCCGCATCTATGGGTTGTCTCTTCTTGCAGGCCTGATTTTTATGACCGATCTGCCAAGGCGGATCTACAGCCGGCACCGCCGCAGTTTTCTGACTGCCGTTATACTTATAGTTCTGTTCTGGCTCTGTGTTTACTGTATTAAAATGGGAATGGATGACCCGTTTTTATACTTCCGGTTCTAAGGAAAGTTCTAAGAAACAGATAGAAAGAGAAATTGTGTGAATAAAATGAAAAAATACTGGTATACTATGATGCTTATTGGAAGTTTGATTGCCGTAAAAGGAAGTTCCCTTATTCCCCGGATATGGGAACTAGAAACGTTTTCAGGTGAACATAAAATCGAGCGGCTGGCAGAAACTGAGGATAAACAGCCATCTAACATCCCCCTATCCTCTGATTCCATTTCCGAAAGTGCTGCCTCCAAAGGCAGCACCGAAACTCCTACAGCAAAGTTCCCCTCTCCAGAGTCCTCCCCTGCGGAGCCGCCCACTGACGGGTCTGCCCCTGTCACAGAGTCCTCCACAGAAGCGCCTCCGGCGGAGACTTTGCCGCCTGCTGACACCTCTGTTCCCGTTGACCTAAGCACCTCCCTTTTTATCGGAGATTCACGGACAGAAGGCTTAAAGGAATACGGAGGTCTGGAAGAAGCAGAGTTTTTTGCCAATTCCGGCATGAGCAGCTTTAACCTTCTCTCAACCAATCTTACCGTAAAGGATGGAAGCAAAAAAACACTGGAAGAACTTCTCTCCCAACACAGCTATGAGCGGATTTACCTCATGCTGGGCATCAATGAACTGGGATACCCTCCTTCCTCCGTAACAAAGAAGTACGCCTCTATCGTAGACTGGATCCACCAGCTTCAGCCCCAGGCCAGAATCATTCTGGAGGCTAATCTCCATGTAACAAAAAAGAAGTCCGATTCCGACCCGGTCTATGGAAATGGAAAAATTGATTCTTTAAATCAAGCTATTTACCAGATGGCTGTAGAAAAAGGCTGCGGCTATATAGATGTAAACAGTCTTTTTGACGACGGCCAGGGAAACCTTGATTCCAAATATTCTGTAGACAATGCCCACATTATGGGAAAGTATTATACGGTCTGGGCCGAATGGCTCAGAACACAAAATGCATAAAAAACACCGGATGGCCAGTTTTCCCTGTCCGTCCGGTGTTTTTATGATTCAATCTGTCATTCAGACCTGTATTTTATTCTTCTGCATCCTCAGAGCTTTCTTCTTCCTCTGCATCCTCGTCCTCGATTACAGTATCGTCCAGATCCAGAACCTCTTCTGCTACGTTATCTTCTGTAAGCTCGCTGCTTTCCTCAGATGTCAGCTCTTCCTCTTCAGAAAGAAGGATCTCTTCCTCAGCTGCCGCTGCGATCTTATCATCCGTATCCAACTTTACAGTTCTGTAGCGCTTCATACCGGTACCTGCCGGGATTGGCTTACCGATAATAACATTCTCCTTCAGACCAATCAGGTGATCTACCTTACCGTTGATAGCGGCCTCGGTCAGAACCTTGGTGGTCTCCTGGAAGGATGCGGCTGACAGGAAGGAATCTGTAGCAAGAGATGCCTTTGTAATACCCAGCATAACCTGCTTGCCCTCTGCGGGACGCTTGCCCTCTGCGATCAGAGCCTCATTCATCTCATTGAAATCCAGAACATCCATGGATACGCCCGGCAGTACATCACTGTCGCCGCTTTCCTCGATGCGGATCTTCTTTAACATCTGATGAACGATCATTTCAACGTGCTTATCGTTGATTTCTACACCCTGAAGACGGTATACACGCTGTACTTCCTGGATCATGTAATCCTGTACGGCACGAACGCCCTTGATCTTTAAGATATCGTGAGGATTTACGCTACCTTCGGTCAGCTCATCACCGGCCTCAAGAACCTGTCCGTCCATAACCTTGATTCTGGAACCGTAAGGAATCAGATAGGTCTTGGAATTTCCGGTTTCATTGTCAGTAACTGTGATCTCACGCTTCTTCTTTGTATCCTTGATAGTTACAACGCCGCCAAACTCAGTGATAATGGCAAGACCCTTTGGCTTACGGGCCTCAAAAAGCTCCTCAACTCGAGGAAGACCCTGTGTAATATCGCCGCCGGCAACGCCGCCCGTATGGAAAGTACGCATGGTAAGCTGTGTACCGGGCTCACCGATGGACTGTGCCGCGATGATTCCGACTGCCTCACCAACCTGTACCGGCTGGCCGGTTGCCATGTTGGCTCCATAGCACTTGGCGCACACACCGATATGGGACTTACAGCTTAATACGGTACGGATCTTCACAGACTTGCGTCCCTGCTTATCCAATACCTTCATAACAGCTGCAGCACGCTTAGGCGTACACATATGGTTTGCCTTCATTACCAGCTCTCCCGTATCGGGATCAACGATATCTTCGGCAATATAACGGCCTGTAATTCTCTCCTGCAGATCCTCGATTACTTCATTTCCGTCTGTGAATGCCTTAATCTCCATAAATGGAATATCCTTGTCCTCACAGCAGTCTACCTCACGGATGATCAGATCCTGAGATACGTCTACCAGACGTCTGGTCAGGTAACCGGAGTCAGCCGTACGAAGAGCCGTATCAGACAGACCCTTACGTGCACCATGAGCGGAAATGAAGTACTCCAGTACGTCAAGACCTTCACGGAAGTTAGACTTGATAGGAAGTTCGATGGTGTGACCGGTTGTATCGGCCATCAGTCCTCGCATACCTGCCAGCTGCTTGATCTGCTTATCAGATCCTCGCGCACCGGAGTCGGCCATCATGAAAATGTTGTTGTACTTATCCAGTCCGGTCAGCAGATCGTGGGTCAGCTGATCATCGGTGGTCTTCCAGGTTTCGATTACTTCTTTATAGCGCTCCTCCTCGGTGATCAGACCGCGGCGGTAGTTCTTTGCAATGTGGTCTACGGTAGCCTGTGCATTTGCGATCAGTTCCGGTTTGCTTGCAGGCACGGTCATATCGGAAACGGATACGGTCATGGCTGCTCTGGTAGAAAACTTGTAGCCGATTGCCTTGATGTCATCCAGAGTAACGGCCGTCTGGGTAGCGCCGTGTACGTTGATAACCTTCTCAAGGATCTGCTTTAACTGCTTTTTAGCTACCAGGAAGTCAACCTCCAGCTTTAACTCATTTTCAGGAATGGAACGGTCTACAAAGCCAAGATCCTGAGGAATGATCTCGTTGAAGATCAGACGGCCGATGGTAGACTCGATAATACCAGTTTTTACCGTGCCGTCAGGCAGAGTCTTTGATACTCTTACCTTTACCCTGGAGTGCAGAGTAGCTTCATGGTTTTCATAAGCCAGAATTGCCTCATTTACACTCTTGAAAATCATTCCCTCGCCCTTTGCACCGGGACGCTCCTGGGTCAGGTAGTAAATACCGAGAACCATATCCTGAGACGGAACAGCCACAGGGCCGCCGTCAGAAGGCTTTAACAGGTTGTTCGGGCTTAAAAGCAGGAAGCGGCACTCAGCCTGTGCTTCTACAGACAGAGGAAGATGAACTGCCATCTGGTCGCCGTCGAAGTCAGCGTTGAACGCGGTACAAACAAGAGGATGAAGCTTAATGGCCTTACCTTCTACCAGGATCGGTTCAAAAGCCTGGATACCCAGCCTGTGCAGCGTAGGAGCACGGTTCAGCATAACAGGATGCTCTTTAATTACATCCTCCAGTACATCCCAAACCTCCGTCTGGAGCTTCTCCACCATCTTCTTTGCGTTCTTGATATTGTGAGCGGTGCCATTGGATACAAGCTCCTTCATAACGAAAGGCTTAAACAGCTCAATAGCCATTTCCTTTGGCAGACCACACTGATAAATCTTTAATTCAGGGCCTACTACGATAACGGAACGTCCGGAGTAGTCAACACGCTTACCTAACAGGTTCTGACGGAAGCGTCCCTGCTTACCCTTTAACATATCAGAAAGGGACTTAAGCGCACGATTTCCAGGTCCTGTTACAGGGCGGCCCCGGCGGCCATTGTCGATCAAGGCGTCTACTGCCTCCTGGAGCATACGCTTCTCGTTGCGGACGATGATATCCGGAGCGCCCAGTTCCAGAAGTCTGGCAAGACGGTTGTTACGGTTGATGATCCTTCTGTACAGGTCATTTAAGTCAGAGGTAGCAAAACGTCCGCCGTCCAGCTGTACCATAGGACGTATATCCGGCGGGATCACGGGGATTACGTCCATGATCATCCACTCTGGACGGTTTCCAGAGTTTAAAAATGCCTCTACCACTTCCAGGCGCTTAATGATTCTTGCGCGCTTCTGTCCGGTAGCGTCTACCAGCTGCTTTCTTAAATCAGCTGAATCCTTCTCCAGATCAATGGACATCAGAAGCTCCTGAATCGCCTCAGCACCCATTCCCACACGGAAGGCAGTTGAGCCGCCGTACTTCTCTACTTCCTCACGGTACTCCTTCTCAGACAAAACCTGCTTATACTGAAGGCTGGTAACACCTGGATCCAGTACAACATAGGAAGCAAAGTAGAGCACCTTCTCCAGGGTTCTGGGGGAAATATCCAGAATCAGTCCCATACGGCTGGGAATTCCCTTAAAGTACCAGATATGGGAAACAGGAGCTGCAAGCTCGATACGTCCCATACGCTCTCTTCTTACACTGGCCTTTGTCACCTCAACGCCGCAGCGGTCGCAGATCACGCCCTTATAGCGGATCTTTTTGTACTTGCCGCAGTGGCACTCCCAGTCCTTGCTTGGACCAAAAATCCTCTCGCAGAACAGACCGTCCTTCTCCGGCTTTAAAGTTCTATAGTTGATGGTCTCTGGCTTCTTTACAACGCCGTGCTCCCACCACTCTCTCCACTCTCTGGAGGGAGCGCCTGAAGGCTCAGGCATACGGTTGCGCATGGCACCCTGCTCCCACCATTCTCTCCACTGCTTGCTGGGCTTGTCAGCAGGTTCAGGTGTCCTGTGGGTCCAGGATCTAATCTTTTCAGGGGAAGCCAGACCAATCTTAATGGCATCAAATGTCATTGGATGATAAGTTTCATTTGTTTCCGGCATGAGCTCTTACTCCCTTCTATTATTCGTCTTCACCATCATCTGTATAAGCGTCATACAGATCATCTGTGTCATTTCCAGCAGACTCGGAAGCCGATTCTACGCTTACAAATTCATTATCCTTGATCTCCTGCTCCTGATAACCGTAGGAAGCAAGGGATTCCTGATCGTTAAAGCGGCGGTCGCCCTCTAACATGGCGCGCAGTTCGGTATCACCGTAGTCGATATTTTCGGTCATCTCAACTTCGGTTCCATCCTCTCTCTGTACCTGTACATCCAGGCCCAGAGACTGCATTTCCTTAAGAAGTACCTTAAAGGATTCGGGGATACCCGGCTCAGGAATATTCTCGCCCTTGATGATAGCTTCGTAGGTCTTCACACGGCCTACTACATCATCGGACTTTACAGTCATGATTTCCTGCAGGGTGTAGGATGCACCATATGCCTCCAGAGCCCAAACCTCCATCTCTCCGAAACGCTGTCCGCCGAACT